>Ga0116157_10000020_pt1 | contig 173538 bp, 150 predicted proteins | sample AD_UKC048_MetaG_FD_89882 | JGI IMG/M metagenome (GOLD analysis project Ga0116157, IMG submission 89882) | Active sludge microbial communities of municipal wastewater-treating anaerobic digesters from USA - AD_UKC048_MetaG | ecosystem: Engineered > Bioreactor > Anaerobic > Digestate | place... | reverse complement strand
TGTACTTCCAAATCTCGTTAATTAAGTGGCTAATATGTGTGCGCGACACATCATGTATTCTGATATTTTTAACACCATTCTCGCATAGCTTACGGCCAATATAATCGGCAATCTCCTCGGTATTTCCATACATCGATGCAAATACAATAACAACACCCTCCTCGGCCTCGTAACGACTCCATTTATCGTACAGCTCAAGCACCTTTGATGGGTTCGAACGCCAAACTGGGCCGTGAGTTGCAGCAATAACCTTAACGGGTACGCCTTTAAGCTTTGCAAAAGCTTTCTGAACCATATTGCTGTATTTACCCACGATATTTGAGTAGTAACGGCGCATCTCCTCTTCAAAGAAATCAAAGTTGATTTCATCGTCGAAAATACCGCCATCCAACGTACCAAAACTTCCAAAGGCATCACCAGAGAATAGAATTTGGTCGGTAGTATCGTAAGTCATCATAGTTTCGGGCCAGTGAACCCAAGGAGTCATAACAAACTTAAGTTTATGATGACCTAAATCCAACATATCGCCATCGTCAACCACGTGAAGGTTCTCCTTAATTCCCCAGTAGGCTTCAACCATCTTGAAGGTTTTGGAGTTACCAACCAATTTCACACCTTTAAAATGGTCGAAAATAGCCTTAATTTCACCCGAATGGTCGGGCTCCATATGGTTGATGATTAGGTAGTCCAAAGTTCTCCCATTAAGCAATTTCTCAATACGCTCAATGTAGTTTCCGGCAGCCCTATCCTCAATGGTATCGACCAAAGCGGTTTTATCGTCAACAATAAGGTACGAGTTGTACGATACGCCCCTATCCAAAGGCCACATATTCTCAAAAAGACGCTTACGGCGGTCGTTTACGCCAATCCAATGAACTTTTCCAACAACTGGAACTGTGTAGTACATATGTTTAGTTTTTAATTATTCTCGGAATTCGACCACAAAATTAATAAACTTGACCTTGTATTAATATCACTATTTGTTGTTATTTAACAAAAAAGGTTGCCAAACATATTTGACAACCCTTTTTGAATAATGAACAGGGAATTACGAACGTTGAATAATCAAGTATAAATACTTCTAAAATCAAAAGTCATCATTCGATATTCGAAATTATCTCTGTACTCACATTTAATTATTGTTTAATATAAACCTTATAATCCCAAGGCTCCAAGGCCATTTCCTGTTCAGCCACAAACTCTTTAGCCTCACCAGTAAAATACTCGGTGTAGTTGCCTAAATGCGCATCGCCAATAAATTTAATATTCTGCTTTGCTGCGGTTAGGTTGAATACCATGAATAGTTTTTCCTTCTCGTTCTCGCGGGTAAATGCAAATACGGTGCTATCGGCATTGGATTTAATGCGGAAAATATCGGCACCAGTTTCACCAGCATTCAAAGCGCTATAAGTTTTCTTTAAAGCAGTTAGTTTCTTGTAGAAATCGGTCATATTTGCAGCATCGTCCCAAATAATGGTGTCCTTCTCAAAGAAATTCAAACGCTCATTGAAACCAACTTCCTGACCATTATAAATTAATGGCATACCATCAACAACAAACGAAAGTGTAGCCATTGTTTTAACTGCAGCTCCCATACGCTCAAACTCAGTACCGTTCCAGGAATTCTCATCGTGGTTGGTAATAAAGTTCATTTTTAGCGCATTCTTAGGGTAAGTAGCGGCTTTTTTAAGTAGATAAGTCTCAATATCAACAGCACTCTTAGTACCTTTTGCAATTGAGTTCATTATATGGTGAAATTCCCAACCATAGTCTACATCAAAAGCATACTTCATTAACTCAATATTCTCGGCCTCAGCAAGCATAAATACAGGTTTTACCTTATCGAGTTCGGCACGAGCATCGTTCCAAAAATCGGCAGGAACCTCAGCGGCAACATCGCAACGGAAACCATCCAAATCGATATCCTTTACCCAGTACTTAAGCATATCAATCATATACTTACGGAGTCCTGGCTTAGAATAGTCTAACTTTGCCACATCGGTCCAATCGAAAGGTGAAACAACTTTTCCAGTAGAGTCGCGCACGTACCAATCGGGGTGTTCAGTAATAAGAACCGCATCGTGAGATGTGTGGTTAGCAACCACATCTATAATAACCTTCATACCCAACTCGTGAGCCTTAGCCACCACCGATTTAAAATCATCCAATGTGCCAAACTCAGGGTTAATACCATAGTAATCCTTAACGGAATAGTAACTACCCAATGAGCCTTTTCTGTTTTCAACACCGATAGGATGAATTGGCATAAACCAAAGAACATCTACCCCTAGTTCTTTTAAACGGGGTAAATGGGTCTCAAATGCTTTAAAAGTTCCCTCTGGGGTGAACTGGCGTACATTAACTTCGTAGATAGTTGCGCTTGGAACCCAACTTACATGTTCCACCTTAAATGGTTCAATCTCCTTTGCCTGCTGCTTACACGATGTAGTTAACAGCATAGTGGCTAATAATAAGGCCACTAAAAGGTTCTTAATTTGGAAAAAGGACGTTTTCTTCATCACTTTAAATTGATTTAGTTATAAATTATTGTTAAATTGATATAAAATTTAGAATGATGGCCTAAAAATGACTGATTGAGAATGGCAGTTTTCACACGTTTGCGAAATAAATTTATCAGTATTTTCGAGGCTTTAATCATCGTTAGCTAATATAGCATTGATTTTTTTTATATTTTTGTCAAGGTGGAAAAATTTGTCCCATTATCAAATTGTTAGTTTTTATACCCCTGAAAAACAAAGCAATATTGGCGATAAATTAATTTTAAGGGGCTTTTTTAGAAAAATTGATACACCTTATTTAATTAATAAACTTAAATGTTATTAGAATGAAAAGAGTTTTAGTTGCTACTGGTGGAGGCGATTGTCCTGGTTTGAATGCAGTTATTCGGGCAATTGTTAAGCGCGCCTCACAGGAGCCAGACTGGGAGGTTATTGGAAGTATTCAATCGTTCGATGGAATTCTTCGCGAACCTACGGAAATTAGAGTTTTAGACGAAAAAGCAGTTTCAGGAATTCACGTACAAGGTGGAACCATTATTGGTACCACCAACAAGGGAGGCCCCTTTGCATGGCCATTTAAAAATAAGGATGGTTCTTGGGGTGCAGTTGACCGCTCCGATGAAATGATTCGCAAACTACAATACCTTGGCATTGATGCTGTTATCAGCATCGGTGGAGATGGTTCTCAGAAAATATCGCAACAGCTATACGAGAAAGGGCTTAACGTTATTGGTGTTCCAAAAACTATCGATAACGACCTTTCTGCAACAGACTTCACTTTCGGTTTCCAAACTGCAGTGCAAATTGCAACCGACGCGGTGGATAAACTTGTTACCACAGCATCGAGCCACAACCGCGTGCTAATACTTGAGGTTATGGGACGTTATGCAGGTTGGATTGCACTTCACGCAGCTATTGCTGGTGGTGCAGAGGTTTGCTTAATTCCAGAGATTCCTTACGATATTAATAAGGTAGCCGAGAAGCTAAAGAGCCGCTACGATAAAGGAAAAGGCCACGCAATTGTTGTTATTGCAGAGGGTGCTACTCCTGTTGGTGGTACTTTAACTTCCGAGCAAAGCGACGAGGTTGGTTACCATAATCTACGCCTTGGTGGAGTAGCCCACACGCTAACTAGCGATTTGAAAAGAATTGGTTTTGATGCCGATATTCGTGAAACAGTGCTTGGTCACCTTCAACGTGGAGGTATCCCTGTAGCTTACGACAGAGTTTTAGCAACTCAATTCGGTGTTAAGGCGTTTGAAATGGTACTTGAGGGCAAATTCGGCGAGATGGTTGCATACCGCCACCCCGACATTATCTCAGTTCCTTTAATTGATGCAATTAATCGTCCTAACTTTGTAGAGCCTACTTGCGATTTGGTAAATACTGCAAGGGGCGTTGGAATAAGCTTCGGCGACTAAAAATAGAAAAGGGAGCAAGTTGCTCCCTTTTTTGTATCTATATATCATTGTATTTAAGCATTATCGGTACAAACAGAACAGGTAAATGGAATCTTTATATTGGCATACTCCATTAACTCAAAACCAGCATCACGCATATCCTCATCTTCTGGCTCATACTGCCACTCCATAGTAACAGAAACGCCAGCCACAACAAATTCGTTCATCTTTTGCAGGAAAGTAACCATATACTTGTAAGATGCAGAATTGATATATTTAAAGAAAAGCCTAAGTTTTATAGGTTTAATACTAGCAGAGCTAGACTTATTAATTTCAATAAGGTATTCGTCAAGCCACTTCATAACAGGGTCGAAAAAATTCGATATGTTTTCAGGATGGCTTATCCCAACAATTGAAAAATTTCCTGATTGGGGGTCAAATACCACTTCAGGAGAATCTTTTTTGGGAAGAATCTGTAACTTTTTCATTTCGCTAGGGATTTTGTAAAAATATCATAAGTTAATCTATGGGCTTAGCAATCATTTCGAATGGTACATTTAAAAGTTCTGCAAATTCCTCTCCAGCTTCTTCTAACTCAGCATCTAACTGAGGATATTTCCAAGTAATCAACACTTCCTTACCACTCTTATGCAACTCCTTAACTTTATTCAGCAAAATTAGTAACATTTTGGAAGAAGCAGTGTTAAAATAGTCAAAATCCAACACTAAGTTAGTAGATAGATTAGGATTCTTAATGTAGTTATCCCACCACTGAACCAGAGGCATATAGTAGGATTTTACATCCTCGGGCAACGATTTTCCTTGAATAATAAATACACCCGTCCCTTTGTCGAATTCAACATAAGGTGTTATAGCGCTGGCCTCAAGAAAAAATCTATCCATAATCAAATTGCTATTTGGAAACAGAACTAATCATTTTAAAGGGTACTTCAAGCATATCTGCATAATCAGCGCCAGCATCCATCATATCTTCATCGTCCTCCTGGTAATACCATTCTATAGTTACACTCTTACCTTCACCATGCATCTCATTCAGCAACTCAAAAAGTTCCAATATCATTTTTGAGGATGCTGTATTGAAATACTCCATTTTCACCTTCAAGGTTGTGTTAGGATTAGGAGCCTCAGCATAACCTCTCATCCATTTAAGCAAAGGATTGTAAAACTCTTTAACATCCTCAGGTAATGATTTCCCTGAAATCTCAAAGGTATTATTTGCAGGGTCAAAAATTACATTCGGTGTTTCAGCCGTGCCTTTGATATTTAATGTGTCCATATTAATATTTTTAACTACATAATTACACTTCTTATTAACAAATATAATAATAATCATTCAGAAATCAATCAAATTATAATCTAGTTATACATAAAAAAAGATATTATTAGTCAAACAATACCTTTTGCAGAATGAAATTTAAGTGTTAAACTCTAATCTCCCTTAGAAAACGACTTGCTTAGTAAATTGAGAGGTGTATCAATGTGAAGATTATTATAGTACTCAAACCTGTCAATTAGTTCCGCTACTACAAATGGAAAAAATATCACAAACTTGGGAGTGTTCAAAATCATCATGCAAACTAAAGGAATTAAGATACCTAAGAAAAAACGGATTAAGCCCAATCCAAGCATAGTAATACTGGAATCTTTGTATGCGTACCGAGTGATATACAAAACGCCCTTTAATGCGATTAGGCCAATTGAAATACTATTATAATTTGTGAGCAAAAAACCAAAAGTCACTGCAGTTAATAGTGTATTTGCACTATGGATTATTGTTTTATAGTTTTTATCGGCAACCGAGTAAACATATTCTATGGCTATAAGCAATAATACCCCAACTAATACTGTCAGCAAAATAAGGAAAAGGTTTGAACTAAGAAGAAAAACTATTGAGGATAGTCCAACGAATAAGGAGTAAAACAAAATTTCACGGCTAAGCCAACTTGTTTTTATATTAAATATGGAACGATAGGCTCTGAATGGTTTTCCTAAATGAAGGCTGCTTAACCCCATACCCAATAACCCTAATCCAATAAAATAGTAACCATAATTGGTGCTACTAGGGTTAAAAAGCAAGAATACAATCCACCCTACCAATAATGACGATAACAAGGTAAAAATAACCAAAGGCCACTCCTTAATGGCATTAATTTTTGGTTTTACATCAGTAATTGGGACTTGGCTAGAATTAAAGCCAGAAGCACCCAAATCCATTTGAGGTTTAGAGTTTACAACGTCAGAGTTTAAGAAATTAGCCCTAGGGCTTGTTGGCTTATTGGACATGCCTGGAGCAACAACTATTTCGCTAACTTCAATACTACCAAAAGACAATGCTCCAGTTGGACAAGCATTGGTACAAGCGGGAATTGCCCCCGCCTTTAACCTATCATTACAAAAATTACACTTTTCAACCACGCCTTTTGCAGCACTATAGTTAGGAGCATCGAATGGGCAGGCCCAAGTGCAGTATGTGCAACCAATACACTTATCGGCTGTGTGAAAAATTGCTCCAGTAAGGGAATCTTTATGATATGCTTTTGCAGGACAAGCCTTTAAGCAAGGAGCATCCTTGCAATGGTTACATGCAATAGATAGATTTATGAAGCCATATAAGGGAACCTTTAATTTGTTATAAGATTGAACCTGTCGCCACGATATTGGTGGTTGTGTATGATTCTCATTATAGCAAGCCACCAAGCAGGCATGACAAGCAACGCACTTTGAGTAATCGAATATAAATCCTTTGCTTTCCATTTATTTGCGATTAACCCTTTTAACCTCAACCCTATTATTGTGAAAAGCGGAACCATGCCCCATATCGGTTTCGCGTCCTACCGATAAAGCATTAACCGGAGCACCCTGTGTTCTCCACCATCCGTTTGGTATTACAACGCATCCAACTCTTACCTGATAGCTAAGCTCAGCAGCTAAAGTAAATCGGCCCCTACTATTAAACACCTCAACCTTATCGCCATTTTTTATTCCACGTTGCTGAGCATCGGAGGGATTTATATTGATAGTTGGCGGACCACTTACCATCTTTATAATTTCAAGATTACCAAATTGCGAGTGTATCTTATTCTTTGTGTTTGGGCTCATCAGTAAAAGGGGAAAATCGTTCTTCAACTCATCATCTATCTCCAATGCTGGTTCGTAGGTTGGTAAAGGATTAACACCCCATTTATCCTTAGCCTGTTTGGAATATAACTCTATTTTGCCTGTAGGAGTATCAAATTTGAAGTTGGAGAAGGCAATTTCCTGCAATCCTGGTGCCAGTATAGGTCCTTGCCTTAATGCGTCGAGCGATAAGATTGGAAATTTTGCCAACTTTTCATTTAGAAAATCTTCCACAAAATTATCGCCAGGAGGCAAAAGACCCCCTTTAAGTTGCACCTCTGTATAACCAAGTTTTTGAGCAAGCAGATAATAAATTTCCGTTTCGGGTTTAACTTCGCCTGCAGGTTCTACAACTTTCTGCCTTAATTGTACATAAGGATTCCAGTATGAGCCAATAATATCGGTCTGCTCAAACATATTTTTGGCAGGCAATACTATATCAGCCTCAAGTGCGGTATCTGTGAAGAATTGTTCCACAACCACTCTAAAATCTAAAGCACGAAAAGCCTTTAGAACATTATTAGTATCGGGGTTTTGGGTTAAAGGATTACCTCGCTCTACCCATATCATTTTAAGTTCTGGACTTTTTGCATTGAGCATATCAACGCCAAGTCGTGCAGTGGAAATAGAACGACGGGTAATACCATCGGGCTGTTCAGGTGGGTAGTAGCAAAGAGGCTCCAGTACATCGTCGAAAACATAGCTCTGAAGGTTTGCATAGTGCCAACAAGCGCCTGGCTTACCAATATTGCCCGTAATTACAGATAAAGCCAAGAGGGCTCTGACGGATTGTCCACCGTTAGTGTAGCGTTGCATTCCGTAACCCGGAATCAATGTCATTGGTTTGATATTACCAATATTCCAAGCTAATTTTTCGATAAGTTCTACTGAAACACCTGTTATTTTTGATGCCCATTCGGTTGTAAATTGCTGAACATGGTCTTTAAATTCATCGAAACCACTTACATACTTCGCAATAAACTCCTTATCAATCCAACCGTTCCTAATTAAAATATTGGCTATTGCCAAAGCAAGCGCAGCATCGGTTGAAGGATATGGCTGAAGCAGAAGTTCCGCCCTTTGTGACGATTCAGTCCTACGAGGGTCAATTACAATGAGTTTTGCACCATTATCCAATGCCTGTCCAAGAGGAAACATCTCATGAATATTGCTCTCGGCAGGATTCTTACCCCATAAAACTATCAACTTTGCATTCTCAAGATCCCAAGGTACGTTATGCTTATTTTCGCCAAGAGTTAGTCTTGTGGCCTCTAATCCTGCAGGCCAGCACAAATTACCGTAAACTGTGGTAACTCCACCATAAATATTTCGCCAAAAACGCCCGCTAATCTCATTCAATATCCCAGACATTCCACTAGCAGCATAGTAAAGGACAGATTGAGTACCGTAATCTCTTTTAAGCGAAATTAGTTTCTGGGATATTGTATTTAATGCCTCCTCCCACGAAATTCTTACAAATTTTCCATTGCCAACCCGTTTATGAGGGTAAAGAATTCGCTCCTTTGAATTGGCACGTTCCACGTAACTTTGCCCCTTTAAACAAACACCCTTAGGGGTAGCCAAGTTTGAAGATAACGGGGAGACATTAACAACTTTGTTGTTATCAACAATCACTCTTAAGCCACAAGAACTGTAGCAATTTCGGGGACAAGCAGTAACAAACTCCTTCATTATAAACTACTCGGAATTATTTTGTTTCAATCTTGTACTGATCCTCGGATATGGAGAAACCATCTTTAAAATAGAAAACTACACCCCATTCGTGGTCGACTCTTGAGTAGAAAGTAATCTTGTCGTTCCTATTATAAACTGTGCGCGTTATAATAATTCGAGGCAAGCGAATAACCTCATCGGTACGCTCTCTTGTATATCTGCGGGTAACATCCTCAGGAGTCAATAAACTAACCACTTTTTCGGCATCCTCGCTTCCGATTTTTGAACTCATTTTTTCGGCAACCAACTTCAACCTTAAAGCAGCATCTTTTTTCTTCTGATCTTCCAAATGCAATTTTCGCTCTACCTCTGCCTTAGCATTAGCTTCGTCTTCGCGTTTTTTTCGTTCAGCCTCTTTTATTGCCTTTTCTTCTTCGGCTTTTCTTAGTTCCTCAAGCGCTTTAGCTTCGGCAATTGCACGTTCATCGGCCTCTTTTTTCAGTCTTTCAATTTCTTTAATTCGAGCCTCTTCATCGGCTATTCGTTGTGCTTCCTCAGCTAATCTGGTCTTCTCTGCTTCTTCCTTAATTCGTTTCTCCTCCAAAATTCGAGCCTCCTCATCGGTCTTCTTTTTAGCCTCTTCGGCCAATCGAATTTTCTCAGCATCCTCTTTCAACTTCTCCTCATTAAGACGCTTTTGCTCTGCAAGTTTTTTAGCCTCGTCCTCTGCTTTAATACGAGCTTCCTCTGCAGCCTTTACTCTCTCTTCAGCCTCTTTCTTAAGAAGTTCCTCTTTTGCTTTTGCATCAGCCAAAGCTCTAGCCTCAGCTTCTTTCCTTATTCGTTCCTGTTCCTGAATTTTAGCCTCTTCCTCTGCTTTCTTTTTAGCCTCTTCGGCTAAGCGAGTTTTTTCGGCTTCCTGCTTAATTCTTTCTTCCTCCAAGCGTTTCTGCTCTGCTATTTTTTTAGCCTCTTCATCGGCCTTACGTTTGGCTTCTTCAACAGCCTTAATACGAGCCTCTTCATCTATCCGTTTTTGCTCGGCAAGTTTCTTCGCTTCTTCTTCGGCCTTAACTCTCGCCTCTTCTGCAGCCTTGGCTCTAGCCTCAGCCTCTTTTTTCAAAGCCTCTTCCTTTGCTTTAGCTTCCGCAACAGCTCGTACTTCTGCTTCCTTCTTAATTCTTTCTTCCTCTTTCTTACGAGCCTCTTCCTCAGCCTTCTTTTTTGCTTCCTCTGCTAAACGAACCTTTTCAGCCTCCTGCTTAATTCGTTCCTCCTCTAATCTTTTTTGCTCCGCAACCTTTTTTGCATCCTCTTCGGCTTTGCGTTTTGCCTCTTCTACTGCTTTTATTCTTGCCTCTTCTTCTAAACGTTTCTGTTCAGCAATTTTCTTCGCTTCTTCTTCCTGCCGCTTACGAGACTCCTCTGCTGCTTTTACTTTAGCCTCCTCTTCCTTCTTTTTTGCTTCCTCTTTGGCTTTAGCCTCAGCAAGTGCACGTGCAGCAGCCTCCGCTTTAATTCGTTCTGCTTCTTTTAATTTTGCCTCTGCTTCGGCCTTTTTCTTTGCCTCTTCCTCGTCTTTGCGTTTTTGCGCTTCGGCTAACATCTGTTGCTTTTTAGCCTCTTCAACCTTCGCAGCCTCTTCCTTCTCTTGCTTTTTAATTTCTTCGGCTAACTCTTTAGTCTCCTTATCGATTTGTTTTTGGATGGTACTTGAGTAATCTAAGTCGTAGTCAAAATCATCAATATCGGAGGCGTACCGAATTTTAGCAACTGGATTTTTGTATATTAGAAGTTCTTTCTCGTTGGCTTGTTTAAAAAGTTCAACCTCAAACTGTTTAACCTGCTCAATATCCTTACGAAATGCTCCAGGAACATTTGTGTCTATAGCAATCTTTTTTGTAACATAACCTGGTTTCTCGAACGATAGAACAAAATCGTTATTATACTCCAAGTTAAGTTCGAAACGTCCACTTTTCAATGGAACTTCCTCTGTAACCTGACCGTTCTTGTAAAGGACAATTTTGGAACCAACAGTCTCGCCCTTTTTTATTATCAAACGAACGTAAACTTTAAGAGCTCCCTGTGAATAAAGTTGATTAAAAGGAGTAACTATCGATATAATCAATAATAACAGAAAAGCAATATGCTTAATATGTTTGAGGTATCCCATTATTTTCTACAATAAAATGCAACTAAACCAATTAACAAAAAAAAGAAAAAAATTTAATATTTCTACGCAAAGTTTCACTAATCTGTTCTACATCCCTCAATAAATTCTTTTTTAACCATTTTATCGTCATTTATGATATCGTAAAACTCGTTAACATAATCGATCACCCTGCTCCTATTTTTAGCATCTATCAAGCAAAACGATTTTATGCAGTCAATTATTTCCTCCTTTTTAGAATTAAAATAATTAAATTCCACCTTAAAATCCTCTAAAGACCTGCAATATCCATTGAAATAACGTTCCGAAACAGACTTAATAGGCAAATGCTCCGCTGGCAATGCATAAGGAGAATCTACAATTCCAGAAAAATCAAAATCAAAAGGAATTGGTATAGGAGGTGCTGCATCAGTCGGCTCAATCAAAGTAATATTATGCTGGGCTTTTATTGACCAATCTGTATGTCCTATCATGTACTGAAAAATTGCCATGCGAGTTGTTATGGACTTGTTGCATGCATTGGGATGGATATTCTTACGAACATCTAGCCTTCCTTTTAATCTTGATGCCATCATATCAACGGGTTCAATAAAAAAGCCATACATAACAATGGTGTTGTTAGTTATCCTGTCTATTTGTGTTACTCTGGCAATCCTTACTTTGTAATTGTATGATGAAACAATACCATAGATCTTATAGGCTAGAAATTCTTTCAACAATAACTGATTATAGTTTAATCGATCGTAGCATTGTAGTACTAGTTTCATTTTGCCAATTCCCTCAAAAGGAGTGTTGCGAACATCCTTGCTATTAAACCTTAACCAAAGCGGTGGCTGAGAGCAGTTTCTTGGGTTTCGACGGAATATTCCTCTGGTTTTGATTTCAACATCAACCCTTGCCTTACCACCCCAAATATTCTTATAACGGAGCTGCGCAGAATGATAATTGGGATCGCTATCATAATCGCGCTTTAGTTCATCGAAATTGTAGAGTAATTCAACCTCAAGGATGGAAGTATCGGCAAACAACAATGGTTCAACCTCCTGAGAATTGGAAGTTAAGCATACAATTGCGAGCACAACGGTTAGTATCCCCCTAAGCATCACCCCTTTTTATACAAATTTAGCATAAAAAGGGATAGCGCCACCTTTTAGTCCGATGTTTTGCGATACCTTTGCACAGCCCATAATAGGGAAAACAGGGCTAAACCCAGACTAATAATGAATTGTCTCTGAATATCAGCAAAACCCGAACCCTTCAGTATCACCATTCGGATAACATCCATGAAGTAGTAGAGCGGGTTAATCGCATTGATTACCTGAGCCCACTGGGGCATACTTTCGGTGGCAGTGAATAATCCACTCATCAGAATAAATAGAATCATAAAGAAGAAGGCCATAAACATTACCTGTTGCTGATTATTTGCTGCGGTTGAAAGCACTAGTCCTCCAGATAATGCTACCAACAAGTAAATTGATGCAAAGCCAAAAAGCAATGGAATACTACCCGCAATGGTTAAGTTAAACACTAATCGGGCAATGAGCAGGCCAAATGCCAACTCAAAAAGCGCAATAATCCAGAATGGAATAAGTTTCCCAACTATAAACTGATAACGCTTAATTGGCGTAACATTTATCTGCTCAATGGTTCCCAACTCCTTTTCGCGCACAATGTTCAGTGCGGTTAAAAACATCCCCACAACCGTTACCAATATTACCAGAATACCCGGAACCATATAAAGTTTATAGTTTAACTCAGGATTGTACCAGTGCCTTACCTTTGTTGCTATTGCGGGCTTAAACTGTTCAACATTTTGAATTCCTATTTTAGCAGAATACCCTGTAACAATTGATGATGTATATCCATTTATCAGCGATGCTGCCGTGCCATTTATTGCATTAACCAGTAACTGCAATTCGACCTTTTCACTGTTCACAATCTTTTCCTCAAAATCGTCCTCAATCACAAGAATAGCATCGGCCTGACTGTTATGAACCTTATCCATTGCACTATTTACGGATTGCTTTACTGGAATAATTGTGTAGAATGGCGAGTTACCGAATGCATTGATAAGTTCCCTTGAAGTTTTTGAATTATCAAAATCCACAACAGCCAGGTTGATATTCTTCATTTCCTGAGTTGCAGCATTAGCCAATATAAGCAACTGCACAATTGGCAGCATAAATATTATTGGCAGCATTGCCTTATTTCTGAATATCTGAATGAATTCTTTCTGAAGTATAAATAGTATTGTTTTCATTGACTGATTGTTTGACTATTTGACATTATGGCTATTTGGCTTTAGGCAATATTTTAACTTTCTACTCCAACCTCACTTTAAATTTTTTCACACTTAAGGCTAGGAAAAAGGCTGTCATTCCTAACATTATGGCAATCTCCTTCCATACATAAGCAAAGCCCTCCCCTTTTATCATAATTGTTTTTAGTGCCGACAGAAACCAGCGTGGCGGCATAGCTAAACTCAACCATTGTAGAACCTTAGGCATATTTTCGATTGGAAAAATAAAACCCGATAGTAGAATGGTTGGAAGCATTAAAGCAAACATCGACATAAACATTGCTATTGCCTGTGTTTTGCTCAAGGTTGATATTAAAATACCTAACGATAGGGCAAGGAGTATAAAAATGAAACAAACTAAAAGCAAAAGAGCCAAACTTCCGCGTAACGGCAACCCAAATACAGTGTAACCCATTAATAGTATGACAATTGTATTAAAGAATGCCAAACTCACGTATGGTAAAACCTTACCAAATATTATTTGCGAAGGGCGCAATGGCGAAACCAACAGAATCTCCATCGTGCCCAACTCTTTCTCGCGAGTAATGGAAATGGAGGTCATCATTGCGGTAATAAGCATAAGTATAAGCACCATTGTTCCAGGAACAAACATATAAACGGCCTTCAACTCCTCGTTGTAAAGCATTCTTGAGCGGATATCGAGCCTATTGGCTGAAATTCCATTATTATTCTGCTCGTTGGTAAATGTTGTTATTACTGCCTGAGCGTAGTTAGCCAAAATACTTGCCGTGTTCGGTTCCGATGCATCGGTAATGATTTGTACATCGGCCTTGTTATTCCGAATAAAATTCTCGGCAAAGTTTGGTTCATAAACAATAACCAACTTAACATCGCCAGCCTTGAATGCTTGGTCAATTTCAGCATCGGTTTTAATGTTACGCACTGGCAAAAAGTATCCCGATGCAGCTAACTTCTGGGTTAACTTCTGACTCAAGTAATCGTTGGATTTGTCGTAAATGGCAATTCTGGCATCCGATATCTCGTTGGATACAACGTATCCAAATATTATCAGTTGCAATACGGGCATCAGAATTACAATGAGTAAAGTGCGGGGGTCGCGGATTATATGTTTGAACTCCTTTACAAGGAAATCTCTGAATCTATTTTGTACCATAATTCGTTGTTTGTTATTCGTTGTTCGTTGATTTTTGATGGTGTTTCGACTGATTGACTATTAGGCATTAAGGTTTTATTTTAACTTTTAACTTTTAACTTTTAACTTTTAACTTTTAACTTTTAACTTTTAACTTTTAACTTTTAACTTTTAACTTTTAACTTTTAACTTCTAACTTCTAACTTCTAACTTCTAACTTCTAATTCTCTACTCCACCCTCTGTCCTTGCCGTGCCAACGATATAAATACCTCATTCATGCTGCTTGCAGAATACTCCTTCTTTAAATTTGCAGGTGTATTGAGCGCTACCATCTTACCATCAACCAAAATCGCTACTCTATGGCAGTACTCGGCCTCGTCCATATAGTGTGTTGTAACAAATACAGTTGTTCCGGAGGCTGCAACTTCGTTAATCATCTCCCAGAATTGCCTACGGGCAATTGGGTCAACCCCACCAGTTGGCTCATCAAGAAAAACGATTGGTGGTTTATGAATCATCGATACTGCAAACGATAGTCGTTGACGCCAACCAAGAGGTAACGAGCTAATCAGCACATCTCTAGAATCGTTCATCTGTAGATTGTTGATTAACTCATCGGCTCTATACTTGAGTTCCTTTCCCCACAAGCCGTAAATCCCACCAAAAAACCTAATATTCTCCCAAACACTTAAATCGTTGTACAACGAGAATTTTTGGCTCATATAGCCAATATTTGCCTTAATTAAATCCGACTGTGTATATGCGTCGAAACCAGCCACTTTCACATCGCCCGATGTTGGTTGCAGCAAACCACAAAGCATACGGATTGCCGTTGTTTTACCCGCACCATTGGCTCCCAAAAAGCCAAATATTTCGCCTTTGTAAACATCGAAGGTAAGATGGTCGTCGGCCACAAAACTACCAAAGCGCTTCACCAAATCCTTAACCTCAATTACTATATCGTTTTTTGAATTAGCCATGTTGTTAAAATTAGTTGGAAGATGGAAGTAGGAAGATGGAAGCGAAAAAAATCCCAACAACCAAATAACTCAATCACTTATTCTCTTATTCTCTCAATAACCTACTTACTAAAACTAACTCTCCATCATCTGAATAAAGCAATCCTCAATTCCAGCGTCGATGGGTTTTACAATTGGATTCGAGATTCCTATTCCACTCAACTGATTAATTATACCTTCGGGTGTTTCATTGTTATTTATCGACGAAAAGTGTAACGCTCCGCCAAACAGGTACGCACCCTTACACGAATTAAACCCTCGCACCTCATTCAGTTTCAATGTAACATCGGGATGCTCAATGCTGAATAATCTGTATGGATACTCCTTTGCAAATTGTTCAGGTTTATTAGCTCCCAGTATTTCACCTTTCTGAATCAATGCAACCCTATCGCAAAGCGATGCTTCGTCCATGTAGGCTGTGGAAACCAAAATTGTAATTCCTTCGGCTTTCAACTTACGGAGTAAGCCCCAGAACTCCTTCCTCGAAACGGCATCAACACCCGTAGTTGGCTCGTCCAGAATTAGAACCTCCGGCTTGTGGATTAACGCACACGAAAGCGCCAATTTCTGTTTCATACCGCCGGAAAGCTTGCCAGCAGGACGGTTTTTAAATGGCTCAAGCATCTTATACACATCCTCAATCAGATGATAATTCTCCTCAATGGTGGTTCCAAAAACACCTGCAAAGAATTTCAGGTTTTCCTCCACGCTCAAATCCTGATAAAGTGAGAATTGGCCAGGCATATACCCAAGAATGTTTCGAACCTTACGGTAATCGTTAACCACATCCAACTCGCAAACCTGTGCGCTTCCTTTATCGGGTAGCAGAAGCGTAGTCAAAATCCTCATCAAAGTGGTTTTCCCTGCACCATCGGGGCCAATTAAACCGAATAGTTCGCCACGCTCAACACTTAAGTTGATGTCCTTTAAAGCTTGAACCGTGGCGTAGGACTTTGAAACATTATTTATTTTGATTACGCTCATTTTACTAGACCTTTAGATTTTTAGGTACATTCTGTGACTTGTGACTTGTGACTTGTGACTTTTCACAATCAACTATCAAAAACAACTCACTTCCAACACATTATTTACCTTATAATCCTTACCTCCACAGGCATCCCAATTTTGTAAGTACCTGAGATATTAGGAATACGCACTTTTGCGGCATACACTAAGTTCACGCGCTCGTTTCGGGTTTGAATTACTTTTGGAGTAAACTCAGCCTCAGAAGCAATCCAAGTTATTGAACCATCGTTTTCAATTAATTTACCATCGGCACCATCGGATATAACCTTAACGGTAGTTCCAAGTTTAAAATCGGAAAGTTGAGTTTCATCTATATAAATTCGAGCATAAACGGTATCGAGTTTTGCTACACGGCACATAGGCTTTCCGGTAGTTACCAATTCGCCCTCGCGAACGTAACGAGCCACAACAGTTCCCGATGTAGGCGATAGAATTTTGCAGCGATTTATTTGGTCATTAACTTGGTCAATTTGTGCAGTAATTGCTGCCATTTCAGCAGTTACACCGCTACGTTGAACCTCAATGCTATTTTTTTGACGTACTGCAATACTATAACGTCCGTCCACATCGTCCAACTGACGCTGAGTTGCAGCGCTATCGGCCATCAAGCGTTTAACTCTATCGAGTTCTACTTTAATCACCTTAACCTGCTCCTCCTGAACTGCCACCTGGGCATTAATACTCTGTAACTTTGCTTTGGCAGCATCGGACTGAGCGTATAGCTGATTTAACTTAAGTTGAAGCTGAACGGTGTCAACCAGCGCGATTGGTTGATTTTTCACGACAATATCACCCTCATCTACTTTGAGTAGAACCAACTTACCGCTAACCTCCGACGAGACAGTAACATCATCGGTTTCGATATTTCCATACGCATCGGATTCACCATTCTTGCTACTGCACGATGAAATAACCACAACTGCAAGCAGCATCGACAAGTATTTAATTCTATTGAAAATCATATCCTTATATTTTTATTCGTTAATATCTAAACCCATTGTAAAATAAAGTTTCACCTTCTCGTGCGAGAGTTTTACTTTTCGCAAACTCATATCGATTCTTGCACGCAAAAGGCTGTTAAAATCTGACAGATAAGTGGCAGATGTTATTGTTCCGTTCTTCAACTGCGATGCAGAAACCTGAACAGATTTCTCAAGGAGGTTAACAATCTTTTCGTCGCTTAATATTTGCTTCTCCAAAGAGTTGATTTGTGCTATTGATGATTTTACCTGCGAATTGTAATTATCATCGAATACATCGCGACGGTACTCCATAATATTCTGGTGTATTTTGATGTTCTGGCGCTCACGCGATGTGCTATTCCAATCCCAAATATTCCACGACAAGCGCGCACCCAGTATGGCGTAAGTATCAAACTCGCTCGAGAGCATATTTAAACCCGGTTTCCCATAACCAGCCTTGGCAAATGCAGCAAGTGTTGGCATACGCTTACTCGATAATAACTTTGAAGTTGCTGCGAGGTAGTTCTGCTGTAAATCGAAAGTTTTATAGTCGGGTCTGTTGCACAGGTTGTTGTTAGGAACAGTTAAGCTCGGCAACTTAATTTCGGACTGCTCTCCAATTCTTGTACCTGTAATGGAGTAAATTGATTCTATTAAATTATCGCGCTGCGCTAGGTTTGCATCTACACTCTGGCCTATTCTTAATTTTTCGGCCTGCAAAGCAATAAGTGCTGATTCAAGAATTGCACCAGCGTTCACACCTGCCTGTATTTCAGCAATGCGCTTATCCAATTCACCTTCCATAATTCTCAATTGCTGAACAGCAATATCTATGGATGATAATCCAAAATACAGTGAGGCAACCCTATCCTTAAGCACGTAAAGTTCATTATCAACCTTGTTCTGCTCTAGTAATCGAACATTCTCCTCCGATTTCAGCCTTGAGGTTGTTGCTCCACCATCCCAAATTAACTGGCTAACATCAACTGTTACTTTATAGTTATCCTTATCGGGTGATGGAATTGAAATATTAGGTATTGGAATGTTCATTTGTGTAACATCCGATTGCCAAGTAGCCTCCGCATTAAAATCCACACGGGGCAGATAGTTTACCTTAATGTTAGATTTACGCAAAGCGTAGATAGAGTCTGTTGCTGGCATTATCTTGTAAAGAGAACTATTCTGCTGCATACTTTTTAGCAAACCCGACAGGGAAAGCGTATCCTGCGAATAGGCCACAACAGGTAACATCGCAATAAATAAAAATGCTGATTTTAAAATTAACCCTCTCATCGTTATTTAGTATTAATCATTCTTCCTTTAATTGAATTCACCACAAACTCCGCAACAAACTTTTTGCGCTCCTCTAGAAAATGGTTATACTCTGCTGTATTCCCATCAAAGAAAACCTGCTCAATAATTGGTCTACCTGCAAATGGGAATATGCAAGCACTAACAGTATTAATAATTAGGTGAAATGCCTCTTTTGGGCTAATCCCCAACTCGCCGGCAAACCCAGCAATTATTTGTTTAAAATTGTTTGATTCTATTCCTGCTTCTATGAAGAACTGAGCAACCATTTGTGGGTTACGGTTTATTTCTCGGATTATAAATGTTGGCAGGAATGGATTTCGAAGGAAAAGGTCGATGTAATTCTCAACAAAATGGTAGATTTTCTGATCGAAAGTCATTTCCTTTGAGAGTAGAATAGGAATTAAACGAGGAAAGAAATTTCCAATTTCGACCTTAAAAATCATCATAAAAAGTTGGTCCTTAGAACGGAAATAGTAGTGCAACAAAGCCTTGTTGATTCCCGCCTCGTCGGCAATCTCCTGCATACGTGCACCATCCAATCCTTTGAGGACAAACACCTTTTTGGCCGCCTCAAGAATCTTATTTTCAGTGTCTTTCTCTATTTTTTTTGCTGTCATAATTAATTAACCATTTGGTTAAACCATGCGGCAAATATATTATGAGATTTTTCGGTTTCCAAATTTTTAACCAATTATTTTAACCATTTGGTTAAAATAATTTCAAAAAAGTTCCAGAACTAGTCTGGAACAATGATTTATCATGAAAAGTACTATTCTTCTCGAACTGTTGAACCGACAGATGTTTTAATATTCTTCTGTTTAGGCTCACCAGTATAGGTTAAGCTGCCTGCTGGGCGTACATTGGCTTCAATAAGTTCTTTAGCATATATTTTGGCAACTGCACCAGTACCAACAGTTATAAAGGCACTATCGGCTTTTAGCTCAAGTGCTGACAGAATACCCTTTGTACTTACAGTAGCCTCATAATTTTGAACTTTACCACGTAAACGAACCGAAGAACCCTGCCCTACCTTAACATCAATGGTATTGGCAATAATATCGCTATCGAACTCCGAAGTGGTAATAACATTCAATACCAACTTATCAACCTTAAGGGTATCGTTCATGCTAACATAGGCGGCTGCGGCAACGGAAACATCGCGGAGCTCGCGATACTTAACAAACACCTCGGCTTTGGCCTGCTTTTTCGAGTCCTTCTTCAACTTAATCTCAAGGGTTTTACCCACAACCTCAACAGTAATATCCGATACAACAATATCGCTGGCCTTAATGGTGGCCATTTCCCTATCGCCTTTCTCGAGAAAAACCTTAACCTGCCCCGACACTTTAATCTTATCAAAGAAAGGGAGTTCGCGCACCTCATCGTTTTGAGCCATAGATAGACCCGCCATAAGGATACCGAAAGTAATAGTTAGTATTCGCTTCATAGTTTAAGTATTTTGATATTTACAAATTTAATTATCAATGGAGTATATGGGCAACGATTAACACAAAATAACGAATAAAGAACCAGCACAATCGCAACATCGAAACAATTAAACCCAATATTACTATCTCATTAGTAAACAATTCGGGTTATGGAACGTTTATACATCAGAACAAAGCCTAACGGGATGATCGATTATAAACATCTTATAGTTGGAACACTAATAATAGCATTTGGTTTAAATGCAAGTTGTCAAACCGACACATCAAAGAAGATGAATAGTGATAATTTAAAAAGCAAATTAACAGATTTGCAACTCTTTGTAACCCAAAAGAAAGGTACAGAGCGCCCATTTACAGGCGAGTACTGGAATAATTTTGAAAAGGGTAAGTATGTTTGCATTTGCTGCGAGGCAGAACTTTTTGAATCGAATACCAAATTCAACTCCAGCTGTGGTTGGCCCAGTTTCTTCGATTCCAAGTTTGTTGATAACATTAAGTTTGCAAAGGATACAAGCCATGGCATGATAAGAACCGAGGTGATGTGCAAAAAATGTGGTGCACACCTTGGTCATATATTCGACGATGGTCCCGAACCTACAGGTTTAAGGTACTGCATAAATTCAGCATCGCTTAAATTTATCCCATTAACAGATAAATAATTTAATTTTTTACAATAGATATGAGCTTTACAACAAAATCGATGGCAATGTTTCCTTTGGGTGTTTTTCTTTTGCCCGGAGAGGAGATTCCATTACGTATTTTTGAGCCAAGATATAAGCAATTAATTAATGAATGCGAGGAGAATGGTAACACCTTCGGGATACCATATATTATAGGTGATGAAATTAAGACCTATGGTAGCGAAGTTGAATTGCTAAACGTAGTTGCAAAAAATAACAAGGGCGAAATGGTTATACTAATTAAAGGTGTTAAGAACTTCCATTTGCTCGACTTTTCTGAATCCCTTCCTGGCAAACTATATGGTGGTGGAATTATTGAGTATGTGGACGATATCTACTCAACCACCAATCCCGAATTAACTGTTCTTGTAAAAAAATTAAAACTCAATATAGATCAAATATTGGGCTCACTAATTACTAACGATGCCATTAATCTTTTTTCAATAGCAAAATCGATAATGCTTAACTCAAACGAGAAGTTCTCGTTTTACTCCCTGCGCGATAATTACAAAATGGAAAAGTATCTTATTAAACGATTGAGGTTTATTGAGCAAATGCAGGTACAGGAAAAGTTACTGGAGAATAATTTTAGTTTGAATTAGAGTTTTATGCTAAAGCAAGTTTAGCATGACAAAAGACTATTCGTTACTTGCAATTCCGTAGTTGAATAAATCGTTAAAGTGCATTTTATCTAATTTAGGCAAGGTTCTATCCATAAACCTATCAATAATGTAAGGGAAACGAGCCCCTTTCCATGGACTACAGTTTGATATAAATACATAGGAGTAACCATCGCTACGCGATACGGCTAATGCTGTTGTACCCGCCAACGAACCCGAACGCCATAACTTTCCGTTCATCACCCAACGCCAACCCAGCGGCTGGAATTTTTTATCGGCAACAGCCATAGTGGCAACGGATTTTTTTGAGATAATATCGGGGAAACTATCATCGCCATCAACTGCCAGAATGAATTTGGTCAGATTTATAGAAGAGATTATCCAACCGCCAGCCGCGCCAAGCATTTTAACATCGTTACCACCACGACTTTTAAGAACCTTATCTGTTGAACCATCATAAGCCATTATCAGCTCTGCCTCTGGAACTTCGTAGTAACGGGCTTCGTTATTGTACCTTAAACTATCCCAATTCTCCGATAAATGCGCATCATGAATGTTAAGTGGCTCAAAAATATGCGCCTTAACGTAATCCTCATAACTCTCCTCGGAAACTCTCTCTATAACCAACTGAAGAATTCCATAACCAAGATTGCTATACGAACTATGATTTCCGGGTGCAAAATGCAATTTCTTCGACAGTGCAAAAACAACTATATCATTCAGAGTGATTGGCAGTTCTTTGTCTAATTCCTTTGCTATTACCTCTTTTATAAACATATGGTCGCCCCAACGCGATGTCCACCCTGCTGAGTGGTTAAGCAGATTATAAACGGTAATATCCTCTACCCTTTTATCTTTATACTTGAGGAATATTGTATCGTTAAGAATTCCATTGGGGCCAAAAACTTTATTCTCCAATTTCAACTTACCTTCTTCGACCAGTTTCATTATTGCAGTTGCAGTAATTAACTTGGAAACACTGGCAACGCGCATTGTATTGTAAGGCTGCATTGTTTGCTTATCCTCCTTGTTGGCATAGCCAAACCCTCGGGTATAAACCAATTTTCCATTCTTAGCAATAGCAATACTCGCACCTGTTAATCCCCACTTGGCCACAAACTGCTCAAACGATTTATTTACCAGTTCAAACTGAGTAGAATCGGTTAGATTATTGGTGATAAAAGTAGTATTTGGATTCGGGTAGATATTTTCCTTCTTCGTAGCGACTTTAAATGAAGCCACTGACTTGTCGCGAAAAGCAACAAAACCAACCACCACAAAAACTATAATAACGGATATAGATAGTACTTTAATATGCTTGTTCATAATTCAACACAACCCAACAATTCGATGGCAAAACTAGAAACTTGTTGGCAAAAAACAAATTAGTTCGAAGAATAGTTGGAAAATGGAAGTTTGAAGATGGAAGTAATTCGCACCTCGATAACTTATTAACTCAATAACTTAATAACCTAAATACCTAGACCAACTCTCGAATCTTAGCCACAAACCTTTCAATATCGTCCTCGGTGGTGTCCCACGAGCACATCCAGCGTACCTCGGATTTATCCTCATCCCAAACATAGAAGAAGTACTCCTCCTGCAGTTTTGGAATAATATGGCTTGGAACAATAGCAAACACCGCATTAGCCTCAACGGGTTGGGTTATTTGGATTGAACTGATTTGTCGTACCTTTTCCTCAAGAATTTTGGCCATCCTATTAGAATGACTTGCCGTATCTACCCATTGATTGTTATTCAAATAAGCAATGAATTGAGCAGAAATATATCGCATTTTAGATGCTAGCTGCAAACCCTGCTTGCGTGTGTACATAAAATCGTGAGCCAATTGCTTGTTAAAGAAAACAATGGCTTCGCCATACATCATTCCATTCTTTGTACCACCAAACGAAAGAACATCGACACCAGCATCGCGGGTAAATTCTCTGAAACCCATATTTAGTGATACTGCAGCATTAGCCAATCTAGCGCCATCCATATGGAGCAACATATTGTTGCTATGGGCAAAATCGGCCAAAGTCCTAACTTCGGAAGGTTTATAAACCGTACCTAACTCCGATACCTGCGAAATTGATATTACTTTTGGTTGTGCGTGATGCTGAAAACCAAAGCCATGCATATGTTTCTTAACCATATCAACAGTTAGTTTACCGTTGGGAGTAGAAACAGTTAGCAATTTACAACTAGTAAAACGCTCGGGAGCACCGCACTCATCAACGTTGATATGAGCAGTATCGGCACAAATTATGGCATTATGGCGCTGTGTTATTGACTGCAAACCCAACACGTTGGCCGCTGAGCCAATAAAAACAAAGAAAACCTCAATATCATCGCCAAATATCTCCTTGAATTTGGCAACGGCCTGTTGGGTGTAAATATCGTCGCCATAGGCGATTGTATGCCCAGCATTAACCTGTTCGAAGGATTTTAAAATATTTGGATGAACTCCAGAATTGTTATCGCTGGCAAAGCCTCTCTTATTCACTGCTTCCATTGTAAAAAAGAATTAATTATTTGTTCAAAAATAGCAATAAAATGGACTATTTTTTATGTTTTCGGAGCATTTGGTAATCGATATAGTAAAGAATCTTAAACGAGATGCTATTGTACTGAGGGCCACTCACAACATCATGAGCGTTATTAAAATAGTTTTCGGTAAACCTATCACTCCTCTCCTCTATTGAGTTTTTCCAAACTAGCACAAGCTCGCTTCCTGGAGCAAAGTTCCATTGGTAAAGTAAATCGATATTAAACAAATTATAGTTCACGCTAGAATAGGGTGGATTTTCTGTAGCATTAAGTGAGCCATCCCTATTTAGGTTATAAAAACTATTGAAGTAAAAGTGTCTTACATAATGCCGAACCTTGAGATTTAAGAAAGATTTGGAGTTAAAGGTGTATAAAAAATTTACAGTATTGGTAAATGTTTCGATATCTCTATTTCCCATTATCACATTGTTATTTCTAATGCTGAAGAAACCAATATTATTATAGTTTAAGGAGTGCTCAAAACTTAAAATTAGCAAAACCTTATCGCTAAAACGAATTCGAGGACTAATACTATAGGAATAGCCGTATTGATTGTAATCAGAGGCTTTAGAGTATGTCACATTATGGTCAAGAGCAATAGTTTTTCTGTAATCGGGCGAACCAAACCAACGAACATAAACACGTTTTGGCAATCTCAACTTATAACCCTCAACCCGAGGTTCAAAATAATCATATCCTACCCTAGGATTAAGTTCAAGATATATTCCTCCAGTAAACTGTTTCTTAGTGGTAAAACGTGAGTTGAAAGTTAAATACTGATTGGTAAAATTACGAGGAGAGTAAAGCATTTGATGAATAAACTCCATCTCGTTTTCGAATTGTACAAATCGCCAAAAGGGTTCAAATATTTGGTGTGAGAGTTCAATGCCTGTTGAGAACTCGTTGGGGCTTTGTAAGTACCCCATATCGTTAGGGTTATAGTTCTTACCTTCAATATTCGTCCAAATATCGCCCTGAAAATTTCCGCTAGTCTTCTCAATAGCCAAAAATGCTTTGCCGCCATAAGTAACAGAGTCATTATGTATTTGACTTAATGCGCCTGTTCCCTCCACAGCAAAACGATTCTTTTTATCGCGAATTGTAAACTGTGTAGCCGTAACATTTGCGGTATAATCGTTTATAGGTCGCAAAAGATTAGTATTTGCAATGCTTACGAAAGAGTTATGGGGCAAAGTTTGGTCTAGTACAACCATGTTGTAATTAGTAAAACCCTGCGTTAAAAATCTTCGCGACTCACCAGTTATTGTATCCTTAATATCGGCATACATATTCTGTGTCATTGCATTGAAGAAACCAATACCTAGTCCACCGGAGGTTCTTCCGGAGATTTTTGTAGCATTAATCATTTTCGATTCAGCAGGGTTATTTTCAATCACTTCAGAGTTCTTCAGAGAATCCTCAACAATACCTGCATTAACAGGCTCAGCACCAATTCGGCGTGAATAAAAAATTTCTCCTTTACTAAATAGTTCTGTACCCTCGGTGAAAAATTGCCTAGCTTCTTCGTACTTAACTTCATAAGGGGTGAGGTTAAGAACCTTATCGTCCGACTTTACCTGACCAAAATCAGGAATAAGAGCCATGTCCAATGTAAAACTTTGGCTTAATCCTAACTTCAAATCCATCCCACCATTAAACTTATAATCGATGCTATTCTTATCGGGCAGTTTATTTGCATAAACTGATAAATAGGGACTAAAAGACAACCTAACTGGAGGCTTTATTCCATTTATTCCTTTTAAAATGCCTGACTGAGTGGTAAATCCTTGACGCGACTTATCCACAAAATTCCAGGTACTTTTCTCGTTATGCCGTTTAATTAAACGGGCAAAGTTTATACCCCAGTCAGAATTTTCACTACTATTTGAGAATCTTAGCGCAGAATAAGGAATTCGCATTTCCACACACCAGCCTTTATCATTAATCTTAACTTCGCTTGTCCATACCGCATTCCAAGAACGCTCCTCTTCATCGGCAGTTAATTTGATATCGGTTTGCACTCCCGAGGCGGAAACTATGAACTGCAAATAGTTTAACCCATCGTTGTAGGTACTGATATGAACCGAAAACGCATCGGATTTTAAATTATCGCTATTGTCGCGCTTACCGAGTTCTTTATATATTAATTCGGGATTTGTATCAAACAAATTTGCACCAATATACAACGCATCATCATCGAAAAGCACTTTAACCTCCGTCTGCTGCGATGGTACTTGTCCGTTATACTGCTCGAACTGGACAAAGTTGTTAGCCTTTGGGGCATTCAACCATTCAACCTCATCTAAAACGCCATCAATTTTTATATGTCCATCTATTCTAACAGCCTGAAGTTGCTTTTTAACCTGCAAAGAATCACTATTACGCGAAGCAAATAACGCTGAAGACAACACAAGAAAACCTAAAAGAATTACATTTCTCACCATACATATATTTATATTAGTTTGAATCCACATAAATATGAATTCAAACAGTAGCTTTGGTTTAATGGAGATGCAAAAAAAGGATACCTTAATATAATTAGGTATCCTTTCTTTTGAAATTTTTTTTACCTTATTTTGGATGACTCACGAACAATTAACTGAGTCTTGAGTATTTCTGTTGCAGGCGGTTCTTGTCTTGTTTGGGTAATTCTACGGATTAACTGCTCCATAGCTTTCTTTCCCATTTCGTAACCTGGCTGGCTAACAGTGGTAAGGGTAGGCTCCACCATCATGGAGGTTTGGTCGTCGCCAAAGCCAACCACGGAAACATCCTGTGGAATTTTTATACCGTTTCGGGTAAGTATTTTAATTACTCCAGCAGCAGTAAAATCGTTTACGGTAAAAATTGAATCGAATTTAACACCGCTATCAATTAACTTCTGAGTTTCCACTAAAGCGGACTGAAATGTATCGCAATGGATTATAAGTTTTTCGTCAATAACAACGCCATTATCGCGCATTGCTTTTAAGTATCCATTTAATCGATTCTGCCCAATAAGTCTATTCTGAGGACCGGAAAAATGCACAATTTTCCGACGTCCCTGAATGATTAAATGCTCGGTAGCTTGGTAAGCCCCATCAAAATCGTCAATTATTACTCTATCCGAATGAATCTCCTCAATAATCCTATCGAAGAAAACAATTGGAATTCCCTCATCCTCAAACCTCTTGAAATGGCTATAATCATTAGTCTCCTTGGAAACAGAAACTATTAAACCATCAATAATACTATTCAGAAAAACATCGCAAGCTGCTACTTCTCGGTTAAAATCCTCACCCGATTGGCTTATCATTACGCTATAACCATGTTTATTGGCAACCTCCTCTATCCCACTAATTACTGATGAGAAAAAAAAGTGAACCAATTCAGGAATAACCACACCAATAACATTGCTACGCTGACTGCGAAGGCTAAGGGCAATAATATTAGGCTTATAGTTATACCTAGTGGCAAGCTCATTAACAAGCCTTTTAGTCTCTTGGCTAATATCGGGGTGATCCTTTAACGCCCTCGATACAGTTGATGGGCTGATACCCAGTTCACGTGCAATATCCTTAATGGTTATTTGGTTCGATTTCATTGTAATTTAGGTATTTAAACAAAATATGGCTTATAATGTTATACTGTAAACCTAGTAAAATAGCGCTTGCTAAAATAAAAAGAAAATCATCAAAAACCATCGGCTTAAATATATAAAAAGGAATTCAGATTTCAAACGATTGCGGTATCGTTTGCGGTTATTTTTAAGGCTTAGTCCTTGATTTTTAGCTATTAAAACTTTAAATTTTCGTTAATTGTGCAGTGAATTTTAGATAATTTAACAAAACATAAATAGTTAAAACACAACTTAAAACCGAATAGAGCTATGATTATAGGCAAAAAACTACTTAAGGGAATCCTGCTATCCGCAGCGATGTTTCTGTATATAGGAGCATACGCACAGGAAATACAGGTAACCGGAAAAGTAATTGATTCCAAGGATAATTCTCCAATGATTGGAGTTGCTGTAGTTGTCAAAGGCACAACCGTTGGAACTATTACCGATATTGATGGTAATTATTCTATTAAGAGTTCTGTTAATGGAACTTTAGTTTTTTCATTTATTGGATACAAAACAACTGAGGTTGCTGTTAATGGACAGGCGAAAATTGACGTAACATTAGTTGAAGAGACCCAGCAAATTGACGAGGTCATTGTTATTGGTTACGGTGTACAAAAGAAAAGCGATAAAACAGGCGCAGTTGTTAATGTAAAGGCTGAAGACCTAACCAGAGGAAACCTGTCCGATCCTATTCAAGCTATGCAAGGAAAAGTTGCCGGCGTAAATATTTCCAAGAAAGGTGGTGACCCAAATTCAGGATTTGCAGTTCAAATTCGTGGTGCAGCAGGATTTTCAACGAGCACTCAACCTTTTTATGTTATTGATGGTGTGCCTGGTGCTGATATTAGTTCAATATCTCCTGAAGATATTGAATCGTTCAATATTCTTAAGGATGCATCTTCTGGAGCCATTTATGGTTCAAGAGCATCAAACGGTGTAATCATTGTTACAACCAAAAAACCTCAAAAAGGAGGTGTTGCCACTATCGATTACAATGCTTATTTATCATTTGATCAAACAAGTAAACGGTTAGAATTTCTTTCTGCTAACGATATTAGAAAATACGTTGCCGATAAGGGTTTATCTTTCACCGATAATGGTGCAAATACCAACTGGCAAGACGAGATATTTAGAACAGGTGTATCGCAATCCCACAATATTGCGATTTCCAACTCCAACGATAATTTATCATACAGGTTATCATACAATTATATGGATAATCAAGGGATAATTATAGGAAGTAGTAAAAAACGTAATATTGCTCGTTTAAATTTAACCCAAAAGGCATTTAACAATAAACTTACAATTGATGCATCGGTTGCAGGAACTTTTGAGAACAATTACTATGTCAACTATGGCGATGGCATGGGATCGTCAAACATCTTATACCAGATGTACCAACGTAACCCAGTAGATCCTGTATATCCTTATAAAGAAGGGAATTACATTCCTGGGGATCTATTTAGTAATTATCACCAAGATAAAAGTTTGGGATATTTTGAATTTCAACGAGATTTCAACTACAATAACCCTGTTGCTATTGCAGAACTTATTCAAAATGAAAGGGACCACAAATACTACTTTGGCTCATCAAAACTTAGCTATGAAATAATAGAAGGATTAGTTGCGAGTACAAGTTTAAATTATATAAGAAGTGATAGTGAAACATTTTACTATGAGCCAACAAATATTTATGCTGGTGGGAATGCAGGTTATGGACGCAGAAGTTATAACAACTATCAATCAAAAGTTCTTGAAACAACATTCTCTTATAACAAAACATTTAACGATATACATAATTTAAACATTCTTGGTGGCTACTCATTTCAAGAAGAATCATACTCAGGATTATCAGCTCAAGGAAGAGAAGCGTTATCTAACTATTTAAGGTCTGATAATTTAGGCCATTTAAACAATGTTAACGTTGGAGACATTGGCTCGTGGAGAAACTCAAACAAATTAATATCTTTTTTTGGTAGAGCAGTTTATAATTACAAATCAAAGTACTTTGTTACTGGTACAATCCGTCGCGATGGTTCTTCAAAATTTGGAAAGAATAATGAATGGGGACTTTTCCCTTCGGGCTCTTTAGCATGGGATGTAAAAAAAGAATCATTTTTAGAAAATATTGATTATGTAAATCTGCTAAAACTTAGGGTTGGCTATGGTATTACAGGTAATCAAGAAATTGGTTCGTTTTTAGATATAATGTACGCATACCCAGATGGAACTGCTCCAAATTTTGAAACAGGTGAGGATGCAATTAACTTTAGTATATCTCATAATGCTAATCCTAACCTAAAGTGGGAAGAAAACTCAGAGTTAAACATCGGATTAGATTATGCTATACTAAACAATAGAATTCAGGGTTCTATGGAATACTATGTTAAATCTACATACGATTTAATAGCAAATTACTCGGTACCTGTTCCCCCAAATGCATTACCTAACACGTGGGCAAATGCGGGACAAGTTGACAACAAAGGATTTGAATTTAGTGCTGAAGGATTTGTTATAGATAAATCTAGATTTAAATGGAGGACTATCTTGAACTACGCTACCAACAGACAAAAGTTAGTAAAACTCTCTGGCGATGGTTTTTCTTGGTCAGAAGGAGATAAAAAAAGGTTATGGCTCAGCGGAAGAGGATTGGTTGGTGCACAAAACTGGACCCAATACTTAATGGAAGGAGAAGAAATTGGTACATTCTACATACCAGAGTATGCTGGGCTTTCTGCAGATGGCAAGTTCCTTTTCTTTACTGCCGCTGGCGGGGTTACTAGGGATATTAATATGGCGGAAAGACGTATTTTAGGTCATGCGCAACCTCGCTTTACTCTTGGATGGTCTAACTTTTTCACATATAAAGAATGGGATTTAAGCATTGCGCTAAGGGGTGCGTTTGGAAATAAAGTAATTAACTCAACTAGAATGGTATTTTCAAACCCTCAAATTTTGCCAACACTCAATGCACTAAAAGAGGTTCTTGATGAAATTGATAGAGGGCTTACCGACTCTCCAAAAATTAGTGATTACTACCTTGAAGATGCATCTTTCATCAAAATTGACAATATTACTTTGGGTTATAACTTCAACACATCTAAAGTTAAATGGCTGAAAAAGTGTAGGGTTTACTTTAGTTCTAATAACATTTACACCTTCACTAAGTACACAGGTCTGGATCCAGAAATGTCATATACTGGACTTGAATTTGGTATAGATCAATATGATGTATACCCCAAAACAAGAACTTTCACCTTTGGCCTTGATGTTAAATTTTAATAGTTGAATAATATGAAAAGAGTTATATATACTATAGGATTATTACTTGCAATAACCGCTTGTACTGATCTTAATGATGAGTTGACGGATAAAATTCCATTCGATAAATTCCCAGAAAATGAAGAACAAGCCGCTTTAATGATTGTTCCTGTTTATAAACCAATGCAAGATTTTCTTGACAATGGAGGGTGGTGGTTTTGCCAAGAATTATCCTCCGATGAAATGGTTTGCCCAACTCGTCATACGGATTGGGATGATGGTGGAAAATGGCGTGTTCTTTATCAACACACATGGGACAATAAAACTGAAGCCATTACTGCAATGTGGTCAAGATTTTACAAAGGAATTGTTGAGGCCAACAGATTAATTGAGATTTTTGAACCAAACATTGCAGAACCGGCAGTTGCTACCAATGTTGCTAAACTAAAGATTCTAAGAGCATACTACTATTACCTGTTAATAGATAACTATGGAAGTGTTCCTTATGTAACTTCATTCTCCAATGCAGATCCTCAACCAAGCAAAACTGATAGAGCAATTATTTACCAAAGCATTGTTAATGAATTAAATGAAAGTATACCTCACTTAACATCGTCAAGTTCAAAAACAGCGGTATCAAAGGGAATGGCATTCTCTCTTCTTGCAAAATTATACCTTAATGCTCAGGTTTATGCAAATGTAGCAAGATGGGATTCTGCCGAAATGGCGTGCGATAGTGTTATGGCTCTTGGTTATTCACTAGAGTCAGATCCCCTTGCTCCTTTTGTAACGAATAATTCCGCATCGCCCGAAAATATTTTTGTAATTCCTTATGATGAAGACACTTACAAAGGATTCAACTTGCATATGCGTACATTACATTACAATAGTAATTTAACCTACGATATGCCTGTAGGACCATGGAATGGATTTGCTGTTACGGAGCAACACTATAACACATATACAAGCCTAGACAAACGTAAAGCAGGATATTTTATGGTAGGACAACAGTATACATCTGCAAATCAACCAATTTCAGATGCAGTTGCTGGCTCCCCATTAACGTTTAGCCCAACAATCCCTGCTTTAGTGATGGATGCTACCTACACTCTTCAACAAATAAGAATGTCTGGAGCAAGAATTAAGAAATTTGAAATAAAAAAGGGAGCTAAGGATAATCTAAGCAATGATTTCCCAATATTCCGTTATGCTGATATATTGTTAATGAAAGCAGAAGCACAACTCAGACAATCTAAAGCAGTTAATGTTACGGATTTAGATGTTATTAGAACAAGGGCAGGACTTGCTGCATGGAATGGCAGTGTAACCTTAGACGAAATTTTAGTTGAACGTGGAAGGGAGTTATTCTGGGAAGCACATCGTCGTCAAGACTTAATTCGTTTTGGGAAGTTTAATCAGGCATGGTGGGAAAAAACGGCTTCGGATGTAAGTAGACAAACATTTCCTATTCCACAATGGGTAATTGATTCAAATCCAAATCTAGCAAAATAAATATAACTTAATTCTTAAATTTTAAACTAAACACTATGAAAAGATCAAAATTAAACTTAGCATGGATGCTATTATTAGCAATCTTTGCTTTCGCATCATGCGAAAAAGATGACAACAACACTTCGAATTTAGTAGAAGATGGTGCATATATAATTGGAACTGCTGCACCCACAACTACTTTATCCCTAAAAGGTATGATGTCTTCGGGAATGGTTGAAGGAGAGGGTTATGCTGCAACTCCAAGAGATGGAATGTACGAGAAGTTTTTGTATTTAACCTCAAACAGTGAAGGATTCCGCTTTGTAGTTAAAGCTGGAGCAGAGGAAATTACCTACGGATTGGACCCTTTAAAAAAAGGAGTTATGGATCTAACAGGTACCGACGATCAAATAACAGCGGCAGTTGATACAGGCGCAATTGTTGTTGATGGCGAAAAAATTACTGTTGCCACTGATGGTTTTTATCATGTAGTATTTGACATAACAACAATGAGTTACTATATTATTCCAGTAAATAATTGGAATATTAAAATTGCTGATGATATTGAAATGACTCAAGTGTCGTTAACTGCAACTACTGCTAAATGGGAAAAAACTGGCGTTGAGTTAAGAAAAGGCTCTTTTAAATTCCGTTATGATAAAGGATGGAAAGTTTTAGCACATGAATTTACCATTTTTACTAATTTCGGAGGAACTAAAGATGCATTGGAAATTGGCGGCGGAAACATTCCTATTAATCTAACTGACGAAGGAATTTATACTATTACTTTAAACTGGAATCTTACTGATGGCTTTACAACTACTTTGGTTAAAACTGGTGAAGTTGTACCTATTGATCCCGCTACTTTTGTTTGGAGCTTAATTGGCAATGCTTTCTATAAAGCAGATGGGGTAACCGTTGCTGCATGGGATTACGATATAGATCTACCATATTTAAGCAAATCTGGCAATGTTTATACGTATAAAGTAAATAGCGTTGAACTATTAGCTGGTGGTAGCTTTAAAATTAGAAAAGATCACGCATGGGCTGGTGGCGACTTTGGTTTTTCTGGTACTACTATTGCGGGTGATGCAACTAATTTCACAGATGATGGTGGCAACATTAAAGTAATAGAAACAAAAACATATTCTGTAACTTTTGATCTCGATTGGGCAAATGATACTAGAACTTTAACATTTACTCCTATTACAAAGTAATTTAAATTTCATGAAGAAGGCATAGCAATATTTATGCCTTCTTCTTTTAAATACTCTTATGAAAAAGATTCTACTTCTAATTCTTTTCAATTTATTTATTAAATCTATTTTTGGGCAAATAGTTGTTACACCAACTTTACCAACTGACGCTGATGAGGTTTTAATTACGCTTGATATTACCCAAGCATCAAATCAATCTCTATTAAACTATACTGGCGATGTTTACACCCATACAGGTGTAACGGTTGAAGGTGTTGGTGTATGGCAATATGTTAAAGGAGATTGGGGTATCAACACTACTCAACCAAAATTAACCCGTACGGGAACAAACACCTATACTCTTTCAATATCCCCAAACATTAGACAATACTACGGCGTTCCTGCCGATAAAAAAATTACCCAGCTATGCTTTGTTTTTCGAAGTAGCGATGCTACAAAAAAAACCGAAGATATTTTTTATAATGTTTATGAGCAAGGATTATCCGTAAGCATTACTAATCCTACCCAAACTCAGCCTATTTATGATTTAAACAGCAATATAGATGTTACGGTACAAGCCAACAGCTCTACAAACCTCAAACTTTTTGTAGATGATGTTGAGGTACAGAATACATCAACCACTAGTATTTCATATACATATAATGCATCTAGTTATGGCAAGCATTGGTTCAAAGCAGTTGCTACCAATGGAACTGAAACAAAAAAAGATTCGGTTTATGTCCTAGTGCGTAACGAAATTGTTACCGAAGATCTTCCTTTAGGTATGAAGTTAGGTGTAAATGTTATTGATGAGCAAACCGTAACAATTGTACTTAAAGATCCTCCCGCACTTAAAAATTATGCTTATTTAATTGGTAGTTTCTCGGATTGGTTACCCGATGAACAGTACTACATGAAAAGAACTCCCGATGGAAAGTATTTTTGGCTAACCCTCACAGGCCTATCTTCAACACAGGAATATGCATATCAGTTCCTAATTGATGGATACCTTCGTATAGCCGATCCTTATAGCAGCAAAACTCTGGATCCTAATGATGTATATATTCCTTCATCAACTTATCCAGGCTTACTTCAATATCCTACATCAAAAACCAACGGAATTGCTTCTGTTTTTAAAACAATTCCCGACACTTACACTTGGCAAACAACTAATTTCACCCCTCCAGCAAAGGAAAAACTAATTATATACGAACTCCATATCCGCGATTTTGTATCGGATAGCTATATTCAAACTGTACTAGACTCATTGAGTTACCTTAAAAAACTTGGAGTCAATGTCGTTGAATTGATGCCAATAAACGAGTTCGAGGGCAATGATAGCTGGGGTTATAACCCTTCGTTTTACTTTGCGGCCGATAAGGCATATGGTACTCCAAACGATTATAAAGCATTTATTGATGAAGCCCACCGATTGGGTATGGCTGTAGTTATTGATATGGTTTTCAACCATTCATTTGGTCAATCGCCACTTGTACAAATGTACTCCAATTCCGACGGCACATCATTAGGCACTCCAACTGCAAATAATCCTTGGTATAATGTAACATGCCCTCACCCACCCTATTGCTGGGGTTACGATTTTAACCACCAAAGCACAGAGACAAGAACTTTCATGGACTCCGTGTTAACATACTGGTTAACAGAATACAAAGTGGATGGGTTCCGTTTCGATTTTACCAAAGGGTTTACCAATACTCCCAATGCAGGTTCGGCATACGATGCTCCCAGAATAAGCAATTTAAAACGATTTGCCGATAAAATATGGAGTGTTAATCCGAATGCCTACGTTATACTTGAACATTTCTGCGATAATACTGAGGAAAAAGCCCTTGCTGATTACGGAATGCTTATTTGGGGAAACATAAATTCTGCTTACAATGATGCAACCATGGGGTGGTTAACTAACTCAAATTTTGCCAATGTTACTGCAAAACAGAGGGGCTGGTCAAATCCTAATTTAGTAGGCTATATGGAAAGTCATGATGAGGAACGTTTAATGTATAAAAACATTACCTACGGTAACTCAACAAACCCAGAACACGATGTTAAAAACTTGACAGTAGGATTAAAGAGAGTTGAGTTGGCAGCAAACTTTTTTATCCCTTTACCTGGACCTAAAATGATTTGGCAGTTTGGCGAGGTTGGCTACGATGTTTCTATCGATTTCAATGGAAGAACCGGAAGAAAACCTATACCATGGAACTACTACGAGCCCGATGATAGAAGAGGTGTATTCAATGCATTTGCCCATTTAAACCGACTAAAACAGGATTACGAAGTCTTTTCTACTAACAACTATGACTATTCGCTATCTGGCGCTAAAAAGTGGATAAAACTTGATGGAGTTGATATAGATGTGGTTATTCTAGGTAATTTTGATGTGGTAGCCACAGACTTTACTATCGATTTTCCAACTACAGGAAAGTGGTACGAGTATTACACCAAAGATTCCATTGAACTCACATCAACCTCAAAAACTTTTGCAATGGCTCCTGCAGAATACCGACTATACACCTCAAAAAAAATCAACAGGGATGATATCTACGTAGGAATTGATGATATTACGAGCGGAGCCTCAAAAAAATCAGAACTTACAATATGGCCAAATCCAAGCAATGGTTCATTTAATATTCAAGTTGATTTAACCGTACCTTCGGCAGTAAATATTGAAGTATTTAACCTACTTGGGCAAAGGGTTTATAGCAAACGAACACAATTTTCAGCGGGAGTTTACGCTGAACCAATAGAACTTTCTTCAAGGTTAACAAATGGAGTTTATTTAATTAAGGTTCAAACAAAAGAACAAACACAGATGGGTAAACTATCAATATTCAGATAGTTTACTTCGGATTCGATGTAAAAACCTGCCTGTAAATGGGCAGGTTTTTATATTTTTGGGAAAAACGGAAATATTGAAGCCTGCTTACCCCATACTATTATTCTTCTTAATCCTGTTTAAGGTTTCGTTTTGTCAAGTAAATGAAGTTGACAAAACCGTTTCCCTATCTTCATTTGACCTTCAGTATAACGTTTTAAATTTCTGGCCACATAACGACACGCTTATCCCTCTGAAAAAAGGTTTATTTCAGAATATTGAGGTTGATGCTTTATTAAACCTAAAAGGAGGCAAAAATTGGCACTGGGCATATAAATTACCCCAAGTTGGGGTTTCACTTAACTATTACAACTTTGGCAATAATAAGGTGCTTGGAAGCGGATTAGGGGTATACCCTTTTATGATTCTAAAACTCGCCAAATCCAGTAGGTTGGATTTAAATTTCAGGTATGGCGGAGGGATTGTGTATATATCCAAAATATATGAAGCAAACCATTATCCCACAAACATTGCAATATCAACCCCAATAAATATTTTAATCGATTTTAGAGTAAACTTGGTGTATCACTTCAGCAGGAATATCGATATACAATTTTCTGTCCTTGCCAATCATATGTCAAATGGTGCTGTAAAGAAACCCAATTACGGATTAAACAGCATGGGGTTTGGTGTTGGGTTTACCTATAAACTAAACGATGCAGAACCCATAAAAACGCCCCAATCAACTTTTATTCTAAAACAACCATACATACTCTTAACTGGGACTGGAGCAGTTAAAGAGGTTGGCGATGCAGGAGGGCCAAAATACTATCCCCTATCACTTCAAATAGGGTACATTAAACCGCTAAGTATAATTGTAGAGTTGGGTGGAAGTTTGGATATTATGTACGACAAATCTGTTCGATTTCATCTTCGTAAAGAGGGAATGAACTACCGCTACCCAAATGATGATTTTAGCATAGGAGCATCGGCGCGAATAAAATTGCATTTAGATAAACTCGCCCTTTTTGGCGATTTAGGACTATACCTCTATCAGCCTAACCCTCGTTTCCCAATAATATATCAACGCGTAGGATTGAGCTATTCCATACTAAAGCATACAGCCATTGTTTTAGCACTAAAAACTCACTATACAATTGCTGACCATTTGGAATTCGGGTTATCGTTTAAACTTTAGCCTAAACCATTTTTAAACAGAAACTTACTTAATATTGAGAATTGATTTGCTGACCAACCCCTCAGCTCCAGTAATAACCGCTTTAACTGAGCCAATAAGTATTTTTGCCTCAACCATAACTGGAACTCTATTTCCATCATCAGTAACCCATATTGTCATATCCTCACCACCCTTAAATATTGTCCCCTCAACCAGCATAACCGAAAATTTGATGGTGCTATATGTTTTAGTATCCTTATGCAATTTTATATTTTCCTTGCCCAAATACCTGATGAAAAGATTGAATACATCATTATCGATGACCATAGTCAATGGAATTTTATCGCCAATCTTATAACGGTTAAAATCAATGTTCCTACAGAAATAAATTGCACTTAAAACATCGAATGAGCAGGGTTTAATATTTTTATATTCTTCTTTGTATGACCTTTTTGAGGTATAACTTACAATATTAACTTGATTATTCGTATGATTAAAATCGTATCGGTTGTAAGTCTTAAAACCACCCTCCTCGGTATCTCTTAAGAACCAAAGTGGCTTAAAATTATCTTTGGTAACAATCGATTCAAAACTATCGCGAACTTTATAAAACCAATCATACTCCTTTAAGCTCCAACCCTTCGAAACAAAATGAAACGATTCCTTATTTTGGTAAACAGTATCCTTTACACTAAAAAAAACGTCACCAGCATTGAGCCAAATGAATTTCCAATTATAGTAAGCCCTATAGGTTACATTCTCGCCAACTTTGAAAGTATAATTAGGAAATTTGCACAGGGTATCCTGTGCAACTATTCGTTCACTAATAAAAAAGAGTAAAATAGAAACAAGAATTTTTAACATAAATCTTGTTTTCGTACCAACTAAAAACCGAGCTTTTTTCTAAGAATATCTTCTGAATTATCTTTCTTAATAGTAATGCGTTCCAACAGAACAATCACCACGACACCTAAAATTGCAAATAGGATTGCCCAAAGAGTATATGGCTCCAATCCATTACTGTACTTGTAGGTTTCTGGGAGTACGTTTTTCTCAATAAGTGGCTTTACTAATCCGTTTTCATCAATAAATGTTTGAACGGCAACTTTCCAAGGCCAAACTTTATTCAAAGAACCAAGCATAAAGCCTGTAAGTAAAGCTATTGTGAAATTATGAAATTTATGGAGTAAAACAGAAAGAAGTTTTGAAAATAGCAATATTCCTATTGTTGCTCCAACTAAAAAAGTACCAATTATAACAAGATTAAACGACGCCAACGCTCCCATCATATAGGCATACTTTCCGAGTAATAAAAGGATAAAACTTCCTGATATCCCGGGTAAAATCATGGCGCAAATTGCCAATGAACCACATAGGAAAATAAACCACAAATCATTTGTTGTTTCTGTTGGGGAAATTACAGTAATCCAGAAACCAATTACAATACCTAGTATAAGGCTGAAATAAACAGAAAAATTCCACTTAGTAATATTTTTGCCAACAAACCATACCGAAGCTACTATTAAGCCAAAAAAGAATGCCCAAACGAAAATTGGATGATATGTTAACAAATACTGCATCAACTTAGCTAATGACAAGAAACTAATAGTAATACCTAGAATTATGGAGAAAAGGAACTTTGCATTTATAGCCTCTAAGAATAGGACAATACCATTACGTTTGAAAAGTAAAAAGAACGATTTTGACCCAACAGATTTTATTGAATCTATTAGTTCCTCATATATTCCCGCAATAAAGGCAACTGTCCCTCCCGATACTCCAGGAATAACATCCGCTGCACCCATTGCAATACCTTTAAAAACAAGCACAATATAGTCTATTAATCTCCTTGTCATTTTTGATGATTTTTTTAATAATGTTCTAAAAAACTATTTAGGCAAAAACTGAAAAAATGTATCGCCACGTAAACCCAACCTCAATGTTTCAAGGGATATTGCCTCATTAGTGGCAATATTTCCAAGATTAACATTGGCACCCAAAAGTTGAATAAACCAAGCTTGCTGACTCTTCAGTGGTGCTTCCCACAATACATTTTCAATTTTGATATGCTTAACAATATCGTCTATCAACGATAAGTTGGCCGAATTATCCTTATTGTAAATTCCAATATTACCACTTTCGCGCGCTTCGGCAATTACCTTCCAGCTACCAGCCTCTATTTCGGTTTTCATCATTGCAACCCACTCGTCGTCTGGGATATGAACATCGGCTTGTTTGGAGCCTACCTCAGAAATAACAGTGAATTTCTTTGAAAGTTTAGTGATATAATCGCACTTAACCTTGTGGTTCATCTCCATTGAGCCATCGGATACCTCTACCAAATCGAGGCCTAGTTGGTCAACAAACTTCACAAAGTCGTCGTACATATTACGAATAATGAATAATTCGAAAAGAGTTCCGCCCAAATAGGGTCGCATCCCTGCATCCCTATAAACTTTAATCTTCTCTTTAAGCTGAGGTGTTATTAACGATGTTCCAAAACCGAACTTTACAAAATCAATATAATCAGCGCCAGAAGCAACCATATTCTTGGCCTCGTCCAAACTTAGGCCTTTATCCATAACCATTGTTAAACCAAACTCGCGGGGTTTGCCTGGACGGCTAGGTATAAATGGTAAATTATAGTTCATATTTCTACTTTTTTAAACATTTACGCCAAATGTATTCATTTTTAGTAAATATGATGACAGAAATCACTATTTAGATACAAATTGTTAATAAAAAAACCACCCCAATTCGGAGTGGCTTTACCATAATAAATTATTTTACAGCGATTTAACGCTATCTACAAAATCATCATCGTTAACAATTGACACTAGGCTGAAAAAGTCGTCAATTGATGTTGGGTCAATCCTCTTTGCATCGCGTAGCATTTCCAGTGCTTCCTTTTGATGATGCGAAAGGTATAATGCTGCAGCATTTATCACCTTTATTGAGGCATTGGAATCGAACTTATTACCCAACTCATCCACCAAGGTTTCAACCTCTTGAAATTTCTCCTGATAGAGCAAAACCTCTGCTAAAGCAAGATATGCATCGGGTTCATTAGGATTTAATGTTGTGGCCTCGCGGTAAGCATTAATAGCCTCGGGGATATTGTTCATATCGTAATGCACACGGCCTATACCTAGCCAAAAATCGTACTGCTCAGGGTCGAGCGCAATTGCACGTTTAATAAAATTTAGGCTGATATCTAACTTTTGGCGAGCAGCCATAACAATACCAATTCCGTAATAACCCTCGGCGTATTCGGGGTCAATAACAATTGATTTATTGTAGGCATCGAGGGCTAAATCCAACCTATCAGTTTTCTCGTAACACTCACCTAGTAGTGCAAACACTCTAGGATTGTCAGTCTCCAACTCCGATAAATCGGCAAAAACCTTAACGGCCTCCTCGTATCGCTCTATGGATGCCAAAGTATTGCCTTTGTTGTGATAGGCCGAAGAATAATTGGGTTCTACTGCAATGCAGTAATCGTAAGCCTCCAAAGCCTCATCAAATCGACCCAGTTTAGTGTAAACAATGCCCAAATTGTACCAAGCACTTGCCGAGAATGGATTTATATCTAAATACTCGTTGTAATAACGGATGCTCTTGTCTAACGCATTGTTCCGTTCGTAGCAATAGCCCAAATCGAACAAAACCGCCAAGCTGGTTTTATCTATTTGATAGGATTTAAGCAGATACCTTAACGCCAAGTTAATCTCATCGGATTCGAGGTAGAAACTGGAAACTCGATGAAGCAATTCAATTGTATCATCGGTGCCAATGGCAATAGCCCTATCGAAACTCTCAATGGATTTTTGAGTTTCGCCCAATTCAAAGCAAACCTGTGCTTTTAGAAAATACAGTTCGTAGTTCTGAGAATCAAACTTTTCTAAATACTCCAGCAAGCTCAACGAATTGTTGAATTCACCTTTTACAAAGTAATATTCTGCTTTTTTAATTTGAATCTCGGGCGAATTAGGATAAATCCGCTCAGCAATGTCAATGGCCTGCCTAGTCCTTGAATGGTTATCGTCCGACAGGTAAAAATCTATGATATTCTCAAACTCAAATACATCGAAGAAGATGCTTTTGCTCTGGCTTAACTTCTCCTCGTACCGCTTAACAATTTCAGTGGTATTATCTTCTCCTATGTAATTTTCGTTTTCTTCTCTCATCGTTAATTCTTTCCGACAACAAACTTAGTATAAATTCTTATACTTTCTCCAACCAAAAGGTTTCAGAAATTATGATGAAAGTTACAACTTATGTAAAATATTAAGAATCAATAATCATCAACTTTATTAACAAATGCTAAATTTTATTAACTATTAGTGTTTTTGATTATAAGTCGTGAAAATATTTCATAAACTGCACTCTCTCAAAAGCAGCAGGATTATATGTTTTTGATTGACTCATTTTTCCGCGAAACTCGTCAATTGTTGCATAACCATTTGAATCCATCCATTGCTCTAGCTGCTTAATCATATAGGTTACATGCTCCTTACCGTTGCGGTAAATTGCGGAGCAAACCTGAACGGAATTGGCTCCAGCCAAAAGCTGTTTTACCATTCCAAATCCATCATGAACTCCAGTTGATGCAGATAAATCACACTGCACTCTACCTGACATAATTGCAATCCAGCGTAATGAGGTTGAAATCTCTGCAGGAGTACTGAATACGCTCGAAGGGGCAAACTGTAAATTATTCACATCGAAATCGGGGTTGTAAAACCTATTGAAAAGTACAATCCCTTTAACAGGAGTTTCACTTAACCGCTTAATAAAATTTCCTAAACTGGCATTGTAGTATCCAATTTTAAGCGCAACAGGAAGTTTTGTTACGGATGTTACCTTGTTGATAATATCAAAATAAACCTGCTCGTTCTCGTGCGCAGTTCGGTTAAAATCGGAAGGTAGAGAAAAAACATTTAACTCAAGAGCATCAACACCAGTATCCTCAATACGTTTGGCAAAATCTGTCCAACCATTGGCTGTAACACAGTTAATACTTGCAAAAACTGGAATACTAACGCTTTCCTTAGCATCTTTAAGAAATTTCAGGTAATCGGCAACAGGGTCTTCAATTCTATCAAAATCGAAGTACTCCATAGTTTCCGGATAGATAAAGCCTGAGGCATTCATCTTGTTCAGGTTATCGTGAGTTTCGGCAATTATCTCCTCCTCGAATAAGGATTTGATAACAACTGCCGCAGCACCTCTAGCCTCAAATTCAGCTATTTCAGGAAGAGAGTCGGTTAATCCTGAACTTCCGACAATTAAAGGGTTTTTAAGCTTTAAACCCATATAGGTTGTAGATAGGTTGGCCATAACGTTAAATTTTAAGTCTATTAAATATACTAAAATTAAAACAAAAAAGGCTCAACTAAGAGCCTTTTTATTGTTATAGAAACAAAATATCTTACTGTTGGTTCTGTAAAAGCAACGATAATTTGTAGAAAGCCGACTCGCTGATTGGAGCAAGAGGTAAACGTAGGTTATTATCAACTATTCCTAGGATTGATAAAGCGGCCTTTACTCCACCTGGATTACCTTCCACAAATAGAGAGTCAATAATTTCGATTAACTCTAGGTGAATTTTACTTGCCTCAACAAAGTTATGCTGCTGTGCAAGTTTTACCATCTCCGAGAAACGCTTAGGTAAAGCGTTACCAACAACAGAAATAACACCATCGGCCCCCATCGACATTTGAGGTAGTGTTAAGCCATCATCGCCCGATAGTACAAGGAAATTATCAGGTCTATCCCTTAAAATGTAACTCATCTGGTTTAAGTTACCCGATGCCTCCTTAATACCAATGATATTTGGCACCTCATGAGCAAGCTTTAGGGTTGTTTCTGCGGTCATATTTACGCCAGTTCTACCAGGAACATTGTAAAGCACAATTGGCAACTCGCTTTGTGCTGCAATTGCTTTAAAATGCAGTTCTAAACCTTTCTGAGTTGGTTTATTGTAGTATGGTGTAACTGAAAGAATTGCATCAATTCCATCAAAATCAAAATCATCAATTTGCTCAATGATATGGTTGGTATCATTTCCACCAATGCCAAGCATTATGGGTAAACGGCCATCATTCTTTTTAATAACAAACTTAATTAATGAGCGTTTCTCCTTGTCGGTTAAAGTGGCCGATTCACCTGTTGTTCCCATAACAACTAGGAAATCAACTCCACCAGTCACTAAATGTTCAATTAACTTTTCAGTAGCGTCGTAATCAATTTCTTTATCCTGATTAAAAGGGGTAACCATAGCTACTCCTAATCCCCGGAACTGTTCAGTACTCATATATTTTTTAAGTTGATGAATTACAAGGTGGTTGTAGGTTCTTGAGCAAATCTATTATTAAGTTGAAAAAGTATTTGCTTTATTTGCTCACAAAGATAGTTAAGACCCTTCGATTTATCCACAGTAATAATCAAATCGAAAGGATTATTGTAGTAGTTTAATGCTCCAACTCTAAATTTAGCCCTAGATAACGATGATATCCAACGCATTGGCATTGTTTCTTCAAAATTTAAATCGATAAGTATATCGAACTCGGTAGAAGTAAATGAGTCAACCACTGCACTCTCAGGTTTTCCATACCAGTTAACCTGATTCTTATCAAAAACGCTAACCCTATTGTGCATTGTAAAATACTGAGGAATTTCCTTTCCAGGGAAAAAGCCTAAAGCAACAACGCTGATATTTTTACTCTCGAAGTATTTTTTGAGATTAAGCACCTCATCAAGCACTGATTGGTCTGGTAAGTTGAATACAAGCCCAATATTACGAGCAGTGGTAAGGTTTTGTACCATTTTATGGCGTTTAAAGCCAACCAATGCCTTATTTAGGCTTTTGATTGATTTTCTGTACTTATAGTTATCTAGTGCTTTCACTGCTGTATTTATTTCTGATTTTAATTTCGGACAATATGCCAAAATGCAATTTTACTAAAATTAAGCAACACTTCAAAAATATTAATCCTTAATTAATTCAAAAAACTCATCCTCCGATACAATTTTAACTCCAAGTTTATTGGCTTTATCCAGTTTGGCTGGGCCAATTTTATCGCCTGCAACCAGCATCGATGTTGATGCTGAAACACTACCTACGTTTTTACCTCCGTGTTGTTGAATCAACTCTTTTAAATCGTCACGCGAAATTTTGGAGAAAGTCCCTGAAATAACTATGGATAATCCTTTCAATTTATCGGACTTGACCTGTTGTTCCGATGATGATATTTCCAACTTAACTCCAAAACCCTTTAACTTTGAAATAAAATCAACGTTAAGCGGATTTGAAAAGAAATCGATAATGCTTTGAGCAATCCTCTCTCCCACCTCGTCAACCTCAAGTAAATCATCCATTTTCGCGGTTGCAATGGAATCGATATTTCCAAAGTGCATTGCAAGTTTACGCGCGGTGGTTTCACCTACATACCGAATTCCAATTCCGTAAAGGACTTTAGGAAAAGGTACTTGTTTCGAATTCTCGATGCTTCGTATGGCATTATCGGCCGATTTTTCGGCAAATCGTTCCAAATTAAGCAACTGCTCTTTAGTTAAAGTATATAAATCCGACGGGTCTTTTATCAATTTATTATCAAAAAGTAGAGCAACTGTCTCCTCGCCTAATCCATCAATATTTAATGCCTTACGACTGATGTAATGCTCAATTCTTCCTTTAATTTGGGGTGGACAACCAATTTGATTTGGACAAAAATGGCGTGCTTCGCCCTCAGGTCTCACCAATTGCGTTCCGCACTCAGGGCAATTCTCTGGAAATACAAATGGCGTGCTGAAAAGGGTTCGTTGCAAACTATCTACACCCACAATTTTTGGAATGATTTCGCCACCCTTTTCTACAAAAACAGAATCGCCAATGCGAATATCCAATAATTCCACCTGGTCGGCATTGTGCAGCGATGCACGTTTAACAACCGTTCCCGCCAACTTCACTGGCTTAAGGTTTGCAACTGGAGTAACAGCACCTGTGCGCCCAACCTGAAAGTCGACAGAAAGCAAGGTTGTGCTTACCCTCTCAGGCTTAAATTTGTAGGCAATTGCCCAACGCGGAGTTTTAGCAGTAAGCCCTAAAGCATTTTGATGCTGATACGAGTTCACCTTGATAACCACTCCATCGGTATCAAATGGCAGTTTCTTACGTGCATCGTCCCAGTAATGGATGTAATCCATAACCTGTTTTGAAGTTGTACAAAGTTTAACGTGCTCTGAAACCTTAAAGCCCCAGTCTTTGGCTGCAACAAGGTTTTGGTAATGATTATCGAATGGTAAATTATCGCCTAAAACATAGTAAAGGAAACAATCCAACTTGCGTTTAGCAACAACAGTGGAGTTTAGTAACTTTAATGTACCCGAAGCCGCATTGCGGGGATTTGCAAATGGAGTATCGCCATCCTCCTCGCGCTCACGGTTCAAATCCTCAAACACATTGCGGGGCATAAATATTTCGCCACGAATCTCAAAATCATCAGGATAATTGCCGTGCAGAACAAGCGGAATAGATTTAATAGTGCGTACATTGGCTGTAACATCATCGCCAATTGTCCCATCGCCACGGGTAACAGCCTGCACTAACTTTCCATTTTTGTATGTTAATCCAATAGCCACGCCATCGTACTTCAACTCACAAACGTACTCTGGCTCAGTGGTTAATGCCTTTAAAACTCTATCCTCAAAATCGAGCACCTCCTCCTCTGTATAAGTATTTGCCAGCGATAACATTGGAAATCGGTGCTTAACTTGGTTAAACTCCTTTGAAATATCGCTACCAACCCTTTTGGTTGGTGAATTGGGGTCGTCGAATTCAGGGTACTGAGCCTCCAAATCGGTCAACTCCTTGAGCAGAGCATCAAACTCATAATCGCTAATAGTTGGTTGCGAAAGCACATAGTATTGATAGTTATGATGATTCAGTTGCTCCCGTAAACTTTTAATTCTCTGATAAATCTGCTCGGTTGACATAAGTATATTTTTCTGTAAATATATTAAAATAGAGGATAAATAGGTATCTATATTAGGTTTAGGTACTTTGATATTATTAAACAAATTTGCTAATTTTACTCAACCCCCTCAAGGGTTTAAACCCCTTGAGGGGGTAATAATTCCAAAACATTCATTATAAACCATATGAATCCTCAAGTTCCAATAGAATACGGAAATTACTATCACATTTTCAACAAAGGAATTAACGGTTCTAACATATTCTACAATGATGACAACTATTTACATTTTATAAGACTATACGAGAAGCATATTGAACCAATCTCTGAAACCTATGCTTGGGTTTTGCTAAAGAATCATTTTCATTTACTAATCAGAATTAAAGAACAAAATGAAATTATGGATAAATATCCAAACAATTCTTACAGCAATAACAAAATGCTCTACTCCTACTTTTCTGATTTTTTCAATGCATACGCGCAAGCAATAAATAAATCGATAGGAAGAACAGGTTCGCTGTTTCAACATCCATTTAAACGTAAACTGATAAAGTCCGAATCCTATTTCAGAAATCTTGTTATATATATCCACCAAAATCCACAAAGACACAAATTCACTGATAATTTTAGGAATTACAAATGGTCATCGTACAATACAATCTTATCTGATAAACCAACTCGGATGAATAGGGATTTGGTAATGAAATGGTTTGAAAATAGAGAAAACTTCATCTTTAGCAATAATATTGAAATTGATTCTTCTGATTCAGAAATTTATATTGAATAGAACACCCCCTCAAGGGTTTTGAACCCTTGAGGGGGTAAGAACCATCCAAAATATTATCATTTAAAAAAATCTTTATATTTACCAAAACACACAAGGCAATGCAACAGTATTCAGAAAAAGACAAAAGATTAGTTTTAAATCGATATAGGGCTTTATTAAAGTCTGTAAAGAATGTTGTTACCAAGGAGAATCAAAAGCTAATTAGAGACGCTTTTAAACTCTCCTCCGAGATAAATAGTGAGGTTAAAAGCGATTCTAGTAATCCTTACATAATACACTTAACCGATGTTGCCAGAATTTGTGTTGATGAAATTGGACTGGGAACCTCGTCGGTAATCGCGGCACTGCTTCATGAATCGATTGAACGAAATCAACTTACCAAAATTGAGATTGAGAAACGATTTGGCGCCAAAGTTGCCAATATTGTTGAAGGCTTCACACGTATATCGGGACTCGACCTTAAAAACCCAAAAGCGCAATCGGAGAATTTCCGTCAACTTATCATCAGTTTATCCAGCGATGCTCGCGTAATACTTATTAAACTAGCCGATAGGCTAGAAACAATGCGTTCGTTGAGTTATTCCAGCAACGACATTCAGATAAAACGGTCGTGGGAAACATTCCATTTGTATGCTCCTTTGGCTCACAGACTAGGGCTGTATAGAGTTAAGTCGGAAATGGAGGATTTGTCAATGAAATTTATCCACTCCAAGGAGTACAAGCATATTATCAAGAAATTAAAGGAGACCACTGCCACTAGGAATAAATTTATCAAAGAGTTTATTGGGCCAATTGAGGAGGAGATAAAAAAACGCGGATATGAATTTGAAATAAAGGGACGTACAAAATCTGTTTACTCCATATTCCGAAAAATGCAGAGCCAGCAAGTTGATTTTGAAGATGTTCACGACATATTTGCCATCAGAGTTATCCTAAACTCAAGGCCCGAATCGGAGAAATCTGATTGCTGGCAGGTTTACTCCATTATAACCGATAAGTACACCCCAAACACCGAAAGGTTAAGGGATTGGATATCTGTACCAAAAAGTTCTGGGTACGAATCGTTACACACAACCGTTCTTGGCCCCGAGGATAAATGGGTTGAGGTACAAATCCGCACAACCCGAATGGACGAAATTGCGGAGAAAGGACTTGCCGCACACTGGAAATACAAGGGAATCCGGCAGGAACAGGGAGTTGATGAATGGGTATTACGTGTTAGAGAAGTATTAGAATCGGCAGAGACTTCGCCAGAGGAGCATGTGGATAAATTGGATGTAGACATTCAGGCCTCAGATATTTACGTATTTACACCAAAAGGCGATATTCGTAAACTACCAGCAAAATCAACAGTGCTCGATTTTGCTTTCGATATCCACTCTGCCATTGGAGCCCAATGTACTGGTGCTATTGTAAACGGTAAAAATGTTACAATTAAGCAAACACTACAAAATGGCGATGTTATTGAGATTATCACCTCAAAGAAACAGAGTCCCAAAAAGGACTGGCTCTCAATTGTAGTTACATCCAAAGCAAAAACAAGGATTAAACAAGAACTGAGGGATGCCGAGAATAAGGAAATTGCTGAGGGAAAAGAGATTCTATTCCGTCGCTTTAAGAATTGGAAAATTGATGATGCCGACGAGGCGCTATCGAAAATCAACAAGCACCTAAAACTCAAGAAGCCTACAGATATATTTATCAGGGTTGCCGAGGGCAAAATTGACCCATCGGCACTAAAGAGCATTATCGCTACCGAAACTTTAGAAACAACTGATATTTCAAAAGTTGGAACACAAAAAGTTGAAGCAGAGAAAGAACAAGCCAGCACCGACTTTTTGATTATCGATGAAAAGTTGGTTAATATCGATTATAAACTTGCAAAGTGCTGTAATCCAATATTCGGCGACGATGTTTTTGGTTTTGTAACGGTTAGCGAAGGGATAAAGATACATCGCACAAGTTGTCCAAACGCAAATCAGTTGCACAACCGCTGGGGGTATAGAATTGTAAAAGCAAAATGGAAAGGAACGTCAAAGGCCGGAGCATTCCAGTCCACAATAAAAATTACTGGAGCCGATGAACTTGGAATTCTAAACAGGATATCGGAGGTTATAAGTAAGGATTTGAAAGTAAATATGCGCAATCTTGCAATCAACTCTAAAAATGGCCTTTTCGAGGGAGTTATTCAGCTCTACGTGGAGGATACAAAGCATTTGGAGATGTTGCTATACAGATTAGGCAAGGTTCAAGGAGTGCATAGGGCTGTGAGAGTGAAATAGAACTATGGGTTGACTAAAAAAACATAAAAACCGTCAAGCATATAAGAAAACATATTAAATGAATAGAATTGCAATAATACTTGGTTCTGGCTTTTCCTTCAATGCAGGACTTCCCCTTGCAAAAGATATAAATTCTTATTTCACACAAGACAACAAAAAGAAACTACTACATTTTACTTCAGATGAATGGAAGTGGTATGATTTAGCAAATGATACGGATAGAAATAATGGAAGTCTAAGGTTTGATAGAATTATTTACGGCTATATTCTAAACGAATTAGTTTTGGAGTTTATTAAAAAAAATAAAGAGTTTAATAACTACGAAGAATTTTATCAATTTGTAATAGACAATCTAAATGAAAGAGAAATAATAATAAAGATAAGCAATCAAGCCTATAAAAAATTTGAAGAAGATTATATTATTAATAAAGATATTCGGCTTTATGAAACATACATAAATGATTTCTTTAATCCTCAATTAAATCAGATATATAATATGATTAACTATTTAATCGGTGATTTACTTTTTTGGAGAAAATCGTTCTCAGATTTTAGTTCATCATATAATCAATTTATTTCATACATAAGTTATTTCGAACATAAAGATATTTTTACTCTGAATCATGATTGTTTGCTAGAGGCATTATTTGAAAGTAACAATATTAAATATTCAGATGGCTTTTCAACAGATGGCAGTTGTCTTCAATCAAATGAAAGCAAAAAAATCAAATGCTTCAATGGAGAATTTGATTCAACAAATATTATAAAGATTCACGGCAGTATAGATTTGTATAAGTACATATTTGTAAAAGAAGATGGTTCAATTATGTATCCTACTGGAGAATATATATATTTTAAAACACATGATTATTATGAAAAACAATCACCAATTAGAATAAATACTAAAAATGGACAAATAGTTCAAAAGTTTCACTGGAACATAACTCCTCAGTTTATAACTGGTACAAACAAAAAGAAACTTATCGAAACTGACAATATGTATAAAACCTTGTATAATGAATTAAAAAAGAGAATATTATTAGCAGACACATTGCTCATTATTGGTTATTCATACTCAGACAAGCATATAAACTCTCAGATAAAATCATCTCTTTCAAAGGGTAAAATTGTTAAACTTATTAATATTAATCCATCTTTAAGTTTTCCATTTGAATATAAGGAATCTATAGAATTGCTGAATCTAAAAAAAATTGATGAACTACAAGTTATAGATTGACCACAACTTTTATATTGATAGCGAACTAAATACTGTTAAAAACGTTAGTAATAAAAGATAAAGTGTTGCGTTTTAATTTATCGATTGCTATTTTTGGGTATTAAATGATATTGCTATGGTTAAAAAAATCTTTTTACTATCTATCATTTTGGGCTTTGGTTTTTCTGTTACAAACGCTCAATTAGTTCAGGATTTGCATAAAATCTACAACCCTGGATTTAACCAAGAACAAACATACGATTCTACTGCGGTTATAACTCCATTTGGATTAATTAAGCCCGGTGTAAACTACGGACTATCTTTAGGTACAGGTTATTCATTTATGGGAAATGGTATGGGAATGTCAAATTCCTATGTTGCACCAAGCATCTCATACTCTCCAAATCAAAAATTACAAGTAATTGCGGGTGTTTCATTATCGAGAAATGGATTCCACGGGATGAACACACCCAGCGAACTGGGTCAGAACCAAATTCAAACATCTGCTAATCCATACCAAGCCTGGGCATATACTCAGTATAATTTCACCAATAAATTTAGCGTTTACGCAATGGGCTCTGTATCGCAAAATCAATCATTCTACTCTCCCTTTATGAATACCTTTGGAAGTTACAATAGTCAAATGTATGGCGTTGGTTTTAACTATAAAATTAGCAATAAAACTAGTATTGGAGCCAGCTTTAACTTTGTAAACGCTCAGTACCCAAATACTTTTAATAGTTTTGGAAGTCCGTTTTTCCCTTAAAAGCTTCAATCTGAACTAATATATTGAACGAAGAAAGGGGCAAAAAGCCCCTTCTTTATTATGTATAGATGTATCGGATTACTTCTTCAACCCACTACGGATTAGTAAAGCATCAATAGTTGGTTCCTGACCACGGAAACGTTTGTAAAGCTCCATTGGATGCTCGCTACCACCTTTTGAAAGGATATTGTCGCGGAACGATTTTGCAGTTGCCTTATCGAAAATTCCATGTTGCTTGAATACTTCAAAAGCATCTGCATCTAGTACTTCTGCCCATTTATAGCTATAGTAACCAGCGGCATAGCCTCCTTCAAATATATGGCCAAAACCAACGCTCATATTAGTTCCTTTAACCGAAGGAAGAACATCAAACTTACCAATCGATTTCTTCTCGAACTCATCCACAGAAACTGTTACTGGTTTTTCGATACTGTGCCAGTTCATATCGAGAATTCCAAATCCTAACTGACGCAATGAGAAGTATCCTGCCTGGAAGTTTTGGCTATCAATAATCTTTTGAATTAATTCCTGTGGCATTTTTTCGCCAGTTTTGTAGTGAACCGCAAATAAATCTAGGTACTCCTTTTGTGTTGCCCAATTCTCAAGAATTTGCGAAGGTAACTCAACAAAATCGCGATAAACACTAGTTCCGCTTAACGAAGAGTAAGTACACTCGGTAAGCATTCCGTGCAATGCGTGTCCAAATTCGTGAAGGAATGTTGTAAACTCATCAAAAGTTAACAATGATGGGTCTTTTTCAGTTGGTTTGGTGAAATTAGTTACAATTGAAACAAATGGACGAACATCAACACCAGCCTCTTTGTATTGAGAACGGAAAGAAGTCATCCAAGCACCACCACTCTTGCCTGCACGTGGGAAGAAATCAAGGTAAAGAATCGATATGAGTTTACCAGACTCATCGTAAACCTCGTAAGCCTTAACATCGGCATGATAAACAGGAATGCTCGCATTGGGCTTGTATGTTAACCCGTATAGTTTATTGGTAAGCATAAATACTCCATCAATAACTTTTTCGAGCTGGAAGTAAGGTTTAACATTCTCCTCGTTGTAACTATACTTGCTCATTTTAAGTTTCTCAGTGTAGAACGACCAGTCCCAACGCTCAATATTACCCTTAAAGCCCTGTTCTGCTGCAAACTTTCTAAGTTCTTCAACCTCAAGTTTAGTGGCAGGAATTGAAGCATCAACTAAGTGCTGTAAAAATTTGTTAACATTGTCGGAACTTTTGGCCATGCGCTCCTCAAGAACAAAGTTTGCGTAGTTTGAGTATCCTAAAATATTTGCACGCTGAAGACGAAGATTGGCAATTTTCTTGGCAATTTCCTGATTATCGAACTCATTACCTTTGAAACACCTATTAGCATAAGCAGTGTACAGTTCCATTCTTAGCTCGCGGTTCTCAGCATACTTCATAAATGGACCATACATTGGATAATCGAGAGTAAAGGCCCAGCCTTCAATACCCTTATCCTTTGCTGTTAGCGCTGCGGCATCGATTAAACTTTGAGGTAGGCCAGCTAAATCCTTATCATCCTTAATATGCAGAGTGTATGCATTGGTTTCAGCCAATAAATTCTCGCTGAATTGAAGACTTAGGTCTGCCAACTCCTTGCTAATTGCTCTGAATTTCTCCTTATCCTCATCGTTTAGATTTGCACCGCTACGAACAAAACCTTTATAAGAACTCTCAAGCAATGTTTTTTGTTCTGCGGTTAAACTTATAGAATCGCGCTTACTCCAAACTATCTTAATTCGCTCAAATAGTTGAGGATTTAAACTTACATCGTTGCTAAAATCGGTTAGCTTTGGAGATACTTCACGAACAATTCGCTGAAGCACTGAATCGGTTTCAGCACCATTCAAATTGAATAGTATGTTCGAAACCATACTTAATCTACGTCCGCTTGCATCCAGAGCTGCAATGGTGTTCTCAAAGGTTGGTGCCTCTGAATTATTGATTATTCTGTCGATTTCGCCCTTTGCCTCGGCAATTGCTGAGTCAATAGCAGGCACATAGTGCTCGTGTTTAATTTTATCGAACGGAGGAGTTTGGAATGGAGTGTTAAACTCTGCCAATAAAGGATTCTCAATCTGCTTCTCCTGATTGCACGATACTACCGAAAGTACAATAATCATCGCTGTAATTGTTTTACTTATTCTTACCATTTTGAATAATATTTAAAGGCAACAAAAGTAGCTGCTTTAATGTTCACAGAAAAATTTTGTTGCTAATTAGTTGATTTTTGGATAAGACCAAGCGGAGGCGAGAAGGTTTAATGGGGGAAGTTATTGAGTTATTGAGTTATTGAGTTATTGAGTTATTGAGTTATTGAGTTATTGAGTTATTGAGTTATTGAGACAATGAGTGATTGAGTAATTTTGTGGAGAATTAACTTAATATCTTAATTACTTATTCACCTATTCACCTAATAACTATATAGATATTACGCTCAACATCCTATTCAGTTCCATCAACTCAATTGGTTTTAGGTCTTTTAGGGTTGATGATACCACCTCGCGAATTATCTCCTCTGCCTTAACTTTGAATTCAAAGGCGAATTTAGTTGATAGAATTAACTCCGACCGTTTGTTGGCAGGGTTATCAACTCTCCTGATTAAATTGAGCCGTTCCATGCAGCCTAAAGTTCGTGAAATTGATGCCCTATCGCGTCCAGTAATTTCGGATAAATGAGCGCTCGAAACTGGTTCGTTATCAATAATAGTATTGAGAATATACCAGTAGTCTGATGTAAAATCTTCCTTAAACTCAGCGGTTAACCTTCGGGTTATCTCGCTCCGAATGGATATTGCAGAACGGTAAAGGTTGTATGGCAGGTTGAGTATTTCGTTATCAAAATCAGTCATCGAATTAATATCAAAATTGAGCAAAGCAAATATAGAATAATTGTTTATAACCTGTAATTGTATATTTTTAGAGCTGTAAATCTTTCCGTTATGATTAAGCAGCTATTCTCAGTTAAATCAATTACCGTTGCATTAGTATTGTTACTTGCAATAAGTTGTAGTAAAACTCCAGAACTAGGGGTATCAAAGGAACTTGCCGCAATCCGTAGGGAAAATATCTCAAATATCGATTATTCAATCTATATGTCGGTTCCATCACACGTGGAATCTAATATCCCATCAAGGGTTGAGATTAGCTTTGAGTTGAAGAAACGACAAAGAGTTGTACTGGATTATAGGATGAACGACTCAAGTCTAAAGTCCGTTACAGTTAATAGCCGCGTTTACAACACAAAACCAGAGAATGGTCATATTGTTATACCCGCTTGGTATTTGTATAAGGGTGCAAATAGGGTTGATATTGATTTTTATGCTGGCGAATCGTCTCTTAACCGAAAAAAGGATTTCTTATACACACTTTTGGTTCCCGATAGGGCATCGACAGTATTCCCCTGTTTTGACCAGCCCGATATGAAAGCGATATTCAACCTTACATTGGAGGTTCCCAAGGATTGGACTGCTGTTACTAATTCAGCCGCAGAAAATGCAATGCAAACCGATACATCCAACATATTTATGTTTGGTAAAACACAACCTTTAAGCACCTATCTTTTCGCATTTGCTGCAGGTAAGTTCGATACAATAAGCAGAACTGAGAATAACCGAAAGATTGTTTTATACCATCGTGAAAATGATTTAAAGAAGGTTGAAAGAAATTTGGATGCGATTTTCAGCAGCCATTTTCATTCTTTAAACTGGCTCGAGAGTTATACTGGCATACCTTATCCATTCGACAAACTTGACATTGTGCTAATCCCCGATTTTCAGTATAGTGGAATGGAGCACTCTGGAGCAATTTTTTATCGCGATGCACGCTTGCTGCTCGACGAAAACCCTTCGGTTAACCAAAAACTAGGACAAGCCAACTTAATTGCCCACGAGGTTGCCCACCAATGGTTTGGTAATTTGGTTACAATGCGCTGGTTCAACGATGTTTGGCTTAAAGAAGTTTTTGCAGGACTTATGGCCGATAAAATTGTTAACCCTCAATTTCCTGAAGTTAACCATCAACTCAGTTTTCTATTATCGCATTACCCAAGAGCATATTCAGTCGATAGGACTTCGGGAAGCAACCCTATTCAACAAAACTTAGATAATTTACTGTTTGCAGGAACGCTTTATGGCGATATTATTTATCACAAAGCGCCAATTGCAATGATGCAACTGGAAAAAACTATGGGTGAAGAGCTATTCCAAAAAGGCGTTCAGCAGTACCTAAAACAATATTGTATGGCAAATGCTGACTGGAATGAGCTTATATCGGTATTTGACACCCTCACCCCTGTTGACCTTAAAAAATGGAGCAAAGCATGGGTTGAACAGGCTGAAATGCCAATAATTTCATCAAAAATTAAAAGTGAAAAGGATAGTTTGTTGAGTTTATGCTTAACTCAGAAAGTAAAAGGAATCGAAATACCAATGGAATACTCAGTTGCAATAATGGGTGAAAACTCCAAAGTAGAAACCGCCGATATCAAACACAATAAATCGGTAGTAAAAATCAATGTAAATTCTAAGGATGATATTATTCTTTTAAACTCCAACGGACTTGGTTACGGACAATTTATCACAGAACAGGATAATCTAAATAAATTGATAAACCCATCGTTCGTTGTTGATGACGCTGTGGCCAGAGCCTCAAACCTTATTTCAATCAATGAATTATTTTTGAATGAAAAACTCAATAAATCGGAGTACTTCAACTTCCTATTATCTTCGCTTAGCAAAGAAAAGGAACCACAAACCCGCAACTATTTACTAAGCAGTATTGAAATGGTTTGGTGGCAGTTTATGACACAGGATGAACGAACTAAACAATCGCAATTCCTTGAGTTTACTCTTTACAAGCTCTTCAACTCCAAGAATATTCCTGTTGATGAACGCAAACCAGTATTCCAAACCTATACTAGAATAGCCCTTTCCAGCGAAGCAATAGAGAATCTCGTTGATTTTTGGAATAGCAAGGCAAAAATTGATGGAATTACACTTAGTGAGCAGGATTTAACCAATCTAGCCTTAGAAATTGCGGTACGTGGGGTTCACGAAGCCGATAGTTTATTGGGTGTTCAACTAAATAGGATTACAAATAACGACAGGCTTGCAAAATTCAGATTTGTAAAACGTGCCGTTAGCAACGACGAAGCCATCCGCGACGACTTTTTCCACAGCCTATTCAACACACAAAATCGCCGACCTGAACCTTGGGTAACCGAAGCGCTGCGTTACTTTAACCACCCATTGCGCACAGCGCATTCAATTCATTACCTAACCGCATCGCTCGATTTACTTCCTGAGATTCAGCAAACAGGCGATATCTTTTTCCCAAAAATGTGGCTCGATGCCACTCTTTGGGGACATAGCAGTCCTGAGGCTGCAAAAATTGTTACCGACTGGTTGAATAGCCATCCACAAGTATCGGAAAACCTAAAAAATAAACTCAAGCAATCGGCCGATATGCTTTTTAGAAAAAATAATTAAGCATTTAAAGTAGATATTTATGGAAAATATAATTAGTGAGATTCGCAATCTACTTATAGCCAAATCCAGCGAGGAAATTCGTTTATCGGGTCAACGATTCTTCAAGGAAAAAATTAAATCGCATGGAGTAAAATCGGCCGATGTAATTAAAATTGGCAAAACCTACTTCAAGCAAATTGAGAATTTATCGAAAAAAGATATTTTTAAACTCTGCGAAGAGCTCTGGGAATCGGGTTACATAGAAGAATCGTTTATTGCCTGTAATTGGTCATACTATATCCACAAAAAATACGAACCCAATGACTTTAAGGTATTTGAAAAATGGGTAAGTACCTATGTTAACAACTGGGCATCATGCGATACATTGTGCAACCACACCGTTGGCGAGTTTGTTGAGATGTACCCAAATTTTATTAATGAACTAAAGCGGTGGGCTAAATCCAATAATCGATGGATGAAACGTGCCGCCGCAGTTTCTTTAATAATTCCAGCCCGTAAAGGACTATTTCTCAACGATATTTTTGATATTGCAAACATTCTCTTGCTGGAAAATGACGATTTAGTCCAAAAAGGATATGGATGGATGCTAAAGGCAGCCAGTCAGTCAAACCGAAAAGCTGTTTTCGATTATGTTATATCCAAGAAACACATTATGCCGCGAACGGCATTGCGTTACGCAATAGAGAAAATGCCCAAAGAACTGAAAGTTAAAGCAATGGAAAAATAATTTACTCTCTTACTGGTGGTTTACCAGTTATAAATCTTAAGAAACGAGGATGCATAACCCTATCAACTCCTTTCATAAAGCGCCAATTGGATGTATCTAGTCTATATCCTAAAAATATTTCGGTATGACCTGAGTTTAAGGCTAATTGAGAACTATTGTGCTTAAGGAAAGTTGATTCAACATAGGCCGATAAACCCCAGTAAAACTTATCGCCATTCTTACCCAATGAGAAACGGGTAATATTACGCATCGATAATGCGTTAAACTCCTTGACAGTATTATCAATAGAGGATTGCTGAACCACATTTTGAAATGACAAACCAGGTAATAATGTAAATGATATATAGTACTTGCGCCAAAGTGTGAATAGATGTGAATAGCCAAACGAAATGCCAAAATTGGAAAAAATAACATTTCGAATATCAAGCTTAGGGTCAACGTATTCCTTAATAACCAATGGAACAATAGACGAATCGGAACCCACCCCATTAAGCGAAATATAACCACCAAGCATCCAGCTACCACCACTCCTACGCATTGCTTTTGTATGCGAATATGCTGCATTTGCCGAATACCTGTCGGGACTAAAAATATATGCAAACGATGTTGCTATAGAGACAGTCTGTAAGTTAGGAATTTGAGGGTAGTCATCACCATCATTCCAACTATCAATATAATCATCGGCATTAAAAAAATAGAATCCTTTATAACTTTTAAGGGTTAAATCAACCATGAATCTTCGGGCTGTGATGTGTGCTTCAAAATCGAACTTTTGAGTTTTTCCGTACTTTTCTAGATTTCCCGGTTCTGCAGGTAACTGCAAACTAAAACCCAAGCCTAACCAAGAATAAGAAAATCCGAAGCCAATAAGCGATTGTGGGTTGGGTTTAAAGAGTAACGATTCATCTATATCTGGGTTATCAATCTCAATTTGAGAATAGGATGGACCTATTTTTGTGTATAAGTGTATATGCCTCGGAAATTCTACTATACGGGGTCTTAATGAATCTGCATCGGATGCAATTAAATCTACATAACTAACAAAAAGTAACAGTAAAGTAAAAAATAACTTCATACACATAACCTTGATGTTAATCAATATCACCAAAATGCCTTTAAAAATAAAAAAACATTTATCACCTTTGCAAATAGTATGCAAAAACTAGCAACAACCAAATTCAAATATAACTTTTAAAAGAACGCTATGAATACACATCTGAAACTATTTCTAACGTCCTTAATTCTATTATGTGCAATTACCACTAAAGCACAAGAGCCCGAAAAGCCAAAATTTGAGATTAAACCCTACGGTTTTATCAACTATGAGATAATATTGGACACGTATAAATCCTTAGATGCTCGCGATGGTGAAGTATACTTTTATCCTTTAATGGAAAGCCTTGACGCTAATGGCAAGGATAAAAATGAGCAATTACAACTCCAAATGTTAAGTTTATCAACCCGCTTTGGTTTAAAGATTTCTGGGCCAGATATTCTTGGTGCTAAAACTTCAGGGTTAATTGAAGCAGATTTCTTTGCAACCGCAAATGATTATGCTAGGCTACTAACCTTACGCCACCTTACAATCAATTTGAAGTGGGAAAAATCAGAATTATTGCTCGGGCACTATTGGCATCCTGTAATAGTAACTGAAGTTATACCAGCAAACATCTCTTTTGGAGCTGGAGTACCAATTAATGCATTGAATCGTTCACCCCAGGTACGTTATACTGTTTTTCCATCCGAATCGGTTAAACTTAGCTTAACTGCATTAACTCAGAGCTATCATAAATCTACAGGTCCTGCTGAGGCTCAAAGAAATTCAGGATTACCTGAAATAATTGCTCAAGCATCTTTAGGAAATAGAAAAACATTTATGATTGGAGCTTCTGCTGGTTATAAATGGTTAACTCCAAGAATTGAGACTGCGACTAACTATACTACAAACAAAACTATTGGACAATATCTATTTAATGCTTATGTAATGGCTAAACTTAGTAATACCACCATTAAAGCAATGGCATTATATGGACAAAATCTTACCCACCTGAACATGATTGGTGGGTACGGCATGAAAACTGGTACAGATGCTAATGCAGAGCAAGACTATGAATATACAAGTTTAAAAACTCTAGGCGCTTGGTTTGATTTACAACAAGGGTTTGGTAAATTAGGTTTGGGTTTATTTTTAGGATACTCAAAGTTACTAGGTGCGGATGATGATTATACTAGCCTTACTGTTGGTACTGTAAAATATTTCCGTAACGATGATATGGACTATTTCTATAGAATCTCTCCAAGAATTTCCTATAAAGAAGAAAACTTAACATTTGCACTGGAATATATGCTTGCAGGTGCAGTTTACGGCAAAACATGGGATGCAAAGCATAAAGTTACATCCTCAATGGACCCAGTTTACAATAACAGAATTACATTCGCCGCTAAATACGATTTTTAATCATTAATTATAGTCTTTTATTGAAAAGGTACCCAGTAGGTACCTTTTTTTTGTTATTTGCTTTCGCAGAATTTAACACGTAACATTTAACTGAATGGTGTACCTTTGCAAAACCTTAAATACTATTTATGAAACTAAATTTCAATAAGATAACAAAACACACCCTAATAGTGTTTATTGCACTTATTGCACTAGGGTTTATTTTTAGAAGCAATATTGCACGCTATCAGTTTAATCGACAAATATCAAAAATTGAGCAAAATTACAATCTAACTATTAAAACCAACGAACTACGGTACATTGGCTTACGAACAATTCAACTTGAAGAGTTATGTATTTTAAACAACTCAGATACTCTTGTAAGTACTGATTTTATTGAAACTAGACTTAGTCTACTTAACCTTCTTACTTTAAAAATAAACCCTTTAGTGGTAACTATAACCGACTCGAAAGTCAATATTCATAATGTTTTAACTTATCGAAATTCATTATCCAATAAAAGCAACACCCTAGGTACTGCAAAAATAAGCAACTCTTCAAACTCCATTGCACGGCTAAATACAGCCATTAAAAAATTCTTTGGCCTTTCAACAGCGAAGTTTAACGTCGATAACTTCAATTTAAACTACACCGACTCAATATACTCTGGATTATTAACCATACAAAATTGGAAATACTCTGGAAAGAAATTTAACGCCGTTGCCAGATTTGTTGATAATACCAACGAAAACTATTTCATTTTAAACGGTGTAACCGATAAAAAATCCAATACAATAAACTTAACTGTAAGTGGGAAAGACGGTGCAGCAAAAGTACCATTCCTTGAGCCATTCCTTGGCATCACTACCTTTTTCGATTCAGCAAAAGTATCCTTGGAAGCTAAAAATTTATCTAAAAACAACATCGAACTCCTATTTAACTCTAAGGTCAATAATCTGCAAATTCAAGGTAAGAGAATTGCAGAAACTGTGGTTGAAACCGATAGTGTATCGGCAAATTTAATCTTCAAAATAACTCCATTATCTTACTGCATCGATACTCTTTCACAAGTAAACTTCAACAAACTAACTGCTAATGTTGGGCTATGCTATAAAAACGACTCTATAATTGATTTAAGTTTCAAAATCGGGAACCATAAATGGCAAGAACTAATTGAATCGTTACCTAAAAGTTTATTTAGCAATATTAGTGGAATGAGGTTGAATGGAGAATTCCAGTACAGTTTATCGGTAAATCTCAACAAAAACAATCCCGATAGCTTAAGAATTGAATCAAAACTACTATCGAAAGGATTTTACATTCAATCGTATGGAAATACGAACTTCAATGCTCTTAACGATACTTTTACCCATAAGGTTTACAACGAAGGTGTTTTCATAAAAGATATAAGAATTGGTGGAGGCAAAGATTATGTTAGTCTCGATAAAATTTCGCCATTTCTGCGCTGGGCAATAATAACTAGCGAAGATGGTAGTTTCTACAACCACAGAGGATTCGATTTAGACGGAATTCGTTATGCTATGGCCTGCAATATCAAAGAAAAGCGTTTTGCTCGAGGCGGGAGCACCCTCTCACAACAGCTGATTAAAAACCTTTACCTAAACCGAAACAAAAATATCACCCGAAAATTCGAGGAGTTCTTAATCGTTTGGATGATTGAACACAATGCTATTGTGAGCAAAGACCGAATGCTCGAAATATACCTTAATATTATTGAATGGGGTTCAAATGTTTATGGCGTCAAGGATGCCAGCCACTTCTATTTCGATAAAAAACCAAACGAGCTAAGTTTGCAGGAAGCGTTGTTCCTCGCTTACATTGTACCTCGCCCAACAAAATTCAAGTGGGTTTTTGAGGACGAAAATCACCTTAAACCATTTATGCTGAATAGTTTTGAATTTGTTTCAAACAAAATGCTTAATAGAGGCTACATCACCAATGATGATTACAACTCTATTCTAAATATTGGCGAATTCAAGCTAAATGGCGAAGCAAAAAAAGTAATTGCTAAACAGGACACTTTTCCTTCAGATACAATCGATTTTATTGATTTCACCGAAGAATAGGCTATTTACTTTTGGATTATTTTTTAGTAACTTAGTTCATTCAAAACTTTAAAACATAGAACTATGAGTACTCAAGCAACCAAAAATATTGAAGCGTTGGCCGAGAGTATACAATGGTTTGGTCAGGCTTCGGTAAAAATTCAGAATTGTGGAAAAACAATATACATCGACCCTTTTAGGCTAAAACAACCCGATAAGGCAGATTTAATTCTAATAACCCACTCCCACTTCGACCATTTCTCGCCCGACGATTTAAAACTCATTGTATCAACTGACACATGGATATTCTGCCCTGCCGATTTCTCCAGCCAACTTGAGGTATTTGGCGCAGCCAAGGTTGTACCTGTCAAGCCTGGTTTTGAAACTGAGTGGAAGGGTATTCAAATTAAGGCTGTTCCAATGTATAACGTACTTAAAGCAGACAAGCACCCTAAGGAGAAAGGCTGGGTTGGCTACCTGCTTAACCTCTGCAATGTTTGGCTTTACCACACTGGCGATACAGAGCTCATTCCAGAGATGAAGAACATTAAGTGCGATATAATAATGCTTCCGCTTGGACAAACCTACACAATGAATTCAGTGGAAGATGCCGTTCAAGCAGTTTTAGATACCAGTGCATCCGTGGCAATACCAGTTCATTATGGAATTTATGAAGGAAGTGATGATGATGCACTTAAATTCAAGGAAATGCTTAAGGATAAAGCAGAGGTTATAATATTACCACATGGATAGAAAAAGAGTATTGATATACTAATCAATACATTCAACAAAATCCAACTTCCACTTTTCAAGGTTGAGCGCCGTAAGGTAACCTGTGCCAGGATAGTAACCTTTGTATACACAACCTGCATCTAGCGCAAATATTCGTCCACTACCAAGTTTAATATCACTCATTATAGTGTCGATTGGTGTTGGCGTATGCCCATGGATAATGACATGTTCAGGCATAAACAACTCGGGCACAGGTGAGGGTCTACTCCAAAGCATAGCCTCGGTATCGGACAATGGATTCTCTGAATTATAGTTTATTCCTCCATGAACTAAAATAAATTTATCCTTAACTACAAAATAATACTTTAACGATTTATAAAATTCCAAATGCTGAGAGGAGATACTCTTAAAAATATTCAGTCGATACGTTGATTTAATTCCGTAACTCCGTAAAGTTTCCTTTCCCGAATTTATCATCCAAAGCGTCAAATCAGTTTTTCCCAACATTGAATTAATAAGCATTTGCTCGTGGTTACCCATTAAGCAGTTAACATCAATCCCCGATTCCTTTAGACCAATAATATAATCAACCACCCCAGCACTATCTGGACCTCTATCAATGTAATCGCCTAAAAAATAGATACTGTCCATTGCTTTAATATTTAGGCGACACTCAACCAAACTCCGAAGAGTCTTGATACAACCATGAATATTGGGAATTATATATGTTGACATTGAACAATGCTTTCAATAAAATTACTAAAACGTACTATTTTTGCAAACTATTATCAGCAATAAAATGTCGGAGCATCCAATAGTAAAAAAACTTGAGGGAAAAGTAAATAAAACCCTATTCAACTACAATTTAATAGAGAACGGCGATAAGGTAATGGTGGGGCTATCAGGTGGGAAGGATAGCTACTCGCTACTCAGTTTGCTTATCTCGCGTAGGAAAGCACTGCCAATAGAGTTCGAGCTGCATGCTTGCCACGTTATGGCAACCGACATGGAGTACCGTGCCGATATTGACTATATGCAGAAAGTGTGCAAGGAGAATAACGTAAGTTTTCATATTAAAGAAATCACCGTTGAGTATAATCCCAACGACCGTAAACCTGCATGTTTTATATGTAGTTGGAAACGCCGTAAGATGCTTTTCACTACGACGCGTGAAACAGGTTGTAACAAATTAGCTCTAGGACATCATATGGATGATGCTATTGAAACTTTACTAATGAATATGATTAATCACTCTTCAATAAGTTCAATTCCTCCACAGTTATCAATGTTTAACGGTGATATAAAACTTATCAGACCGCTTTCATCATGCCTAGATTCTGAAATGGAACTGTATGCAAAAACCAGAGAATTCCCTACTGAAGTGAAGAAATGCCTTTACGAAAAGGATACTCACCGTAATTCTATAAGAGAATTGATTAGCCAAATGGAAAAGATTAATAAAGATGCCAGAAGGAATATCTACAAATCAATGCAAAATATATTTGATGAATACTTAGTTAATAAACCTATTGACTCAAAAAAAGTAGAATAATCATTTCGTAATCAAAAAATTATACTTAATTTCGATAACAATTTTAAAATTCTTAAAAATGGAAAATTCAACTAACTGTCCAAAACTTGAAAAATGTCCTATATATGTTAAAAATGTATTTCTAAATCCCAAGGCGGGAGAAACCTACAGAAACATATACTGTAATAATGGCTATGCAAAATATTCAACCTGCAAACGATTTATTGTCTCGGAAAGAACTGGAAAACCTGTACCCGAAACAATAATGCCAAACTCATCGCTCACGGTTGACGAGATTATAAGTAGAATGTAGCCATTCGCCACAACGCGCAAGTAAACAGCCACTTATATCGAAATCATTTTCAAGGTTTTGATTTTTTCTATTGACATTTGCTTAAAATTATCTTAACTTGATAACAAAAAAGCGATGACAACAATAGCAAAAATACTCGAAACCAGAGGAGTTATTATCAAGGAAGAAAAGGTAAAATCCCTTTCCGAAAAGATATTCTCCAACTCCATGGTGCTTGAAAACCATGAGCCCTATCCAGGCTATTATGGTAAAAACATCCCTAACGATGTTATTCCTCGCTCAATTTTCTTAATTCTTGTCCGGGAATACGAGCACATGTTTTTGGCAAGGACACTCCAAAAAATTAGTCGTTCTGGCAATCATAAATGCAATGGCACATACGGCCATCTTGATATTGATGAGCATCGATATTACTGTATAAGAATTAAAAATTTGAAGTGTTTTGAGGAGATACCTATTCTTCAGGAAAAGTTTATGACCCATGGCATAGATTTCAGACGGAGTAAACCCATTAACGACCTTGCCCTGATTACTATAGAAAAAACTTTCCTACTTGAACGACATGTAGATGGCGTTTACTTTGACCTTGGCGGTGAGCATAAACACTATTTCGATATCCCTTCGCCATTGACGTGGGAAGAGTTTAAGGATGTTACCAAATCCGTTAAAAACAACATGAGCAACAATTTCTTTGATGCTGCACTAGGATATTTCTGGACAATCGACGGACCACAAGATATCGTCAGAATATACGACCAAAAACTTGACATCGACAGAATTAAAGAGATTCGCAAATTCTACCTAAACGAAATTGAACGTCGAGGCTTAGGTTCTTTCTGAGCTTAATCCAAACTCCAATCTATCGGCTCCTTACCCATTGAAGTAAGGAGCTGATTTGTTTTTGAGAAATGCTTACATCCAAAAAAACCACGATGAACCGACAATGGCGAAGGATGTGGTCCCATTAATATATGATGTTTCGACTTATCAATAATTTGTGCCTTAGCCTGAGCATAAGCACCCCAAAGGATAAAAACTATCCCACTCCGTTTTGCCGATAAGGCCATAATTGCAGCATCGGTAAAGTTTTCCCAGCCTCGTTTCTGATGAGAACCAGCCTGATTTGCCCGAACCGTTAATGTGGCGTTTAACAACAAAACTCCTTGATTTGCCCATTTCTCCAAATTGCCATGTTTGGGGATTGAAATACCAATATCATCCTTTAATTCCTTAAAAATATTCACTAACGATGGTGGAGGCTGTATTCCCTTGGAAACGGAAAAACATAACCCATGCGCTTGCCCTGGCCCATGATAAGGGTCTTGCCCTAGCAAAACCACCTTAACCTTATCGAACGGAGTATGATTAAAGGCCGAAAAAATCTGTGAACCAGGAGGGTATATTGTGTGTTGCATTTTCTCTTCAACCAAAAATTCCTTCAATTTCAAAAAATAATCCTTCTTAAACTCCTCTCCTAAAACAACTTTCCAACTCTCTTCAATTTGTGGGTTTACTTCGGCGCTCATACTTTGTAAAATTATCTCACTAAAATATTGATTTTTTAAAGACCAATTCGTTAAATTTGAATAGATGATGTAAATCAAACTATTTTTTTGTTGAAACGTATATAATAAAGATTAAATTTGTAAAACAAGACCCTAAAGATATCAACTATGAAAAACCTAGTAATCTCAAAAAGTAGAGTCCGCAACTACTTATCGGAGAAGTTGGCCAAAAACGTATTGAAATCCGATGAAAACGATTTGATACTTGTATTGAGATATAACGCACTGGGCGGTTTTGAGTTTTTATCGGACGAGGATTTGTTCGAGAACTTTAATTCATCGCTACCCGAAATAGACTTTGTTCAAATGGTTGGCTCCGACGATACTCACCTCCATTTGGCTGTTAAGCCAGAGCACAAGGATGAGGAAGATGCCATTCTAATTGATGTTAAGAGGGCTCTACAGATTATATAGTTGATTTTAAACTAAATTTTTCAGACCCATCGATGAACCATTTCACGATGGGTTGTTTATATATAAGAACTTAAAGAAATTTAATATGAAGAACTTTGATTACTACAACCCTGTTAAAATCCTTTTTGGCGAAGGTAAAATTGACCAAATTCCTACAGAGCTAAAGCAAGGCGATAAAATACTACTGACCTACGGAGGTGGAAGCATCAAAAAAAATGGCACTTACGACAAGGTGATGAAAGCATTACAAGGCTTTCAGGTTACTGAGTTTGGAGGTATAGAGGCCAACCCAAAATTCGAAACGCTAATAAAAGCAGTTCAAATTGTAAAGGAGCATAAAATTGATTTTATCCTTGCTGTTGGTGGTGGCTCTGTTATTGATGGTACAAAATTTATTGCAGCAGCGGCACTTTACGATGGTAAAGACCCTTGGGATATCTTAGTAAAAGGCATTAAAGTTGAAAAAGCGGTTCCTTTTGGTTCTGTACTCACACTACCTGCAACAGGTAGCGAAATGAACTCTGGCGCGGTTATTAGCCGATTATCTACTAAAGAAAAGTATGCTTTCGGTAGCCCTGTCCTATTCCCAAAATTCTCGGTACTAGACCCAACAACTACTCTATCGCTTCCTCCACGTCAGGTAGCCAATGGAATTGTTGATGCTTACATTCACACTGTGGAGCAGTATTTAACCTATCCGAGCAACTCACCTATTCAGGATAAGTTTGCAGAATCAATCCTTAAAACATTAATAGAAGTTGGGCCTAAAACACTAAGCAACCCCGACGAGTTAGCCCACAGGGCTAACTTTATGTGGAGTTGTACAATGGCTCTGAATGGACTTATTGCCACAGGAGTTCCAACCGATTGGGCAACCCATATGATTGGCCATGAACTCACGGCGTTTTTCGGATTAGACCACGGTGTTACATTAGCAATTGTATATCCAGCACTTCTACGCGAAATGGTTGATTTCAAGAAAGATAAACTTTTCCAGTACGGTGAGGAGGTTTGGGGAATTAAAAACGATGGACGCCCAGAAACAATTGATAAGATAATTAACAAAACCGAAGAGTTCTTCCACTCATTAGGTGTTAAAACCAAACTAAGTAATTACGGAATAACCAAGGAGCAAACAAGACCTATTGTGGAGCGCTTTATGGAAAGAGGCTGGAAACTTGGCGAGCAAAAAAATATCACCCACGATGTTGTTGAACGAATTCTGGATAGAGCACTGAGTTAAAAAACTTGAGGCGCCAAAAGGCGCCTCTTCTGCTAGAATTTCTTGAAGAACTCGTTAAAATGTTTGATGTTAAAATTCTCACTCACGTTTTCGGCCATACTAAAAACCCTGTAGTACGAAGCATTATCCTTTATAGGAGGAATATAATCGAACTCGTAATAGGTGTTAATTTTGAACTTGGACTCTCCTAAACAAACAGAAGGGTCCTTAATACATTTACACTTGTTCATTGGTTTAAGGTTTAGTTAAGTTAGGCTTGGTTATACTATTTAAGTTCGTTTAGAAACTTATAGTTTTACTTTTACTCAAACACCGTAAAAATTGTGCAAGTTTACAAAAAAAATAGGACAAATAGATAGATTAAAATGAAGTTAAATTTTGAAATGCCCTTGGCAAAGAATAGCAATCAACAAATTAGGGCTCTCACATTTCTGCAAGAGCCCTACCCTTTAATTAACCAAACCAAACCTTAATTTTGCATATTATATCCACAATACCCAGTACCTCTTCCATTTCCCATTCCACGTTTTCCTCCGCCACGTTTCATTCCCTTATCTAATTTACGACCTTGGTGAGCATTGAAATAAACCTTTTGTTCATCGGTTAATAGCGATGCAACCTCTACCCTATGCGCTGCAGCTTTCTTTTGAATTTGAGTGCGAACAACGGCCATTTCGTCGATAAGTTTATTTATTGCATTCAAATCAGGCTTCTCGGCCGATTGAAGAGTGCGCATTCTTGCTTTCTTTTCTCCTAGTTCATTTTTTAAAGGTGTAACATCTTTGATGTGCTTTACCCTTAAGTCGTTGATTTTTTGTTGCTGCTCATCGGTTAAGTTGGGAATTCTGCAATCTGCTTTACCAATTTTATCTGGATTTTTCCCCATTCCACCTCTAAATTGTTGTCCTTGCTGAGAGTAGGCCGATAAGCCAACCAACATAAATGTCACCAACACTATACTTCCAAACCTTTTCATAACAAATAATTTAAGTGATTAATTCTGATTATTATTATTTCGAGGACTCTGACCTCTACGCATGCGCTCCATTTTTTTGAACTTATTTTGCTGATAGTCGTGCATTCTCCTGATAAACTTATTAAACTTTGCCTGTTGCTCAGGTGTACACTTAGCTTTAACTTCCATTAAATGCTCAACCATAACTCTTTTTTGCTCCTGCTGAACTTGACCAAACTCCTTAATTAAACTATCAATAGTTTGTTGATTAGGCTCATCTTTTACAACTTCTTCGGTTAGTAGTTCATTTATATCTCTAATCTGAACCTCAAGAGTGTCGAATGCTTTGTGAAATTTAACTTTGAGCATTCTAAACTCATCCCTTTGCTCTGGCGAAAGGTCTAAGGCCTTTGCCATAAAATCGCGATGTTGCTCGGGTCTATCCTTTCTAGATTCACGATACTCTCGTCTATCCTGCTTGTAACTGTAATAACGGTACCCAAACGTTGCAAGAATTGTTACCAGTAAAACAGTCTCTATTATAATTACGATTACCAAGAATCGTGTTTTAGTTAAAAAGTTCATGGCTATTTATTGTTTTCTGTTTCATCAATTTGAATATCGTAAATATTATTGCTCGATGTTGGGAAATACTCATCGGCTAATAGTTCTATAGACTCATCAGAATTAGACTGAGCTATATTGGAATTAACATTGGATAAAAAAGAACCCATTACAATTCCAACAAATACTGCGGCTGCAGATAAAGAGGCAACTAAAGCGTAGCGCATTGGTTTTAAAAGAATCGACTCTTGCTCCTTATCATCCTTTATTCTATTTAATACCTTAGATGATAAGTAAGGGTTATGCGAAAACTCATTCTTCTCCTCATCAATCAAACCATACAGTTGCTTAACCCTGTTTAGTTCGTTGCTGCAATTACTGCAAACGTTAAAATGCTCATTCATCTCCGATGTTTTTTCTGCGCTCAGCTCACCATCTAGAAATTGAAGCATTAACTTTTTTGTATTCTTGCAGTCCATTGTTTTGTTATTTTATAGTTTGACAATCATTATTTTAAAAACTTGCGGTGGGGCATTATTTTTTTTGATAATCGACCAAATATTTTCGCAAATTGGTTTTAGCTCTGAATAGCAACGATTCCACCGACGATATTGACACATCCATAACCTCAGCAATTTCCTTGTACGATAAATCCTGATACTTACTAAGGATTATTGCTACTCGCTGATTCTCGGGTAACTTATTTATAGCCTCTTTCAGCAGTCTTTTGTTTTCGGATGATACAATGCTGTAATCGGCCTCAGTGTCATCTGTTGAAACTATCTGAAAGGTTGTTTCTTTACCATCACCCTTACTAAATAGGTTCAAACTAAAAATTGATGTTTCGCGCTTCTTCTTCCTTAAATGGTTCAACGATTTATTTACAGCTATTCGGTAAATCCAAGTCGACAGTTTCGATTCCTTTCTAAAGCCTGGTAACGACTCGTATAACTCAACAAAAACATCCTGAGCTAAATCCTCAGCCTCGTGGTAAGATGTTACAAAACCCCGGCAAGTGGTAACCACCATGCGCTGATACTTCTCCATAAGCTCGGCAAAAGCCTTATGGTCGTTATAATCTATAACTTTTTGAACTAAAATACAATCGTCCATTCAACAGAATTAAGATGTTATTTTGACAACATCCAAATCACTTTCTTGCGGTATGCCATTGAAAATATTTATAAATTTAGGTAAAAATGATGATTTATTGAGTTTTAAAAAGATTCTTGTCATTTTTAAACAATCTTGAATAGATTGGTATACTTTTGTAAAAATTTATCGCCATGGGAATTCGACTAAAGATTATTACAGGGTTTGTAATCCTAGCATCGCTACTGGTTATTTCGGGCTTAATATCTATTTACGAACTCACTAAGCTGGGAAACTCAGTAAACACCCTTATTAACGACAACTACCGCAGTATCGATTACTCCAAGCAAATGTCGCTAAGCCTTGAGCAACAGAAAAAAGCCATCATAATGGCAATAAATGGAGAAAACGAAAAAGCGATATCGCTTTTCAACGCATCAAAACAGGAGTTTGAGGATAATCTTCGAAACGCAGCTAATAATCTTACAGTTCCAGGAGAGATAAACTATGTGGATTCCATTGCTTTAATCTTTTCCAACTATACTCCTATTGCCGAAGCGTTCATTAAAGACCCTAAGCATAACATAAATATCTACTTAAACGATATACAGCCTAGAGTTTGGGCAATTCAGAATAAAGTAAATGAACTGCTCACTATCAACCAACACAGCTTACTTCAAACTGCAACTTTGCTTGAAAAAAGTCCATACAGAACAATTCTGCCGGGTTTAATAGTGGTTATAACAAGTATTATATTTTCCATCATATTCAATTATATGATATCGTACTACATGATAAAGCCTGTAATTAGAATAACAAAAAGCATTAACGACTTTGTCAAATATAAGAAACCGTTTGAGGTCACCGTAGAAACAAGGGATGAACTTAACGATTTGAAAGAATCCGTTAAAAATCTTATCACAACAAAAAATATTCAAAAAAACTAGAATGAGACCTCATATATTACTTAGGTACATAGGCCTAGTAATGCTCCTAAATGCTGCATTTATTCTTTTATCCTACTTTATCTCACTGTATCATAACGATAGTGGTCAATATCCATTACTATTTAGTTTTTTAATTACCGCACTTATAGGATTGTTCCCAATCGTTTTTGTTCCAAAAGCGTTAAATCTATCCAATAAAGAAGCATACTTTGTGGTTGTGCTCAGCTGGATTCTATCATGCTTCGTTGGCATGCTCCCTTTGCTTCTGTGGGGCGGAGAATTTACTTTAGTGAAAGCACTCTTTGAGAGCATATCGGGTTATACAACAACAGGAGCAACAATCCTGAATGATGTTGAAGCATTACCAAAAGGACTGTTATTCTGGCGTTCATCAATGCATTTTATTGGTGGAATGGGAATTGTTGTTTTTATGCTGATAATTCTTCCATCGTTAGGGAAAGCGCAAATGACACTCTCCAAAATGGAAATTTCGCCGCTTGCACAGGAAAATTTCAAGTATAGAACGCGTAAAATGCTTAATATAATCCTAGCAGTTTATATTGGCCTAAACTTTCTTCAAATTATCCTCTTAATGGTGTTTGGAATGGGTTTATTCGATGCTGTTAACCACGCATTTGCAACTATTGCCACTGGAGGTTTTTCAACAAAAAATGCTAGTTTAGCTTACTACGACAGTGTTCCTATAGATTTAATTGTCATCTTCTTTATGTTTATATCTGGGATGCACTTTGGATTGATATACACAACTTTAGCCTTAAAAAAGACAAATATTTTCACATCCCCAGTAGTAAAGTATTATTTTTTAATTACAGTGATAGGAATAACCGCAGTAGCCTTCAACCTACACGGAAAAATCTACGAAAATTGGGGCGATAGTTTTAGATATGCTGCATTCCAAGTTGTATCTCTTTCAACTACAACAGGATTTGCCAATGCCGATTCGGCAATATGGCCACCCCTCTCAATCGGAATTATAATATTCTTCACCATTCAATGTGCCTGCTCAGGTTCTACTGCAGGAGGAATGAAGGCCGATAGGGTTGTAATATTTTTTCAATCGCTAAAAAGTCAGATACTCAGAATTCAACACCCACAAGCTGTCATTCCTGTTCGATTGGGAAAAAGTATTATTAGCGATGACATCGTCAACTCTACAGTGCTATTTATAGTTGTATACATTTTGGTTCTATTGATAAGTACACTTCTATTAGCAGCAATGGGTTTCGATTTGTTAACGGGTTTCTCTGCCTCTGCAGCAACAATGGGGAATGCTGGACCTGGATTTGGACTGGTAGGCTCAATGAGCAACTTCTCAAAACTATCCGACCCCGCACTCGTTGTACTATCGTTCGATATGCTAATTGGCCGTTTAGAGATATTTGGGTTTATCCTTCTGTTCCTTACCAGAAGTTGGAAATAGATACTCCAAGATAAATGGATATCTCATCCCACCATTTTGTAAAATAGCTTTATATAGTTACTTTTGGATTGACTTGAACTAAAGACTATATGCGCCCTCATATAATATTGCGATACAACGGATTGGTACTGCTTTTTAACGCAGTATTTATGCTTATTGCATTCTGCATATCGCTGCATTTTAATGATTCTGGAGCATTTCCGCTTTTACTTAGTACAATCATAACCATCTTAATAGGTATTTTTCCTATAGTTTTTGTTCCAAAAACATTCGATATTTCGAACAAAGAAGCATACCTAATAGTAGTGTCTAGCTGGTTGCTTTCATGCCTTTTCGGAATGCTCCCCTTTTTACTTTATGGCAAGGAATTTTCAGTAATTAACGCATGGTTCGAGAGTGTATCAGGTTACACAACTACAGGCTCTACAATTCTTACAGATGTTGAATCGTTGCCCAAAGGTTTGATGTTCTGGCGCTCATCAACGCACTGGTTAGGAGGAATAGGAGTTGTGCTTTTTGTCTTGATAGTAATTCCCACGTTGGGTAAAGCAAAAATGGCTTTATCGAGGGTAGAACTCTCCGCTATTGCTAAAGATAACTTTCATAATAAGACCAGAAATATTCTTTACATTATACTTTATGTTTACTTAGGATTAACTCTACTTCAAACAATCCTGCTTTATGTTTTTGGTATGAGTTTGTTCGATGCAGTTAACCATTCATTTGCGACTATTGCTACAGGAGGATTTTCAACAAAAAACACCAGTATTGCCCATTACAATAGCATAGCAATAGAAACTATCATAACCGTTTTCATGTTTTTTGCAGGCATTCATTTTGGTATGCTATTTAATACCATAACCTTTAAGAAACGGAATTGCTTTAACTCCCAAATTGTTAGATACTATACATTCTCCATAATTGTAGTGGCAGTTCTTATTTCAATAGATTTATTGGGTAAAGTATATACGAATTGGGGTGAATCATTCCGACACTCAATTTTTCAAGTGGTTTCCTTGGCAACAACTACAGGATTTGCCACCACCGACACAACTATTTGGCCAACATTGTCCATTATCTTACTAATACTGATATCATTCCAATGTGCCTGCTCTGGCTCTACTGGTGGTGGAATTAAAGCCGATAGAGTGTTTGTGTTCATCAAAATGCTCCGCCGTCAAACAATCCAACTACAACATCCACAAGCTGTTGTACCTGTAAAAATTAATAATCATATTGTAGATGATGATATTTTAGGCTCAATTCTCCTTTTTATAGTATTCTACATTGTTATCGTGGTTGTATCTACCGTTTTTTTGGCAATTTTCGGGCAAGATTTAATGACCGCATTTAGTGCGTCTCTGGCATCGGTGAGCAATATTGGCCCTGGTTTTGGTCAAGTAGGCTCAATGGCAAATTACTTTGAAATTGACGGTGCATCAAAACTAGTCCTGTCAATTGGCATGCTGCTTGGACGATTAGAAATATACGGACTACTACTACTATTTATGTTCCATTCTTGGAAATAGTTTTTCTTTCGGCAAACCAACACTCTGTTAAGTTAATATATTCAAATAGTTAACACATCCAAAGCCATATCAACTTTATGAAAATAAAAAGCCTCTGATTTCTCAGAGGCTTAACGTTGCATTGGCGGTCCGGACGGGACTCGAACCCGCGACCTCCGCCGTGACAGGGCGGCATTCTAACCAACTGAACTACCGAACCAAATGCTTTTTAACGTAAAACTTCACTTCTGAAGTTTTGCGGTCTGGACGAGACTCGAACTCGCGACCTCCGCCGTGACAGGGCGGCATTCTAACCAACTGAACTACCAGACCATTACTTTACAGAACGTTTAAATCCCTTTAAAGCGTTGCAAAAGTATAATAGTTTTACAAATTATGCAAGGGGTTAGCGTAATTATTTCTTAAAAAAAGTAAAGTTTACACTGCCATAATAGCGATGCTCCGAGAAAAAAGGATGATTATCAAACTTATAGTTAGCGGAATGCTCTAGAATAAAACATCCACCTTCCTCCAATAAATCTCGGCTAAATATGATATCGGGTATTTGGTCGATACCCTTTAAATCGTAAGGAGGGTCGGCAAAAATAATGTTATACTTTGCATAACTTCTATTGATAAAACCGAATACATCGGCTTTAATGGCATTCAGATTTGATATATTTAACTTTTGAGCCGTTTCCTTTATAAATTTATTATGCACAAAATCGCACTCAATAGAATCGACCGAAATTACGCCACGCGATATAAACTCAAAACTAATACTACCTGTCCCTGAGAAAAGGTCGAGTACTTTTAACTCTTCAAAATCGTAGTTATTGTTGATGATGTTGAATAAACTTTCCTTGGCAAAATCGGTGGTAGGCCTAGCGTGAAAGTTTTTGGGAGGGTTAAACATTCTTCCTCGGAAAGTTCCTCCAATTATTCGCATACTGCAAAACTATTAAACAAAGCGTAGTGTCTGTTTCGCTGTCTTAACAGGCGGTAGCTAAAATGCACAGAATTAAAAATTGGGTCAATAGAAACATTACTAAACGACTTGTTTAGCCCCTTTACAAGTTCATTATTATTGAATGACTCGCCCACTATACTTAACTGAACTGATGCAAAATTATCAGTGATAGAATTACAAAAACTTAAAATGTAGTAAAGTGCATCATTTGTGTGCATGTAAGTAAAAGCATTAGCCGCAATGAGTTTTTCATTTTTATGATACACAATGGTCATTCGTGTTTCTTCAAAATACACCTGAACAAAATTCTCATACTTGCTCTTGCCAAAACCAACAAATAATGATGTGGATTGAGATAAGAAAATTGTATTTGGTTGAATTTTTAACCACGCAGAACTCAAGGTATAAGGCATGGCAAACAATACTACAAAACTCTCGCCATTGCTAATTGATGTGTATCGTAACTCAAAGTGTTCTGGTAAGGGATGAGTAAGTTCAAACAAATCCTTAATTCGTTGAATATCGAAAAAATCCTTAGGTACTATTGTGAATGGAGATAATGTGTAGGAAAAAAATACTTTTTTGAACTTTTGATTTAAAAAGGGGAATTCCTTAACGATTCCTTCAATCACTGGATACCAGTTATCGTGTGTTATTAAACCACCTGAAAAAGGCCTAGAAATCAAAACTATAAAAGTATTACGAATGGTATCCTTAACCGAAAACGAAAATCCATTCAGGCTAACCTGAATGGATAATTCATAAGTTTCGGTTCTATCTTTATCGAAAGTTTCGTCTATAAGTTCTAGCACATCCATAGGGTCTGTTTACTCCCAGTTACCAGCATTATTTGTAGCCTCGGTCATTGAACCAACTTTTAAACCAGGGTATTTTTCAAGTTTCTTAGCTAAATCGTTCATATTAATAATTTCCTGACGATCCAACCCTTTTAAAATAACTTCACTTGGTGCTTTGCACTCAAAAACTTTAACCTTAATCTTAGAACCGGTTTCAATCTCACCAGCAGCAAGTTCAAACTGTACACCACCAGAGAATGGAACGAAACGCAAAGAATCTACTGTATAATTTTTAAATAAACTATCGCGCACAAAAACTAAAATGGTATCACGATAAACTTTACCTTGAGCAACTGCTAAAGAGTCATCCTCAGATCCAATTTGCTTTACAACCTTAAATTGTCCTTCCTTCAAGAATGTAATTAGAGTATCAAAACTACCAGTGAATTTACTATAACGTGAACGGTATGCCACCTGAGCAGTTCTAACATCTTTTAAACGTTGAATAGTTACATCGTAACGTTTGTTCTTTTCCTTTTCAAAGCGAATAGGAGCCATTATACTCTCATACACAAAATAGCCTATAACTACTATTACTATCGCTAGAACGATTTGATAAACTGTTTTCATTTTGCAATAATTGGTTTAAGTTTGCCTGCAAATTTAATAACATATAATTAAATTCGAAGCTCAAAGTAAAATTTTATTTGCCCCAATGCTTAAAAATAAAATTCAAAGTGAGATACTCTCACATTTAAACTTTAATCCTACCCTGGGGCAAATGGCTGCTATAGATGGTTTTGCAAATTTTGTTGTAAACCCAAAACCTGATAGTTGCATTCTTCTTAAAGGCTATGCAGGTACTGGAAAAACATCAATTATTGCTGGCTATGTTAAAACCTTGGAAAAACTAAAAGTTAAATTTGAACTCCTAGCTCCAACAGGACGTGCCGCCAAAGTGCTTACCGAGTATTCTGGTGCAAAAGCCCATACAATCCATAAGTGCATATACAGACAAAAAAACATGAAGGAAGGTATGGGAAGGTTCGTCTTAAACTACAACAAGTTAACCAATGCAATTTTTATTGTAGATGAGGCCTCCATGCTATCGGACTTTTCCTTTGAGGATAGTGCTTTTGGCTCAGGAAAATTACTATCGGATTTAATTGAGTTTGTTCAACAAGGAAACAACTGCCGTTTAATACTGGTAGGCGATACAGCACAATTACCTCCTATTGGACTGGACATTAGCCCAGCGCTTAATTACTCTGAACTAGCCAATTTTAACCTAGATGTGAAGGAATTTTTCTTGAACGAAGTGGTTCGTCAACAATCCGATTCGGGTATACTTCACAATGCTACATTAATAAGAACAATACTAGACTCAGGGATAATTGAAACCCCTAAATTTTCTGTTGAAGGTTTCGATGATATTGAAAAAATTACTGGAGGAGAATTACTCGAATATCTATCCGAAGAATATAACAAAAACGGACGCGAAGGAAATGTTGTAGTTTGTTACTCCAACAAAAGAGCTAATAGGTATAATAATGGTATTCGCTCTCGAATTCTTTTTCACGAGGAGGAACTCTCGGTTGGAGATTACTTGATGGTTGCCCGTAACAGTTATTTTTGGATTGATGACATTCCTGATATAAGTTTTATTGCAAATGGCGATGTAGTTGAAGTAACCAGAATTGGAAAAAGGTATGAAATGTACGGCTTTAGGTTTGCCGATGTAACCATAAGGCTTCTGGACGATAACCAACAACTAATTGATGTCCGAATTATTCTTGACTCGTTAATGATGGATGGACCTTCACTTGGTTCTGAGCACATGAAAAATCTGTATCAACAAATAGCAACCGACTACTCGCATATCAAAACCCATAAGGCAAGGTTGACTAAAATTAAGGAAGACCCTTTTTTCAATGCCATGCAGGTAAAATTTGCATATGCCGTTACCTGCCACAAAGCACAAGGCGGTCAGTGGCCAAACATTTTCATAGACCAAGGCTTTTTTAAGCCTGAGATGTTAACACGGGAATACCTCCGTTGGCTTTACACTGCAATAACCCGAGCCACCAACAAGGTTTACCTTGTTAATTTCGATGAATCATTCTTTTAGCAAATCAATTTATGCAATTCAAAAACTCCTTAGTTCATGGCTACCTAGTTAAGCGCTACAAGCGCTTTCTTGCCGATATCAAACTCGATGATGGCTCAATAATCACAGTCCACTGCACCAACTCTGGTTCAATGAAAAGTTGCATTGAGGAAGGTGCCGAGGTTTACATTTCGGACAGCATGAATCCTGCCCGAAAAACACGCTATACTTGGGAAATGATAAAGATTAATGGCGATTGGGTTGGCATAAACACATCGAATCCGAATAAACTGGCAGTTGAAATATTGAGGAATAATTTAATGCAAGAACTATCGGGCTACACAACAATCAAACCCGAAGTAAAATATGGCGATAGCCGATTCGATGTTTACGCCGAGAATGAGTTTGAGAAGTGTTTTATTGAGGTGAAGAATGTTACCCTAAAAGATGAGATTTACGCCCGTTTTCCCGATGCTGTAACCGAACGTGGACAGAAACACCTCGAAACGCTTATTAAGGCAAAATCCGAAGGATATAGAGCCGTTATGCTATACATTATCCAGCGTATGGATGTTGAGATTTTCACCCCTGCGATAGATATTGACCCAAAATATGCAAGTAAACTAAAAACTGCCGCCAATAGTGGGGTTGAAATAATACCCTTACAGGTTAAAGTGTCGCCATTAGGCATTGAACCTGTAAGGGTACTTAATTATCAACTGTAAAGGTTGATATACGGGCTAAAGAGTATCCCTAAAGAAAATCTCCTCTTTTATTTTATCAAGGTAATGCTTTGCTAACCAAATACTACTTCTGGACTTCGATTTCTCGCTGCCATCATCCACCTTTCCTAAATAATCCTTAAGATAGTTAGTTGAAGTATTATAATCCTTCGCAAAGAAGTAGGATTTACCAATTTTGAAGATGAATTCATGTTCGTCTTTCGAGTAATTCTGGGCTTTTTCGTAACACTCAATTGCCAATGCATAATCTCTATTCTCAAAATTAATATCACCCTTTAAATCGTAAATTACTGCAACTAACGAACTATCGGGAGTAAGCATACGCTCTGTATAATCAGCAATTTTTAATGCCTGCTTCCTATCCCCAATCTGAAATAAGGATGATGAGTAAACAAAATTCATGAAACTATCGGAACTATCGCGTTCAAAAGCCTTCTCAAAATCAGGTATTGATTGATAGTATAATCCTGTGCTATACTTACTAATTCCAAGGTACTTCAGTGTAAAAAACGATGAATCGCCCATCTCGTAAACCCTATTAAAAATATCGTAGGATTGCCTATACTTTTTCTGATCGGCAAATAGCTTTCCTTTTAACTTAAGAAGTGGAATATAGAGTGAATCAACGCTTAAGGCACTATCAGCCTCGGCTAAAATTTCTTCGGTAGGAACCTGAAGTTGAATAAGCAACTTAATATACTTTACAACAATATCAAGGTTTTGCCTATTAAGTACTATTGCATTGTCGTATGCATTCATTGCATCGAGGAAGTTATTCAATTGCACAGCACAATCAGCAACTTGCTCCCAATAGTAAAAGTTAGTTGAATCGTAATTGGTCAACCAGCAGTAATTGAAAAATGCCTTGTTATAATCGCCCTCTTTCTTCAAAACATTTGCATACTGCAAACGTGTATTTATACAAAGGGAGTCTAACCTCAGAATTTTTTCATACTGTTTCTTTGCCACTTTAATATTTCCGAACGAGTAAAGGCTTCGGGCGTAACCCTTATGAGCCGGAATGTATGTTGAATCCAAATCGATAGCCCTTTTGTAGGCTAACGATGCGCTATCGTAACGTCCAATATTCTCGTATATTATTCCTTTTAGATGATTATATCGCAATGAATTATTTTGCTGATTATCCTTCAACAATGTCAGTGCGCGATTATAATCGCCTTCCGATAAAGCGATTTCAATTTTAAGCAATGAATCCTCATTGGATTGTGTATATGCCTCAATGGCAACTAGTAACTGTATAAAAACAAGTGTCAAAAGTAGTTTATTCATTTTTTTAAGGTTTAGCTTTTTCACTGTTAAAAATAACAATATTTGTTGATTTTTATTGCGTAAATTCATTTTCAAATTTTGATGTTTCAAAAAGATGTTATATCATTGCATCAGAAAAAACAGACAATGAATTTATCAGTTCAAAATATTTGGTGGTGGCACAGCGTAATTTCCAATAATTGGGGAATGTAACTGAGTTGCTACTACTATAAAGTAAAGGCCGCAGGTGAACCCCCTGCGGTTTTTGTTTTTTTATGACTTTTATATATTGATATTGAAAACTAGAGTATACATATTAGTAAATTATTCATGGCGTTGGCGGGGGCTCCCCCGCACATAGTATGGTTTCCTGTGCCCAAGGTGGCGCACTTCCAAAATTCAATTTTACGTTTTAACTATTTACAATTTAAATCATTATCAGCACACAATAAATCTAATGTCTTGTGTCTGATATCTGAAAATCTTAAAAAATAAAACCATGGAAACACAAGTAATATCAACCGAAATAAAAGTATCGCCAATTGCATCGATGTTGAACAACAACGGCCGTTATGGCGAATATGGTGGAGCATACATCCCCGATGTTTTAGCAAAACCTCTTGAGAATGTTGCGCTAGAGTTCGATAAACTCTCGAAGGATAAAAACTTCAACAGCGAGTTTATTCATTATTTGAAGCAATTCGTAGGACGTCCTTCGCCACTTTACTATGCTAAGCGATTATCGGAATTTGTAGGCTCAACCATCTACCTAAAGCGCGAGGATTTGAACCACACCGGTTCGCATAAAATCAACAACACAATTGGCCAGGTGCTAGTTGCAAAGCGAATGGGTGCCAAGGAAATTATTGCAGAAACAGGAGCCGGTCAGCACGGTGTTGCAACAGCAACCGCGGCAGCACTAATGGGAATTCCTTGCAAGGTTTTCATGGGCGCCAAGGATGCTGAACGTCAAGCGTTGAATGTACGCCGAATGAAACTGCTCGGAGCCGAGGTAATAACTACCCAAATGGGAACTGCAACGCTTAAAGATGCCGTTGATGCCGCGTTGGGTTACTACATTGAGCATCCAACTTCATACTATTTACTTGGTTCGCAGGTTGGACCACATCCATACCCGAGAATGGTTGGATATTTCCAAAGCGTAATTGGACAGGAGGCCCGAAATCAAATTTTGATGCACGAAGGTCGTTTACCCCAAGCAATTTTTGCCTGTGTGGGTGGTGGTTCAAATGCCATAGGGCTTTTCTCTGGATTTTTGGATGACACAGAGGTTGCTATTTATGGCGCTGAGGGAGGCGGAATGGCCCAGCCAAACAACACTGCGGCAACTCTATCGTTCGGAAAACCAACGGTATTTCAAGGAACATACTCATACTGCTTGGTCGATAGTGAAGGAAACCCTATTGAATCACACTCTATTGCAGCAGGGTTGGATTACCCAGGAATTAGCCCTCAGCACGCTTACTTAAAAGATACAAAAAGGGCAAACTACCATCCAGTTACCGATAACGAAGCGGTAGAGGCATTTATGCTACTATCTAAGTTAGAGGGTATCACACCTGCAATTGAATCGAGCCACGCAGTTGCTTTAGCAACAAAACTTCTTAAGAATAAGGAGATGCTCGCAATTATTAACCTTTCGGGCAGGGGCGATAAAGATGTTGATAGGAAACTTTAATATCTGAAAAAATCATTTCAGAGCGAAGAGGAGTATTGGGCTTCGCTCTGAATGATTATCAACTTTCTAAATCCATATTACATCCTTGCATAGTTTTTGTAAGGTTTATTTTGTTACTTTTACCTATCAAATTCATAATTCAAGAACAATGAAACCGATACTAATCCTATTTATCGCATCAATATTTACTTTGAACTTGTACTCACAGGATATTACCCGTATCACTGGTGCAAAAGGCCGACAAGTAATTGTTGGTAGCATTAACGAGGATGAAGCCAAAAATCGTGCTCTTGCCGAGGCAAAGCTTAACGCGCTGAAAATGGCTGGAGGCTCAGAACACATCCAGGCTTACGATATGCTTTACAAAAGCGAGATAGGAAACAAGTATGATGAGGTTTTTATGTCCGATGTTTTTTCTGAAATTCGTGGTGGAATTAAGAAATGCGATATAATAAGTTCAGAAAAAGGAATGGACGAACAGAAAAATTTCTTTGTCGAAGTAACTATAGATGCTGATATTGTTCTTTACTCAACCGGCCCAGACCCTGCCTTTATGGTCAATATAGATGGGATAAAGCAGGGATATCAAAACGGTGAAAAACTTAAATACACAGTAACGCCGACTATGGATTGCTACCTAAATATTTTTAACATCTACGAGAATAATGCATCGGTGATATTCCCAAACGAATTCGAAAAATCAATTAAGTTTAAAGCCGAGGAGAAAAAGGTTTTCCCCCTAAGTAATCTACTCGATGGTTACGTACTTGAAAAATCAGCAAAAGACCCCGAAAAGAACAAGTTACTTTTTGTTTTTACCAAGGAGAAAATTCCTTACATAAACTACTCCATAAATCACGAGGGCGACCAAATAACATCGTTCGAGGATGTATCGTCGTGGCTATTCAGCATTTCGCCCGATAAAAGGGTAAATTATTTTGTGCAATTTGTGATTTATTAAAAAAGATTTACTTTTGCATCGAAACAAAAAGCGAAAAATGACCGCAAAAAACTATACCGCACTTCATCATCATCACCATTCACATCACAGAATGGTAGATTCTCATTTGGTATAGTATAGAGTAAGCATAGTTGTAAAATACCAATAACCCGCCAAGGGGTCTGCTGTTCGAAAGCAGACCCCTTGTGCTTTTTTGTATCTTTTAAAATCCAAACATTATGAATCAGAAATTAACATTGGCCATTCAAAAGAGTGGCCGCCTAAGCGAAGGCACAATTGAACTACTAAAACTATGTGGAATAAAAGTTAGCAATGGTAATAATCATCTGAAAGCACTAGCCGAAGGTTTTCCGTTGGAAATCCTTTTACTCCGCGACGATGACATTCCACAGTACGTTGCCGATGGTGTTGCGGATATCGGCATACTCGGGTTAAACGAGGTTTTAGAGAAAAAGCAACCCGTTGAAGTTGTTAAGAAACTTGGTTTCTCAAAATGCAAACTATCGGTTGCAATACCTCGCGCCGAAGAATATACGGGAAAGAACTACTTGCAAGGAAAGAGAATAGCAACCTCCTACCCTACTATTCTAGCCGATTTTTTAAAAGCAAATGCCATTAATGCCGAAATACACACCATTAGCGGTTCGGTGGAAATTACCCCTGGTATTGGTATGGCCGATGCAATTTTTGAGATTGTGAGTAGCGGCGGAACTTTGCTAAGCAACAACCTTAAGGAGGTTGATGTAATAATGCAAAGCGAGGCTGTTCTTATTGCCAATAACAGCCTAAATGAATCAAAACAAGAACTAATTAACAAGTTGGTTTTCAGAATAGAATCCGTAAATAAAGCACGAAGAAACAAGTACATTCTGCTTAACGCACCCAAAAACAAACTCGATGAAATCATCAGCCTTATTCCCGGAATGAAAAGCCCAACCATTCTCCCACTTGCAATGGATGGGTGGTGCTCGTTGCACTCGGTAGTTAACGAGGACGATTTCTGGGAGGTTATCGGAAAACTAAAACAAGCTGGCGCCGAAGGAATTTTGGTGATTCCTATTGAGAAGATGGTGGTTTAGTGATATGGAAGTAGGAAGTAGGAAGTAGGAAGTAGAATGTAGAATGTAGAATGTAGAATGTAGAATGTAGAATGAAAAATGATGAATGATGAAGGCAAAATCTAAAATTACTAGCCCCAAAGGGGCGTCAGCAATATCCCCGAGTTTTAACTCGGGGGATAATGCGAAGCATTAAAAAGCGATGCACGCAATAGCCAACATTTGAAATTATTGGAATAGTTGCATCGCAAGGGATTGATTTTAGTATGGAACAAAAAAACTACAATCTTTCCTCAAACTTCCAGCTTCCCTCTTCCAACACATAACAATGAACTCATAATTAACAAAAAATGAAAAAATACATCGACAATAAAAACAACGACTACAACAAATTACTCAAACGCCCCTTTGAGGATAACTCTGAAATCAAGGAGCAGGTTTCGGAGATTTTGAGATTTGTTAAGCAGAATGGAGATTATGCGCTAAGGCAACTTTCGGAAAAGTTCGATAAATGCTCAATTTCCAAATTTGAAATTGCAAAGCAAGAACTTGAACAATCGTCGGAAATGATTTCGGATGGTCTAAAACAAGCCATAAGACAATCCTTTGTAAACATCGAGAAATTCCACAGAGCGCAACTTCCAGCGGATATTGAACTGGAAACACAGCCCGGAGTTAGGTGTATACTTAAATATAGAGCGTTGGAACGTGTTGGGCTTTACATTCCCGGAGGTACAGCACCCTTAATATCTACAGTTCTTATGCTTGGTGTTCCAGCAATTGTGGCCGAATGCAAGGAGTTGGTAGTTTGTACACCTCCAAATCCAAACCCCGCAATACTCTACGCCTGTAATTTGATTGGAGCAAGAGTGTTTACAGTGGGCGGAGCACAAGCAATAGCCGCAATGGCCTATGGCACCGAAAGCATTCCAAAGGTTGATAAGATATTTGGCCCCGGCAACCGCTTTGTGACGGAGGCCAAAGTGCAAGTATCTGCCCAAGGAACTCCAATTGATATGCCTGCAGGACCATCGGAGGTGCTAGTTATTGCCGATGAGACATCCAATCCAACATTCGTTGCTGCCGATTTGCTCTCGCAAGCAGAGCACGGAGTCGATAGTCAGGTGGTGGTTATTGGAACATCGGAAGGGTTAATTAATAAAGTAATTTCAGAAGTTGAGAATCAACTTAAAGCACTTCCGCGTAAATCGATTGCCGAAAAATGCTTAGAAAATAGCATTGGCATTGTTGTTAACAGCATTGAAAGGGCTATTGAAATTAGCAATATCTATGCTCCTGAGCACTTAATTCTATCGTTCGATAAGGCCAACAACTATATCAATTCAATTACCAACGCCGGTTCTGTTTTTCTTGGGCAATACACCCCCGAATCGGCGGGCGACTATTCAAGCGGGACTAATCACACCCTGCCAACTAGCGGTTTTGCCCGAAATTGGAGCGGTGTTACTGTAAATTCATTCCTAAAAACTATTACATACCAGGAAATAACAAAGAATGGATTATCGGAATTGAGCACAGCCATTACTACTCTGGCACGAGCCGAGGGATTGGAAGCACACGCAAGAGCCGTGGATGTTAGAACTGCCGATGGCATAACGCAACGTAAAAGTCAAAAGGTAATTAGATTTCGTTCAAACATCGCGAATCTAAAACCCTACTCATCGGCTAGGAGCGAGTGCAATGCGCAAGGATTAACACTGCTCGATGCAAATGAAAATCCTGAGGTATTGCCCGGCATTCCTTTGGATTACAACCGCTACCCCGACCCTTTGCAAAAGGATATTAAAAAGCGTATTGCTACACTAAAGAATGTGGATGAAAATCAGATTTTTCTTGGTAATGGAAGCGATGAAGCGGTAGACCTATTAATTCGCTGTTTCTGCAATCCAAAAACCGATGCCATTGCAATATTCACTCCAACATACGGAATGTATGGCGTTTGCGCAGCAATTAACGATATAAAGGTAATGCAATATAGACTTAAAGATGATTTTGCCATTAACGTTGATGAGTTCCTTAATTCCGTAACTTCCGATGTAAAGGTTGTTTTTATCTGCAATCCGAACAATCCTACTGGAAATACTCAAAATTTAAGTGATATCATCAGAATTATTGAGGGGTTCGATGGAATTGTTGCGGTTGATGAGGCATATATTGACTTTTGCGAGGATAAAACGCTTCTACCCTACCTCAATCAATATCCAAATCTGGTTATTTTACAAACCTTCTCAAAGGCTTGGGGATTGGCAGGTGCGCGACTTGGCTTAGCATTCGCATCAACAGAAATTATTGATGTATTAAACAAAGTAAAATTCCCCTACAACGTTGGCAAACCCTCGTTAACAGTGCTGAATAATGCTCTAAAAAACTATCAAACTGTGAAGGAGAAAATATCAACCCTTATTGATGAACGAGAGTTTTTAGTTAAAGAGTTGAGCCAAATCCCCACTGTTGTTAAGGTTTACCAATCGGAGTCTAACTTTCTACTTGTAAAAACTATCAATGCCGATTTAATCTACAGTCAACTTTTAAACAACGGAATTGTGGTAAGAAATCGCTCTAAAGAGCTTGGATGTGATGGTTGTTTGAGGGTTACTGTGGGGAGTGAGGTGGAGAATAGAAGACTTGTTGAGGTATTAAAATCAGTGACAAGTGACAAGTGACAAAAAACTAAAAATAATCACAATGGAAAAGATACTCTTCATCGACCGCGATGGAACAATAATTAAGGAGCCAGCCGATTTTCAGGTTGATAGTTACAGTAAACTTGAGTTTATGCCAGGAGTATTTACTTGGCTTGGAAAAATTTGCGAGGAACTGAACTTTAGGTTGGTTATGGTTACTAATCAGGATGGACTTGGAACCAACTCATTTCCAGAGGAATCCTTTTGGGAGCCTCAAAACCTTATAATCAAAACACTTGAGGGCGAGGGGATTATTTTCGACGAGATTCTTATAGACCGCTCGTTTGATTTCGAAAACAAACCCACACGTAAGCCTAGTATCGCAATGCTTGAGCATTACTTAAACGGCGATTTTGACATTGCAAACTCTTGGGTTATTGGCGATAGAGCCACCGATGTGCAACTGGCTAAAAACCTTGGCTGTAAGTCGATATTCATAGGTGATAATACAAATATAGATGCAACAGCCATTGCTAAAACTTGGGAGGATATTTACCAAATCGTCAAACCTCAAAGAACCGCCAGCATTTCACGCAAAACTAACGAAACAGCGGTTAGTATCGATATCAACCTTGATGGAACGGGCAATTCAAGCATCAACTCTGGCCTAAAGTTCCTCGACCATATGCTGGAGCAACTAGCTAAACACTCAGGTATCGACCTAACTATCGATTGTAAAGGTGATTTGGAGGTTGATGAGCACCACACAATGGAAGATATCGCCATTACAATTGGCGAGGCTCTAAAAGTGGCCAATGGCGATAAAAAAGGGATGAACCGTTATGGGTTCTGTTTGCCAATGGATGAGAGTAACGCTTTAGTAACGCTTGATTTTAGTGGACGCCCATACCTTGTATGGAACGCAGAGTTTAAGCGTGAACGCATTGGCGATGTTCCCACGGAAATGTTCAAGCACTTTTTTCATTCGTTGGTGTACAGCGCAGGATTAACGCTACACATTGATGCAAAGGGCGAGAATGAGCACCACAAGATTGAGGCAATATTCAAGGCTTTGGCCAAATCTATTGGAATAGCCATAATGCAATGCGGTAATCAACTGCCCTCTACAAAAGGGATATTATAAGTGATAGTTTTCTTAAGCAATTAAACAGATGAAAATAGGAATAATAAACTACGGTGCAGGAAATTTAGCCTCGGTAATAAACGCAATTGGTAAGTTGGGTTACAAAACCGAGATTATTCAGCAACCTGAACAAATAATCAATGTAGATAAAATAGTAATTCCTGGCGTTGGGCACGCTGGCAGGGCAATGTTGAATCTCAACGAATCGGGGCTTGCGAATGCCTTAAAATCAACTCAAAAACCAACACTTGGAATCTGCCTTGGTCTGCAATTAATGGGAAAATACAGCGATGAGGGTAACACCGAATGCTTGGGAGTTATGAATTTCGATGTAAATAAACTTGACATCAACTTAAAAATCCCACATATGGGATGGAATAGAATTGAAATTGCACCAAACCCTTTGTTTACAGGTATTCCAAATAACACTTGGGTTTACTTTGTGCACAGTTACTACGTTGGTGAGAATAAAAACAGCATTGCGAAATGCAACTACGAAACAAGTATTTGCGCAGCAGTAAACCAAGGTAATTACTGGGGAATACAGTTTCACCCCGAAAAAAGCGGTGAATACGGAATTCAAATCATCAAAAACTTTATAGAACTATGCGAGTAATCCCTGCAATTGATTTAATTGATGGTAAATGCGTTAGGCTATGTCGGGGCGACTATAGCCTAACAAAAATTTACTCCGATAATCCTGTAGAACAAGCCAAAATATTTGAAGATGCTGGTTTTACCAACCTTCACCTGATTGATTTGGATGGTGCTAAAACTGGACAGCCCTGCAATACTGATGTACTCCGCAAAATTAGGACTTCAACAAAGTTGAGAATCGATTTTGGCGGAGGAATCAGAACATTACAATCGGCAAAGGATTCGTTAAATGCTGGTGCAAGTCAGATAAATATTGGTACTGCACTAATCACAAATCAAACTTTTGCCCAAACACTTGTTGCTGAGTTTGGATTTGAAACGATAATTGCTGCGCTCGATTGCTTTAATCTGGAGGTTAAAACGCACGGTTGGAGCAATGGCTCATCGCTAAATATCATCGATGCGATTAAAAGTCTACAATCTAAAGGAGTATTGAATTTCGCAGTAACAGATATCAATTGCGATGGAATGCTTTCGGGGCCTGCCATATTGCTATATCAATCTATACTTCAGGAATTTCCAACAATCAATCTAATTGCTAGTGGTGGTGTAAGTTCAATGGAGGATATTGAGATGCTTAGTAAACTTAGAATTGATGGGGTGATTGTAGGCAAAGCCATTTACGAGAATAAGTTAAACCTTGAAAAACTAACCAAATGCTATCGAAACGAATAATTCCGTGCCTCGACGTTAAGAATGGACGAACAGTAAAGGGAGTCAACTTCAACAACCTTGCCGATGCTGGCGACCCTGTTGAGTTGGCCTACCGTTACTACGCTGTAGGTGCTGATGAACTTGTACTGCTGGATATTTCAGCAACACTCGAAGGTCGTGAAACATTCGCCAAAGTAGTTGAGGATGTTGCAAGGGTAATTGCAATCCCCTTTACTGTTGGCGGAGGTATAAGAACAATCAACGAAGTTGATAAATTGCTAAAAGCGGGGGCTGATAAGGTATCGCTCAACACCACTGCAATTCAGAATCCTGCGCTTATAAGTCAAATTGCAGAGATTTATGGCTCGCAATGCGTTGTGGTAGCCATTGATGCCGCACTAATAGAAGGCTGCTGGGTAGTGGTAAGTCACGCAGGGACACAAACAACAAACCTAAACCCACTAGAATGGGCTTTAAAAGCCCAAGAACTTGGTGCTGGAGAGATTCTGCTCACCTCCTACTCATCTGATGGAACACAGACTGGCTTTGCAGTAGAATTAACTGCACAACTATCGTCAAACCTCAAAATCCCTGTGATTGCATCGGGAGGCGCAGGAACCAAGAAACACTTTTTAGATGTATTCACCAACGGCAAAGCCGATGCAGCACTAGCCGCAGGGGTATTCCACTTTGGAAAAATCGAAATAGGAGAACTCAAGAGGTATTTGACGAAAAGCGGTGTAGAATGTAGAAATTAGAATGTAAAATTTAGAATGATTAACGCAGAATTATAAGCCCCAAAGGGGCGCTAGCAATAGCCCCGAGTTTTAACTCGGGGTAAAATGCGAAGCATCAAGTAGCGATGCAAGTAACGGCAATTATTTGAAATGATAGTGACTATATGCATCGCAACGGATTGATTTTGGTATGAAACAAAACTTGAAATAAACACATAACTTTTTAAACAACAAACAAATATGACAACCTTAGACTTTGAAAAACTGAACGGATTAATCCCTGCCATTATGCAGGATGCATCCACCAACCGAGTTCTTATGCTGGGATTTATGAATCGCGAAGCACTCGAAAAAACAAGAAAAACAGGCTTTGCTACATTTTACAGTCGCACACGACGTCAAATTTGGACCAAAGGCGAAACATCAGGAAATTACCTCAAGGTAATAGATATCAAACCCGATTGCGACGGTGATACATTACTGGTAAAAGTTAGCCCCCAAGGGCCAGTGTGCCACACAGGTAACGATACCTGCTTTGAGGAGGCAAACACAATCAACATCCAATTCCTGGAGCAACTGGAACAACTAATCAAGGAGCGCAAAAACGCATCGCCAAACGAAAGCTACACAGCCAAACTCTTGGCCGATGGACCAAAACGCATTGCCAAGAAACTTGGAGAAGAAGCCGTAGAACTTGCCCTAGAAGCCGAAAATGGAACAAAAGACCGCTTCCTCGACGAAGCCTCAGACCTTATGTATCACCTTATAGTTTTGCTTACAGCAAAGGAATTTTCGTTAACCGATGTTGCCGAAAGGTTAAAGGAGCGTCACACCCATAGTAAAGCAAGCAAAGCAGAAGTAGATGATTTTCAGCGAGGTGAGAAGCAGTGGGGTAAATAATTTTGAGATTTTTAAATAAAAAATCATCAAACCTTTAAAATTGCTTTTTATTTTTGATGAATATTTATACTTTTGCGCCTCAAAGTTATTGGCCGGTTCCGTAGCTCAGTTGGATAGAGCAACAGCCTTCTAAGCTGTGGGTCCCGCGTTCGAATCGCGGCGGAATCACTAAAAAAACTAAACTATTACCGAATGGCTTTCCAAAATTGGAGAGCCATTTTCTTTTTCCAATAAACATAGCCATAATCATAAGCAGGAAAACGCGGAGGATTATGTGGAAGCGAACTAATCGCGGCGGAATCAACAAGAAAATCAAAGGTCACTTTTTAAAAGTGACCTTTTTGCTTTTAACACAGTTTAGACCTAACAATTGAACATCCAATCTCATATTGCGTTATATTTCGACAAAATTTAATTTCAAATGAAGATTCCACAAATAATTATATTCTTATCGGTTGTTCTATCGGTCTACTTTTTGGTAAATACCTTTATCTACGTTCAAACCAAACCTATTTTCTCCGTTTCAAGTATTGGAATTTGGCTTAAGGTGATATTCTGGCTGCTAGTCCTCTCCTATCCTATTGGCCGAACACTGGAGGGCTTTGCAAGCGGTGCTGCATCGTCGTTTTTAATTAAGATGGGCTCAATTTGGCTTGGCGCAATGCTATATCTTTTCCTAGCATTTCTTTTGCTCCTTATTATTAGGTTTACCAATAGCCTTTTCAACATTACCGATTATCTCGATTTTAAGAATCACCTAAACTATAAGCAAACTGCCGCTATTGGCGTATATGCTATTACCGTTTTAGTACTAATTGTTGGTCATATCAACGCAATTAGCCCAAAGGTAAGCAGGGTAACCATAAATACCGATAAAAATATAGGTAGTTCTAGTTTAAGAATTGTGGCTGTTTCCGATATACATTTGGGTACAATAATTGGGAAAAACCAACTCAACAAGTTAGTAACCCTTATCAACGAGCAAAAGCCCGATGTTGTTCTATTGGCTGGCGATATTTTCGATGAGGATATTGCGCCGGTGGTTAATGGCGGAATGGGTATACTTTTCGAGCAAATAAAATCGAAGTATGGTACCTACGCAGTAACCGGAAACCACGAGTATTTTGGAAAATTCGAGGCTAAAATCGATTACCTTAAACAGCACAAGGTGAACGTTCTTAGGGACTCTTCCGTTCTTGTCGATAATTTTTACGTGATAGGTCGTGAGGATAGGCAAAGTAACTATGCATTGAGTAGAACCCGAAAAACCATTGAAGAATTGGTAGATAGTCTCGATAAATCAAAATTGATGATTCTTTTAGACCATCAACCCTACAACTTAAATGAAGCGCAGGCAAGCGGAATCGATTTACAGCTATCGGGACATACGCATCACGGACAGATGTGGCCATTCAATTACGCTACACAAGGGATATTTGAGGTGAGTAGAGGGTATCATATTAAAGGTAATACTCATTACTACGTATCAACAGGCTTTGGAACTTGGGGACCAAGAGTTAGAATAGGGAATAGACCTGAGATTGTGGTGATTGATGTGAAGCAATAAAATTTGACAATGAGGAAATTAGATAACAAGAAATTGAGTTAATAAGTTAATGAGAGATTAAGGAAATACGATGATTTACCAAATTACTTAATTACTCAATTACTCAATATCTTAATAACTTAATATCTTAATAACCCAACTACCCAATTCCCCTATCAACCAACACTGTTAATAACTTATATCAATAATTATCAACACATTACATCTTAAGCATCAAAATTAATTATTATCGTAAAGGTTAATGATTATTTTTGTGATTGTAAAAGTTGATTAATGGAGAATTTTATTGTATCGGCTCGGAAATACCGCCCGGCAACGTTCAAAAGCGTTGTGGGTCAATCTACTTTAACCACTACACTTAAGAATGCCATTCAGCGTAAGCAGTTGGCGCAAGCCTACCTATTCTGTGGGCCTCGTGGAGTTGGTAAAACAACCTGTGCGCGTATTTTTGCCAAAACAATAAACTGCCAGAATCTAACATCGGAGCTGGAAGCTTGCAACGAGTGCGAGAGCTGCGTATCGTTCAACACCAACCGTTCATACAATATCCACGAGCTCGATGCTGCATCGAATAACTCTGTAGAGGGAATTCGTAAGTTGATAGAGCAGGTTCGCATCCCCCCGCAAATTGGAAAGTACAGCGTGTATATCATCGATGAGGTTCACATGTTGTCGCAGAGCGCTTTCAACGCTTTCCTAAAAACTTTGGAAGAGCCACCTGCACACGCCATTTTTATAATGGCTACAACCGAGAAACACAAGATTCTTCCTACAATTCTTTCGCGTTGCCAGATATTCGACTTTAACCGTATTAAGGTTGAGGATACTGTTAAGTACCTTGAATACATAGCACAAACCGAAAAGGTTGACTACGAGGTGGAAGCACTCAATGTTATCGCCCAAAAAGCCGATGGTGCGATGCGCGATGCTCTTTCAATTTTCGACCAAGTAGTTAGTTTCAGCGATAATCATATCACCTACAATAAGGTAATTGAAAACCTAAACGTGCTCGATTACCAGTACTACTTTAAGTTAACTGAGAATTTCCTAAAAGGCGAGATGGCCGATTCGTTAAGAATACTTGACGAATTGCTATCTAAAGGATTCGATGCGCAGCAATTCGTAACTGGGTTAAGCCTACATATACGTAATATTCTTGTTTGCAAAGACCCACAAACCATTCAACTGCTTGAGGTTGGTGCTGCAATTGCTGAAAAGTATAAACAAATGGCCGCACAGTGCCCTCCCGATTTTCTGGTTGGTGCACTACAACTCTCCAACGTGTTCGATGTAAGTTTTAGGCAGAGTCCAAACCAACGCCTACACGTTGAACTGTTGCTGATCAGACTTTGCGGTTTGAATCAGGAAAAAAAAAAATCTGACGGCCTAGATTTCATTTCCGACAATCCTTACGAGGTTTTCTCTGCACCAAAAGTGCAGCCTAACGCCACACCAACCGCTGCTCAGGTGGTGCAAAAAATGCAAGTGCAATCACCTGCAACTGAGCAGCCCGCAGCAACCCGTAAACCGATGCCCAAAACAACATCGCTAAAGGGTATTATGAGTGGTAACTATCAGGCTCCTCAAAAGGAAGCAGATAAGGTTACTGAAGCATCACCCACAAAAACTGAGCATACATCCATTACAGAGAATATACCATTCACTCAGTACGATTTAGTTGATGTTTGGAATAGCTATGCCGAGACTATTAAAACCGAAAAGCCTGGTCAATTCAGCCTGATGCAAAACTATTCTCCATTACTGCTTGAAAACAATAGGGTTTTGGTAAAGTTTGAAGGTCAAATTCAGATAGAACTTTTTCAGGAGATAAAATTGGATTTGCTGGTTCATCTTAAAAGGAATTTAAGAAACCTAGCAATTGAAATTGTTGAGGAAATTGAAGTTACAGAAGGCCCTCAAAAAAACAGGTTATTCACGGCCGACGATAAACTTAAATTTCTAATAGAGCAAAACCCCGCCCTACTTAGGATGAAACAGCAATTAAATCTGGATTTTAGTTAGTTTATCTCCTCCTTCGATTTCCTTCGTGATTTCCTTTGAGCGCCTTTGTGGTTAAATTCATATTTAACTCTTACTTTTTATTTCCTAAACAAAACCAACCTCTTTTTGTTAATACAATAACATTAACTAAATTTGTAACAGTTCAAATAATTTGAAAAACTAAAACTATATAGATATGAATAAAAAAGTAGAAAAAGCTATTAATGAGCAAATTAATGCTGAATTATGGTCAGCTTATCTTTACCTTTCTATGTCGGCACACTTTGCAAACGAAGGTTTGAATGGTTTTGCAAACTGGTTCCGTATTCAGTGGCAAGAGGAAACAACCCACGCCATGAAATTCTTCGATTACCTGATTGCACGTGGTGGCAAACCTGAACTTAAGCCTATTAAGGCTGTAGATACCAAATGGAACAGTCCATTGCATGCCTTTGAGGAGACCTTAAAACACGAGAAAGTTGTTACATCGCTTATCAATAACATAATGGATGTTGCCATTGAGGAGAAAGACCACGCAACAAAAGGATTCCTACAATGGTTTGTAGATGAACAAGTTGAGGAGGAAGCAAATGCTCAAGAATTAATTGATACCTTAAAGTTAATTAAGGGCGAAGGAAACGGATTATTTATGATTGACCGCGAGTTAAAACAACGCACCTTTGTTGACGAAACTGCTGGCGCAGAGTAATTCTTTAGTTATAAAATATTTAAGGGAGCTTTCGCTCCCTTTTTTTATTCCTCTGAATCGCGGTATTCAAGGATATCTCCTGGCTGACAGTCAAGAACTTTGCAAATTGAATCAAGTGTTGATAAGCGTATTGCCTTTGCTTTGCCCTGTTTTAGAATAGATAAGTTTGATAAAGTAATACCAACTCTCTCGGAAAGCTCATTTAACTTCATCTTTCGCTTTGCCAGCATTACATCGAGGTTAACTATTATTGCCATTACATTATACAATTAAACTGTTTTCTTCCTTTAATTCGCACCCTTCTTTAACAACAAATGAAAGCAAATATGAGATTGCGGATAAGAATAAAAGAGAAAATTTTATAGGTTTCACGTAATAGTAAATAATATCCAAAAACATATAACCTGTAGTTGCATCAATCAAATTTGAATCTTTGATAATCATAAATATATAATCCACAAACACATATGCTACAAGTATAATTGAAAGATATCTCAATGCCTTGATTATACTAATATCATAAAATGTATTGTTTCTAAATGCCTTAAATATTTTACGGATATTCCATAAAATTAAAAGTATCAGAGTAAATTCGATTAACTGTTCTAAACGAACAGTTAGAATATCGGTTTGAATGAATAAAGTAGGTATTAAGATTAGAACTAAAAAAATTTGAAACTTAAATAATATATCAACAATAGCACTAAGAATATGCGCCAATGAATCTTTTGTCAGTTTTTTCATAATCAGGGTTATTTTGGTTTAATATTCAATAATTAATTATGCAAATATAATATACATTTATTATTTTACAATAATTATTTAATAATTATCAATATTATTCTATTTCATACCATATTTTAATCATTTGCGATGCTAACACTCTAATACTTTAAACCTGTGGTCATTACTTGCATCGCTAATTAATGCTTCGCATTTTTTTCCGAGTTGAAACTCGGGGCTATTGCTTGCTCCCCTTTGGGGCGAGTAATTCCAAGTTCTGCATTTTTCAATCTACATTCTGCTTCCTGTTTCTGACTTCACCCTTCTTGTTAATTCTTTTTAGCTTAATATTTGCTATAATCCTGACAATTCGAAAAAAAACGGTTAAATTTGTTGGCTTTAAACAAAATAATTTATAGTAAAATGGGAATTAATATATTTTTCGCAAAACTTTTTGGAACAAAGTCTGACCGCGATTTACGAGAATTGATGCCAATTCTTGATAAGATAAAAGAGGTTTACCCCAAATACACAACCCTATCAAACGACGAACTACGTCAGGAGTCACTGAATCTTCGCTTAAAGATCAAGGAATACATTGCCGAGGATGAGGCTAAGGTTGAAAACCTTAAGCAGCAAATGGAGTCCGATACCATTGGGTACGATGAGAAAGACGAAATATATAAAGAGGTAGAGAAAACTATCAAGCTAATTGATGAGAAAATTGAGGAAATCCTCAACCAGATTCTCCCGGATGCCTTCTCTATTATTAAGGAAACTGCTCGCCGATTCAAGGAGAATGAGTTAGTAGTGGTAACCGCATCGGAATTTGACCGTAACCTTGCGGCACAGAAGGATTTTGTTACAATTGAAGGAGATAAGGCAACCTATAAGAATCGTTGGACTGCCGGCGGTAACGAGATTGTTTGGGATATGGTTCACTACGATGTCCAACTTATTGGTGGTGCAGTGCTTCACCAGGGTAAAATTTCAGAGATGGGAACTGGTGAGGGAAAAACCCTTGTGGCCACACTCCCTGTTTTCCTGAACGCATTAGCTGGTAAAGGTGTTCACGTTGTTACTGTTAACGACTACCTAGCACGCCGTGACTCCGAGTGGATGGGGCCAATTTATGAATTCCACGGTTTATCGGTCGATTGTATCGATAAGCATCAACCCAACTCCGAGGCACGCCGCAAAGCTTACAATGCCGATATCACTTTCGGTACAAATAACGAGTTTGGTTTCGATTATCTCCGCGATAATATGGCTGTTGCTCCCGAGGATTTGGTACAACGCAAGCATCATTATGCAATTGTGGACGAGGTTGACTCCGTGTTAATTGACGATGCTCGTACTCCGCTTATCATCTCTGGTCCTGTGCCAAAGGGCGACGACCAGATGTTTGAGGAGTACAAACCAAAAGTTGAAAAACTTGTGAACGCTCAAAAAGCGTTGGTTACTCAGCTTCTTGCCGATGCGCGCAAGTTAATATCAGAAGATAAAACGGAAGAAGGTGGAAAATTACTTGTTCGTGCGTTCAAAGGCATGCCTAAGTACAAGCCACTTATCAAGTTTTTAAGTGAACAGGGCAATAAGGCACTTTTACTTAAAACCGAAAACTACTACATGCAGGATAATAACAAGAATATGCATCTTATCACCGATGATTTATTCTTTGTTATTGATGAAAAATTAAACTCTGTAGAGTTAACCGATAAGGGTATCGATTTAATAACAAGTTCATCGGAAGACCCAAGATTCTTCGTGTTACCCGATATTGGTAGCGAGGTTGCTGAAATTGAAAAAACAGTAACTGACCATTCCGAAAAGATTACCAAAAAGGACGAATTACTTCGCGATTACGCAGTAAAATCGGAACGTGTACATACTGTTCATCAACTTCTTAAAGCATACGCTATGTTCGAAAAGGACGTAGAGTATGTGGTGATGGATAACAAGGTTAAAATTGTTGACGAGCAAACTGGCCGTATCCTTGATGGTCGCCGTTATTCCGATGGTTTACACCAAGCCATTGAAGCAAAGGAGCGCGTTAAGGTTGAAGCAGCAACCCAAACATTTGCAACAATCACCCTTCAGAACTACTTCCGTATGTACCACAAACTTGCAGGTATGACTGGTACTGCAGAAACTGAAGCTGGTGAGTTTTGGACTATCTACAAACTCGATGTGGTGGTTATTCCAACCAACCGTCCTGTAGTTCGTAAGGATATGGACGATTTGGTTTACAAAACCAAACGTGAGAAATATAATGCAGTTATTGATGAAATTGTAAGACTTACCGATGCTGGTCGACCTGTACTTGTGGGTACAACATCTGTTGAGGTATCGGAATTGTTAAGCCGTATGCTTAAGTTGAAAGGCATTAAGCATAACGTACTGAACGCTAAACAGCACCAACGCGAAGCGGAGATTGTTGCAGAGGCTGGTCGTCCAAAGACAGTAACTATTGCAACCAATATGGCAGGTCGTGGTACCGACATCAAGCTAACTCCAGAAACAAAAGCTGCTGGAGGTTTGGCAATTATTGGTACTGAGCGCCACGAATCGCGCCGCGTGGACCGTCAGTTACGCGGACGTGCTGGTCGTCAAGGGGACCCAGGTTCATCGCAATTCTACGTTTCGTTGGAGGACGATTTGATGCGTCTGTTCGGTTCCGACCGTATCGCAAAAATTATGGACCGCTTAGGATTGAAGGAGGGCGAGGTTATTCAGCACTCTATGATTTCAAAATCCATTGAGCGTGCTCAGAAAAAGGTAGAGGAAAACAACTTTGGTATTCGTAAGCGTTTGCTTGAGTACGATGACGTAATGAACGCACAACGAGAGGTTATCTATACCCGTCGTCGCCACGCTCTTTATGGCGAGAGATTGGATGTGGATATTTCTAACATGTTCTATGATGTTTGCGAATCGATGGTAGGCGAATTCCACGGTAACTCCACACACGAGGATTTCAACCTTGAAAGTATCAAAAATTTCTCCGTTGAAGCACCAATATCAGAAGAAGAATACCTTGAAACTAAGCCAAGCGATATTACAGAAAAGCTATACCAAACAACAATAAGTTCTTACGACCGTAAAATAGCAACTATTGCCAACCAAGCATACCCTGTTATTAAGGATGTTTACGAGAAGCAATCGGCTATTTACGAGAATATTGTAGTTCCAATCTCCGATGGACAAAAGGTTTACCAAATTGTAACTAACCTTAAAAAGGCATACGAGTCGGGTGGTAAGGATTTAAGTCGCTCATTTGCAAAAACAATCATCCTTTACACTATTGATGAGTACTGGAAAGAGCATTTACGTGAAATGGATGAACTTAAGCAAAGTGTTCAGAATGCAGCCTATGAGCAAAAAGACCCCTTGCTTATTTACAAATTGGAGGCTTATGAGTTATTCCGTACAATGATTGATAAGTTGAATAAAGATATTGTTTCAATCCTTGTTAAAGCGTTTATACCATTGCGCGACCCAAGTCAAGTTCAAGAGGCTCGTCAACGTAAGCATACCGATATGAGCAAGTATCAAACTAGCCGTACCGATGCATTGGAGGCTGGCTCAAATACTCAAACACCAAATCGTGAACCTGTTAAGGTTGAAATGAAGATTGGCCGTAACGACCCTTGTCCTTGCGGTAGTGGTAAGAAATACAAGTCTTGTCACGGACGAAATGAATAGTACAATTATTTTATCATACTAAACTTAGAGATACTTCACTTCGTTCAGTATGACAAGATAACACAAGTTAAACATATAGAATCTAATGTCTACAGAGCAATTTATTCAGGAAAAAGCGCAAAGAGTTATCGAAAGTTTATACGGTGTAAAGCCCGATATCTCCTTGATTCAAATACAAAAAACACGTAAGGAATTTGAAGGCGACTATACACTGGTCGCCTTTCCACTGCTAAAAATGTCGAAGAAATCGCCAGAGATTACTTGTCAAGAGATTGGTGATGCTTTGACAAAGAGTTGTCCTGATGTGAAAGGATTTAACGTGGTGAAAGGATTCCTTAACATCTCGCTATCATTGGAATACTGGGCAAGTGTGCTAAACTCCATTATTGCCGATAAGGAGTTTGGTTTCAAGCAATCCAACTCAAATGATAAGCCTGTTGTGGTAGAATTCTCATCGCCCAACACAAATAAACCATTACATTTAGGCCATATCCGTAATAATCTTTTAGGATTCTCAATCTCAAGAATTCTAGAGAAAAGCGGAAAACGTGTTTACAAGGTAAATCTGGTAAACGACCGTGGTATCCATATCTGCAAATCGATGATTGCCTGGTTAAAGTTTGGTAATGGCGAAACACCCGAAAATAGTGGAAAAAAGGGCGACCATTTGGTTGGCGATTACTATGTAAGATTCGACAAGGAGTATAAAACAGAGATTAGCAACCTTGTAGCGAAAGGAATGACTGAGGATGAAGCCAAAACCAAAGCCCCAATACTCCTTCAAGCACAGGAATTACTTCGCAAATGGGAAGCTAAAGATTCTGAAACCATTGCTCTTTGGAGCAGAATGAATGGTTGGGTCTACGAAGGTTTTGAAAAAACCTATAATTCACTAGGTATTTCGTTCGATAAAACATACTACGAGTCGCAAACCTACTTGTTGGGAAAATCGGTTGTTAACGATGGTTTAAGCCGTGGTGTTTTCAAGCAAAAGGACGATAGTTCTGTTTGGATTGACCTAACCGCCGATGGTTTGGATGAAAAGTTACTACTCCGTTCCGATGGAACATCGGTTTACATCACCCAGGATATTGGCACTGCCATTGAACGTTTCAACGAATTTAAGTTTGGTGAACATATCTACGTTGTGGGTAACGAACAGGAGTATCATTTTCAGGTTCTTAAGTTGATAATGAAGAAGTTGGGCTACGAATGGTCCGATGCTCTTTACCACCTATCATACGGAATGGTTCAATTGCCCGAGGGTAAGATGAAATCGCGCGAGGGTACTGTTGTTGATGCCGATGATTTGGTATCAGAAATGGTAAATACTGCTCGCGAAATGTCCGAGGAACTTGGTAAACTGGACGACGTTGACTCTGGTGAAGCTGCTTACGTTAATAATATTGTTGGGCTTGGAGCATTAAAGTACTTCATTCTAAAGGTTGACCCTAAAAAGAATATGACCTTTAACCCTAAGGAGTCTATAGACTTCAATGGACATACAGGGCCATTTATTCAATACACTCACGCCAGAATTCGTTCAGTTATAAGAAAAGCAGGAAGTGTGCAGCTTGGAAATCAAATTAAACCAGAGCATATTACATCTGCCAAGGAATTAGACCTAATCCAAATGATTAACCTATTCCCTGAAACTGTTGTAATATCAGCCGAATCGCATAATCCTGCAATAATTGCAAACTATGCCTACGAGTTGGCCAAGGAGTACAACCAATTCTACCACGAGTTTCAAATTATAAAGGAAGCAAACGAAGGTGTAAGGCAATTCCGTTTGGAACTATCGTTACAAATTGCCGATGTAATAAAACGATCGATGTGGTTATTGGGAATTGAGGTGCCTGATAAGATGTAATCTCGTTTAAACTTTAAATCATTTTTAGTAAGTTTGCAAAGCATAAAGTATCAATATTTATTGTCATCTGAAATCTAGTGTATAACATCTAGCATCTATATAGATATGTTTGAGAATTTATCGGAGAAACTGGAGCGGTCGTTTAAGCTCCTGAAAGGTGAAGGAAAAGTAACTGAGATTAACGTTGCCGAAACGCTGAAAGATGTGCGTAAAGCGCTGCTCGATGCCGACGTTAACTACAAAATAGCTAAAACTTTTACCGATGAGGTAAAACGCAAAGCTCTTGGTATGAATGTGCTTAATGCCATTAAACCAGGGCAATTACTTATTAAAGTGGTGCACGATGAACTTGCCGAACTTATGGGTGGCAAGGCAACCGATATCAACCTAAGCGGAAATCCTGCAGTTATTCTTATTGCAGGTTTGCAGGGTTCTGGTAAAACCACTTTCTCAGGCAAATTAGCTAGTCATCTTAAGAACAAAAAAGGAAAATCGCCTTTACTTGTTGCTGGCGACGTTTATCGTCCTGCCGCTATTGACCAATTAAAGGTTCTTGGTGGTCAAATTGGAGTGCCAGTTTTCACTGTTGAAGGCAGTACCGATCCAATATCAATTGCCAAGGAGGCTGTAAAGCAAGCAAAATCATCAGGTCGCGATGTGGTGATTATAGACACCGCTGGTCGTTTAGCAGTTGACGAGCAGATGATGAACGAGGTTGCCGCAATCAAGAAAGCGGTTACACCTCAGGAAATCTTGTTCGTGGTCGACTCAATGACCGGTCAGGATGCCGTTAACACGGCCAAAGAATTTAACGATAGGCTAGATTTCAACGGCGTTGTTCTAACAAAACTTGATGGTGATACCCGTGGTGGTGCGGCGCTATCAATTCGTTCGGTTGTCGACAAGCCTATCAAATTCGTAAGTACTGGTGAGAAACTTGATGCGCTAGATGTATTCCACCCCGACCGTATGGCAGACCGTATCCTAGGTATGGGTGACATTGTTTCTCTTGTTGAAAAAGCTCAGGAACAGTTCGATGCAGAGCAGGCTCGCGAACTCCACAAGAAGATTTTAAAGGATAGATTCAACTTTAACGATTTCCTCGAGCAAATCGGGCAAATCAAGAAAATGGGTAACCTAAAGGATTTGGCAGGAATGATTCCAGGCATGGGTAAGGCAATGAAAGATATTGATATTGACGATGACGCATTTAAAGGCGTTGAAGCAATCATAAAATCTATGACTCCTGCTGAACGCGAAAATCCAGCCCTACTAAATGGTAGCCGTCGTAAACGTATTGCCGATGGTAGTGGGACCTCAATTGTTGAAGTAAATAGATTAATGAAGCAGTTTGAGGATATGCGTAAGATGATGAAGATGGTATCAGGTGGTGGTGCTAAAAACCTTGCCCGTATGATGTCGCAACAACCTAGAAGATAGATTCATTATTTGCATTATAAACTTTTAACTTACAGAACACAATGGAACTACTTGATGGAAAACGTTTAGCCGATGAAATTAAAGCCGAAATCGCTGCCGAAGTTGAAGCAATAAAAAAGAACGGAGGTAAAATTCCTCATTTAGTTGCCATAATAGTTGGACATGATGGTGCTAGTGAAACCTACGTTGGACACAAAGAAAAATCTTGTGCTCAGGTTGGTTTCAAATCAGAGGTGTTACGTTTTGAGGATACAATTACTGAGGCAGAACTACTGCATCAAATTGAATTGCTTAATACAAACCCAGATGTTGATGGTTTCATTGTGCAAATGCCACTTCCTAAGCATATCAACGAGCAAAAGGTTATTGAAGCTATTGATCCTAAAAAGGATGTTGATGGATTCCACCCTGTAAACGTTGGGCGAATGGTAATTGGCCTACCGTCATACGTTTCAGCCACTCCCGATGGTATTGTCGACCTTTTACATCGATATAAAATTGAAACTGCTGGCAAGCACTGCGTAGTTTTGGGTCGTAGTAATATTGTTGGTCGTCCTATCGCTAATTTACTTTCCCTAAAAGCAAATCCCGGCGATTGTACTGTTACAGTTTGCCATAGCCGTACTCCAAACATCAAGGAATTCACCAAGACTGCTGATATTCTAATTGTAGCACTTGGCAGAGCAGAATATGTTACTGCCGATATGGTTAAGGAAGGAGCAGTTGTAGTTGATGTTGGAATTACCCGCGTTGAGAGTCCTAACACCAAATCGGGCTGGAAACTTCTAGGCGATGTTAAGTTTGATGAAGTTGCTCCAAAATGCAGTTACATAACCCCAGTTCCTGGCGGTGTTGGTCCACTTACAATCGTTTCATTGCTTAAAAATACCTTAAAAGCAGCAAAGAAAGAGGTTTACGGATAGACCATTCTTTTTAAACACCCCTTAAAGGTATACCCTAAGAGTTAATCCGATGAATTACAAAAGAGTACTAATTATTGGAGATGCTAATTCTTTTCTTTTAAACGATATAGTTTATAACGTCAATAAAAAGTATGTTCAAATAAGTTTTGATATTCTTAATACGAATCCAAAACTTCAGATAATTGACAAAAACCTCTATTCAAAAATAGTATCACCAGGGTTATTATTTGACAAATTTCAACGGTTTGTTTCCAGCATAAATAAGTACGCAGCATTCTTTTCAATGCGGTACTATATGAAGTATTCTTTAAAAAGTGTTAGTAGTAATTATGATTTTGTTCATATTCACTTCTTTAATAAAAACTTCCTTTATATAAACCCAAAACACATCCAAAATATCACACGTAATCTAGTAATCTCATTTTGGGGTAGCGATTTTTATAAAAGATCGTCGTTGCAAAGACAAAAGATGATCCCATATCTAGACTTCGCATCAGAAATTCTTTTTGGAAACCCACAAATGCGAGATTCTTTGATGGGTTACTATAACAATTACTTTTCAAAAACACGAATTTTACCCATAGGACTCGAAATATTGAGTTCAATTGATAATGAAATAGATAAGTGTAATACAAAAATGGAATTAAAAAAAGATTTGGGATTTAGTGACAAAACTGTAATAACGATTGGCTATAGCAGTCATCCAGACCAACACCAAATCGAAATAATTGAGTTAATTACAAAAAGTATTGACTCAAGGGAATTAGATAGAATTCATTTTGTATTCCCTTTAACTTATGGTGACCAAAATTACAAAGAGCAAATTAATTATTCGGCAAAAAAGCACGGATTAAGTTTTACAGCCTTAACTAAACCACTTTCAAAAGATATAATAGCGAAGTATAGAATAGCTTCTGACATAATGGTTCATTTAAGAGATACCGATCAATTTTCAGGCTCGTTCCAGGAGTACTTATACACAGGAAATGTAGTCATAACAGGCAATTGGTTACCTTATCAATTTATAATAGATAAAGGAATTTACCTGCAATCTTTAGGTAATATTGATGAATTATCAACTACTTTAAATTATGTGTTGGTAAATCTTAATACTGAATCTGAAAAAACAATTGGTAATAAAAGAATTATTGCAGAAATTAGTCATTGGAATGTCTTAGTAGAAAAACATTTTTCAGTTTATTATCCAGAAACTTGATATCTAAATCATTCATAAAATCCTCATTTATATACACCGTGGTAGGCTCGCTGCCATTGGCATCAAGTATATTGCTTTTACCCTTTTATGGCAACTCAACGTTGCTTTCCACCTCCGATTTTGGAGCACTGGCCATCTATATCATTCTCAGTGAACTTGCAAGAGTTCTGTTTACATTCTCGGCCGATAACTTCCTTGGTATAAATTTTATTCATCATAATACGAGTAGAGAAAATATTGAAAAATTCATAGGAACTTCTGCCCTATTCCTTTTGCTATATGGTTTTGGAATCACCCTACTGTTCTCATTCCTTGGCGATTTTGTGTTTGATTTTGCCTACCCAGGTAAAAATATTCACTACTTACCTTTTGGATTACTCTCTGCATTAACCGGACTTTTCAACGGAATATTTAAGGCATACACCACATTAATGATTTACAGAGAAAAACCAACTCCTTTTTTCTGGTCAAATATTTTTCATTTTATACTTGTACTCTTTATATCCATTTCTGGTCTATATATTTTTCCGCAATCGTTAAATGGACCTATATGGGGAAGATTTATTGCTGCTTTTGCAACTTTTGCTTGGGCATTAATATACTTTTATGGCGAAAGCAAATTTAAATTTGACAAAGGTATTCTCAGAAATCTTCTGAATTACAGCGCACCTTTATATATCTATAGTATCCTCTATTGGATTGTTGCCAATATCGACAGGTATTTCATTCTTGGCATTCTATCTGAGAAAGAAGTAGCAATATTCGATTTTGCAATTAAAATGACATTAGTAATAGAGTTTTTGCAAAACGGATTATCCTCGGCAATCACTCCAAAAGTGTTTAAAATTTGGAAAAACAATGGTGATGAGCCGAAAGGCAATGTTGATATAAATAAGTATTTTCATGTTTTCGCACTTATTAATATTGTCTCAATTCCATTGTTCTACATATCTATACCACTGATTGTTCCTCATATTATTAGCAACTCGGACCTATACAGTTCGTTCAACCTCTTACCAATTCTTTTTGCTGGAATGATTGCTAGAATTTGGTATTACTACCTAATAACACCGGTATTTTACTTTAAAAGAACCAATCTATTACCCATTGTGTTCACTTTTACAGCTATTTTCCAAGTCGTGTGCACTTATTTTTTAATTAAAGGAATTGGTATTAATGGAGCTGTTTGGGCTAGTTTTTTCACAAAACTTATTCAAGTTATTCTTCTTTACCTATTTGTTCGAAGATTCTACCAATTCCGTGTTAACTATAAAAAGTTTATTCTTTACCCGTTTGTGTATATTCTTATTCTAATTGGCTATGAGATATTTTTCAAACAGATAAGTGTTTACTACGCTAATATAGCACACATAATAATACTTGGGATTTTGGGTTTTATCTTTTTCAAAAACGAAATCCAGCCAAGTCAACTCTTAAAAATATTTTCCAAGGATTAAAATAGATCCACCGAAATATTCTGGATAAAAGCAGTGTAAGTAATCTCTCTACCAAGTTTTGCTTCAGTTAAAAGAATCAACACAGGCATTTCTTTACCTTCCTTGGTTGTGATATTGATTTCACGACGCTGCCCTACAATTTTATCTTTATTTGGGTCAATATATGCATCAATAAATTCATCTTGGCCCTCAATATCATCGGGGAATAAAATCCTTATACTCTGGCCAAGCACTTCGTCGCGCTTTATTGCAAACAGTTCCTCGGCTGCTTTATTGAAAAACTGAACCACTCCATCGTGGTCGGTTGTTATAATGGCATCCAAAAATCCCTCTAAAGTTTTCTCATTTCGAATCTTAACCTTCTCAATTTCCCTGAACTGATTTTTGACCTCTTCTCTGGCTTCTCTTAGTTTTTTATTTAACTCAACCTCATTCATACGGAGCATCTCTTCCTGTTTCATCAATTGCTCAGTTTGAATTTTGGTTTCTAACTCCATGTGTTTCTCGCGTGTAATATCGTTGGCAATAAATACAACTTTTGCAACCTCGTCGTACATATCATTTACTGCAGTAAACGTACATCTATACCATTTTTCTTCACCGTGGCTGGTTACAAGGCGTACTTGCCCTTCAAAAGGGATTCCATGAATTATATCATCCCAAGTTCGTTCAATTGCCTTCCGTTCAGAACCTGGAACCAAATCAAAAATTGATTTTTCTTTTGCAATTGAAAGCGTATAGCCTGTTGAAACCAAAAACTTATCATTTGCCTCAATTAAATCGCCAGTAGGGCTAAATTCTGCCTTAAACGATGAGCGGTTAAGTGCAGTAATTTGACCTTCGTAATCCAGACTTTGTTTTTTCTGCTCTGTGGTATCAATTGCAAGAAATAGAATTTTGTCAACCCCGCCCATTGGGTTACGAACGCAGGTATATGTGGCAATTGTCCATAAATCTTTACCAGTTTTGGTTACCAACTTCATATCACCCTCAAAATGTTTTCCACCATTACTAAGGGTTCTCCATATATCATCAAACCAAGTTCTATCTTTTTTATTTATGAACATTGATATTGGCTTACCTTCTACCTCAGAATTTCCAGTATACTCTAGTTTTTGTAAGAACTTAGTGTTTGCGTAAGTTAAATTACCGTTTACATCAAAATCTGCACGAATCATAGTATGATTTACAGAATTGGAAAAACTTATAAATTTCTCAGATTGTCTTGATGCTTCCTCTTGAGTAGCCTGCAGTTCTTCCATATTTTGACGCATCTGCTCTTCCTTTAAGGCAAGTTCTTCGGCTTGTTCACGCGATTCCTTTAGCAGTTTAGCAGTGCGAAGATTGATTTTTACAGTAGATATGGTAGTGGCAATGCTTTCTGCCACCTTTTCAAGAAACTCAACTTGAAACCTTTCAAATAGATTAAATGATGCTATCTCAAGAACACCATGTACATTATCGTTGACCTTAAGCGGAACCAGTATAAGACACTTAGGGTTTGCTTTACCTAAACCTGAGGTTATTTTCAGATAACTATCTGGTACTTTTTTCAACAATGTGGTTTGTCGCTCCAAAGCACAAGCACCAACCAATCCGCTTCCCCAAGGTATAACTCTATCGGCATATTTTCTTCTTTCGTAAGCGAAACTTGCTGTCATACGAAAGTGAATGTCTAATTCATCCTCATCCTCAATCACATAAAAAGCACCCTGATTAGCCCCAATATACTTAACCAGATTACTTATTACCTGAAATGAGAGTTCTTCAATATCATCGTTATTTAACCTAAGGATTTCGCCAAATTTTGCCATTCCTTCGGCACTCCAACTACGCTGTTCATCCTCTTTTCTACGCCCAATTTCATCATCCTTACTCCTCTTAAGGTTATCACGGAGATTAATAACCGCTTTACCTAATGCATCGGTTTCATCAGGAATATAATCTGCATCAATATCTCCTTCCCTTAATTTTTCAACAAACCGATACAGTTTACGCTGTCTATGAAGTTCAATCTGAGTAATTTTTTCAGCCTCGGTTTTAGTTGCAGAAACATATCGCGATACAAAAAATGTAGCAATAGCTATTAATATCGGAAATGAATCAAAGAAGTAAAGTATTGGAGAAACTAAATGTAAATCGTAAACACCTACGGGGGTAAAAGGTAGTTTGTGGATTACTACACCTACAAAAAAAATCAATAATATCAACGCCAAACCACTGAGAAACCCAAGTATGGTAGCCTTAACTACAAAAGGTTTAGAATATTCACGCTCCATAGCAGACCAAATTTTGTCTTAAAAATAGGGATTTTTTTATTCCAATGAAAATAATAGTGAAAATATCACATCTATTAAAGTCACATTTAGCCTGCAAAGAAAATATGGAAGGGAAAGTTAAACTCTCATCTTTTTAATTACATACGGTCCAATCTCATCCAAGGGCAATATTTGATGTGCAGCACCAAGTTTAATGGCCTCGCGTGGCATTCCGAAAACTACGCACGATTTCTCATCCTGTGCAATAGTAAATGCTCCAGCATCTTTCATCTCGAGTAGTCCTTTGGCTCCATCATCGCCCATACCAGTCATAATAACACCGAGCGAATTTGCTCCCGCATATTTAGCTGTGCTTCGGAAAAGAACATCTACAGAGGGTCTATGGCGGTTTACTAAAGGTCCCTCAATAACCTCAACATAGTATTTAGCACCACTGCGTTTAAGCATCATATGAAAATTGCCAGGGGCTATTAAAGCTTGCCCACGTAGAACACTATCTCCATTCTGGGCTTCCTTAACCGATATTTTGCAAATATCGTTCAACCTATTAGCAAACGAAGTGGTAAATTTTTCAGGCATATGCTGAACTATCACAATGCCAGGACAGTCCAACGGCATCGATTTTAAAAAATCGGCAATTGCTTCAGTACCACCAGTAGATGCGCCTACGGCTATTACTTTATCGGTTGTAGTTAATGAACCCACTGGGGTTTTTGTCATAGGTATAACTGCATCGGCGGATAGTTTTGGCTCAACTGCAGGAATATCGACCATTTTACGGCGTGTGATTTTTGAGCCTGCAGCAGCTCTAATTGCATCGCAAATCCTAATTTGGGATTCTTCAATAAATTTTTTGGTATTAAGCTGTGGCTTTGTAATTATATCAACAGCACCATATTCAAGGGCACGAATACCCATTTCGGTAGCCTTATCCGTTAAACTCGAAATTACAATTACAGGAATTGGATGTTGCGACATTATCTTGCGCAGAAAAGTTAATCCATCCATGCGAGGCATTTCAACATCGAGGGTAATCACATCGGGAACCTCCTCTGCAATCTTTCGGGCAGCAAAATATGGATCTGCTGCAGTTCCCATAACCTCAAGCAATGGATCCGACGAAATTATTTGCGAAAGGGTTTGACGTACCAACGCAGAGTCATCAACTACTAAAACCTTTATTTTACCTGCCATAACAAATCATTTACTTTGATTGAATAAGCTGCTTTTGTATATATTTTTGGCGAACCTCTCCGGTATGAGTTAAAAATTCAATTTTACGTCCTAATTTTCCACCTAAGCTCTTTGCAACAATTGGAATTTTATGTTCACCAAGTAGTTCCAATGCAATTTTGATATTTCTATCTCCAATTTGAAAATTAGCAATGTTTGTTTCAATTACCTCTCCCCCTCCAAAAACTTTTGCCTGAAGATCCGCCTTTGAAGAACCTAGCGCAATCATTCTCTCAATTAAACGCTCAATGGCAATATTGCCATACTTAGGACTTGCCAAACCTTGACCGTTCCAAAGCGGAAGCATATAATGGTTTATTCCGCCACGCTTTGTTTTAGGATCGTACAAACAAACAGCAACACACGATCCCAGTATGGTGTTAACCACATGAGGCTCCTTGTCAGCGAAAAGAGCCGCAGGATATAAGTAGTGTTGCTTTAACTCTTCCATTAATGTTGATTAAAAAACTTCCGAATCCGAATCGAAAAACATCTCGTTAGCATCAGTTGCAAATCCTTCGATAGGCTCCTCGGATTCTGGGATGTTTATTGTAAAACAAGCGCCTTTGCCCAACTCACTTTCAATATCGATATAGCCATTGAGCATATCAATAATGGCCTTATTTATTGATAAGCCAAGTCCGTGCCCTCTATTAAGTGAATTTATGCCCGAATCAACCCTCTTAAACCTGTCGAATATTATTTTTTGATTCTCCTTAGATATTCCAATTCCATGGTCACGAACTTTAATAGAAAGTACGCTGTCCTTTATCCTCGCATCAATCTCAATAACACCACCCTCAAAACTAAAATTAATTGCATTGCTTAAAAGATTAGCTATTATTAGTTTCAACTTCTCTGGATCAGTTTTAAATGTTGCCAATTGATTGTTGCCAGAGTCTCCATTCAAGTTGAATTGAATGTTCATTTTCTTCTTTCTCAACTCGAACTTAAACGATTCAATAACACTCTCGAGTAAATTCTGAACATCAACCCGTAATATTTCAGGATATATATCGCCCGCCTCAATTTTTGCAGCCACAAAAATATTCCGTAACTGAAAATCAAGATTAAACGCCTCGGAATGAATAAGGGCCACCATCGAGATAACTTTCTTCCAGTTTTCCTTATCAACTGAAAGTATAGCCTTTGAAAGACCTATAATAGAGGTAAAAGGATTAATAATTTCATTGGTAATATTTGAAATAAAGTGGGTTTTTAGAGCCTCGGACTCCTCAAGCTTTTTATTAACTACCTTAAGCTCATTATTTAACTCCTTAAGCTCCTTTAATGATTTCTTGTTTTGCTCAAATCTTCGCTTAAGTTCTTGTATGAGTTCATCGTCGGTTAGGTGTTCGGACATAATGCGATGTATTAAGTTGATAAAATCCTATAAGCGAATATATATTGTTGGTTTTATTTGCTTTAAGGGTAGTTTCATGTTAAGAATTGATTCGGAATGCCCCAGAATTAAATACCCCTCAGGCTTTAACTTTGTACAAAGTTTATTTATTACCTGTTCCTGAGTATCCCTATCGAAATAGATTAAAACATTACGGCAAAAAATAACATCGAAGGTTTCTGATATAGAGTAATGGTCGTCCATAAAGTTCAACCTGCCAAAACGCACCTTATTCCGAATATTAGGAGCCATTTTTACTGTTGGATTTGCCCTATCCTTACTCTTTAACATGTACTTTTTCTTCAGTGTCAAGGGAACAATCTCCACCCTGTCCTCCTTATAAACAGCGTTCATAGCAGCTTGCAAAATGCGTGTAGATAAATCGGTAGCCCAAATTCCAAAGTCGAAACCAAGATTTTTTTCAGCGAACTCGGAAAGTACAATTGATAAGGTATAAGGCTCTTCTCCGCTTGAGCATCCAGCACTCCAAACCTTAAACTGCTTTCCTTTGCTCGATTGATAGAAATCGGGCAGAATTTTTTCAGTTAAAAAATCGAAGTGAGTTGGCTCCCTAAAAAAATCTGTTTTATTGGTGCTAACAACATCAAGCATGTGAATTATTTCACTATCGGCACCCTCCCTGCTAAACAGGTAGTCGCAGTACTCCTTGAATGTATGTAGGTTCAAATCACGAAGCCTCTTCTGCAACCTACACTGCAGCATAACCTTTTTAACATCAGGAAGCCTAATGCCGCTTTCCTTGTAAATAAATGAGCTTAATTTTTTGAACTCCTCTTCGCTTAACTGCACCCTATAAAAATCGCTCAAATCTGCGCCTGCCATATATGGCTTTGGTTTAATATGAGTTAATCAATCTTTTCAACATTTACATTATCAGCATTCATCTCTGCATTAACCTTTAAGTTGGTAATTTCGTCAATGGAGAATACCGCATCCATATTGAGAATGATGATGAACTTTTCATCAATTTTAGCCATTCCAATAATAAATTCTGATTTATAGCGGCTACCTAAGGTTGGCAAAGGCATAATTTGGTTATTGTCTATTTCAAGCACAGCCTGAACGGAATCTACAATAGCACCAACGTGAACAGAATCGCCATCCAAATCAATATCCAACACAATAATACAAGTGTTAGTGGTGTACTCCGCTTCTGGCATGCCGAACTTAATTCGCGCATCTATTACTGGAAGTACAGCACCTCTAAGGTTAATAACCCCCTTTAGATAATCTGGAGCCTTGGGCACTGTGGTAATTTTAGTCATTTCTAAAATATTAAGCACCTTTCCAACGTGGGCTGCAAACTCCTCGTCACCAAGTTTAAAAGTGAGATATGAGTTAATTTTTGAAGTTTTTTCCTGTTCCATAATTACCTCCTGAAATATCGTTATTTAACATTGATTGTTTGAATTTTTGCAAAAAGTTTAATAATCTTATTGGTATCCATTACCAAAGCAACAGTTCCATCGCCAAGAATTGTAGCGCCCGAGAAGATATCGTGGGTTTTATAATGTTTCCCTAATGGTTTTAGTACAGCTTGGTACTCACCAATAACAAAATCGACCACCATACCCACACTATTGTCCTCAAAGTTAACAACAACCACTTGCTCAAGTTCCTCGTCGCTAGCATCAAGGTGAAATTCTTTACGCAAACTAAAGAATGGGATTTGCTTTCCATCCAGCGTTACCAGGTTGTTGTACGATGAGTAAATCTTCTCCTTTTCAACTGCATAAATCTTATCAATTGCAGCTAATGGAATTACGTAGGCAGCCTTATTGATACTTACTAATAAACCATCAATGATGGAAAGCGTTAGTGGAAGTTTTATGGTAATTGTGGTACCTAATCCTACCTCTGAATCAACCTCAACCTCACCCCTAATCTCCGAAATCTTTTTCTTAACCACATCCATTCCAACACCTCTTCCCGAAACATCGGTAACCTTCTTAGCTGTTGAAAAGCCAGGTAGGAATATCAAGTCGAGTATTTCCTTCTTGCTTAACTTGCGCTCTGGCGGAATAATCCCCTTAAGAATTGCTTTTTCGCGGATTATTTCAGGGTCAATTCCTGCTCCATCATCAGAAATTTGAATAATCACACTTGCGCCTGAATAGTATGCCTTAAGAACAATTTTCCCTTTTGTTGACTTACCCTGAGATAAACGAACGCTGGCCTCTTCTATACCATGGTCAAGGCTATTCCTAATAATATGCATTAAGGGATCCGAAAGATTCTCGATTATAGTTTTATCCAGTTCGGTATCGGCTCCTTCTGTAATGAATTCAACCTCCTTTTTCAATTCCATTGATAAATCACGAACAAGACGTTGGAATCGTCCAAACAAGTTTTCAATAGGTATTAGCACAATACTAAAAGCGATATCCCTAAGTTGACGCGATAGTTTTTGAACATTCTCAACAATTGGACCCAAGCCAGGCACGCTATTTTCCTCGGCGAATAAACTCAAACGAGCCTGAGTTGTTACTAGTTCCGAAACTAAATTCATTAAACCATCAAGTTTATCAGACGATACACGAATACTGGCTGCAGACTTATCCTTAAAACCTATTCGCTCACGCTTTACAACTTCAGATTTTTGTTTGTTATGGCGAGCAATTGCCTGATTCGCGACCCTTTGAATAGTTACATAGCCAATATCTTTCTGAACATTTGCCAACTGAGTAACCTCATCAACAAACTTTGGATCGCTTAAAAGGTTAATGTCTGCAACTTTCTGAATTTCAAGCTTAGAGTCAGTCTCTACAAAGATAAATACATCATTAATAGCACCAACCCCCTGTTCAGAAGCCACAATTACCTCCCAGTAAACATAGCATTGCTCTGGATTAATTTTATCAAATAAAGGAACCCTATTGAAATGGGCAAAGACCTTAGTTTGACCCAGCATAGACAATTCATCCAACAAGTAAAATGGATTTGTACCATTACGGAAGATATTGCTCTGAGGTTCAAACATAACATAGTATGTATGAACAACGCTGTCGGACTTAAACTCAACAGAATTGGTTTGTGGCTTATCTTGCTCACCCTTATTAGGATTGATTAGCTGGTTAATTTTAGCAATTAACCCATTATGAGTGGTTAAAAAGTCGGGGTCTTCATAATTTCCCTCATCCAACATTGCCTTGAGGTGATCAACGGAAGAAAGGGTAACATTAAGCACTTGAGGGGTAAGCTGTAGCTGGTTACTCCTAATAAGATCATAAACAGTTTCAAGGTTATGTGTGAACTTATCTATTAGGTCGAACCCAAACATACTACTATTCCCTTTTAGGGTATGCATTACCCTAAAAACCTGCTGAATTTGAGCAGGATCGTCGGGATTCTTCTCCAGCTCAAGCAGGGTAACCTCCAACTTATCTATAAGTTCCGAGGCTTCCTCTATAAATTTCTTCTTGAAACTATCCATTATCGTATCACTTTATTGATTGCTGCAATCAGTTTAGCCGGAACAAAAGGTTTAATAATCCAACCAGTGGCACCAGCATCCTTAGCCTCCATTTTTTTGGCCGTTTGCGACTCTGTTGTAAGGAATAGTATAGGAATTCGCTCGTAATCGGAATTTTTTCGAACGTTCTTAATTAACTCAATGCCATCCATCTCGGGCATATGTAAATCGGTTATTATTAAATCAATAACCTGACCATTCAGAAATTTTAGAGCATCTTTTCCATCAACACCTATCAAAACCTTGTAGCCTTCATTTTCAAGGGTAAAACTAACTACCTCTCGAATACTTTCAGAATCGTCAACAATAAGAATTGTTTTTGCCATATCTTAATGTATTATAATGTTTTAGAATTTCAACTTAATACCTGCATTGTTCAGTAGTTTTTGTTGGTCGGGCGATAAATCCATCTCAACATCTACCTGATTATTATTTTTCAGTGTTGTCCAAACAAACGATTGGATCAACTGAATAAATCCAAGGTCTATGCTTTCAGCATCTTTAACTACAATTTTGATGCTGCTACTTTTATTAAGGTAAATAGCAAGATCGTCCTTCAAACCCTTTATGTTGTTTAGGCTCAAATCTCCGCTAAGAGTTATTTTTGAACCATCGCTACCCTTGCTCGCTGCAATTTGGTATCGTTTTTCTTTAGTTTTACTCATGGTTTATATGCTAAAAAAGTTCTACATCATCGTTCTGTTCTTCAGTATCGTCAAGTTTTGAATCCTCGGGCTTTTGTCCACCCTCAATAATCGACTCATGAATTTTATGCTCGCTCTCCATTGTGTATAGTCCTTTCAGAAACTCCATATCCTCGGCCTCATCTCGTTTAACCTCATGCCCTTTGATTTCCTGAAATACCTCGTTAAGCATTTTAATTATTTCAATAATTCGCACCTCAAAAAAATCATAATACTTTATCCTTTTAATTGAACCCACAACTACAGCATCCATCTCCTTGCTAACCTTAAAATTATTGTGCAATAGTTGATATACCTGCTCATCTTGATGCTTAAGTTGGTCCATTATTGAAGTTATCTTCTCTGCAATATCGCCTTGATTTGCAATAGAAGCATTTTTCACTTTCAAATCATCGCAAATGGTTTGAAACTGACCATTAATATCGACCAAACGTTGAGATATTGTTTGAATTTGATTTGATGTATTTTCAACATCTTGCCCAACCTCCTTTAGCTGCTCAACAATATTACCCTGTGGGTAAGCCCTCTTTAACTGTTCTATATTACCATCACTGCTCTTTTCGAAAAAAACCGAATCGGACTTTGAAACAGCATTCATAGTTTTGTTGATAGTGCCCACTATTTCACAGAATTCGGCCATCAACGATTTCTCAATTATAGGCACACTCCTGAGAGGCGCAAGAATACTATCGAGTTTTTGGCTTAAATCGGTAAGGTGAACATCCTCCTGGTTAAACTGCGATTGGGTAAGTTCCTTGCATAAGTTAGAGATGTTTATCATATCCTCACTTACTGAGCGGAACTTTTCCGTGATTAACTCTATTGCACGCTGGTACTCCTTATTGGCTCTTACCAGCAAGGCAGCTTGAATGTTGGCTAAATCACGTATTCGCGATAAGTAATCTAGATGCTGACTCTCGTTGTCGGGGTCGAAATCGGCTAGATTCTGCAACAAACTACGATGTGATGTTTGAACATGTTCTATCTTCTGCCTAATAATATCGTGATATTGCAAATTCGTAATAATATTAGCAATACTTTCTGATATTTGGTCGGTTATAGTTTTTAAAGATGGCAACCTCCTAGTAACCTCCTGCTGCTTATCGGCAAAAAGCACTATGGCGGTGTGTACTTGGTCCAGAATTAGGTTAACCTGTTGGTTGAGCTGATTATTATACTTCTCAATCTTAACTATACTACTATTGATAAGTTCCTGAAGTTTTTCCAGATTCTTATCATTATGGTATTCCCTGAGTTTTTGCTGATTTATATGCTTATTGTAGTTACCAGTTATTTCCTCTATTGCTGGTGATGCCTGCTCAAGCGAATCGGTTCCTGTAATTTTAAGATTTGCCAGTAAGAACTTAAGAGTAAGTAGATTTTGGTTAAGATTTTTAACTTGAAGGTGTAAATCAGCAGACATCTCCAGCATCTCCTTGCTAACGTTTATCCCCTTATTTGCCGTAGCAAGAATAGGACTATGCTGCATACGAAGTAACTTATATAGTTCCTCCAAATCAGTCATCATTTTGCGGGTATCGCTATCCGACAGAATCTCAAAAATATCAGTAGCACTTTTCGAAATTGCCGACGATGAGCGGTACAGCTCCTTAAAATCCGCATTTAATCCCAAAAAATCATCAGAAGAACATTGTAGTAACTCAATGATTTTGGTATCAATCTGAGTAAACTTACTTGTAATATTTTTCAAATCCCTAGCCATTCCATTCCCGTTTAATATACTTAAGGTTTACCGGTCAAGATATTTCCAATATGCTTTACAAACAAGGGTATATCAATGGGTTTTGTATAATAATCCAAAGCCCCTAACTTCATACAAGCATCCTTATATTCTGTGGAATTTACTGCTGTAACAACAATAATGGGTATATCTTTTGTTTCAGCACTCAATTTAAATTGCTTTAGACACTCAATACCACTAACCTGGGGCATAAGCAAATCCAAAAGAATTAAGCGTGGCTTTCTCCGTTGAATTAAGGTGTATGCTTCTGCTGCATTAGATGCCGATTGTGTAGAAAACCCCTCCTCCTGCAGTAAGGCCTCCATTAAAACCTGATTGGTGGTAGAATCGTCAATAACTAAAATGTAATCGTCTAATTTGCTCATAATACCTACTAATACAAATCATTTCAAAATTAAACGGTTTAATAAATTCTTTTGCACAAAAATGTATGAGTTTGATTACCCTAATTTAATGATTTAAATCACCATTTTTAAGTATCGATGTTTGTTTTTAATAAAAATTTAACTAATTTTAAGAAACCCGATTTAATTATAAGTTCCTCTAAATTAAGCAGAATGCTAACAAAAACCTATTCTTCCTTCGATATCCTATTTGGTAGATGCACCCTACCAATTAATATATTGTTGAGTGAGTGTGAGAAAGAGCGTATAGCTGAAAATATCAATATAGTTGATTATAATAGAAGGGACATCATTGTAAAACAGAACTCCAGAACATCACATATAATATACCTCTCATCTGGTTTGGTAAAAATCTCTAGAGAGTTGAGAAAGGGTAAGAACTTAATTCTAAAAATTGAAGGCGCAGGGAACTTTGTTGGCTTATCATCTATTCTGGGAGGCGAAGTTTACGATTTCACAGTATCGGCCATAGAACCTTGTACTGCAATTTATATTGATGTCGATATTTTCACATCAATTCTGGAAAAAAATGGCTCGCTAGGCATAGAAATCTCCAAGCAGATAAGTAAAAATACAATATTCAACATCAATCGTTTATCAGGATTGCTTTACAAGCAACTACCAGGCAGAGTTGCCGATTTAATACTGTACTTCTCCGAAATGATTTACCATAACTCTGCATTCAAATTTCCGTTAACCCGTCAAGAATTGGCTGAAATTTGTGGAACAACTAAGGAGAGCTTAATTAGAACCCTTTCGGAGTTCAACCACGATAGGATTATTGAAATGGACCGACATAACATCAAAATAATAAGTACCGACATCCTTAAAACCCTAAGCAGACTTGGATAAACACTTAAACTAACCACCTATGCACAGAATTCTTATTGTTGACGACATTTTTGTAAACAGACTTTTACTCAAAGAGGTTGTAAAAAATATTTGTAGCCAGTGCTTCGAGGCTCAAAACGGGAAAGAGGCTATAGATATTATTAAGAGGGAAAAAGTTGATTTAGTTTTTATGGATATTGAAATGCCAGTGATGAATGGACTTGAGACCACCAAGTATATTCGAGAGAAACTTCCTTCACCGTTAAGGTTTACTCCGGTTATTGCACTTACTGCACATAATCCAGCCAATTTTTTCGAGGATTTTCATGATGCCGGATTCGACTACTTAATGACAAAACCATACTCCATAGACAAAATCACAAAAGCCATTCATGAGGTTTGCCCAAGCAAAGCTTAATGTTTTAACATATAACTTATAGGGTGTCTATAAAATCTAGACACCCTTATTTTTTCCCATATTTTGGTGATCCTAAGCTTAATTTAAGTAACCGTTTAGTAATTATCGTCCAATTGATATTATTTTTGAAGTAAATTTCGTTAAACAATTATAGCGATGGATAGTAAAGACCTTGCCCATATAATTGAGAATCATACACGAATAATTCTCCCCGATTTTGGCGCGTTCCTTTTAAAGGATAGCGGCAACGGAATATTTAAACCCGAAAATCTTACTTTTAGCCCTTTCCTTAAATACAACGATAATGTTCTAGAGGAGTACTACGCAAAGTACAAGGAAGTACCCAAGGACGAAGCCATAAAACAAACAAAAGCCTTTATCGAAAGCCTAAAGGAAACAATAAAAGCCCAGGGTTATTTCGATATTCCTGGCATTGGTAGATTAATGCGTGATGGCCGCGGAGCAATAATATTTACAGCATCAGGTAAAAGCATCTCTCCTACCGATACCGTTAAGCCTGTTGCAAATAAGCCTCAAAAAAAGTCGAAGAAAATTTTGGAAGAAATATCTAATGTTGATATAAATGAACAACCTGAAAGTAAACAAGAACCTAGTCAGGAAGATATTGTTTTAGAAATTGACACCCAAGAACCAATTAACGAAGAACTCTCAGAGAGTCAGACTTTCGAAGAACAAGTATTTGTCAATGAAAGTATTATTGAGATTGAAGAGGAATTAAAAGAACCTGCTACGGAGCAAAACCAACCTATATTGTCAACCAACATCAATACCGAAAACCCATACAATCAAGAAGAAAATAACGATATGGCAAAGACTAAGAAAAAATCGAAATTAACTCTTATACTTATATACCTAGGAATATCGCTTTCGGCCATTCTTATATTCGCTTTTATCATTAGAGAAATAGCATTTAATAATGAGATTAGGGAAAGCAACAGACCAAGCAATGTTGTTAAAGAAAAGGTTGAAAAAAACGAAACTGAAACTGTAGTTCCCGAAAAAGAAATCCCAAAGGATGAAATTGACAAGGCTTTCGATGAAATGACTACAGATGATGCATCAGAGAGCGCAGAGAGTAACATTGAAACTCAGATTGAAAAATCGGTTATTGAGAATGCTGCAATTAAACAGCCTGCAACAGAACAATTCCATCTAATTGCAGGGAGTTTTAAGGATAAACTGAACGCTGAGAAGTATGCGAAGGAACTTAAAACCGCAGGGTATAAGTCGGAGGTGCTTACGCTTCCTAATGGCAAAAACTATGTTACTGTGGGCTCATTCCCAACGAAGGAAAAAGCAAATCAGGAAAAAAGCAAGTTAACCCAAAAATTCCCAAGCATTTGGATTTTAAAACAGTAATGAGTCCCAAGGAGCATATAAACGTATACCCCAACATTGGAAAGGTATTGTACAAACGCAACCTAAAGGCTAAACGACTTAGTATCAGAATTAAAAATACAGGCGAAGTAAAAGTTACAATCCCAAGTGTGCTCTCATTCAATGCCGCCGAAAACTTTGTACTGTCCAAAGCAAGTTGGATTGTTGAGAAATTGGAGGAAATTGAGACCCAAAAACAACCAATTATCCAAAACGGATACAATACACGTTACCATTCCCTAAAATTTATTCAAGGAGACTACAATATCATAAAAGTAAAGTATAATAAACCATACATTGATATTCTTTATCCTAAATCCATTAATATCGAGCATAACAGTACGCAAACTGCCGCAAAGAAGGCTATAGAGTTAGCCTACAGAATTGAAGCCAAGGAGTATTTACCTCAAAGGCTTGATAGTATGGCTACATTAAAAGGTTTTAAGTATGGTAAACTAACCATACGCAATTCGGTAACCCGCTGGGGGAGCTGCTCATCTAAAAACAATATTAGCCTCAGCCTTCATCTTATGAAACTTCCCGATGAGTTAATTGACTATATTCTGCTCCATGAACTTTGCCATACAGTACAAAAAAATCATGGTCCAAAATTCTGGGAACTACTCAATAGAGTTACCGATGGAAGAGCCAAACAACTTGCAAAGGAAGTTAAAAAGTATAGTACAAGAATTTAATATGCGCATAACAGTTCTACTGCTCATATTACTAAAGGTTAACACCCTCTCTGCGCAAAACATCACTGCGGAGCAACTATCGAATGCTGCTCTTGAACTCACAAAACAAAAGGTTGAATACTATCCCGGTTATATCAGAATTGCTTATCCAAACGGCGATGTTCCTGCAAACAAAGGTGTTTGCACCGATGTAATTATTAGAGCATACCGCAAACTCGGTATAGACCTTCAGAAAGAGGTTCACGAGGATATGGCCAAAAACTTTCATTTATACCAAAAAAACTGGGGACTTAAGAAACCCGATACCAATATTGACCACCGCCGTGTTCCAAACCTAATGGTTTACTTTAAACGGTTTGGAATGGTTAAATCAATTACCCAAAACCCCAACGACTATAAACCAGGCGATATTGTTTGTTGGAATCTTAGTGGTGGAATAACGCATATTGGCATTGTTGTAAACAAAAGAACTACCGATGGAAATCGGTACTTAATTGTACACAACATTGGTGCTGGACAAGTTTTGGAAGATTGCTTATTTTCCTTTAAGATAATTGGGCATTACACTTACGGAATTGCCCCTTAATACTTCTAGTAGTCGAGAGAATTAAGCCTTTCGGTTAAGTCCACTATGCGATTGTAGAAATCGTTGGCAATAGACTGGTAATCAACCGTGGTTTTAACACCTCGCTGACGCGATTTGTAAGCTAACTTGGCAATTACCTCTTTCTCAAGCTCCATTACATCAGAAATAATATCCAACACGTTCTCCTGATTCAGATGAGGAGAAAATGTTAGTTGAGTATAGCACTCATCTAAGAAATGCTTTACCATTGACTTAATGTCCTTCTTTAAATCTCTGATATTGGGCATGATATTATTGCTCTTATTTTCGAATTAACCAACAAACTAATTTTCCAATAAATATAAACTATTTTCAATATAGTGTCAGCTAGCAATCATTTTTTTTAACTTTTTTTTGATAAAAATCATCATAAAAAAAGTTCGATGGGATTAGCCAACGAACTTTAAAATATTCTTGATAATTAATTACACACTAGTACCCGTAAGCACGTCCTTCCATTTTATCGATAATAATTTCGAATACTTTTACATTGGTAATAGCTGGTAAACTATAGGTAAAATCCTCCTTGCCACTATACTTGGCCATCACAATGTTCAAGACTCTTTTCTTTTCTTCAATATCATCTATCTGGATAATCTTGCCATGAATAAGTGCGCTTCGGTAACGCATGGAGTATGAACAGGCCACGCTCTCGTTCTGAATTCGCATTTGGTAGCCATTGCTGAAAGCAACACAAACATTCGGATTATTCTTCCAAATATCAATTTTCTTTCCTTCTGGACCGCTATGTATATAGAGTTTACCATCGCGATAGCCAAAGTTAAAGGGTAAAACGTAAGGCTTTCCGTCGTTATCAATCATAGATACATGACAAACCTCTGTTCCGTTAATTATTGACTCAATATCAGCTTTAGTTAAATCGCTTCTCGACTTCATATTAAAGATTATAGGTTTTAAGTTAATTTACTGCGTATAAATTTAATCAATTCCGATATCCAAAGGATAAGTGAAGTAGATAAAACAACTAAAAACCAATCGTATACTTTTAACGGAACAGTTCTAAAAAATGTACCTCCAAACTGAATAATAAATACTTGGCCAACTACTATAAGTAGCGCGATTAGCAGAAAACTTTTATTCTTAAATAAACCTTTGAATGCAGAAACATTTTGTCCGTAAACACGGGCATTAAATAAATTCCAGAACTGAAGCATAACAAACACATTGAAAAATAAGGTTAACTCATAGTTAGTAACCTCTCCATCACTTTTCAAATACTGTAACATGGCTATCAGAGCAACAAAGAAGGCTCCTGCTGTGTAAACTATTCCATTACGAATTGACTTACTAATAATAAAGTCGTTGGTTTTACGAGGATGCTGTTTCATAACTCCAGCATGGGGTGGTTCTGTGGCCAATGCTAGTGCTGCAAAAGTGTCCATAATCAGATTCACCCATAGCATTTGAGTAACTGTTAACGGCAAAGTTATTCCAGTAAAAGGCCCTGTAAGCACAATTGCAACAGCAAGTAGGTTTATGGTTAACTGAAAGAATAGGAATTTCTGAATATTCTGAAACAAAGTCCTTCCCCAACGAACAGCATTCACAATACTTGCAAAAGAATCGTCGAGCAAAATTATATCGCTAGCCTCCTTGGCCACCTGAGTTCCTGTCCCCATTGCCAAGCCAACATTCGCTCTGTTGAGCGATGGGGCATCGTTGGTACCATCGCCAGTTACAGCAACCACCTGACCTTGCTCCTGAAGCAAACGAACCAACTTTAACTTATCCGAAGGACGTGCCCGGTACATAATCTTCAAATTACCAATAATTTTTGAAGCTTCAGCATCGGATAATGCCTCAAAATCGGGTCCTGAAATAGCAATATGACTCGAGTTATCGGCATAGATATTAATTTGCTTACCAATAGACGATGCTGTAACAACATTATCGCCAGTAATCATTTTCACATCAATCCCAGCAGTATGGCAACTTGCCACAGCGTGCGCTACATCAGCACGAACTGGGTCGGCAATACCAACAAATCCTACAAAAATTAGATTTGAAGGGGTATCTTCGTAATTATAATTCTCAGCACCCAACTCTCTGTATGCAAAAGCAATAGACCTAAGCGATTTGCTCTGGTACTCCTCAATAATTTGCTTTGATAGTTTTGCGACAGATTCATCGGTTTTCGAAATCGAAAGCACAATTTCGGGAGCACCTTTAACAAGCAGGAATCGTTTGCCCTGTTTGTCTGTCCCAATTGTAAACATGTACTTCTTCTCCGAAGAAAATGGCAATTGGTACTCAACCTTAAAATCCTCCCTTAAAGACCTATAATTAATGCTATTATTATTCAACCAAAGCAAAAGCGCAGCATCGGTCGGATTTCCAACTGTTTTTGTTTTTTCATCACTAAAATCCAGATGAGCCGACGAGTTAACAGCCATGGAATACTTTAGCACATCCGATTCTACTGTATTTTCTTTAATATCAACATTGCCAATAAAATGCCACTCAAGAACTGTCATCTGATTCTGGGTAAGCGTGCCTGTTTTATCGGTACAAATAACCGTTGCCGCACCCATTGTTTCGGTTGCCTGCATCCGACGAACAAGATTATTTGCCGCTGTCATTTTACGCATACTGTAGGCCAAACTAAGCGTTACGCTCATTGCCAAACCCTCGGGTACTGCAACTACAATTAAGGTCATTGAAACCATAAAGTAGTTGAGTAAACTACTAAGCACATCAACTGAAAACCAATTTTGAGCAAGGAAAAAATCGACTCCGAAAAACGAGCCAATAATTGCAGAAACAGCAAGAACCAATATACCAATAGCAAGTGATACTATTACTGCATTAACTTTAATTTTCTGGAAAATATCGGGTATTGCAAACTTTAAACCAGCCTGATTGAGCAGGTAATTAATTGAAGGTAACCAAAACTTAGTGAGCAACCCAACAATGGTAAGTACAATAGCTCCAAAAACGAACTTTTGATGAGAATCCAAGGCAAAACTTGAGCTAGAAATATCAATAAATGCAAGTATTGCAAAAATCAGAATAGCTAACAAAAATGCGGATGAACTTATAAAGTCGCTTAACTTATGGAGTTGAATAGTTAACGGGGTTGGAGCATCAATGCGAATTGTTGCTTCGCGTGCGGTGGTACCAATCTCAGTTTTATCGCCCACAGCAGTTGTTTCAACAATTCCATGCCCCTCAACAACAGCAGTGCTCTTAAGAACCTTATTGACAGGATACGTATGTGAACCATCATCGCTAGAGGTATCGTGACTTTTACGAGCGATTGGCTCTCCAGTTAGCGATGATTCATTCACCGATAAAGCCACCGATTCCAACAAAATTCCATCGGTTGGTATTTCATCGCCCCTGTCGATAATAACAATATCGCCAACAACTAAATCGCGCTTAGGAACACTGGTAACATTGCCATCGCGAATAACCTTAACAGGCATTTCGTCGTTAACCTGATTAAGTATATCGAACTCCTTCCCTGCTCTAAACTCGTTAATAAACGACATAAAGGTGGCCAGAAAAATGGCAAGCACAATTCCAACACCCTCAAGGTAATGTCCATTAAATATACCAACACCAATAGCAATTGATGCCGCAATGGAGAGTATTCGTATGATTGGGTCGTTAAACTTTTCGAGAAATAATTTCCACCATGGGTCACGTGGAGGTGGAGTTAAAATATTCTCGCCATGTAAACGCCTGCTCTCTAAAACCTGTTCTGCCGATAAACCTTGATGTTTAATGTCCATGTAAAAATTTATTAGTGAAATTGCACCCAAAATTAGTTGAAAAAATTACATCAACATTAACATTGATGAACATCAATAACAATTCAATTGAATAATTGGTTGCTTAAAATTTTAAAAAGATGTAGGTTTGCACTCTAAATTTATGTAAAACAATACCAAAATGGGAAGAGCGTTTGAATATAGAAAAGCCCGCAAAATGAAACGTTGGGGCAATATGGCTCGAGTATTTACAAGACTTGGCAAAGAAATTACCATGGCAGCCAAAACGGGTGCCGATCCAGAAACAAACCCAAAACTCCGACTACTTATTCAGAATGCAAAGTCGGAAAATATGCCCAAGGAGAACGTTGAAAGGGCTATTAAACGTGCTACTGAAAAAGATTCTAAGGATTACAAAGATGTAGTTTATGAAGGCTACGGTCCGCACGGAATTGCTATTCTTGTTGAAACAGCAACCGATAACCCTACAAGAACAGTAGCAAATGTTCGTAGCTACTTTAATAAGTACGGTGGTTCATTAGGCACAACTGGTATGCTTGACTTCATTTTTGAGCGCAAGTGCTCATTCCGTGTTGAGATGAAGGATGGTATTTCGCTTGAAGACCTGGAACTAGAGCTAATAGACTTTGGTGTTGAGGAGGTTTTTGCCGAGGAAAATAACATGATGATTTTTGCTGAATTCACCCAGTTTGGCCCAATTCAACGATTCCTTGAGGAAAAGGGATTGAACATCCTAAACTTCCAATTTGAGCGTATTCCAAACGATACCAAGCAGTTAACAGCAGAACAGCAAGCCGAGGTAGAAAAACTTATTGAGAAAATTGAGGAGGACGAGGATGTTACAAACGTTTTCCACAATATGGTTGTAGAATAAATTGTCAACGCATATAATAAAAAAGGTCGTTGTAACTAACGACCTTTTTCAATAGAAGTCTTTAATTCCAAAAAAATAAAAATCTCAAAAAATGGATAACAAAGTTCAACAAGCTAAAACAACCGAAGAAATTGATCTTTTTGAAATTTTCAATAGGATCGGAAATGGCTTTAAGAATTTATTTAACAAAATGTTATTAATGTTAAAATCATTTCTGATAGTTTTAATTCGAAAATCTTTATGGATTATCTTTTTTTCTATACTCGGACTATTGCTAAGTTATGTTTTATTTAAAAACACTAATCAGTACTATTATTCCGAAATGGTTATTCGTTCTAATGCAATGGATAATACCAATATAATCCGTTCATTAAATATTTTAAATGATCTCTTTATAAATAAGAATTATGAAGAAGTATCCAATAGTTTAGGTATCTCTATCGTTCAAGCAAAAAAAATAAAGTCCATAAATGCATATTTTGGCATTGATCTTAACAAAGATGGTGTAGTAGATTTTGTAGATTACAAAAACACCTATAACCCTAAAGATACTAACCAAAATAGAATTCTCAATATTTTTTATTTAAAAGTAGGAGTCTATGATCAAAGCGTTTTATTAGATTTAAAAGAAGGAATAAAAAAGTATGTAAAGACAAATCCTTTCATTCTAAATAATAATGAAATTAGAAAAGAGCAAACAATGCTGTTAATTAAAGAATATAGTAACGAAATAGAAAAATTGTATAATTTACAAAAAATACAATATTTTGAGTTACCCAGAATACAAAAATCTGGGAATGGTCAAATTTTAGTATTCAATGAAAAAGAATTCAAACTTTACCATAATGAAATAATTGATTTAATTAATAAAAAATTAGCACTAGAAAAAGAGTTGGCAATAAACCCTGAACCTATTACTATTATTCAAGAATTCTCCCAACTTTCAAGGACTAATAACTTGCTATTTTATATAAAATTTTTGGTTCCTATCTTCTCATTATTGGGTCTTTGTTTATCCCTGATTTGGCAACACAAATATTCTATTTTGCAAAAGATAAAGGGAGAAAATTAAAACTTTGACAATTTAAATCGTTCTTAAATTAGATTGATATTTTTTTCTCAAAGTACGTGGAACTACATGTGTCAGAGAAGTCTAGCGAACAGTTCTCGAAGGAAACCCTGCGGCAGTTTCCCATAACCATCAGCAACGCAAAGCACAACTTGCTAGGTAACTACCATAAAATCAAGGGTAAATACCTAACTCTACCTCAATGAGTTTATTTACAAGCTCAACAGGAGGTATTTTGGCGAAAGAATTTTTGATAGGCTGATTATAGCTAATATTGTAGGATTATGATTAAGAGCCTGTTTAAATTTTTCAACGACATAAAAGTGGCTAAAGATTAGCTTTTTAGGAAAAAATTTCTGAGCTTGCATAAACCTTCAAATTTAACAAGCGATGAAATCATACCCGACCAACCTAACCGATAGCCAATGGCAATGTATAGAAAAGATTTTGAACGACAAGCGTAAACGAAAAGTTTGTCTGCGCGTAGTATTGAATGGCATCCTTTACCTAGTACGCAGCGGCTGCCAGTGGAGGATGCTGCCCAAGTGCTTTGGGTGCTGGATTACGGTGTACTACTACTTTCGCAAGTGGATGTTAGCGGGCGTTTGGAGACGGGTGCAGGCTAGGCTGCGGCGAATGGTACGGGTTAAGTCCCGCCGCAGGGCATGTCCCAGCTTAGGCATCATCGACTCGCAGTCGGTGAAGAACAGCGAGTGGGGCATACCCGACAAGGGGTTTGACGGCAACAAGAAGGTCAACGGGCGAAAGCGCCATATCGTGGTCGACACGATGGGGTTGCTGATGGGCGTGGTAGTAACCCGGGCAAACGTGCATGATAGCATTGCCGCCGAGGATGTTATCAAAGGGATGAAAGGGCTGTTCCCCCGGCTGAGGAAGATTCTCGCGGACGGGGGTACGCCGGCGAACGGTTGGTCAAGCTGGCGCGAAAGCACCTGAAGGCAGATTTTGAAGTGGTAACCAGAAATGACAAGGCGTGCTTCAAGGTTATCCCTCAGCGCTGGGTTGTAGAGCGCTCCATCGCATGGTTTACATGGTTCAGACGGCTCAGCAAGGACTATGAAGCGAATATGCAATCAAGCGAGGCGTATGTACTGATTGCCTCTATTGCGATGATGATAAAGAAAATTTAAACAGGCTCTAATTAAGGATATTCAATTTCTATTTTTATCAATTTCTTCATATATTGAGTTTTTACTTTCAAATTCAGGAACAATATCTTTCATCAAACTCACTAAACCAAAATTATTATGTGAGGGAAGGTTGTCTATGAGGTAATCAATTTGACTAAGAATATCAGGACCATATTCAATTACCTTCGCAATCATTATTTGAGGATGATGGGTTGGAATTGTGCTTTCCTTATCATTTAGTAACTCTTCGTACAGTTTTTCTCCTGGCCGAAGTCCTGTAAAATTTATTTGAATATCCTTGCCTAAAGTTAAACCTGATAGTTTTATCATTTTCTTAGCCAAATCAACAATCTTAACTGATTTACCCATATCAAAAATAAAGATTTCACCACCTTTCCCCATAACTGCAGCCTCAAGAACTAACTGGCATGCTTCGAGAATAGTCATAAAAAAACGAGTAATATCAGGATGAGTAATGGTTACTGGACCTCCATTTTCAATCTGCTTTTTGAATCTTGGAATAACAGAACCGTTAGATCCTAAGACATTCCCAAAACGAGTAGTAATAAAACGAGTTTTATTTTCCTTATTTAGAGTTTGAATATAAATTTCAGCAATTCGTTTACTTGCCCCCATTACATTCGTGGGATTAACAGCCTTATCTGTCGAGATCATTATAAATTTATCGACGCCGAACTCAATACTGTAATTGGCCATTAATTTAGTTGCATAAACATTATTAAATATTGCCTCGGGGGGATTGTTTTCCATCATAGGTACATGCTTATATGCCGCTGCATGAAAAACTATGGATGGATTAAAGGTAGAAAAGACTTTTTTGACTCTATAAGGGTTAGTGGTACTTCCTATAACTATTTCAAAATCAAAAAAATTGATAGTCTCCTTTAACTCTAGTTCTAAATCATAAAGAGGTGTTTCTGCTTGATCAAAAAGTATAATTTTTTTGGGTTGAAATTTAGTAACTTGGCGCACTATCTCGCTACCAATAGATCCAGCGGCACCTGTTATTAATACCACCTTATCTTTTATTTCAGATTTAATCTTATTCTTATCGAGAACTATTGGCTGACGTTCCAACAATTCTTCAATTTTGATGCTTTTTATTTGATTGACACTTAGAACTCCATTTATCCAAGTATTAACATCTGGAATAGTTAAAACTTTAACGTTATAGTTGAGGCATAACTCAACAAGATTATTTTTTTTAAAAGGATCTATACTTTTTTTTGCTATAATCAGTTTTGTTATTTTATTTTTTTTTAAAATTCGTTCAAGTTTGAATTCGTTATAAATATCAATTCCATCCATCTTTTTCCCTTCATTTCTATTGAACGGATCAATAAATGCTATAACTTTATAGTTGGTAGTAGTATCTTGATCGAGGGTAGTTTTTACCATTGAAGCAAACTGCTCCACTCCATATATAACAACACTCTCTTGTTCCTGATCATTAGAAATTAAATTAAAATAAAAAACCTTGACCAATAATCTTGAGCCAATTAAAGTTATAGTTGTTATAAAGAAGTCAATAACAAGTATAGAGTTAGGAATCAAGAAAAAACCTTTATAGTGGAAATAAAACAAGTTCGTAATGAATAAAACAATACTCCCAAAAGTAACAACAGAAAAAACTCTAATAGAGTCTGTTGCACTTGTATACCGGATTAATCCTGCATAAGTTCTAAAAATTACAAATGAAGTTGCCCTAATAAAAATTAATAAAACAACAACAAATCCAAACGAACTTAGAGCAAAAGTCTCAATCCTGAATTCAAATCGAATAAAATAGGCTAAGTAAATGGAAATTAGACATGTAAATAAGTCAATTAAAAATACTAGCCATCTTGGTGAATGCTTTATTGGAACTGTCATAATATTTTAGTATTAAGAACCTTAACTTTTTTAATAGCTTTTAAAATTAGAGATATCTAAAAAACTATTCTTAATTATGCATCTTTGTTACTAAATTCAAAAATGGTAAACACATTAACTATCTGATTAATTTTAAATGATTATCCGCAATTATACCTTAAAAAATTTTAGACAGACTCTTTCAGGTCTGGCGACTCTGAAAGGTCTTTAAAGGCTGACGAATACCTGACAGAGTTCAAAGAACCTGTCAGAGTATGGTGGATGAAACAACTACTATTGGTATGTTTGCGGATAATCATATAATTTTAAAAAAATATTGTTTAAGAATAATAACAACTCCTAAAGAAATATTAGTAACAATTACAAAAATTATCTTAATTATTCGGTGCAAATCTAAGAAATTCTAATTGTAATTGTACACTAATCATGCGCAAAATTTAAAAACATAGGCGGTGAAATCATAAAAAGACATTGGCAAAATAGAACTTGACCTGAGTATTTCACACCCTTAGTTACCAAGTTGAATAGTTTGCCAACAAAAGGCAATAATGAAGTAATAGCAAAGATTCAGAGAGTAGTCCAACCTGTAGTTCATTTTAAAATGTGAGTTTTGGATAACGATTTAAACGAAGAACTTCTCCTTTCGATGTGTTTTTCAGTAAACAACACAATGAAAAAAATAAAAAACATTACTCCCCCTCCCCTTTCAAGAACAGATTCAAACATAAAATTTACAGAAATAATTACTAAGAATAAGAACAAGACCAGATTGCGATACTTAAATGATAACCAAAAAGCATAACTTAATATATAGAGCAAAACTGCTAGCCCCAATAGCCCAACAGCATATAGAGTTTGAATATACTGATTGTGCGCATTTAACTTTTCATCAAATGCAAACATTATACCCTCTCTCTTATAACATTCCATCATGTCCTGCTTTGTATCGCCAATTCCTTTGCCTATAATAATTTCGTAACCTTCAAAATCTTTTATGAGAACTGGCCAGATCTTAAGTCTCATCATTGCGGTAGACTCTAGATAGGTTTGTTGCTCCGTTTCACCTTGATAGAAGGAGTTAATATATCTATAAATAGTATTAATTCTAGGATTCGTTATAAGATAGTAAAGTGCAAAAGCAGTAAAAGCCAGAATAATAATAGATAAGTAGTAACTGCTACTTTTTCTTATCAATTTAAATAATAAGATGAAAATGATTATGATTGCACTTAAAATTCCAGCTCGAGAAGAGCATAAAAAAACCCCTAAGATTAGCAGTGTAATTGATACTATTGAAAATACTTTCCTTTGAATAGTTAATTCAGTCCATTTTTGAGGAAATACTAACACAATAGCCAGCAAAAGATACATTGCATAATAAGATGGATGATGCGGTTTAACTAGTTCTGTATAATAAAAGTAACTACCATACGGTACGTTCTCGTTATAAAAATTGAAAATTAACCCATCTGACGAAAATACTAATGAATTAATAAAAGCTCTCCCAATAAAAAAGAGTAGACTAAAAATCACTGATACAATAAAAATATCTTTCAACCTGGAAATATTCTTATCTGGAATTCTAAAATTCAACAAAAATGGTATTAATAGTAACTGTATAAGTTGAACTGTTGATTTAATTCCATAGTTCATGTTACTAGTATATAACAAACTCAACAGGTATATAACCCATAAAAAAGCCAGAGAATTACTAATTTTATTATTGAATACTAATCTCTTTTCAACAAAAATAACATTTGCGAGTCCGAGTAATAATGAGAATCCTAGTGCATATAAAGATAATCGGAAGCCTAAAGGAATTGAAGCAACTAAAATGCATAGAGAATAGAAGTATATCTTCTGAAAATCAAAACTAATCCTATTTATTAATGATATTAACATAGAAAAAATATAAGTTCAAAAATGTTTTATAGACTTTACATCAGAGTAATAATTAAAAACGCCAAAACCAAATTTAGTAAATTATACAAAGCAATTCACATAATCTCCTACTAGAACTTAAAACAGAATTCATTCACAAGTTTTATGAGTTGACTTCTTCTATCGTTAAGTTCATTTGGAGGAAGGGATTTAAGGTAATTCAAATAATCATTCATTTTGCTTAATTCACCTTTTAAATCAACCTTTGTTTTAAACTCTTCATAATTAGAAACATCCTTGTAAAAATCTCTGGACAATATAACCATCTGAGAGTTGAGACGTACATGCTCTCCTAATATAAAAGATGCATCAATTACACCTCTTCCCAAACGAGCAATACCTCCAAATCCGAAGAATAAGTCTGCATCGTTGATTTTTTTGGACAAATACTCAATAATACCTCCACTTAACAGTTCAAACATAAAATTTAAACCAAATCCTAAGTGTAAATCATTTAACCCAACATGAATTTCATTAATACCCGGAACTTCAACAATCTGATTTATTCGAGCCACTGCCGCGGGAGTTTCTAGTAGTAAACAATTCCTACATCTCCCATCAACATATGATATAAACTTTTCAACCTCTACCGGACTCTTAAACATTGGGAGCATTATAATATCGGCTCCAGCATCTACAACCCGGTCGATTTCATCTTTTGATTCTTCATCAATGGGGTTTATTCGAACAAGTAATTTAGATTTATCAATCACCTGGCGAATTCGCTTGACATCATCAATACTATGAGAAGAAATTACTGTATCCAAATGCCCTTGCCGTTCTCTTTTCCCCTTTATTTCCAAATCAACCATTATTCTATGCACGCCACATTCCTGAGCATACATAGCAATACCTGGATCATTTGCTATTAGAATATACTCCATAAAACTATTAATAAATTGAAGTTAGCCATTTTGAGTATTTTTCAACCTTTCCTGATGCTATTTCTAGGTATAACTGGTGTAATCTTTTAGAAATTTCGCCTTTCTCTCCGCTCCCAATAGTATATCCATCAATATTCACAATAGCGTTTATTTCAATTGCAGATCCACATAAAAAGACTTCATCGGCAATATAGAGCTCAGTTCTATCTATATCTCTCTCCTCAAAATCTAATCCTAAATCATTCTTGGCAATTTCAATTATTGTTTCGCGTGTAATGCTTTCAAGGATTGAGGCTGTTAATAGTGGTGTTATTAATTTATTATTTCTGAAAATAAAGAGGCATGAGCCTGGACCTTCAGCAACCTTACCTTGATTATTTAAAAAGATGGCTGAGTCGTAGTTGTTCTGAAGTGCCTCTAATTGTGCTGCTCGGCTATTAATATAATTAGCTCCCACTTTTACCCTTGGAGACATAGAGTTATCGTTAATTCGCTCCCATGAACTAACGCAACATTTAATACCTTTTGAATTAAAGGGATTTAGTCTGGCCTTAGGAATAGGTGCTATAAACATATTTGTAGGGCCTGTTGCAAACCAACTTCCAAACCCATCTAGAAAGATAGTTTGGCGCACAGCAATGTCTTCCTTAAAGTTATTGGCTTTAATAACCTCAACAAAACTCATTTTTAAGTCCTCTAAGGTGTAGCGATTCTCAAATCTAAATAATTTAACAGAACGTAATAATCTGCGGAAGTGATCTTCCAGACGAAACGCATATAAATTTTTGTTCTCTTCACTCCAATAGCATCTTATTCCTTCAAATACATTAGCACCAAACTGACTTGTTGGACTTAAGACATTTACTTTTGCATCCTCTACAGGTAAGACCTTTCCGTCTAACCATATTAATCGACTATTCATTATTCTAAAAAATTAAATGTGGAAAATATATCATCGAAGGTTTCTTTATTTTTTATAACTACACCCTCGGTGCTAGAATTAATATCAATTATTGGAACATTTGGCAAAATAAAAGGAGGTTTAAATACTACGGAATAAGAACCTATATTTGAAAAAACAATATAAGCGCCTTTGGCAATAACTCCTCTATAACCTTTAAATAGATAATCACTTTCAATGCAGGTATATCCTGCAATGTCGATGGATTCATAAAAAGTCGAATCATTGTCAGAATCAACAAATACTGCCATTGGCATATTTACAGTTGAGGAAAAAGAACCTAAATTAAACTTGCTCCCCGATGTTGTGGCAATATAACAACCATTAATCTTTTTTATATCAATTACCTTAACCACAAAGAACATTGTATCGGCAACAATTGCACTACCTGGTTCTATAATTAGTGTAGGCTTTTTATCCTCTGGCAAATCTGAATAAAAGGTGCTAAATTCTTTTGCTACAGAATTAGCATAATCAGCGTATGATGGGATAACTGACCCAAACTGATTCGCCAAAAATTCAGGCATTTTCCCAAAATACCCTCCACCAATGTCTATAAATTTAGGAGGGGTATCAAAAATCCTTTTTGCAATTTGGAGCATTTGCCTTGCTCTTGGATTGTAGTATTGAATAGCTCTGTCTGGGAAATGGGAGTGAATACCTTCAAAACTAATTCTTTCACAAGACCTCAGAAAATCGAGCACTCCTTTAAAACTCTCATCTTCCACATCGAATCCAAAGCGCGAAATATACCTATCAGTTATTTGAAAATTGCACCTTAAACCCACCCTACATTGATAATCTGCGCTTTCGACTAGTTGTTTTAGAAGTTCAAAATCATTATAAGAATCCAGGTTAACTAAACTTCCTTTAGAGAAATATTTCTTTAGATTGCCTAGGGTTTTATAGGGTCCATTAACAATAATTTTGGAAGGCTCTACTCCAACTTTCAGGGCAAGGTCGTACTCCATATCGGATACAACCTCAGCAAGACCACCAAACTGATCGATTAAGGAGCAAAGATAAGGGGTATAATTGGTCTTGTAGGAGTAGCCAATTAAGGTTTTGGGATAATGCTTACGGAATGCATTTATAAGTTCAAAATAATTATTCTTGAACCTGCTTGTATCAATTAAATAGAATGAATCTCCATGTTTGGAAGAGAGCTGATCTAAATAGCCAAAAGATAATTTTTCGTGCATATGGATTGTTTTTCTTTCATTCATTAAATAAACATAATGTTAATTATTATTCTGAGCCTTATTATTAATACGAGCCATATCCTTTTCAGCATTTTTTTCAAGTTCGTGGCTCCCCTCATTTCTAAGCACCTTAAAAACTGTGATAAAAAGAATCTTAATGTCAAGAAGTATTCCAAATCTTCTAAAATCAGTAATGTACTTATTGTCAAAAACTATCTTCTCATCCCAAGACAGCTCATTTCGTCCATTGATTTGAGCTAAACCGGTAACTCCAGGCTTCATAATAAATCGTTGTTTTAACAAACCATCAAAATTCTTATAATCGCCTAGTTCATAGGTCACAGGTGGCCTCGGCCCTACAAAACTCATATCTCCTTTTAAAATATTAAAAAGTTGAGGCAATTCATCTAAACTATAATCACGAAGGAAGCGTCCAACTTTTGTAACCCTTGGATCGTTGCTGTAGTTGAATAATCCTGTTCCCATTCTTTCTGCACCAACTACCATAGACCTAAACTTATAGATATTGAACACCTTTCCTTTAAGTCCTAACCTAGGCTGTTTAAAAAAAATAGGGCCTTTAGAGTCTATAAGTATTGCAATTGCAATAAATATGAAAAAAGGCAAAAGTGCTAGGAGCAATAGCACAGAAAAAACGATGTCAAATACTCGTTTTAAAAAATTATTTATCGAATTCATAATCATTTATTTGCAATTTTTAGTAAAAAAGATACCAAGTCGTTATAAATTATTGATGAATTGAAATTTTGGTCAAAAACCTTTCTGCTATTTTTTCTCAAATCTACAAGGCTTTTTTTGTTTTTGGTAATTTCTTTCAATTTTTTCAAGAAATCCTCTGAATTTTGGGGTTCATAAACAAGTCCAATGCCATTAGATTCTATCAAATCTTTAGACTCGCCCTGTAAACTTGATAGAACAGGTAACCCAAGAGCCATATATTCATAGATTTTATTGGGTAATCCTTGAGGAGCATTTTTTGCATAAGCCATTAAACCAATGTGAGCATTAAGTGAAATATACTTCAATTCTGCTTTACCTACCCATCCCGTAAAAACAATATTTTTTAGATCTCTGGCTGCATCTTTCCAATTTCTAATTTGCTCTCCATCGCCAGTGAATATAAACGAGATATGGGGGTCTGTTTGCTCAATTTCCCGCGCAGCGCTAATCACTGTTAGCAAATCGTAACTTTGTCCAAAAGTACCCACAAACCAAACATTAATACGGTTGGGATCAATGTTTAAATGAGTAAAATCTACGTTTTCAATATTAATATTACTTACGCCTGTATCATCATAGCCCAAAGGGAAAACCTCGTCATTAATACTACGATTTCTACTCCCATAATTCAAACCAAAGTTAAGATAACCATCAGAAACACCAGTAATGCTGTAGCAATTCTGAAAAATATACCTTGTTCTATTAACCAAGGGCTTTATGAAAACCTTAACCATCGATTTTATTACTCCTGAGAAGGGAAACAAAAAGATATCGGGCCACAAATCACGAACGTCTATAACTACAGGTATATTATGTTCTTTCCCATACCTCACTGATTCATATGCCAAATCAATTGTAGGAAAGGAGCAAAAAATTAAATCGGGCAGTCTCCGTTTTCGGCTTTCTTTCTTAAAACTTACGGCAACCTCATAATGGTTTTTTATTCTACTCAGCGATACATTTTTTTTATACGGCGTTTTAGAGTGCAAGTAAACTCTACTTAGTTTAAGATTTACCTGCTCCTCATAAGTTTTATCATACAAATATTCTTTTTTTTGATGATCAAAAGTTGTTGTCCACCACACCACTTCATGCCCTTCTTCGGACAATTTTTGAGCCAAAATACCTGTTCTGTGAGGACGTTCTTTTTCAGAAGGAATTGGTTCTCCGGATGTTACTAGCCAAATAGTCATTTTTTATTTATTTTATAGAATAATTGAAAACTAACAATTGATAGAATACTAAATTCTCCAATTAACAATACAATCTCGGGCAATAAAAAGCTACTGAATCTCATAATAACAAATAAAACGATAAAAGTTATCATTTGAAAATAAGTTGCCACTCGGAATAACCTATAATTTCCTGTGGGCAAAACTTTAAAGTATAAAAGACAGGATGTCAATATTGAAAAACAGGCCGCAATAATATAGAAATGCAAATTGGACACCGCATTAAAACGATCGCCTAAATATTTTGCGCCCCCAAAAAATATGAATAAAAGTAAAATAAAAGTAAGAGCAATGTTTAAAAAAACTATATATGCAGGGTACTTTGTGTTTAATTTGCCTACTTCTTTCTTATTTATAGCAAGGTAAACAGTTTGTATAAGAGGCTGAAAAAAGGTAGAATACATTGATTTAACTCTTTCACCAACCAAGTATAAGGATGACACCCTATTACCATATATTGAAGCAACAACTAGCGGTATTAAACTATACACCACATATGAAGAGGTTTTGGACAAAAAAACCTCCATAACCTTATTTATTGCCACATGGAGAGATTTTTTATTTGGAAGTGCAAATACTTGACTCGAACGATTAAGCCATATTACAAAAAAAACGGTGAAGGACATGAAGAAAATACCACTCAGATACAACCCCATGAGCGAAGGCAACAAATAGACTATCAATACACTGCCCCCTCTAAAAGAAGCCAAAACTATGAGCTTAACAATATCAATTGACCAGCAAGTTGCCCATGAGGGGATAATTAAAACCGGGAAAAAGTAAAGGGCATATGCTATTACCCAATAAGAAGATAATGAATCCTTTGAAAAAATATTCCACAAGAAAAAACCTACCAATAGCGACAATAAGTACAAAGCAATGCTAAAGCCAATAAATCCGCCAGAAAGAATTGCTCTGGTAGAATCTTTGCGTGATATCTCGCGCGGTGCTACATACGAAACGCCTCCCTCTGCTATTGCATAAGCTAAAATATTTAGCGCAACAGCTGTAGAGAATCCAATAAAATCAGCTTCACCTAAAAGAAAAGTAAAAATCAGGAAAACCAAATAGTTTGATCCTGAAAGAATCATTTGCCCAATAACCGCATAAAATGATTTCATTGGCTAGTAATAATTCTTTAATAAGTATAAAACACTTTGATAATAAAGTTTTCTTCTAAAATTATTGCCCAAACTACTTATTGACGCATGGCGAGAATCATAAACCTTAATATTGGGTGTGTAGTAAACTTTAACACCGGCTTTTTTTGCTTCCTCTGCGATATAAATCTCTTCACCGAAGAGAAAGCAAGGGTATGGTTTTAAGCATTTAAAAAAAGACACCTCAGTAAAAATAAACATAGCCCCATGTGGAGCATAAATAATTCTACTAAATTTATCACTACTATGAGTACTTCTTTTTTTGACAACGAATAGCAATTCCTTAACTCTTGCCAAGCTGAAAAACAAAAAATAAGTTAATAAATTACTATAAATCAACTTCAATCTAATCATCTTCGCTCTTGATAACTTTGATAAATACTTTGGATTTTGATCAAAGCCTTCAGACACAGAAATAATTGAAGGGGCAATTATTCCTTTAAACTGCATTGAAGCTTTAAGTTCTTTAAAGAAACTACCATCTAAATACAAATCAGGATTACAGTATATTACGCAATCAAAGGTTTCGTTCTCGATTAGTCTTTGAGCTATTGGAATACATCCAAAATACCCTAAATTTTCTGCAGAGGAATGCAATGAAACGCCATTAACTTGAAGAGACTTTCTAAACTCTTCTTCCTCTTGCTTACTTTTAATTGAGTTATCAATTACATGGATAGTGATATCAAAATCTCCTTCCTTGTTTGCGTTTAAGACTGACTCGATCAATTTAAGCCCATGATTGTCAGCCTTATAATTTATTACAAAAAATATAATTTTCATAGATTCAAACTAGTAAAATCCAAAGTGATTAATGAATGAACTCCATTGTGAGCTGAATCTACACAAGCAATTCTCTTAAATGGATGTAATCTTGGATGAAGATCGACCTGTAAGAACCTTGTGTACTTTTTAGGCAAATTTGTTCTGAGTAGATTTTGTCTTCGATTTGTTTGGGTATTCATTAAAATAAGATATTGATTTCTGAATCTGTCAGGATATGAATCTGTTATAACAAAATTATCATTCTTAGAAAAGGTAGGATGACCATCGGAATTTAAGGTATCCTTAAAAAATCTTTTATGTTTTCCGGTTTGATCTTCCACTAAATAATACCCATCTCCCTCGCCAGGGTATCTTAGATACGAGAAAATTTCTGTATCTGAAGCCCACGTAATATGTGAAACCATTTCTTCCATTGGGAAAAGATATAAACAATCGCCATGAACATCCACAGAAAACATACGAGTCCATCGTCTTTCATTTTTATCTAACCAACGATGAAGAAAAAATAATCTTGTTCCACTTGGATTGAATAGAGAATGATGAAAAAAATGGAATGCATTTTCCATTGATGGATGAGGTTTTATTCGAATGATTTCCTCCAATGAGATTTGAAACAAGACTTCACTTGTATCTATATTAAAAATTCTGAAATAATCACTACTTATATCATTATATTTAGGTATTTCAGAAATCAAACCATAACCAGGCATTGCTTTTTCAGCCCTATGGAAATTATAGCTACATCCATATAAACCATTATGGGAAGTATGTACAATCGGCCAAGGTAAGTCTCTAACCACATTATTTGTTCTGATATTCTTTACACGGCTAATGTGTATTCCATCAGAAAGAATATTGTAAACAACTTCATCATTAGATACCCCTCGCCATTGCAACATAGAACCCATTTGCCAGTTCCATCCTTTCGTTTTGTCAATAGGGACAAACTCTTCCCAATTATTTCCCCTAAAGAAACCTACCTCAATTTCATCATTACAATTTAATTCTCGTGGTTCAATCAACACCCTATGGGCTAATAAGAACTCTCCATTCGGTGAAAATGGAGACTTATCGTGAAATCCATAGAAAAAACCTCTCCTTTCTGTAAACGGATATTCACAAAAAATTTGCTTTTGAGGAATAAAACCTAATAAAAATTGATAAGCATCAACTATTTTTTGTTTTAACCTAGGGTTATTCTTAACCAAATTATAAATATAAAGTTCTATCTTATTCATTTTAAAGTTATATTTTGGGAATCCACTTTCGTTCACAAATTAAATCAGACCAAATAACGAAGAAAATACCAAGCATTACAGAGTTATGAACAAAAGGCGTGGTATTTGTAGATAAAAAAGCACAAAAAAGCATAAAAACTAGAACCAATGAAATCAGCCTAGATTTTGCATGGTTGAACACAACATAAAAAAAAGCAAAGATACTATTAAATATTAATGGTGCCAATATTGAAAAGTCCTCAACAATATAGCGAAATGCCGTGTATATATTTGTTGGCTCCCCATAATAGTATAAGCTTTGCGCAAAAACACCTGCACTTCTCGATACTACACCAATATAATCAAGAGGCCCGATAAAAGTTAATTTACCCAAAGAGAGGTTATAATCATACACTTTAAAATACCAATAGCCAAAGGAATTATACTGAGCAAAAAGATAATGAAACAACAATCTAATGGCTTTTAACACACCGCCCTCGAATCCCCTAAAAAATAACGCTAAAAGCATTAATAACATAAATAAGAATACATACTTTATCTTACCTTTCAATATATCAAAAAGCATCTTATTATCATTGGAAATAACAAGACCTGTAACAAAAAAAATTCCTGCCAGGAAGCTAGGCCACTTCTCGGTTGTTAAAATGGTATACATTAAAATAGGAATGAACGCCAAAATAGTGTAAATATTTTTAGTTTTGGAATCCTGTGTACCAGCTCTATACACCAACCATAAACTTAGCGCAAGAATAATTGGGTTTCCACTATGAGCTAAAGTATTACCTTCATACCTTCGGGTTGTAGACTCAACGGCAATTGACTTAATTCCACTTAGTGAAAAAATATCAAAAAAACTATGTCCAACATTATTAGCAATAACTTGCAGGTTGTATATTCCTAGAATTATAATGCCATAAAATATGATTGGATTAACTTGTCGATAATTAGAATAACTTTCATATTTACTTAACTTTTCAGCAAAAAAGAGGGGTAAACTTGAAACCAAAATAAACACAAACGAAAACAGCGAATATTGGCTAGGATAATACAAAATCCCGCCTAACGCATATGCTACAAAAACATAAAATGCTATTTTCATTCACAATACCCTTAGCCAATAACCTCAATAACAAGTAAATGACAAAATTACAATTACACAGCAAACATTGGTAAATAAAAATATACCTAACTATTCTTCATACAAACTTATCACTATGCAATGCCTAAACCGATTGTTAAAAAAAGGTGCAATGCAACTCTACCATGTAAATTCCAATATAAGACTTAAAAAGTCAACAAAATTAATACTTATATACCTTTTTGGCAAATCGTATGTCAAATGTATTGATTGTTGTCTTTTTAGGACTAAGAAACTAATAGTTGATGAATAAGACACCTCTAGGGATAACTATAGAAGAACCCACAATTTATGATTGAATTTTATTAGCATTATATGCTATAGTATAACTTAAATTAACTATTGTGATCAAACTTTAAACTATGAAACCCGGCTCTAATTAAAGAAGGGAATAATCTGTCTAAATCAAATAGTTAAGCCTAATTGAAATTGTAATTAGGTAAAAAATATTATAAACTACGCGTGGAAAAGCAATACAGGAACATCGGACTGATAAATCATTTGTTTTGATAACGAAGGGTTAAAAAGCTTATATATAATACTTCGTTTAATTGTGGTTAATGCCACTAAGTTAATTTGCTTTTCCTTAATTATATCAATAAAAGACTTCACCATATCTTTGCTTTCAATAACAGAACATTCTACAGCCAATTTTGGATTTATTTTTTTGAAGTAATCTTTCAACGCTGAACTATGAGCTCTTATAGCAGGACTTTCGGGTTTGTCGGATACGTGAACACAGAAAATTTTAATATTAAAAGGCGATACAATTCTCAGAAGTTTACGGATTGAGGTGTAATCGCTATCATCAAAATTTGTGGCATAAAGTACATTTTTTACATCATCTATCCCTTTAAGCACTGCTTTCTCTGGAATTACAAGCAATGGTAAATGTGTTTCCTCAGATACTTCATTGGCTACACTGCCAACCAGTTCAGTACTTTTAAATCCCTCTCCCTTTGTTCCCATTACAATCATACCAGGCCTATACTTTTTGCTTGTTTCTATAATGCCGTATGCAGCATATCCCTCACGCAAAGTATAGCCTATTGGAACACTATTTGCTCCTATTTGCTTGGCAAATTCAAGTAAATCAGCATGAAACTTTGCCAATTTTTCCTTTGCAGTTTTATGTAGTATATTGTAGTTCATGTCAAAATCAATCTGAATGCTAGCTACATCGGTAAAAGGAATCATATCTACAACAGGAGAGTTAAATACATGCAACAACTTAACCTCTGAGTTAGACTTTGCGGCAAGCATAACAGCAAACCGAGCAGCATTCTGCGAAGGAATTGAAAAATCGATTGGAACAAGGATTTTTCTCAATTGCATAGTAAGCTTCTTGGCCTCCTCGGAATGGTGCTTTTGGGTAAGTAACATTAAGGCTTTTTCGGCATCGCTTTCCTTGATCTGAACTTTAACGCCCTCGGAAAAAGCACCTTGTAGAATATTAACGTTTTTAAGGAAACAAATTACTCCATTTGCCTCGAGGTAAGTTTTGAGAACTACTGCCTTGGAGTAATTCTCAATGGCAATATCTATCAATTTCTCTTCCATAACCTAAGCATTTTGTGGTAAGTTAGAGAATTTTAACCTAAAAGTCAATAAAAAACATCATTAAAGTTAAGTACTTTCATATTCTTCCAACTTTATTAGAGCCTGATTAAATAACAAAGTAAAGCCATCCAAAATATTTTCCTATGCAAACCTCAAGGTAATCAAAAAATTAAATGTTCGAAAACAAAAATGATTTTCTAAATTTGTCAAAATAAAAACTAACCTTAATCAGAACTAAGATGAAGAAAGCCTACGCACTGATTCTAATCACTTTAGCATCATCTACTTTTAACATATTTGCCTGTACAAACTACTTAGTTACAAAGGGGGCAAGTACTGATGGATCCACAATGGTAAGTTATGCCGCCGATTCACATATTCGTTACGGAGAACTTTACTTTAGACCAAAAGGTACATGGCCAGCAGGTTCATTGATAACACTATACGATAGAGGAACCAATAAACCTTTAGGACAAATACCCCAACCCGCAGAAACCTATCAGGTAATTGGCTTTATGAATGAATACCAAGTTGCCATTGGAGAAACTACATTTGATGGGCTTGAAAATATGGTTGATTCTACTGGCATTGTGGATTATGGTAGTTTAATGTTCCTTGCATTGCAACGATCCAAAACTGCACGCGAAGCCATTAAGGTAATTGCCGAACTGGTTGAGCAGTATGGCTACGCAAGCACTGGCGAATCGTTCTCAATTGGCGACCCAAATGAGGTTTGGATTATGGAGATAATTGCCAAGCGCACAAACTTGAAATACGACAAAAAGAGTAAAAAAAACATCAATATAGATAAAGGTGCTGTTTGGGTGGCTGTTAGAATTCCCGATGGATACGTTTCTTCTCATGCAAATCAGGCTAGAATCCAAACATTTCCGTTGGAAAACCTTAAAACATCAATCACAAATAAAAACTTCCAACTTATTAACAATTCCGAAGTTGAAGTGATATACTCACACGATGTTATTAGCTACGCCAAAACTCACAAATACTATGAAGGAGATGATAAAGATTTTAGCTTCAGTGATGTTTACAATCCGATTACGTTTGATGGTGCTCGATTCTGCGATGCAAGAGTTTGGGCATTTTTCAACCATGTAAACGATGATATGGGCAAGTACTGGGATTATGCTAAAGGTGAAAATCTAAAAAACAGAATGCCCCTTTTTATCAAACCTAACAGGAAGCTAACACCCCAAGATTTACAATCGTTCAAACGTGACCACCTAGAAGGAACTGAACTTGATATGAGCAAAGATGCTGGAGCAGGCCCGCATAGCCTCCCCTACCGCTGGCGACCATTAAACTATAAGGTTGAAGGAAAAACCTATTTTCACGAAAGAGTTACTGCCACACAGCAAACAGGCTTCTCTTTTATTGCGCAAATGAGAAGTTGGCTACCCAACCCTATTGGTGGAATATTCTGGTTTGGTGTTGACGATGCTGCTTCAACAGTTTATGTACCAATATACTGCGGAATATCTAGAATACCCGAGTGCTACGCAGAGGGAAATGGCGATATGCTCAAATACTCACCAACTTCTGCATTCTGGATTTTTAGTCGAGTAGCACACTTTGCTTACTACAGATATGATTTAATAATGCAAGATATTCAAAAAGTTCAGAAAGAACTAGAAACAAAATTTGCACTATACACTCCTGCAATAGATGCTGCAGCATTAAAGTTATGGGAAACAAACCAAAATTTAGCAGTTCAGTTCCTAACCGACTACTCTGTAAATACAGCAAATGCTACTGTAAATCGCTGGGAAGAACTTAGTAACTGGCTTCTAGTAAAATATATCGATGGAAATGTGAAGAAAGAAAAGGATGGAGAATTCATCCGAAACCCTTGGGGTTACCCCGTTAGTCCATCGCAACCAGGGTATAAGGAAGAATTCCTTAAAAATATAATACAAGAAACCGGCGATAAGTTTGCTGAACCAAAGTAAACGTTGGAATTAAAATACGTCAAGCACAAAGTCTACTTTCTGCAACGAATTTAAATACGAAAGAGTGTCAATTTTAGACACTCTTTCATATTTAATAGAACTCTAAAGACTTATCTCGTTGGAGCCTCTTTTTTCAATCACAACTCCCGTAATCGCAACTTTAACCATCTTATTGTTATTTGCATTGGATTCTACAGTAATGGTTCGGCTTATTTTTTGAGGACGAGGTTCGGTTCTGAATTCAACATAGATTTGAGCATCCTTCCCGGGTAAAATAGGCGCTTTTGGCCAAGATTTAATATTTGTTCCACAACAACCTGAAACATTCTTCAATATTAAAGGTCTATTACCCTTGTTGGATACTTTAACTTGAATTCTTCCATGCTCATCAGTTAAATCATTCACGAATATTTCACCCAAGCTAATTGTATCGGAAACTGAAATTATAGGGCCATCGTTTTTTACAGTACCTTTAGCTTCCTGAGCAATAGATAATATTGGAAAACATAATGCCAAAAGAAAAAGATATACAGATTTCATAACTATTATTTTTAAAATATTAACGCTAAAATAATGCCAGAAAATGATTCACGACATCAATTTGAGCAAATTTAACTATTATTGAAAAAATTTAACCTATGATTTATCTCTCAAAATATAAAGCCTTTATTTTTGATATGGATGGAGTTATCGTAAACAACCATTCATACCATTTAAAAGCATGGGAAATCTTCTGCAATAAGTATTCATTTCCTTTCAATGAAGATACTTTTAGTAAACAGTATTTTGGAAAGAGTAATCTTGAGATTCTAAGCGAACTTTCCGATAAAAAAGTTACAGGAATGGAAGCCTTGGCTCTTGGAGAAGAAAAAGAGATTATATACAGGGAGCTTTACTCCAAAGAAATATCAGCCCATACTGGTTTATTGGATTTGCTGGAAGTATTGAAATCCAATGATAAACTAACAGCAGTAGCATCATCTGCCCCAATTTCTAATATTAATTTTGTATTGGACAAATTAAAAATTCGTGAGTACTTTAATACAGTGGTCGACGCATCAATGGTTAAATTCAGTAAACCTAATCCTGAAATTTATTTGAAAGCCGCCAGTGCGTTAAACATTGAACCCAAAGAATGCTTGGTCTTTGAAGATTCTCATTCAGGAATAAAAGCTGCACTTGGCGCAGGAATGGATGTAGTCGTTCTTGCAACAACTCACAATAGAAACGAACTAAACTATGACCTAGATATTATTGATGATTTTAAAAATACAGAGATTAAACAATAAAATACTAAAAAAAGCGGAAAAAATTCCGCTTTTCAATTAGGTTACTCTTTATTCTCCTCAACATCTTCCTCTTTCAACAAATCAAGTAAATTATGCGATTGAAGTTGGTTGTACCAAGTAATCATTTTTTTTATATCGCTGGTATAAACCCTATCTCTATCAAAATCTGGTAGAACTTTTCCGAAATATTTCACAATTTCTTTTGGGTCGGATTTTGGGTCAATTGCAGATTTACCCTCTTCTAAAACTTGAATTTTTTGAAGCACTTCACGTAGTGAAATTTCACCAGAATCAGTAAACACAGCTATATCCGACAAAGCGCTTACTTTTGCAGTAACAGGCACATTCATCTTTTTTCCGTCGGTTAATGATTCCACAATAATGCCCTGACGACCCTGCGATACAAATTTAAATAGTCCAGAATGACCTGAAATAGAGATTATTTCCTTCAATGTTGTTTCCATATCAACGTAATTATTAATTAATACAAATTAAATTTAAAAAGTTGAAACTATAAAACCTATTCATAAAAGTGTTACTATTAAATTTTCAAACTACTCCTAATCAGATAGTTATTCCTTTATTGGCTTTAAATCAATGTAATGGCATTTTTTGCAAAAATCTGGGGTAATATTCTTAAACCATAATTCTCTCCAATTAATAAATTCATTGGAATTCAGAATATCTATCAAATTCAAGTCTTTAACGTTTCCAAAGTTTTTTTCCTTAGGGAAAGGCTTGGCACAGCAAGGTGTAATATACCCATCGAAGGTTACGTAAAAGTGAGTCCAAGGAAAAGGGCACTTTTTAAAACCATTTTCCTCCTCAAAATTGCGTTTTGTAACAATAACATGCTTTGTTTGAGCCACTACATTCTCAAGTTCATCCAATGCATTCAAAAAATCAGGCGACTTATAGAAATCATAGTACTCCACAGGAATCTCTGTAATTGATGCAAGGTTTAGTATTGTGAAGTCAACATAGCTAACACCAACACTCTCTGCATACTTTACCATATCGGCCATTTGAGTAAAGTTTTCCTTAGTTACAACCATATTTATCATTAAGTCGGTAGAACTACTCTGGCATAAATCCGATAGGATATGAAGATTATTATTTAAAGTATCAAAGTTTGAGTTCAGCCTAATGGAGTTGTAAACCCCATTTAGGCCATCAACCGAAATTTGAATGGTGTCAAGTTTGCCAATTAAGGGCTTTACTTTCTCTATAAAGTTAGGTAAAACAGCATTGGTGGAAACCGATATAATAACCCCCTTATTTTTTGATTTAATATAGTTGACAATCTCAAGCAAGTTACTATACATAAAAGTTTCGCCCATCCCCGTTAGTCCAATTGAATCGAGGTATGGGATTTCCTCATCTATGATTTTCTTAGCCAACTCAATACTCATCCGCCCTTTATCCATATCTTTTCCATACTGGTATTCCCTAGGGCATATTGTACAGGAAAGATTACAATGATTGGTTAACTCAATCATTAAAGTGGACGGATATGACACCTTTGTAGATTTTGAAATCTTATAAAAAAAGTGCTTGACTTTATTTTTAAGGTATGATGATAAAAATTTGTTTTGAGGCAAGTAGTAGGCCCTTTTAAGGGCTTTTTTCAATCTACGTCTATTCATTTATCATCCTAATTAAATCCGCGCTCTTTCTTGATTTTCTCGTATGCCTCATTTACCATCTTGAACTTTTGCTCTGCGGCAACTCTTACATCATCGCCCAAATGGCTAACCTTATCGGGATGATGCTTAATAGCCATTTGCCTATATGCCTTTTTAATTTCTTCGTTTGTTGCAGCGGGGGTTACCTCAAGTATTGTGTAATACTTATCGTTATCGGGAATAAACATTGCCTTAATAGAGTCGAAATCGGCATTGGTTAAACTCATATGCTCGCCAATTTCTCTTAGAACCTTTAACTCTTCAACACTAATTACACCATCGGCTTGGGCAATGCCAAATAAAAAATGAAGTAGTTGCAAACGCGAGTGATAATCAACATTTTCTTTAATCTGATAGCACACATCCTTTAATGGTACAGATTGTTTAAGCATGTCGCGAAGCAGAATCATTGCTTCACGGGCAGCATCGGCACCAAAATTTTTAAGGAAATAACCTTTAACAAAATCCAATTCCGACTTCAAGACCTTTCCATCGGCCTTCATTACTGCAGATGAAAGCACCAATAAGCTTACTAAAAAACCATTTCTACTAGATTCTCCTGTATATATTTTGGTTTCAACGCTATCGAAAATTGACCCTATTGCAAAACCAATAATTCCGCCAATAGGACCAAATATAACCCACCCTAGTCCTCCTGAAATCCATTTTCCGTACTTTGCCATTCTGCTATAACATTTTTAAATTCTCAATAATTCTTATTAACTGAGGTGTAACTAATTCCTTTCCGTCATTATTTATAAGATAATCTGCCAACTTTATTAACTCATCCTGCGTTGCTTGGTTTGCCATGCGACTTTTAACATTATCGACCGTAACATTATCTCTATCAATCACACGCTCTAAGCGAACTTGCTCAGGAGCAATAACTAGGATAGTTTTATCCAATAATTTATGTAGACCACTCTCAAAAAGAATAGCAGCCTCCTTGAAAATAATTGGAGCATTTGAACTGTTAGCCCAAACTTGAAAATGCCTAGCCACCGCAGGATGAACAATACCATTCAGTTTAGCAAGCAATTCCTTATTGTTAAAAACTAATGAGGCCAAACTTTTCCTATCCAAACACCCAGAGTTATAGATATCACTTCCAAAAAGGGCTGATATGGCAAAAATTACATCACTATCAGTTTCGATGATTTTTTTTGCCTCTACATCAGCATAGTATACAGGGTACCCCAACGCCTCAATTACTTTACAAACCGTTGTTTTACCGCTACCAATTCCGCCTGTTATTCCAACCTTTAGCGTCATTTCGATTTGATGATAAAATCAACATACTTAGGTTGAAAATCGATTCGAGCCACATAGTCAGGGCTTTTTTGAACCAAGATTCTAATTTTACCTCCCGATATTGCATCGGAATCGCTAAAGTCGCAAACAAGTTTGAACTGATTTGGTTTAAGCTGAAAGTATTTGCTCACGGTTACATTACATTTTATAGTCACCTTTTCGGGGAGCAATATAACCTGTGTTTTTTCCGGTACATTTAGGGGAACTATTGGCACATCGAGTGTTGTTTCCGTAAATTTTTCGACAGGAACTTCAACCGCAACAGTATTTTGTGAGAATGAAACCTGCTGAATAGAAGATAACAAAGCTTTTTCCTTATGGGTTTGCGAAATAAGATTTAGGCTAATTGGTAATGTTTTAACTTCGTTAATAGTATCGAGAATTGAGCGAGGGCCTGTAATTGTAATAGTCTGTGGACTAACTTTTATACTTCCTGCAAGCATATGCTGGTTGGCATAGGTTGCCGTAATAATTGGACTAATCTTTACTACCTTATCTACCACATTAGCCATACTAAAGTAAAGGGTATCAGGCTGAATTCCAAGCAAAATTATATCATCGCTAAGCTGAGGAACAAAAGAGCTCAGTTTATTACTTAACATTAAAAAGTACTCCGAGCCATTGGAGTTTGAATTCAAATTAGCTCCTTTTAAACTAACCTGAAGTGGGCTAAGCAATGCCATTGCTTTATATCGCAACAAGGTGTAACCGTAAGCCTTCACTCGTAATTGAACGGTGCGTGGAGGGTCACCTACAATTACTTTTCCTTTGGGTGGGTTAACAAGTTGTATGGGATAATCGAGGTCGGTGGTGTACTCGTGGCTTAGTTTGATTAAGAACCACAGCACCGTTGAAATAAATAAAAAGAATAGGAAAATAGCGAGACGCTTGTTAAACTTAGCTTTCTCGCGATTAACAACTAAATTGAATTGTCTGAGTAAACTTGAGTCCAATTTTTTATAAAAAAATTACAGGATTCAAAGTAAGTAAATTACAATGAATCCTGTAAATATAATGATAAAAATCTTTTATCGAGTCTGAATATCGCTTGCGTCGCGAATAATTGTGCTCTTAATAACTTTTACGGTTGCGTTAGTATCAATCTCAACAAGAGCGTACTCTTCCTTAATTTCAACTATTTTACCATAAATACCACCAGCAATAATTACCTTATCGCCTTTTGCTAAAGACTCCTGGAATTTACGAAGTTCTTTCTGACGCTTCATTTGTGGACGAATCATAAAGAAGTAGAACACCACGATGATTAGACCAAACATTAAAAAGGTCATCCAAGGATTTGCTTGTTGTTGCTGCAAAATTACAAAAAGTAATGATTTCATATTCAATAATTTAAATTGGTTTCTGATTAAAATTCACGATGCAAAGTTATAATTTATTTTAAACTAACCGTTACGCCCCTCCACCACATTGGCCTTTATGGTGACAGATTTGTCCATTATTGGGGAGTTTGTTCGCAATGTAACAGATTTATACTGCGAACCGTACCAACCTTTACTATCAAAAACAACCTCAATCAAACCCTCCTCGCCTGGCTTCAGAATCTTACTGCTAAGTTTCGAAGTTGTACAACCACAGCTAGGAATTACATCTTTTATAATTAAAACTCCATCGCCAGAGTTTTTGAATTTAAATGAATGCGATACAACCTCGCCGCTGGTTATTGTTCCAAAATCGAAAAAATCCTCGATATACTCCAAGTTTGCCGATTTTGTGGAATCCGCCTCAACAGTATAATCTTTAGTTTCGTTACTGCCAGAGGAACACGATAAAAATATTACAGCAAAAAGGATAAATGCAGGGTAAAGGATTTTAATATACATAATGCAATAGAGTTAATCCTGAACATCTTCTTCGGCCGAAGCTAGGCGAATATCATCCTCGCCAACCAAGCCCCTGCCCAACTTTACAAACTGATTGTTTTTGCGTAGGGTCAATATAATCTTATCGAGAATACCATTTATAAAGGTACTACTCTGCTCGGTGCTGTAGAATTTTGCTATCTCGATATACTCGTTGAGTGTTACCTTAACGGGAATTGAAGGGAATTCCATAATCTCCGTAATGGCCATTTCCATTATCAGAATATCCATTCCAGCAATACGGTCAACCTCCCAGTTTTGGGTATACTCCTCAATCAACTTAACATTTTCGGTGTGGCGAAGCACTACCTTACGAAGCAACTTCTTGGCAAAATCCTCATCGTCCTCGTTACGGAACATCGGCATTAACTCGGCTGACTCATCGGACGATTCGGTAAGTTTTTTAACCGTTTTGGTTGCCATACTAAGCACAAACTCTAAATCGTCGTTCCAGTAGATGCTCTGCTCCTCAAGGAAGTTGTTGAAATCCTCCAAATCGCCAAGTTCGCGTTGCAGCAAGTTTAAAACCAACTGCCTATCGTCGGTGAACTCAACGGTTTCGGCATTCATATACTGATTGTAGTAATCAGCAGTAATAAATTTATTGAAAATATTCTTTATTAATTCGGGATGATGACGCCAGTTTAAGCGGTTCTCGGTTGAGTAATTTATTAAACTCTGGTTTATTCGGAGCTTATCGATTAACTTGTTATCAACAAAACGGGTGTTGGGGTTTAACTCTTCGGGTGAAGGACGTAGCTTCTGCCTGCCTAAATCAATTTTGTTCTGAGCAAAATCGACTAACTCCTCAGGGAGCATTAAAAGTAAATGGTAAAGTTGATAGGATTTTTCGATACTAAGGAATAGTTCCTTTTCGAGATTATTTAATGAATCGTTTTCGCTACGGAAATGTGCGAAGAGAACCTGAAGAATCTTAATTCGGAGTAATCGTCTGCTAATCATTGTGTAAGAACGTATTTTCTTTTATCATTTGAGACTACAAAGATACACTCAATTTTTGGATTGACTAAATCAATGCAAAGTATTAAAGCAAAAAACTGTTAAATGATTTGAGAGATGGAAGCAGTAAGTAAAATTTAGAATGTAGAATGATAAATTTAAAAGGTAAAAACCCCAACCAATCGCAAGCAATAGCCCCGAGTTTTAACTCGGGGTAATAATAAGGAGTATTAAAAAAGCGATGCAAGTAATGATGATTGTTTGAGAAGACGTTGATTGTTTGCATCGCAACGGATAAATATTGGTATGGAATATAAATTTGACGCTTCCATGTCCTTCGGACGATGGAAGGTCTTTCATTTTACTAAATGATAACTCACAACTTCAACCCCAAAACTCATTACCTAATTACCCAATTACTTATTTACCTAATAACTTAATTAGTCAATAACCAAACAAACATCACAACCACACCAATCCCACCTCAACAAAAAAACTAACATCTTTCAACCAAAATGAAGATTTTTGTTAAAAATTTTGCCTAAACAAACCGAATGACAAATATTTTTCTATTTTTGGGAGGTTGAAAACCTAAAACCAAACCTAATTTAAATACTGTGAGATGATGGACGGATTTGAAAACCTTGACGATTTTGAGAAAGCGGACAAAGAGGATATTTTCTCGAAAGTGATTCGTGCTGGTAAAAGAACTTACTTTTTCGATGTAAAATCGACCCGTAACAGCGATTTCTACCTTACTATTACCGAAAGTAAGAAACGTATGGGTAAGGATGGTAAGATGTACTACGAAAAGCATAAAATCTTCTTGTACAAGGAGGATTTTGAGAAATTCCTAGAGGGATTGAACGAAGTTGTAGATTACATCAAAACAAACCAAGAGGTTATTCCCCGTAGCGAGATGGTTGAGCATGAAGAGTTAGAGATGGCTACAACAGAGTTCTCGAGCGTAACTTTTGAGGACCTTGAAAAATAGATAAAACTAAAAACCGGCAACTGCCGGTTTTTTTTATTGCTCATCGAAATTCATTCCGTCAATTGGTTCATGATTCAGAACCTTTATAATTTCATTCTCCGACAGAGTTTTAACATTGGTTACAATGTAGCCATCGTTTAAAGAACATCCGAGGGTTAAACACTCGTCAATAACCGCATTTATAGGCTCATTAACAGCAATGTTCATTGGAATTAATGCAGTAACACAAATAAAATCGCCAGTAATCTCAGTAATCTCAACATCCGACGAATAGCGAGGAAACAGGAAATTTACCTCATCCACAACTAGTTGCTTTTGCTCTTGGCTTAACCAATCGGAATTGGGGACAAATACAATAAAGTACCTTAACTTACCACTCTTCCCTCCTAGCCCAGTACTTATAAAAACACCATCTTCCTCCGAAAGCGATGATACCATATGAAATCGGCTCTCGTTTAACGCCATAAGAGCCCAATCCTTCAAATCTGGCGATGCAATTGATGCATACTGCTCTATCAATCTATAATTCTCAACATTATCGGTGCCTGCCAAACGGATTAAATACTCTTTCGCCTCATCGATGGTAAGTTTATTGCTCAACAAATCATCAGAATTGTAATCCTTTGATACTTCACTCCCACGCACTTTAGATACCATTTTGTAGTACTCCATTTGCACGTCAATGCTAATGGAATCTTCTAGTATCCTCATACTTTCAGGCGATTCGCCCAGAATACTTTTTATATGATTAAACAACTCGTCCGGATTATCCATATTGTTTAAAAGCATTAGTCTACAATAGATGACAAATATTAGATTATTTTTGCAAAGTTGGCAATGCTGGTTCAAAGAATGTTTTAAACATTTCTGGCTAAATTGAGTTAATTGTGTATTATAAATTTTTCAGGTTCAGTTAACCTTTATCTTTTTAATGTTACTATCAGATTTACAAAACGGCGAGTATGGAATAATTTCGAAAGTGATGGGGCGCGGAGCATTCCGCAAACGTATCACCGAAATGGGATTTGTCAAAGGCAAAAAGGTTGTAGTAATTAAAAATGCTCCCCTTAAAGACCCTATTGAGTACTCTATAATGGGTTACGAAATATCGTTGCGCAGAAATGAGGCGGCCCTAATTGAAATTGTTACCCCAGAAGAGGCCAAGAAACTTGTCGCTGAGCAAAGCGGCGAATCGCTTACAAAATTTACCGAACCCGAGATTATTGACACTGGTGTTAAAGTATCGGGTAAAACCATCAATATTGCTCTTGTGGGAAATCCCAATGCAGGAAAAACCACAATCTTTAACCATCTATCGGGCTCGCGTGAGCACGTTGGAAATTACAGCGGTGTAACAGTCGATTCAAAGAATGCAAGGTTTAAGTACAAGGGTTATACATTTAACATCACCGATTTACCAGGAACATACTCGCTTACAGCGTATACCCCTGAGGAAATATTTGTACGTAGATATATCCACGATAACAATCCTGACATTGTAATAAACGTAGTTGATTCATCGAACCTAGAGCGTAACCTATACCTTACCACTCAGCTAATTGATATGGATGTTAGGGTGATTGTCGCCCTAAATATGTTTGATGAACTGCTTGGCAAAGGCGATAGATTCGATTACACAGAATTAGGTAAAATGTTGGGTATTCCTTTTGTACCTACAGTTGGCTCAAAAGCAAAAGGATTGGAAAAACTGCTAGATACCACAATCAATGTGTTCGCTGAGAAGGAGAAAACCGTTCGCCACATCCACGTAAATTACGGACAGAATATCGAGGAATCCATATCATCAATTCAAAAAGAGGTAAAGAAGAACGTTAGCATCACGGTTAACTATTCGAGTCGTTACTTAACCCTTAAATTGCTCGAGAAAGACCGATACGCCAATAAAATACTTAAGGGTGTAGAGAATTACGAGACAATTAAAAGTCTTGCTGATAAGGAAATAGCAAAACTGGAAGGAATTTACAAGGAAGATTCCGAAACGCTTATTACCGATGCTAAGTACGGTTTTATTGCTGGCGCACTAAAGGAAACCTACAAGGAGAGTACACAGCAAAAACGACAAACCACAGAGTTGATAGATACCTTCATTACCCACAAACTCTTTGGCTTTCCTATTTTCCTATTTCTTATTTGGCTGACATTCTATACCACATTCACCATTGGACAATACCCAATGGGCTGGATTGAACAGGGCGTTGAGTTGCTCAGCAACCTAATGAACAACATCCTGACCGATGGTCCACTGAAAGATTTGATAATAAATGGAATTATTAATGGCGTCGGAAGCGTTATTGTTTTCCTGCCCAACATACTTATACTTTTCTTCTTTATCTCATTGCTCGAGGATACAGGCTATATGGCTCGTGCAGCGTTTATAATGGATAAACTGATGCATAAGATTGGGCTACACGGAAAATCGTTTATTCCACTTGTAATGGGTTTTGGCTGTAATGTTCCTGCAATAATGGCATCGCGCACCATAGAGAACAGGAACAATAGGCTTGTTACAATCCTTATAACTCCATTTATGAGCTGTAGCGCCCGTTTGCCTGTATATATACTAATATTAGGAGCCTTTTTCCCTGCAAGTGCAGGAAATTTGCTATTCCTGATTTATTTCATTGGAATTTTATTTGCCATTGGAACAGCCTTAATGCTTAAACGCACATTTTTCAAGGCAGATGATGTGCCTTTTGTTATGGAACTTCCACCCTACCGAATACCCACAATGCGTTCAACCATAATGCATATGTGGCATAAGGGTTCGCAGTACTTACAAAAAATGGGCGGAATAATACTTGTTGCAGTTATTATTATTTGGGCCTTGGGCTATTTCCCAAGGGATGTTAAGTATACCAAGGACTTTGAAAAGGAGTTATTGGTCGAAAAGTCCCAACTGCAAAACATTTCTTCGGCATTGGTTGTTGATAGTTTGAAGTTAGATAGTATTGCAAGCAAGATTCATCATCTAGAAATGGAGATGGATGCAGAAAGGCAGGCATACTCCTACCTAGGTAGAATTGGAAAATTCATTGAACCTGCAATTGAACCGCTTGGTTTCGATTGGAAAATGGGCGTTAGCTTGCTTTCAGGTGTTGCAGCAAAGGAAATTGTGGTAAGCACATTAGGCGTTCTTTACCAGGCTGATGAGGAAGCGGATTCTGCCGACTCACTGTCAGAAAAGTTGAGGAACGAAACACATAAATCGGGCGAATTGAGGGGGCAAAAAACATTCTCACCTTTAATTGCATTGTCGTTCCTTCTTTTTATACTGATTTACTTCCCCTGCGTTGCTGTAATATCGGCAATTAAAAACGAGTCTGGTTCTTGGAAATGGGCGCTATTTACCATTGTTTTTACCACAGGACTTGCTTGGATAGTTGCATTTGCTGTTTATCAGGTTGGAAGTTTGATGGGATTTTAAGTGGTTATTGAGTTATTAGGCTATTGAGAGAATGAACTAATGGGTGGAGTGTTGACGGATAACCCTATAGCAAAACAATAAGTTATTCAATAAAGATGATTCAGGAAATATTAGTTTACATAATACTAACAGTAACCATGGGTTATACATTCTACTCTATTTACAGAGTTTTTAATCCAAAGTACAAGAGTAGTGGCGGATGCGCAGGGTGCTCAAGTGCTGGCTGCTCTGTTAAAGAGTTAAAAAAGTATCATAAATCGTAAACAATTTTGTTTATTTGCCGTTAATAGGTTTGAGCAATATAATGTAATGATGCTAAAAAAGTTCCTAAAAATAGCCGTAGCCTTGCCTCTTGCAACAATATTGATTGTTGCATCGAGTGGTTTGACTATTTTTCTACATCATTGCGACTGCGAGGGTAAAACCGAAATATCAATTTACAGCGAAGTTGGGTGCGATATGCACACAACCAATAACGTTCAGCATGGCTGCTGCGACTTCGAGGAGGTTGAAGCAATTAGCAACGAATCTGAAAGTTGTGGCTGTAATAATGAACAGGTCTCAATTAAATTGAACGATGTTGTTCCAGTTGTATCAACAAGCATCAGTTTTATTAAGATTCTAGTAGCAGTAGTTGAGCAAAATGTGCATACTGAAAAACTCATTACCCCCGAAAATTTTCAGAAATTTTACACAGAATCTGATACTCCTCCTCCAACGCTATGGGGGAAAGCATTGCTCATTAGCCTCAATTCACTTAAAATATCCGACACACTTTCGTAGTTATCGAGTCACACACTCGAGTTGATTAGTTATTTCCATTGTTAAATGGAAATAACTTTACTTAATCTCAACTTATAAAACTATGAAAGCGATTAAATCAATATACATAAAAGGAATAGCCTTGCTCTATACCGTATTGCTACTTACTAGTGCTGGAATTGCTCAGGATATAATCCACGGGCATATTTACGGTAAGGACGATAAGGGCAATATATCGCCCTTGGTTGGGGCAAACATAATTTGGTTGGGTAGCACAACAGGAACCTCGGCCGATTCCGAAGGACACTTTATGCTACAAACCGTTAAAGGATTCGATAAGATTGTCATCAGCTTTATTGGTTTCAAAACCGATACAGTATTGGTTGATTTTAAAACCAAGGTTGTTGAACACACTCTAATACAGGAGAACACCATTGAGGGTGTTACTGTTACCACAACTGTTCCGGGAACTCACCTGCAACGCTTAAATCCAATTCAAACTCAGGTTATAACAAACAATGAACTAAAGCGTGCGGCTTGCTGCAACCTTTCTGAGAGCTTTGAGACAAATGCCTCGGTAGATGTATCGTACAGCGATGCGGTTACAGGTGCCAAGCAAATTCAACTGCTTGGATTAGCAGGAATTTATACTCAAATGCAATTTGAGAATGTACCAACACTTCGAGGACTTGCATCGGCATACGGACTTGGATATGTTCCTGGCCCTTGGATGGAATCCATTCAGGTATCGAAAGGAACGGCATCGGTGGCAAATGGCTACGAGAGTATCACTGGTCAAATCAACATTGAATTTAAAAAGCCCTGGGAGCAGGAAAAGATGCACCTTAACCTTTACGCCAATAATCTTGGTATGACTGAATTCAACGCAAACTATGCTGTTGATGTAAACGAAAAGGTATCGACAATGATTCTGGCGCACGGTTCGCATTTAGGGAACAGAATTGACCACAATGAAGATAATTTTCTTGACCATCCACTAACCACGCAGTACCATTTATTTAACCGATGGAAGTATCAGGGAGAGAAGTTCGAATCGAACATTGGGGTTAAATTCTTGCAGGAAAAACGCTTGGCTGGTCAGGTTGATTACGATAGAAGCACCGAGCAAACCGTAGGAAATCCATACGGTATTGATGTTAACACAAACCGATTTGAGGCTTTCAGCAAAACGGGATACATATTCGATAGACCGTCAACCAGCTTGGGTTGGATAAACGCATTTACCTACCACGACCAAACATCGAACTATGGACCAAGAGCCTACGATGCCAGACAGAACAGCTACCATAGTAACCTGATTTTTATGACATACATTGGAAATACCAATCATACCATAAAATCTGGGGTTAACTTTAACTACGATGGTTACATAGAAAGCCTGAATGGAGTAAACCTTAATAGATACGAAAGAGTACCAGGTGTTTATGCCGAATACACCTATAAACACCTAGAAATGCTTACACTAATGGCTGGCTACAGGGTTGACCATCATAGTAAATTCGGCTACTTTACTACCCCCCGATTCCACGCAATGTACAAACCGTGGGAGCAATTAACCTTTAGGGCTAGCGCTGGCAAAGGGTATCGTTATCCTTCGGCAGTATCGGAGAATAGTAATTTGCTGGCAAGCAACAGGCAGTTTGTTTTTGAGGAAGATGCTAAACTGGAGGAAGCATGGAATTTTGGCTTAAATATCACCCAGAGGTATAAAATTTGGGGCAAAAATCTCACCATTAGTACTGATTACTACCACACAAACTTTGAGAACCAGTATATAGTCGATACCGATAGAGATGCAACATCTGTATACTTTCATAACCTCGAGGGTAAATCGTACTCCAACAGCTACCAGATTGAGATAAACACTCAACCAGTGAAAGGACTCGATTTAACTATGGCTTACAGGATAAACGATGTAAAAACCACCATTAACGGAGAATTACAGCAAAAGCCTCTGGTCAGCAAAAATAAAGGTTTAGTTAGCATTAGTTACAAAACACCATTGAAGAAATGGCAGTTCGACTACACTATACAGCTCAATGGTGGCGGTCGATTACCAAGTATGGACGGCTATCCTGTTGATGTGCAAATGGGAATGGATTTCCCCTCGTACACCACAATGAACTTTCAGCTAACAAAATTGTTCCGTAAATGGGACTTGTATGTTGGAGTTGAAAACCTAACCGGTTTTAAACAACATCACCCAATAATATACCCAGAGAATCCTTACAACCAGTACTTTGATGCATCGCAGGTTTGGGGACCTATCACTGGAGCGAAATACTATGCTGGAATCAGAATTTCAATGTGGAAATAATTGATAATTAGTAGTTAATAATTAATAACTTAGCACATGAAAACCGAAAAATTAATTGTAAGCAATATGAAATGCATGGGATGCGCAAATGCAGTTAAAACTGGACTCTCGAGCATCCAAGGCGTTACAAGCGTTGAGGTTGATTTGCCAACCGCAACAGTAACCGTTACCTACAACGATGATAGTATTAAAAGCACTATTCTTAAGAAACTGGATATTCTGGGATATCCTGCTAAACAATAAATAATCATCAAACCAAATAAAAATTAATAAAATGAAAAAGTTAATGTTTGTACTTTTGGGTATAGCCTTTATGGTTGCAAATACCACAGAAACCTACGCACAGAAAAAAGTTGATAAAACTGTAGTTTACGAGGTTAGTATGCACTGTAAATCGTGCAAGGCAAAAATTGAGCGCGATTTAGCATTTGAGAAAGGTGTAAAGGAAGTAACCGCATCGCTCGATGAGAAAATGGTAACAGTAAAATACGACGATGCCAAAACAACCCCCGAGAAAATTGCCGAGGCAATTAAAAAACTAGGCTACGAAGCCAAGGTGATTGAAGAGAAGAAGAAATCGTAATATGAAACAAGCCCCGCATTTCGGGGCTTGTTTTTTAAAACGTTATCCCAAAACTACCATAAACCATCAACCTATCCGCAGGGCTCAGGTTACGCAAATTAACCGAGCATTGCAAATTCTTGATGGGTTGATACTGTAGGCCTGCAATTATTAGATGTGCTTTTTCCAAATTCAGCGGAAATGAACGGTTTATATAATCGTACCGAACCAACACATCAAATTTAGGATTGATTGTGTATGAACCAAAGGTTGATATTCCATAGTAATCGGAGTTCTCTCTGTAACCATAGTTTACGACTTTATTATACTCCACTGCAACACGGAACTTGTCGGTTTTAAAGCCCGCAAATGCCGAGAAGGCATACTTATCTTTGGCTAACTTTGCCGTATCGGATTCTGGAGAATAGTCGGCATAGAGTTTTAATATGAGTCCCTTAACTGGATATATCTCCAGGTTGTTAGAATATAGAAACTTTCCGTTTTCATCCTGACTTTTAAATGGACCATCGCCATTGGTTACGGAGATTTGATTCAACAATTTATCGCCATACTTCAAATCGACCTGTGCGCCAAAATCCGCAGGATTTCCGTAGCGATGCACCTCTTGGTATGTGAAGTAAATGTAACGGTAACCCCAGAACTTATCCTGAGTTGTTAAGTACTGGGTATTCAAAAGTTGACCAATTCTTAAATCGATAAAATGTGCAGGCGAATACTTAATCTCGGCCATTTTTAGAAACGCCGTGTACTTACTTCCCTCGTTATAGGATACATTCATTGGGTCGCCATTCTCATCGGTTACCTTGATTGCATTGGTAGTTCGAGTTACATCATAAATAAGTGTGGCTTTTAACTTATCGGAGAAAGTTGCGGAATAACCAAACAATGCTGTAGGCATTTCGAAAGCACTCTTGGGCTTATACTCACCTTTAAACGTAGTATAGTACGATGCAAAAATGGTTGCCCAAACTTTCTGCTTAACCTCAATGGTTTGAGCCTTTGCCAAAGAATCCTGTGCTATAGTTGAGTTAGAGTAAACAAGAATAACTCCTAAAATCAAAGTAAGTATCTTCTTCATAATTTGGATTTTTCAAGGTGCGAAAGTATAATCAATTTGGCAATTAGTCAATTTGAAAATGCAAAATCCAATTGTATATTCCACGAACTCACCCCTGCCCCTCTCTTCCTGACTCCGCCAGTTGGCGGATAAACTCAGAGAGGGGTAAGAGCAAATCGCTATAATTAATTACGCAAAATACAACTGCAAAAATAACAGCCCCAAAGGGGCGCAAGCAATAGCCCCGAGTTTTAACTCGGGGTATTAATGCGAAGCATTTAAAAAGCGATGCAAGTAATGGTGATAGTTTGAAAAGATAATGATTGTTTGCATCGCAAAGGATTAATCATTGGTATGAAACGTAAATTTGACGCTTCCAAGTCCTACGGACTTTGGAAGGTCTCCAATTAAAAACTCAAAACAAATAACCGAGCAACCCACTACCCTTTCGCGGTCTTTTTCAAAAACTTTGGATACAACTCGTCCTTTACCCATTTAAAATTTGGCTCAATGGAAAGAATCTCCTTATACGTTTTTGATGCCAGAGTATAATTTTTGGCCTTTTCGGCAGCCAAGGCCAACTGGGTTAATGTGTTTAGGTACCACCATGTTTTGGTTTTGTTTGAGGATTTTATACCTGTAATTGCCTTTTGGTACTGAACAATCGCTTCTGTAGGACTTCCTCCCACGTACGAAGGGGCGTAATGCTTGGAGTTTCCTTTCTCAATTAGTGCGTAGATATTGTTAGGTTCAAGTTTCAAAGCATCATCAATTAAACTCATACTCCTTGGTCCAAGGAAAGGCGCTTTATATGGTCGGAGAGAGATTTTGTAGGCAATAATAGCCGCCTCCAACGCTATAACCTCAACCCACTTAGGATTCGATTTTAGTAAACTGGCAATATGCTTATCAGCCTTTGCAATGTACTCCTCGCCCAATGAAGTTCTCTTTGAACCTAACAAGAATCCAATAAAACCATACTGGGCATGAAGTAGTTGAAATTCAACTTTAACACTCTTAGTCGTTTCAAACTCCTTCTCCAAATCAGCAATCACCCGCTGCCACTCCATCATATCGCTTAAAACGAAGCAATTGTAAAGCCTATCGTCGTATACCGACGAATTTGCAACGCCAGTTTTTACAACAAGAAGAAATGGTAATAAAAACAGAATAAAACTTCTGAAAATCATTTGCTTGTAGTTATCTCCCTGTTTTTCCATACAAAAGTTCCATTTTTATGGCTTCGCCACCACGCTCTTACCATCTGCACAAATGCAAATTGCTGCATAGGTAACAGTAAAACACTCATAAACGCAGATTGTTTTGATAACTGGGCAACCATCATTCTTGCCATAATAACCGAAAAGAAATAGGCAAAAATCAACGGAAATGGCATGATGAACAAAACAAGAATTGGACCTAATGTAGTAATGGCTGCAAAAGCAATCATCACCTTATGGTTTCTACCAAAGAAATCGCACACATTCTTGGAGAATCCCGCTATGGCCTCATCGTATGAGCCATACATATGGCACTGTATATCGTTCTCGGTTCCAAGCAGAGTGGCCATACGGTAACGCAGTTTTTTCACCGAACGCGCTATGGAAATATCCTCCACAGGATTTGCCTTAAACTGCTCGTGAAATTGATATTTACGGTAAATATCTGTTTTAAACATCATCATTTGGCCATTGGCAGCGGAAAGTGAACGCCTTTTGCTCCACTGAACCAGCCGCAATGGTAATAACGATAGTAAAATCCACTGCATTACAGTAACTGTAATACGCTCGCCAAAGGTTTTTGTAACCTGATAGGGGAAAAATGAAAGCAAAGCCAGTTTATTCCGTTGCATATAACCCAACGAATTCTCAATAAATTGGGGCTTTATCCTTACATCGGCATCCAGATATAGCAAATAATCGCCTTTAGCCTTCTGCGAAAGGTTGTAGCAAGCATAGTTCTTACCGAGCCAACCATCAGCTAGTTCCATTCCACTTACAAGGCAAATATTACGATTGTTCTTGGAGTACTGCAGTACAATTTGTGAGGTGGAATCGGTGGATTGGTCGTCATAAACCAATACTTCAATGTTGCTGTGTGTTTGGTCCAATAAATCGACCAGCAAGTTTTCGATATTCTTTTCCTCGTTTCGTGCAGGTATTAAAACCGACACTAAACTTTCCGATGTTGGCTTGTAATCCTTTAGGTATGGATTTGTGAGATAGTTGAACAAAGCCACAAGAAATCGCAAAACAGCCAGAATAACAATTGGAAGTATCAGGTAGAAAAGAATCATTGCTTAAAGTTTTTATCCTGTTGATGAATGGATTGCTTCAAAAACATATTATAGGCAAACTGAAACTGCGTGATGTTAAAACTGCCGTCGTAAATATACTCATTTAGGTAAATTGAAAGCGAAGGCTTTTTATAACTGTAGTAATCAACCAAGTTAGCAGCCATTATCACCCTACAGTTAGGTTTATCCTGCAAAATACGCTCAATTCCCTTTGCAAACTCCAATGTCATATGATGTTGACTGAATAGTTTACCCTGCGGGTAAAACACCAATACATTTCCTTCGTCTTTAATTAAATTGGCAGCAAAAATCAAACTATCGTAAAGTCCACGCGATGTTTTGGAGATTGAAAAAGCCCCTAACTTGGTAAAAAACTTATGCTTGCCCAACTCACTCTCAAGCATCAGTAAATGGAACTTCTTTTTAAAATGTGTTTTGTTTAAATACCAAGCAATAAAGCCATCCCACCAGCTAAAGTGGTTAGGAACAAGCAAAATGCTTCTCTCATCAATTTCGATATTGGAAATAACCTTAATTTCCCTGAAATGGCGTTTAAGAATAAAATTAAAATAATGGTTGAAAAACCACTGGTAAAATCTGCTATGCGAGGGTTTTATCATTTTTATAGTTGCTATTTTTGACCTATTAACTTAATAACTAAATCCCTAAATCACCCTAAGCAACAAATTCAATGCTCCAAAGAAAATACAATGAAGCCAAAAAAGAGTCCGCGATAGAGGATTTTCAAACTTTAATTTACCCCGATAAATATATATGAAAAACAACAACGAAACCAAAAACCACCCAATATAGTTGTGCAAGGGAGGATTTCCTGTATCCCAAGTCCACATATTTAAGGCAATTGCCACTGGCTCCATTACAAAGTCGTAAATCACCAGTATTACTGACGATACAATAGATTTTAGCATAAAACTGATATTCCAACCCTTCAACAAATCGTACACCAAGTAAACCAAAACCATCCAGTTTATGGCCATAACTAGTGGTGTTTGGAAAAGTTTTACTCCAAGAGATTTTCCGTAAGTGTAGTTGCCAAAAACAAAACCAGTATTGGTTCCAATAGCCTCAACGGCAAAACCCAAAACACCAATTACACTTAATGTAATCCAAAACTTTATGCTATGGGGCCTGTGGAATAGCATGAGTAACACAAAACTCAATACAACAAAATATCCTGCAACGGTAAAATAGTGAGGTTTATCTAAACTTATCAGAATTCCGAAAATGCCAACCAAATAGCCAACCATCAATAAAATCTTTGCAAGTTTTAAATACTGTTGCATACTAAATAGGTTTGAAGTACGAATCTACAATTTTTGCCGATGCTAGGCAAAGGGGAATTCCACCACCAGGATGCACGCTACCACCAACAAAGTAAAGTCCCTTAACATTTTTGCTCCTATTAGGATGACGGTTAAAAGCAGCCATTCTATTGTTCGAGCTAATTCCATAAAGCGAACCTCGGAACGAGCCTGTTCTTTTTTCAATTCTCTCGGGGTCGAGAAACTCTTCAAATACAATATTTTTCTCAATATCAAGGCCTAAGGTCTTTTTAATTTTGTTCAGAATTGATGCCTTTGCAGTCAATCTCAACTCATCCCAATTCTGGTTGATATTTTCGGGTGCGTTTATCATCACAAACCAATTCTCGTGACCCTGCGGAGCATCATCGGTTATCATTTTTGAGGTGATGAAGATATAAACCGTTGGGTCGGAGTAAATTGTTTTGGCCTCCATTGCCTGAAATTCAGCCCAGTAATTTTCTGAAAATAGTACATTGTGCACATCCAGTTGCGGGTAATCACCCTTTACTCCCCAGTAAAAAATCAATGCCGACGACGAAGGTTCCTGCTTTGCTAAACGTTCCGATAGTGGAACATCGCTCAAAATCGAACTGTATGCGGTAAAAATATCGGTATTATAAATTACAAAGTCTGAGTTGAAATCAGCGCCATTCACCTTAACACCGACAATCTTACTATTTCGCTGATTAATTCTATCAACCTTGCTATTCATAACAAACTCAACACCCAAACTAAGCGCAATTTCCTTTAACTGCTCTGCAATGGAGTACATTCCCTGCATTGGGAAGTATGCCCCAATATTATGCTCTAGGTGGGGAATCATTGTTAATGTTCCGGGCGCTTTGTAGGGATTTGATCCGTTATAGGTCGCGTACCTATCGAAAAGTTGAATTGTATTGTGTTTTCCGAAATACTTTGCGTTTACATCGTGCATTGTTTCGAACGCTCGGAGTTTTTTAGGATTTAAAGCCAGTTTAAGCGATTGTAATGTAAAAAGATTACTCAACTTAGGGAATGGACTAAACACAAAGGTTTTTGCGGTTAAATCGTAAAGTTCCTTGCTATCCATCAGATATTTTGCGACACTTGACTTATCATCGCCTAGTGTTTTCTGAACTTCTTCGGCAAACTGCTCTGGGTCCGACCAAGCGTTAAGGGTAGTTCCATCGGGAAAGAAGTAACGTGTTATTACCTCTAGTTTTTTGTAGGGCAATACTACTTGCTTGTTAGCCGAAAGTTTTATTAACTCATCAACCAAATTGGGTAAGGTAAAGAGCGATGGACCAGTATCGAACCTAAAACCATTGGCTTTAAACTGATTTAACTTTCCACCCACATTAGGCTGTTGCTCAAAAACTGTAACACCATAGCCTTTGCTTGCTAATCGAATTGTGGTAGCTAAGCCTCCAATTCCAGCACCAATTGTTGATATTTTTTTCATTTTGATTAAACATTATAAAACTTAATATGTTTCAATGGTAGTAAAATTAAGAAAAATAATATCTTTATTGTGTTAATTTCGATATATGACTAAAAAAGCCCTTATAATTGGAACTGGACTAGGCGGTTTAAGTACAGCTCTCAGGCTAACTTCAATTGGATACGAGGTGGAGATGGTTGAAAAATACCATCAGGCTGGCGGACGATTGAATAAACTGGAGAAGGATGGATTTACCTGGGATATGGCCCCGACCTTTTTCTCCATGAGCTACGAATTTACTGAACTTGTTAAATCGTGTGGCATTGAACAACCTTTCGACTTTTTTGAACTCAACCCACTATATAAGGTGAATTTTAGCAATTCGACCAAAACATTCACAATTTATAAAGATATTGATAGGTTAGCCAAAGAGTTTGAGGGTATTGAGGACGACTTTGCACTTAAAATGCAGGAATATCTTAGGAAAACTGGTAAACTATTTCACGATACCGAGGGTAAAATCATCCGTAGAAATTTTAAAACATTACTCCAATACGCGCTAACATTGGCAAGTGTTCCTATGGAGCACGCACCTTTGATGCTCCGTTCAATGTGGAGTGAACTCGATAAGCGATTCAACAGCTATGAAGTTAAGGTGATTTTCTCGTTAGTAGCATTCTTCCTAGGTGCAACACCATTCGATACTCCTGCCGTTTACTCAATGCTTACATACACCGAGTTAAAGCACGATGGCTACCACAACGTTAAAGGCGGAATGTACCGTATTGTGGATGGTTTAATGCAAGTATTGTCTCAACGTGGGGTTAAGTTCCACTTTAACACAGAAATTATTGATTATAGACAGAACAATGGCGAAATATCGGGCTTCATCGATAAAAATGGTAACAATTGGAATGCAGATATTTACATTGTTAATGCAGATGCGGCTTGGTTTCGTGGCTCAATTCTTAAACGCAAAGCGTACACGGAGCAAAAGCTCGATAAGCTAAAATGGACTCTCGCACCGTACACCATTTACCTTGGTGTTAATGGAAATATCGATAATTTAAGCGTTCATAACTACTTTTTGGGTACTAACTTTAAGGAGTACAGCTCCAAGATATTCAAAAATCAGATTAGCCTTGAAAAACCATACTACTACGTTAACACACCCAGTAAAGCAAACCCCGAGTTTGCCCCCGAGGGCAAAGAGAGTATTTTCATACTCTGCCCAGTTCCCGATTTACGAAGTAAACCCAACTGGGACGATTCAGAACAACTAGCGAGCACTATTATTACTGACTTATCGGAGCGAATAGGATTCGATATAAAATCAAACCTAGAAACACAAATAGTTTATAATCCAACCCATTGGCAACGGATGTTCAATTTATACAAGGGAAGCGGCTTGGGCTTAGCCCACGATTTGAACCAAATTGCCTATTTCCGTCCGCATAACACTGACGAGAAGTTCAAAAACCTTTTTTATGTTGGGTCTAGCACTGCTCCAGGAACAGGATTACCAATGGCAGTAATCAGTTCAAAGTTAACAACTCAGCAAATTGTTAAACGGTATGGAGATAGATAGAATTGCTCTTTATAACGATGTATCGCTTCTTTGTAGCGCTACAACAACCCAAAAGTATAGCACAAGTTTTTCGTTGGGTACAAAGCTTTTCTCTAAGGATATACAGGAGGCGATTTACTCCATTTACGGTTTTGTTAGGGTTGCCGATGAAATTGTGGACTCGTTTCACTCCTACAACAAGGAAAAACTACTAACCGATTTCAAAAACCAAACCTACGAGGCAATATCCGAAGGAATATCAACAAACCCAATACTCCAAAGCTATCAAATAGCCGTAAATAGGTATAATATTGATAGAGATTTAATTGATGCCTTCCTGAAAAGCATGGAGATGGATTTAAATCCAAAACTTTACAGTCGGGATGAGATTGGCGAATACATTTATGGCTCAGCCGAAGTGGTTGGATTGATGTGCCTGAAAGTTTTCTGCAGAGGCAATCAGGAGGAGTTCGATAAGCTGTGCTTACCTGCAAAGAAACTAGGTGCAGCGTTCCAGAAAATAAACTTTCTACGCGATATCCGCGATGATTACAACAATTTAGGAAGAGTGTACTTTCCCGGAGTCGATTTCAACAATTTCACCCAAAAGCAGAAAGCTGAGATTGAGCAGGATATTCAAGCCGATTTCGACGATGCTTATGTTGGAATTAAGCAACTGAATAGAGATTCGCAACTGGGAGTTTATGTTGCCTACAAGTACTACACATCACTTTTCAAAAAAATCAAAAAGGTTTCGCCAAACGAGTTACTCAGTAAACGATATAGAATATCAAACTTTAAAAAGATAGCGTTGCTTGCTCGTTGTTGGGTGGTATATAAATTGAGGATGGTTTAGGTATGATATTGAGTAATTGAGTAATTGAGTAATTGAGTAGTTGAGTAATTAAGTAGAGACCTTCCATCGTCCGTAGGACATGAAAGCGTTAAAATAATTTTCTATACGAATATTTATTCCGTTGCGATGCATACAATCATCATCATTTTAAACTAATGCCATTACTTGCATCGCTTTTTTAATGCTTGCATTTATTACCCCGAGTTGAAATCGGGGCTATAAGGTTGCACTTTTGGGTGTCTTTTCTTTTACATCTACAATTCTTCATTCAAAATTCATAATTTCACATTCTACATTCTAAAATATCTCCTCTTCAACCTATTCATCTTTTTTCTGTTTATATTTTAATCCTTTTATTTAATTTGTAGTCCATAATTACAGTAACTTGTATAAAATTTAATTGTTATAGATATGTCTACATATAAGTATTTGACATTATGTTCATTCGCAGTTATTGCTGCAATTTCCGTTTCCTGTAGTAAAGGTGAAAAAAAAGATGGCAAACCTCAAGGTGGACGAGGTGGTGCAGGAATGTTTGTTGATGCTATAATTGTAAAGGAGGAGCCTATACAGCGCACACTTCAGGTTCCTGCAAGTATTTTACCAAACGAGCAGGTTGAGTTAAAGGCCGAGTCGTCGGGTAAACTAATTGAAATGAACCTTACCGAGGGTAGCTATGTAAAAAAAGGTGAACTGCTTGCCCGTATAAACGATAGCGAACTAAAAGCTTTGCTACAAAAGAAGCAATACGATGAGAAATTGGCTGCCGATGACGAAATGCGTAAAAAGCGATTGATTGAGATTAACGCAATTAGTATTCAGGACTACGAAGCAGCCCAGAATAAACTGGACGGTATTAGAGCCGAAATTCAGCAAACAAAAGCCCAAATAGCTAAAGCCGAAGTACGTGCCCCTTTCGATGGTAGAATAGGTCTTCGCTACGTGAGTATGGGTGCTTACATCTCAACAAATACAACACTTGCCACATTGATTCAGGATAATCCATTAAAGATTGAATTTTCAGTTCCAGAAAGGTACTCTGCATATATTAAAAATGGACTTGAAGTAGCCTTTACAGCCGGCGATTCGCCCACAAAATATCAAGCATTTATTTATGCTTCGGAATCGGCAATTGACCCAAATACTAGGTCGTTAAAGGTTCGTGCTAAGTATCCAAATGTCAATGGGAAAATCCTTCCAGGCTCCTTTGCCAAGGTTAATATTCTGTTCCAAAATCTACCTACAGCAATAATGATTCCACCTCAATCCATTGTTCCTGATATGGAAATACAAACAGTTTTTGTAGTTAAGGATGGAAAGGCTGAGAAAAAAATCATTTCAGTTGGAGAACGTACAGGAATTGCAGCAGAAGTATTAGATGGCCTATCAGTTGGCGACACATTGGTGGTTACCGGCCTCAACTCATTACGAGCAGGGACTCCGCTTACCGTTAAGGTAGTTGAGAAAAGATAATGAGTTATTAAGTAATTCTAAAATTCACAAGATTACTTAATAATTCGAAAATTGGTTTAACGATAAAACTTCTTTAAAGTGAATATATCATCCGTAAGTATTAATAGACCTGTATTAGCATCGGTACTTTCCATTGTGGTAGTGCTTTTCGGGATAATTGGGTTTTCCTACCTAGGCGTTAGGGAGTATCCTAGCGTTGACCCGCCAATTGTATCGGTATCAACATCGTATACTGGAGCTAACTCTGCGGTAATTGAAGCGCAAATAACAGAGCCTTTGGAAGCATCAATCAACGGTATTGCAGGGATTAAATCTATCACCTCATCAAGTTCCGATGGACGAAGCAATATCACCATTGAATTTGAACTTGGAGTTGATATGGAAGATGCCGCCAACGATGTTCGCGACCGCGTATCTCGTGCGGTTCGTAACATTCCACCCGACTCCGACCCGCCAATCATCACAAAGGCCGATGCCAACGCCGAAACAATTATTACCATTACCGCTCAGAGCGATAAGCGAGATTTATTGGAGATGAGCGATATTGCTAATAACGTAATCAAAGAGCGTATACAAACAATATCCGGGGTTAGCCAAATTGGTATTTGGGGTGAGAAACGCTATGCCATGCGTCTTTATTTAGACCCAAAGAAACTGGCATCGTTTGGGGTAACACCTACTGATATCCGTAATGCGTTAAGCCGTGAAAATGTTGAATTACCAACAGGAAGAATCGAGGGATACTATACCGAACTATCTATCAGAACTTTAGGAAGACTAGAAACTCCAGACCAATTCAACAATCTTATTATCAAATACGTAGGAGGAATACCTGTAAAACTCCGCGATGTAGGAAAGGCCGATTATGCAGCTGAGAACGAGCGTAGCATTATGCGTGGTAACGGACTCATTCCAATGGTTGGTATTGCAGTAACACCTTTGCCTGGAGCAAACTACGTTAGCATTGCCGATGAGGTTTACAAAAGAGTTGAGCAGCTCAAACGCGAATTGCCCGAGGATATCAAGCTAGATTATGCCTACGATGCAACCATCACAATTCGTAAAGCAATTACTGAGGTTGAGGAAACCGTACTCTTAGCATTTGGCTTGGTTGTTCTTGTTATTTTTATATTCTTACGCAACTGGCGAACCACGCTTATTCCAATCATAGCCATTCCAATTTCACTGATTGGAACTTTCTTCGTGATGTACCTTGCAGGGTTTTCAATTAACGTACTTTCACTGCTTGGAATTGTGCTTGCCACAGGTATTGTGGTTGACGATGCCATTGTGGTTATGGAGAACATCTACTCCAAAATTGAGCAAGGAATGGACAACTACAAAGCAGGATATAGAGGAAGTAAGGAAATCTACTTTGCAATTATCTCAACCACAATAACACTAATTGCTGTGTTTATGCCAATTGTTTTCCTTAGTGGAGTAACAGGGCGTTTGTTCCGAGAGTTCGGAGTTGTAGTGGCTGGAGCCGTTCTAATATCTGCATTTGTCTCGCTTACCCTTACCCCTATGATGAGTACAAAACTTCTTCGGAAAACTCACAAAGAGGGTAGAATAATGGGGGCTATTGGTCGCGGAATTCAACGGTTGTCCGACTTTTACGGTCGTTCACTTTTAGGTTTTATGAATCGTAGATGGTTGGCCATTGGCATTATGGTTGCTTCAGGACTAATCATTGTTCTAATAGGTCGATTAATTCCATCGGAATTAGCGCCAATGGAAGACAAGAGCCGACTATCAATTCAAGCAACTGCGCCGGAAGGAACTGCATTTGAATCGATGGATGCCTATATGCTTAAACTTGCCGAATTTGCTGATACTATTTCGGAAAAAAGGGCAATGATTCAACTCACCTCTCCAGGTTGGGGCGGTGGTAACAGCGGTTTTGTGAGGATGTTGCTGACACAGCCCAACGAACGTGAAAAATCACAGGGTCAAATTGCCGATGAAATATCTGCATTCCTCCGCAAACAAACCTTTGCAAGAGCATTCGTTGTTCAGGACCAAACTATTAGTACTGGTCGTGGTGGTGGACTACCCGTGAACTTTGTGGTGCAAGCACCAAACTTTGAGAAACTAAAAGAAGTTGTTCCAGAGTTTCTTGCAAAAGCACAAGCCGACCAACGTTTCCAGGTTGTTGATGTTAACCTAAAATTCAACAAACCCGAATTGGTGGTTGAGATTGACCGCGATAAAGCACGTGCATCGGGAATTGCTGTTAGGGATATTGCCGAGGCGTTACAACTTTACTTTAGTGGTCAGCGCTACGGTTTCTTCATCAGAAATGGTAAGCAATACTATGTAATTGGACAAGCCGAACGTAGTTATCGCGACGACCCTTCGGATTTAAAAGGTATTTACCTCCGTGCTAGCGATGGCGCATTAGTTGATTTGGGTAGTTTGATTAAAACATCAGAGCAAAGTATTCCACCACAACGTTACCGTTACAACCGTTATGTTTCGGCTACTTTCAACGCATCACCAGCACCAGGCTATACGTTAGGACAAGGCATTGAGGCAATGCGCGAAATTGCAAAAACCACACTCGACGATACTTTTGCCACAACACTAACCGGAACATCGCAACAATTCGTGGAGAGTTCAAACAGTTTGTTATTTGCATTCTTCCTAGCACTGGTTCTAGTTTACCTAATTTTGGCTGCACAGTTTGAGAGCTTCCGTGACCCGTTAATCATTATGTTTACAGTTCCACTTGCTCTTGCAGGAGCATTGCTATCGCTATGGATATTCGGTCAAACTTTGAATATTTTTAGCCAAATTGGGATTGTTGTACTAATTGGTATTGTTACAAAAAACGGTATTCTGATTGTAGAATTTGCCAACCAGAAAAAGGAAGAGGGAATGAGTAAACTTGAAGCAGTTGAATTTGCAGCAAAACAACGGTTACGTCCAATTCTAATGACAAGTTTAGCAACCATATTCGG
>Ga0116157_10000018_pt1 | contig 183263 bp, 143 predicted proteins | sample AD_UKC048_MetaG_FD_89882 | JGI IMG/M metagenome (GOLD analysis project Ga0116157, IMG submission 89882) | Active sludge microbial communities of municipal wastewater-treating anaerobic digesters from USA - AD_UKC048_MetaG | ecosystem: Engineered > Bioreactor > Anaerobic > Digestate | place... | reverse complement strand
GAGAATTCTCTGAGAATCCTGAATGCCAGAAGGACGATCAAGAAGGACTCGATTGCGGCCAGACTGAAGGAGTTCCGGCCGATCATCGCCGTCATCCCGTGCCGGAAAAACTATGATTTTTATCCGGATCTCTGGCGTGAGAACATCCTCGAGGATTCTCTCCTGGAGCACGCCATCAAAAGCTGCATGAGCTCCCCGATCTTCGATCACATCGTGGTGACCTCGGACAATCCGGACGCCCGAGAGACCCTGGAGAAGTTTTCGGACCCGAGGCTCCTGTTCATGGGACGAAACATCGAGCACACCATCCCGTCGTGCAGCATCGTCGCATCCCTCGAGCCGATCGTTCGCTCGCTGGACGCCCGTCGGTCCGGAATCACCGTCCTCTCCTACATCCAATCGCCCTTCATAAGCAGGCATATTCTCGAAGAGGCGGTTCATACGTTGTTGGTCAACGATGCGGATTCGGCATTCGCTGTCCAGGAAATCCACGACCCGCTGCTGAAAAGGACGCCAAACGGGCTTGTCCCCATCAATTACTCCAGGGGAATCAGAACGGATTTCGACACGATCTACCTGCAGGCAAGAACCGCTTCGGCGACAAAGAATATTAATTTGAAGACCGGAAGTCTCACGGGCTCTAAAATCGTGAATTTTGTCGTTCCCAAGGAAGAATCGTTTTTCATCGAAAACAAAAAAGATCTCGAAATAGCCAGACTCCTGAGTGTAAGGAGTGTAAAATAAGATATGAAATTCGGAGCAATACTCGCTGCACGAACCGGTTCGCAACGTCTTCCGGGGAAAGTTCTTTTCCCTTTCATGGGAGTGCCCGTCGTCTCCTTCATCATTCGACGACTCAAAACGTCCAGGCTCCTCAGTGAAATCGTCCTGGCCACCACCGTGCTGCCGGAGGATGACAGGGTCGCCGAAATAGGAAGGCAGGAAGCGATCGGCGTTTACCGCGGTTCCTCAGAAGATGTTTTGGGAAGATATGTAAAGGCCGCGGAAAACAGGGGATTCGATCATGCCGTGAGGGTGACCGGGGACTGCCCGTTCGTCGACGGGGAAACTCTGGACTATGTCCTCGAATCCTGCCTTCGAGAGAAAACGTTCGATCTGATGACCACCAAGCCGGCATTTCCTCATGGGGTCGATTATGAGGTGTATCCCACACGGGTTTTGAAGGAAATCGATGCCATGCCGGCACTTCCATCCAGCGAGCGGGAGCACATCCTGAACCATGTGTATGACAACGCTGCCGAATACCGGATCAAGCGCCTGACCCCGCCTCCCGACCTGGTCCTGGATGAGACGATTTTCCTGCTCGACACCCGGGAAGATTACGACCGGATGCAGCTTCTGCTTGCAGGAGAGACCGATCCTCTGGTCAGGCCATCCCACCTGATACGAAAGCATCTCCATTCGCGAAACTCCTGATATCATGAAAACGTTCCGCCAACGTCTGACCGATATCTGCACGGCCACGCCGGATGTAGAGTGGATCACTTTTTTCGGTCTCACCGCCTCGACGTCATCCACCTATCGTGAGCTTTTCAGCCGGATCCACGACTACCAGGCCTTCTTTCGGGAGAAAGGGCTTGCCGAAGGGGATTCCGTCCTCATCATCCTCAAGGAGTCCCTCGATCTGTTCGCAGGCTTCTTCGCAGGAATCGTGCATGGGGCTTTGCCGGCCTATTTCGCCTATCCCTCGCCCAAGCAATCAATAGAATCATTTATAGAATCCATCGAAAATCTGCTTCGCTATAACCACATCAAAATCGTTATCGGCTTTCGGGAAATCGTGGAAATCCTTTCCCGGGTCGAGCCGCTGAAGGCCTCCCCCTGGTTCCTGGGCGCCGTTTGTCACGAGGACATTCCCCGGAGGAACGCTCCCCTGTCCTCCGAGTTTCCGGCGGTCGCAAAAGAGGCTTTTCTTCAATTTTCCTCAGGGACGACCGGCGCCAAAAAAGGGGTCAAGATTTCGATTCCCGCGCTTTTCAACCAGATTGAAGCCTATGCGGAGTGCGTGAATTTCTCCGGGGATTCAAAGGTCGTTTCCTGGCTGCCCCACTATCACGACATGGGCCTCATCGCCTGCATGCTCATTCCCTTCCTGATGAAGGTGCCCATCATCATGATGTCCCCGTTCGAATGGGTGAAAAATCCCCGTTTGCTTCTGGATGCCGTTGTCAGGCATCGCGGAACCCATCTGTGGCTTCCGAATTTTGCCCTGGGACATCTTGCCAAAAGCATTCCGGACGGAGACCTCAGCGGTCTGGACCTGTCTTCCATCCAACAGATCGTGTGTTGTTCCGAGCCGTTGCTCGCGAACACCCTCGAGCCATTTCTTCGAAAATTCGCCGGCACAGGCCTGAAAGAAGAAGTCATCAGGAACTGTTACGCCATGGCAGAGAATACCTTCGCCATGTGCTCGTCCGGAAAGGGGCCTGCCCGATTTCTCGGCATTGATATCGAGGCATTCTCGAAGGAACACAGGATCATTCCATCCCCCCAGGGGAGAAAGATCGCTTCTGCCGGGACACCTCTGTCCAACATCGACATCAGAATCATCGATGATTCCGGGAATATCCTCCCGGAAGACCGGGTTGGCGAAGTGACGATCAACAGCAACTGCATGCTCGAAGGGTATTTCAACAACCCAGAAGCCACTTCCAGCGCATTTCTCGGCGAATATTTCAAAACCGGGGACCTGGGGTTCTTCCATGCCGGTGAATTGTATATCACGGGCCGCAAGAAGGATCTCATCATCGTTGGTGGGGAAAATGTGTATCCGCAGGACATCGAGGCGATCCTCAACGAGGAGCCGTATCTGATCCCGGGGAGGAACCTTGCGTTCGGTGTCGATGATGCACGCGTCGGTACCGAGCGCGTCGTCGTGCTGGCCGAGGTTGGTGAAGATGTCGATCCGGCCGGAGTAGATCTGCTGCCGTTGAGAAAGAAGATCTTCGATCTGCTGAACATCTCTATTTCCGAATTTCTCCTGCTTCCCCATATGACCCTGAAAAAGGGGACAGCCGGAAAGATATCCCGTTCCCTGAACAAGGCTGAATATTTGAAGACCGGTTTCCTCCAGAGGGTATCCGCCGCGCCCCCCCTCGAGGGGGGCTCTTCGGGCCGGCTCGAGGATGATGTCAGAAATATTGTCATGAAGATATTACCTCGTCAGCCGGCGGGAAGCATTTCGGCGCGAACGTCCCTGCTCCGATCCGGTCTGCTCGATTCATTTTCGTTTCTCGACCTGGTCCGTTCCCTGGAGGAACGGTTCCAGACCGAGATTCCCAAGGAACTGTGGAATGAAGAACGGTTTGATTCCATCGAAATGATCGCGAAGACCGTTTCGGGAGTCGCGAAAGCCCCCGATCCCGCGCTGCTCGAAGCTGCCAGGATTTCTCTGGAAACAAACAGGAACACGAGTCTGGCCGTGTTGCAGAGATCTCATGCGGGGGGCGGTTCGAGCGAATCTTCCGTCCTCGAGCGGCTGATCAACAACCTTCCGATTGCCAGTTCGGGGATATATACGTTTTTGCTCCGATGTGCCGGGGTCAGGGTCGGCAAAAACGTGCGCTTTCTCGGAAGGGTCAACGTGAAATTCCGGGGCAGGCCCGGCAACATCATCATCGGGAACAACGTCACTCTCGGAGGGAACATTGATCTGAGAAATCGGGAAGAAGGGCGGATCCATCTTCACGATCATGTTTACGTCGAAGAGGAGGTCAGGATCGTCGCGGCCAGGGACGGGGGCGTTGAAATTCACGAAGGGGCGAAGATCGGCCCCTATACGATGATCCATTCCGGGGGCACCGTGACCATCGGCCGCTATGCGCTGCTGGCCCCATTCGTTCAGATCAATTCGTCCGAATGGACGATGGATCGGAACCGGTATATTCAGGAACAGGGTTTTCGCCATGGCATCATCGATATCGGCGAGGATGTCTGGTTGGGCGTGTGCACCTCGGTTCTGATAAACTCGAAGATCAACCGTGGCGCGATCATCGGTTCCAATTCCGTCGTTCACGGGGAAATTCCGGCCTTTGCGGTGTGTGCGGGCATTCCCGCCGTTGTCCTGCGATACCGGTAGAATGATCAGAAAGACAGGCTACTCGCCATGACCAACTCTCAGGAACGACCTGCACAGACATCCGACCCATTCGCGATCAGTGACGAGCAGTTCCGGAGCATTTGCTCGGATGCCGATACGTTGCTGCGCGAACTCTTTCCTGTCCCCAGAAGCATCACCGGCGACGGAGTTCGGGCCACCCTTTCGCGCCTGCAACGGGTGACCTCTTTTTCTGTCGGGGAGATCCCGTCGGGAACCGTGTGCTACGACTGGACCGTGCCGGACGAATGGCATGTCCGGTCCGCCTTCATTCGCGACCTGCAGGGGAACACCATCGTCGATTTCGCCGACAACAATGTGCATCTGGTGGGTTACAGCGTTCCGACGGACCGGATCATGAGTTTTGACGAGCTGAAGCCTCATCTGCACACGATCCCGGAGATGCCGGACGCAATTCCATATCGGACCAGTTATTATGCCAAGGATTGGGGATTCTGTTTGTCGCACTCCGAGTTCCAGAGGATGGACCGGTCCGGACGGTATCATGTCAGGATCGATGCCGACCTGCAGCCGGGCAGTCTGACCTATGGCGAATCCCTGCTGCCGGGGGAATCAACCCGGGAGATCCTGATCTCCACCTATTGCTGCCATCCTTCCCTTGCCAACGATAACCTGTCGGGAATCATTCTCTGGACGCTGCTTCTGCGATACCTGAAGCAGATACCGTTGCGTCACTCCTATCGCTTCGTGATCGTTCCGGAAACCATCGGCGCAATCGCCTATCTGGCTGCAAACGCGGAGGCCATGAAGCTGATACGCTGTGGGTTTGTCGTGACGACCGTCGGCGGCCCCGGATCGTTCGGATACAAGAAAACGTTTCTCGGCACACACGAACTGGATCTTCTGGTGGAACTTGCGTTCCGGGAGCAGGAGCTCGAGTTCGTCTCCTATCCCTTTTCCGTGAATGGCAGTGACGAAAGGCAGTACTCGTCCCCCTATTTCAGAATCCCGGTCGGAACCATTTGCAAGGACAAGTATTACGAATACAAGGAGTATCATACTTCCCTGGATAATCTGGATTTCATCAGTGCTGAGAACCTGTGCCGAACGTTGCGCCTCTATCTTCGGGCTATTGGCAATCTGGAACGAAATCTCACCTTCCGCTCTCTTCACCCCTGGTGCGAGCCGATGCTCGGCAAACGTGGCCTGATCGCAAACAGCGGTGGAGCCTTTCTGCCCGAACGCCTGGGGGGGCAGAGGACCAGGGAAATCATCGGATGGCTCCTGTTCCATGCTGACGGGAAAACACCTTTGTTGGAGATTTCACGGCAGACAAAAATCCCTTTGAACGATCTGTACGACGTTGCCCTGGCGCTCCAGAAGGGAAAACTCTTACAAAGAATCGAGGAATCACCATGAACATCGCCTTCGTAAACCCATCTCTCCGGCCAGGCGCGAAACGGCGGCAACTGCCGGTGGGGCTTGCCTACGTGGTTTCGGCCGTGAAGCGGGCCGGGATCCCCTTCGACCTCGTCGACATGGATATCAACCAGTATAATCTGAACGATCTGCGTGAGATTCTGGGGAAGAAGCCGTATGACGTCGTGGCCGTCGGCTGTATCGTCACGGGCTACAAGCATGTCCTTGGGATAGCCGACGTTGCCAAGGAGTGCAATCCCGCCTGTGTCGTCATTGCAGGAAACTCTGTCGCCACCTCCATTCCGGAAATTCTCCTGAACAATTCCCGGGTGGATATCGCCGTGATGGGCGAGGGGGATGTGACGATCGTCGAACTTCTCCAGGCATTGGCAAACCGTCGGGATATCGCAGAGGTGAAGGGGATCATCTTCAAAAAAGACGGAAGACTGCACGCCACGGACAAGCGGAATGTCATTCCCTGCCTCGATAATGTCGAGTTTCCCGACTGGGAAATTTTCGACCTCGAAAAATACAGCGCGTTCACCCAGGTGAATGTGAACTACTTCTCTGATAAACCCATCGTCTCTTTTCCCCTGAACTCCGCCCGCGGCTGCCCTTTCAACTGTACGTTCTGCTACCACGTTTTCAAACGCGAGAAGTATCGCAAGTATTCGGAAGACGTCGTGATGAAGGAAATCAGGAGATTGCACGATCGGTATGGCTGCAATTTCATCAATTTCTGGGACGAACTCACGTTTGAAAATGTCGCCAGCGCCGAACGCATGGTATCCAAGCTCAATAACCTCGATTTCAAGATTTTCTGGACCGGCTCCATCCGGGGAAACCTTTTCAAGAGTCAACATCTTGATCTGGTGCGGGAGATGAAACGAAGCGGTTGCGACAATATCGAATACTCCCTGGAAAACGCCAGCCCGGAAATTCTCAAGGCCATCGACAAAAAGATCAGCGTCGATGATTTCATCGAACAGTCGAACGTGCTCTGGAAAGGCGGTGTGGTTCCTCTGACGAGCGTGATTTTTGGTTATCCTCAAGAGACCCCGGAGAGCATCCGCCTGACGCTCGAGGTCTGCGAAAAATGCAATATATTCCCTTCCGTCGGGTTCCTGCTGCCCCTTCCCGGGACGCCGATCTATCAATGGGCGAAGGATAACGGCCGGATCACAGACGAAATCGAGTATCTCATGAACAGTGGCGACAGACAGGATTTCCATGTGAACCTGACCAGCATGTCGGACCACGAACTGGTCGACACCGTCACCGTCCATCTCGAAAAACTTGCGGCAAAACTCGGATTGAAGCTGGATTCAGTTTTCAAAACCACGACATATCAGAAGCCCAAGTCGAAAGACGAAACCCTGGGCTGAAAGGGAATGCTTCTCTTTCTGCTCGTCCCCATTCTCATGCCGGAGGTTTGAAATGGCTTCCTGTCCTCTCTGCGAATCGACGGATTTTACGTTGTCCCACTTGGGCCCGACACGGATCCAGAAGTGTTCGAACTGCCACCTCTGGTTCATTCCGGCGCCGGAGATCGAGGGCAATTACGACAAGACCTATTATGCCGCCACCAGGGCGGACAATCACGATCTGAACGCTCTGAGAACCACACAGTATGAAATTGACGCCAGACATCTGCATCGTCATATCCAGAGCGGAAACCTCATCGATGCCGGCTGCTCGATAGGAGCCTTCATCGACGCGCTCGATGCGGTCGGAAGGTATACGCTTCTGGGGATCGATCCCGATCTGTCCGCCATCGAAGTGGCCAGGAAGAGGACCGGCTCATCGCATATTTCCTTTGAGTGCTGCGACTGCATGAGCCTGGAACCTCGGCAGGAGGCAGATGCGCTCATATTCCGGGGCTCCTTCCAGTTCCTGGGGGCAAATCTGGCAAAGACCCTGGCTCGGGTGAAGACACTGTTGAAAAAAGGCGGCCTGCTTTTCATTTACGTGCTTCCAAACTCAGATTCCTTTGTGTTTCGTCTCCTTGGCGAAAAATGGAGCCTGTTCGATCCCGTCTACCACCGGTTGATATTCAATTCGAAATCGATCGAGCAGATGTGCAGACTTTTCGATTTCGAAATCGTGGAACTGTCATACCCCTATCTGGAAACGGTTTATGCCGATATCGAAAAGGATTACAACTCCGTGATCGGTCTCGTCAGAGGAGAAGGGCACTCCAGTCCGCCTTTCTGGGGCAATATCATCCAGCTCGTGCTGAGGAATCGATAGAGTGGCCGGAAAAGCCGTTATCATCCATTCGCCGGAAGAGGCCGAGCATTTCGTCCGGCAACATGGTACAAACGCAGACAGGGAGTTTCGGCTTTTTACGACCAGCGCTGCGGTGGACGGTTTCCTGGCGCAGAGACACTCTCTTCGAAGTGAATGTTTGAGCTGTTATATAACGCATGATGAAGTCGTCGAACATATTCAGGTGTCCGAAGCCTTTGTCATCACCCTCATGGACGCTCTCGACGAGAAAATTTCCCCGGATTTCAACCGCAAGGTGGGCTGTCGGGGAATGAGGTTTTTCCAGCCTCTCTACTCCTATTACGGCTTCATTCGTTTCAATGCCTGTCTGAATTTCCTCATCGGTCTTCAGCGTGCTCTCGCCCGGCATGACATTTCCGAACTTCACTATTACGAATACGCATTTCGCGAAGGATTTCGGTCCGAAATGAGCATAGCCAAGCTTATTTCCGGAGTGCTTCCCGAAAAGATCGAGCGATTTCCCATCGGGCTGCCTGCGAATGACGGCGTGGTTGCCGAACGTGGAAGATCGCTCTTCCAGGCGGGCTTCGGGCTCGTTTCTGACTTCAGGCGGCTGGCCGGCATATGCCACCCCGGATTCTTGGGCCGGCTCCTTCACAGATGCAAAACCCTCCTGTGTTTGATGGCACCCGCGAGCCGCCGTCCGGCGGTGTTCATCCACGACCCTCCCGGAAAACTCTCCTTCTACCAACGAGCACTGAAACGATACAATCTTTTTTCCGAAGAGCTTGTCATGCGGTGTTCAGCCGCCAAGAGCGAGGAGAAAAAGAGTATTCGGCTCGATATCGACATGCCCCGGCAGGATCGTTTCGGCATAGGCCGGTTGATCCTGGACGACATGGAAGCCGACTGGAATGGCAACAACTATATTGACGCGCTGATCGCTTTTTCCGCGGCCGTGCGAAGCCATGACATAAGGCTCGGTGTCTGGGGAACACCGCCGGTCAGCGGCTCGCGCGATCTTCTTCACTCGCTCCTGTTCGAATATCTTCTGGTCTCGGGAATCCCCGTCATTGGCCATCAGCATGGAGGGCCTTATATCGGTGATCAGAAGAACTACACGGTTGCATTCATGGATTTTTCCCGGTGCAGTCATTATGTCAGCTATGGGTTCACCAAAGAGGATTTCAAACATGCCTATCCCCAGGCGGCCGAACCCTGCGTCGAACTGTTCCGTTATGGGAATGCGTCCGTGAAATCCGGAAACCGTCAGCCCCCGGTGACGAAAGAGGCGGTCGACATCCTTTTCCCGATCACCAATACCATTTCCCTGTTCGATGGTGGCATGAAACGGGACAAGCCGGACTTCATCATGGCGAAGCAGGTTGCATTGCTGACCCACCTGGAGTCGAAAACCGGTTACAACATCGTCGTCAAACCATTCAAGCGGAGCAATTCCAATAATCTGTGCATGTTTTCCTACTTGAAAGGATGCAAAAACATCCGAATTGCCGATGACCTTGCTTTTTCCGAAGCCATGCGGATCTACGATGTCAAATGCGTCGTCATTGAACATATTTCCAGTCCTCTCTACGAGTCACTCGGTGAGGATGTCGAGATTCTCGTGTGGGCAGGCAAGGTGGCTCCACTGGAAGACGGTGCCCTGGAGCTGCTGAAAAAAAGGGTTTACTTTCTCGAGACGGAGCGGGATATGTTGGATCACATTGACCTGTTTTTGAAGAACGAACTGCCGAAAAAGCGTGACTCGTCCTATTTCGACCATTATGTACGCGGCTGTACCGACGGCAGACATCGTGAAATCAGGCTCGCAGAGCGTCTCGCACGGTCCCATATCAGGAGAGACGATGAGGCCGGCAGTGACAGGAACGGGAAGCAGCGAACTCGTCATGAATCCTGATTCCAAAGGCGCCGAAGGCCCGGCGACCGGGCAGGCGGCGCCGGACTCGCTTGCGAAGCGGTATCTCTTCAAGGTTTCCACGAATGTTCTGGGCCTGATCATCAGCCTCGGCTCCCAGGTGATCATCCCGCGAAGTCTTGGCCCCGTCGCGTTTGGAGATTTCAACTTCCTGACGAACTTTTTCAATCAGTTCATCGGATTCTTCGATCTCGGAACGTCTCTTGCCTTTTTCACCAAGCTTTCCCAGCGCCCCAAGGACAGCGGCCTCATCGGCTTTTATCTGATTTTCATGGGGATCATGACCCTGCTGACGCTCGGATTCGTGGGGTTGCTCCATGGCTTTGGACTCTTTCCGCTTCTCCTCCCGGACCAGAAGCCATTTTTCATCATCCTGGCCGCGATTCTCGGCCTCGCCGGCTGGATGGGCCAGGTTGGAGCCGGCATGGGCGACGCGTTTGGTCTCACCGTTCCAATGGAAAAAATCCGGATGGTGCAGAAGATCGTGGGGTTTGGACTCGTCGTCGGTCTCTTTTTCTCGAATCTCCTCGACCTCGAAACTTTTTTCTATTACAACCTGATCCTGGTATTTCTGTTTCTGGCGCCGCTGTGTTCCCTTCTCGCAAAAAACGGCATGGCGTTTCGATACTGCCTGAGGCATGCCTGGAGAGCGTTTGGCAAGTATCTTCAGGAATTCTGGACCTATTGTCACCCTCTGTTGGTCTACTCACTGGCAAGCATGATCATCAACATGATGGACAGATGGCTGCTGCAACGATTTGCGGGAAGCGAACAACAGGGCTTTTTCGGGCTTTCGGCCTCCATCGGCGCCATTTGTTTCCTGTTTTCGAGTGCGATGACCCCCCTTCTGACGCGGGAGTTCTCCATCGCTTTCCATCGGAACGACAAGCCTATGATGGCAAGCCTGTTCCGAAGGCATATCCCCCTCCTTTTCTCGATAACCGCGTTCTTTTCTTGTTTCGTCGTGGTTCAGGCACCCAATGTGGTGGCCATTTTCGGTGGCAGCCGGTTCGCTGACGCCGCCGTTCCCGTTGCGATCATGGCCTTCTATCCCGTTTATCAGACCTATGGCCAACTGGTCGGAGCGGTCTTCTATGCAACCGGCAATACCGGGTTGTACCGAAACATTGGCCTGACCGTCATGCTGCTCGGCATGCCCGCCACCATCCTCCTGGTGGGGCCGTCCGCCGTGTTCGGGCTGGATCTGGGAGCCACGGGGCTGGCCCTGAAAAGTGTCCTGATCAATTTCATTGCGGTCAATGCCCTTCTGTTCTTCATTGCCCGGGTTCTGGAATTCCGGTATTCGAAATACCTTCTCCACCAGGCTGGATGCCTGGCTCTGTTTCTCCTGGTGGGTCATGGCTGCCGTCTGATGGCGAACGTCCTTCTCCCAGGCGCTTCCAGAGGTGTTCTGTTCGTTGTCGCAGGCGCGGCATATTCCGTTTCGGCTCTCGTCATTCTGCTCACCGTCCCCCTTGCCTACGGTCTCGACCGGGGGCATACCGACAAACTTCGGAAGCTGTTGGCACCATATTTGGGGATGCATCGGTGACCTTGTTCGCTTTCCTGTGTTATCCGGTGGGTGCCGGCCGCTCTTCGGATTTTCCCTGCCTTGGGAACGTCTGGCGGTTGACAGCCTTTTTGCGGAAATATCGAAAACTATCCTTTACAGGACACGGGCATTCTGCTAGTTTCATATCACTCTTTTCAACCGGGACGCAGGAATGAACACGGAGTTCTGGATTCAACCTCCCAGCGGCGAATTCCTCGAAAACGACTACTGGAATGACGAGGAACAAGAGAAATCCAAAGAGTTTTTCATCCTGGACGGGGATTTCGGCAAGCTCGAGCGTTTTCTGGAAAAGACGGGGCTTGGCAGGGATCTCGAGCGCTGTCTCGAACTCCTGAAACGACAGTTCGACATCACCCTTGGGGGCGCGGGAATCGATCTGGCTGGAGGAAATCTCTGGGCGGTTCCCTACCTGCTGAAGTCCGGGCGGGTGACGCATCTTCACTGCCTGGAGCGGAGCCATCACCGGCTGTTCAAGCTCGGCCCCAATCTCATCAGGCATTATGGAATTGATGAAAGCCGGATCACGCTGGTGTACGGGGATTTTCATGATATCCACCTGCCGGATGGCTCCCTCGATTTCGTCTTCCTGTCAGCCGCCTTTCATCATGCCGCCGAACCAAAAAAACTGCTTCGCGAAATACGCCGCGTCCTGAAAGATCGTGGAGTCGCCATCATCATTGGCGAGCATCATGTCGACTTCCAAAAGGCGTGGTTGAAAAACCTGGGCAAGCTGATTCTCCAGGCCCTTCTTCCTGCGCATGTTCAGACCCTCATGTTCGGGAAGCAGCTTGCGCCGCGCCCTCTCTGGGCGAAGACCTGTGATCTTTTTCCGCCCGATCCCCTTCTCGGGGACCACTTCTACTCGCTTCGGGAATACCGCAGGATGTTCACCGGCTTCGACATGTGTGACTTTCACAACCCGTCGAATCGGTTCCGGTCATTCGTTCTCGTCAAGCGGTAGTCCCCGTGAGGTCGTCCGGCGAATGCCTTCGCCGGCATGCTGAGATTTCCCGGGAAGCCTGACGCCGCACTGTATCTTGTCAGGGGAGAGGAGTATACTACTGCGGCATTGATGTCATCTCACAGGGGGAACACGGATCCCCCCCAGGAAGGAGCTCTCCACACCATGGCCAGGAACTTTCGCGTCCTGTTCATTTACCCGAATACGGAAATGGCCACCCTCGTTCCGATCAATCTGTCCCTCCTCTCGGCGTGTCTGAAACAGGCTTCGATCGATGTCGAATTGTTCGATACGACGTACTATCATTCGGAAGAGGTGAATTTCGAACAGAAGAAGGTGGAGCTTCTCCAGCTGAAGCCGTTCAGTTATTCCGACAAGGGGGTTTCCTACCTTGAAACGGATATGTTCCAGGATCTGAAGAAGCGGGTGAACGACTTCCAGCCGGATCTCATCGGGATCACCCTCGTCGAAGACACGTGGGAGCTGGGAAAATCCCTCGTTGCTGCCATTGCCGATTATCAGCGCCCGGTTATCGCCGGCGGGGTATTCGTCTCGTTTTCTCCCGAAGAGACGATTCAGAACCCCAATATCGACATGATCTGCATTGGCGAGGGCGAGGGGGCTCTCGTCGAGCTGTGCCAGAAAATGCGGGCAGGGGAGGATACGACCGGGATACGGAACTTGTGGGTGAAGAAAAATGGCCAGCTGTTCAAGAATCCGATGCGGCCTGTCACCGATCTTGCGACCCTGCCCGTCATCGATTACGATATTTTCGACCGGAAACGCTTGTATCGGCCGATGCAGGGCAAAGTCTATTCGATGATCCATGTGGAACTGGACCGGGGCTGTCCGTATTCCTGCACGTATTGCGAAGCCCCCCAGCTCCGAAAACTCTTCCAGGAAAACGGATGCGGAAACTATTACCGTCGAAAGACCCCCGATCAGATATTCGCCGAACTCAGGCAGTTGATAGATAAATATAAGCCTGACTATATCAATTTCAATGCCGAATCGTTTCTTGCCAAGCCCCTGGGCGAACTCCAGGAGCTTGCGTCGCGTTACGCATCGATTCGAATTCCGTTCTGGTGTCAGTCCCGTCCCGAGACGGTGACCGAGGAGAAGATCCGGATCCTGAAAGAGATGAATTGCCAGAATATGCAGTTCGGAATCGAGCATGGGAACGAAGAGTTCCGGGAGAGGATGCTGAACCGAACATACACCAATGCCCAGATGATCGAAGGATTCAGGATTGTCGAGGATGTTGGAATTGCCTATACGGTCAACAATATCATCGGATTCCCGGAGGAAACCCGGGAGCTGGTGTTCGATACGATTGCCGTCAACCGGGAGATCAAGCCAGCAACCGCGAATGTATATCTATTCACGCCCTACAAGGGCACGACTCTCTATCAATACTGCCTGGAGAAGGGATACATATCCAGCGAGGACCGTGTTCACCAGGTGCTGGATTCCGTGCCCTTGAGACATCAGAGCATTTCCTACCAAGAGCTCAAGGGGCTCCAGAGGACGTTTCCGTTGTATTCTCGGTTTCCCGAGAGCCGGTTTCCCGAAATCCGGCGGGCGGAAATTTTCGATGAGGAGGGAAATCGTTCTTTCGAACGATTGCGCAACGAATACATGGAGAAGTTCTTCGGGATCCCCCACAAATAGATACAGCTCCGCGGCAGGCTCCTGTGGGGCGTCCTGGAGCTCTGAAGAGCACGAATCGCAGCATTTCGGCAGGAGGAACGTTGGGTGTCCAAGATACTCATATCAACTACATCTTTTGATATTGAACGACAGGAGCTCTTGAAATCGATCGTGAGCCAGGGATTCCAGCTCGTCACGAATCCTTACGGCAGGCGCTTGAAGGAAACGGAGGCGGCGGAGCTGCTGACGGATGACATCGTTGGCATGATTGCCGGAGTCGAGCCTCTCACGCGCCCCGTGCTGGAGGGTGCGAAGTCGCTGAAAGTGATTTCCCGTTGCGGTGTTGGCCTGGACAGCGTCGATCTCATGGCCGCCCGGGAGCGGAGCATTGAAGTTTTCAACACGCCCGGCGCCCCGGTTGTCTCCGTCGCGGAGCTGACCCTGTCGCTCATCCTGAACATGCTGCGCAAGGTGGCGCAAGCCGACCGGAGCATTCGGGCCGGGGAATGGAAGCCTCTCATGGGCGGCCTCCTGGCCGCTCAGACCATCGGAGTCATCGGCTACGGCCGCATCGGAAAGCGGGTGTGCCAGCTTCTGCATGCCTTCGGAGCCAAGGTGCTTGTCTATGATAAAATGGAAACCTCCGTAGAAGCCAATCTGCAGTTTCTGCCCATGCGGGAACTCATCAGAAAATCGGATGTCATTGCGCTCCATCTTCCCTACGACGAAGAGACCCGCCATCTCATCGATACCGAGATGCTCGAGCTCATGAAACCGAATGCCATCCTTGTCAACACCTCCCGTGGCGGAATCATCGACGAGGTGGCCCTTCACCGCGCGCTCTCCGAAAAGAGGATCGCCGGTGCCGCCCTGGATGTATTCGAGGAAGAGCCTTACAAGGGGCCGCTTCGGGAACTTCCGAATGTCCTGCTGACTGCCCATATGGGTTCATATGCTCAGGAGGCTCGGCGGCAGATGGAGGACGAGGCAGTCGAGAACTTGTACAAGGGACTTGTGGGAGCTGGAATCCTGGCCAGGTGACAACAAATGAGTAAAAAAAAGGAACATGTCGTCGTTTTCGGTGGAAGCGGGTTTCTCGGAAGCCATGTTGCCGATGCCCTGTCCGAATCCGGTTTTCATGTCCGCCTCTTCGACTGCAATTCATCCCCCTATCGGAAACCCGATCAGGAGATGATCGTCGGCGACATCATGGATCCCGATGCCGTCGCCCGAGCGGCCAGCGGATGCCGGTATGTCTACAACTTCGCTGCGCTGGCGGACATGGATGACGCAAAAAACAAACCGTTGCAAACGGCGAAGCTGAACATCATCGGCAATCTCCACGCGCTCGAAGCTGCCCGCATGGCGAAGGCCGAGCGGTTCGTTTTCGCCAGCTCGGTGTATGTCTATTCTGCGGCAGGCTCCTTTTACCGAGTCAGCAAGCAATCCGCCGAGAGCTTCGTGGAAGCGTATCAGGAACGTTATGGCCTGCCTTACACCATCCTTCGATACGGATCGCTCTACGGCCGCCGTGCCGACAAGCGCAACGCGATCTTCAATTTCTTGAAAACGGCTCTCACCGAAGGAGCCATTTCCTACAAAGGCAGCCCGGATTCGATGCGGGAATACATCCACGTCGCCGACGCGGCACGGCTGAGCGTTCAGATCCTCGACGCGGGCTTCGAGAACCGCCACATCATTCTAACCGGCCATGAACGCATGCCCGTCAGAAATCTCCTGAAAATGATCTCGGAAATGATCTCCAAGCCGGGCCAGGAGTCTGTCAAGATCCATTTCAGCACGGAACGGGAATACTGGCATTACGAAATGACCCCTTATGCATTCCATCCGAAAATTGGGCACAAGCTCGTTGCGAATGATTACGTGGACCTGGGCCAGGGGTTACTCGACTGCATCGCCGAGATTCACGAAGCCGAGTGTCGGAATGGGCAAACCAGCGACGGTGACTGGATCGTGGACAAAAGCGACGAAACATGATGGCGGCTTTCCATTTCGATGCAATTGTTTTCGACTTCGACGGGGTCATTCTCGAATCCGTCGACGTGAAGACGCGGGCATTTGCCGCCTTGTATGCCGAATACGGTCCGGAAGTCGTCCGACAGGTGGTGGAATATCACCTTCGGCATGGTGGAATTTCTCGGTTCATCAAGTTCCGTTACTACCATGAAACGCTCCTCGGTAAAGTTCTTTCTCCCGATGACGAACAGGTGTTGTCCGAGCGATTTTCCAGCCTGGTCTTGAGTGAAATTCTGGCTTCGCCCTGGGTTGCGGGCGCCGAAGCTTTCCTCCGGAAGTATTGCCGCATTCTTCCGTTGTTCGTTGCGTCCGGAACGCCCCAGGAGGAACTGGAGATGATCATCGAGAGACGGGGGATCACCAGGTGCTTCGTTTCCTGCCATGGCACTCCTTCGTCCAAAGGCCAGATCATTGCATCGATCGTGAAGCGGCACGGATTCAATCCTGGACGTGTTTTGATGATCGGAGACGCCATGGCCGACTACGAGGGAGCCCGGGAAGCTGGAGTGCGGTTCCTTGGGCGTCTTGGAACCGGCAGCACCGTGTTTCCGCCGGATGTCGCCACGGTCCGCGACCTTGACACCCTGGAGACCTTCATCACTGCCACCTGACGTCCGGTGCCTTTACTTCGAATGCTTCTTTTTATAAAATACCGCGCGAAAAGGAGTCTCTCATGATTGCTGCGTTGCTGCTTGGACGGAAAGGAAGTGTCGGATTTCCGGGGAAGAATCTTTTTCCCCTTCTCGGCCGGCCGTTGTGCTCCTACCCCCTGATGGCAGCAAAGAATTCGCCCTCTGTCGACAGGACCTACGTATCGACGGATGACGAGCGAATCATGGAGATCGGCAGGGGGCACGGAGCGGAAATCATCGTCCGTCCTCCCGAGCTCGCCTCAAAAACCGCTCTGGGTGAGCATGCCTATGTTCACGGATACAAGGTCATCCGGGAGCTGGCGATGAAAGAAGGGAAAGAGCTCGAACTGATGGTGCTTCTCTTCTGTAATGCGGCAACTATTATACCACAGGCTATTGAAGAAGGCATTGCGGCCCTCCGGAAAAATCCCGAATATGACTCGGCCGTCACGGTGTCCTGCTACAACATGTGGAGCCCCCTGCGCGCCAGGAAGATAGGCGTGGACGGTCTTCTGCATCCGTTTGTGCCCTTCGAGACGTTCGGAGACCCGAAAACGCTCAACTGCGATCGTGATTCGCAGGGGGACGTCTGGTTCGCCGACATGAGCGTTTCGATCGTTCGGCCCCGATGTCTCGAACACCTCGAAGACGGCTTGCTGCCCCAAAAATGGATGGGACAGAAGATTTTCCCCGTGAAACAGTGGGGGGGCTGCGACGTCGACTATGAATGGCAGATGCCCACCGTGGAGTATTGGCTGAAGAAGCAGGGCTTCACCGAAACCGCGACGCCTTATGAAAAAGGCGGCGTGGCCGCCAGGGGAGTCGCTTCCCATGGCTAATCGTGATCGAGAAACGAGCGGGGGCGTTCGTTTTGGGATTGTCGGCTGCGGGCGCATTGCGTATCGCCACATGGAAGCGATCGCTGCCAATCCACAGGCCAGGCTTGTAGCCATCTGCGATCTGAATCTCCAGCGGGCTGAGGAGCGCAATGCCGGAGTCGGGGTGAAGATCTACCGTGACTATCATGAAATGCTGCGCCGGGAGGCGATCGATGTCGTCTGTCTGATGACTCCCAGCGGCATGCATGCCGAACATGCCATGGACATCATCAGGAATCATCAAAAACACCTGGTGATAGAGAAGCCCATGGCCCTGCGGACGGAAGACGGGGAAAAGCTCATCGAAACTGCCGAAAAATGTGGGGTTCGGCTGTTCGTGGTGCATCAGAACCGCTTCAACAAAGCGATTCAGAAAATCAAAACGGCGATTGACGATGGCTCGTTCGGGAAGATCGTTCTCGGCACGATCCGCATCCGGTGGTCGCGAGGCCAGAGCTATTACGACCGTGACCCGTGGCGCGGGACCTGGGCATTGGACGGCGGGGCGCTGACCAACCAGTCCGTCCATCATATCGATCTTCTTCAATGGCTCCTCGGGGAGGTCGAGTCCGTTTCGGCCTCTGCGGCGACACAACTCGTGAATGTCGAAGTCGAGGATACGGCGACCGCCTGGCTCCGTTTCAAAAGCGGGGCACTTGGTGCCATCGAGGCAACAACGGCAACCCGGCCTCTCAACCAGGATCTCGAGGCATCCATTTCTATTCTCGGAGAAAAAGGCACCGCCATCGTTGAGGGCGCTTCGGTCAATCGGCTTACGACGTGGACGTTCGGCGATATCGATCTGAACGCTCATTCCGAAGCGCCGCCGAACGTCTATGGTTTTGGTCACAATGTCATCATCGACAATGTCGTCGATGTCCTCCTCCGGGGGGGCGCGCCTCTCGTCTCGGGCCAGGAAGGCCTCGCTGCGGTCCGCATTCTGCATGCTCTGTATGCCTCCATCGAACGCAACGGCGAAGTGGTTCGACTCGACGATCATCCGGTTTCCCGCCGATTCGGCCTTCTGGACGAGAAAAGTCGCCCGATCGCGGATCTGTACAGGACTTCAAGCGTATTGGGCGGCAAGAGCCAATGACGACCTATCTCATAACCGGCGGGGCGGGTTTCATCGGTTCGAATTTGGCCAGGAAGCTGGTCGAGACCGGCAACACGGTCTTCGTTCTCGACGACCTTTCCACGGGATTCGAGCGGAACGTTCCCGCCGGCGCGACCCTTCTCCGGGCGGATATCAGAGACGCCCGCATGCTCGAACGCCTGCCGTTACCGGCAAAGCTCGATGTCGTGTACCATTTTGCGGCGCAGTCTTCGGGAGAGGCATCGTTCGACGATCCGTCGCGAGATATCGAAATCAACTATCATGGAACGTGGAACATTCTCGAGATGGCGCGCAGGCACAAGGCCACCCGGTTCATGTATGCCAGCTCCATGAGCGTTTACGGCGAGGCTCCTTCGGATCATTCCCGGTTATCCGAGGAGTATCCCTGCAAGCCGGTTTCCTATTACGGATGCAACAAGCTGGCTTCCGAACACCTGATCCGCCTTCATGCGGCGCGCGAAGGAATTCACGCAACCATGCTGCGTTTCTTCAGCGTATATGGGCCGGGCCAGAATCTCCACAATATGAAACAAGGTATCGTGAGCATCTACCTCGCGTATGCGATGCAAAACCAGCCGATCTGGGTGAAGGGCGCCCTCGACCGGTTCCGCGATCTGACCTTCGTCGGAGATGTCGTGGAAGCCTGCAGGAGAAGCGAGGTCAACCCGGCGACCCATGGCGGTGTGTTCAATATCGGAACCGGCGTCCCGACCACGGTCGAACAGATGGTCAAGGCGATTCTGCAAGCCTTCGGCCGAACGGATTTCCAGAAGTGGGTCCGAGTGGAAGGCAATACCCCCGGCGACATCAAGGGTTGTACGGCTGACATCTCACGACTGGAGGCGGCTCTGGGATGGCGCCCGACGATGACGATTGAGCAGGGGATCCGGCTGATGAAGCAATGGGTGGATGAAACCCGAGATTGGTGGAAAACAGATGAATGACACACATCCCGAATGCAATCTGTGCCGCTCTGGGGCGGTTCGCCTCCGCAAGAGCGGGGTATACGGCAATCCGGCGCAGAGTATCCATATCTGCGAGTCATGCGGCCATACATTCCTGTGGCCGCTCTTGACGGATGCAGAAGAAGAAGAATTCTATATTCAGGACTATCCTGCTTTTCTTCTGAAGCGTGGCGATGTCAAGTGCACATCTCCGGAAGAGCATTTTCGCAGAAATGGCGGGGAAGCCAGGCGCCGCTTCCCTTTCATTCGGCCGTTGCTGTCGCCGACGGCACGCGTCCTGGAAATAGGCTCGGCGAGCGGTTTTTTTCTCGATTTTCTCCGGCCGCATGTCGGCGAGCTGCTGGGAGTTGAGCCCAACGCCGATCATGCTGCCCATGCAAACGCGAAAAACATTCCGACCGTTGGAGACCTGCGGGAAGTGAAGGACCGCAGGTTCGATCTGATTTTTTCCTACTACGTTCTGGAGCATGTCAAGGATCCATCGGGATTCGTGAACGTCATGGCGCAATTGCTGGCCTCTCCCGAAAGCATTCTGGTGACGGAAATTCCGAACGGTCAGGAGGCACTGGTCTCATTCTACAAGTCGAAGGCCTATGATGAGTTCGTCTGGCAGCGGGCTCATTGCAGCTATTTTTCCGTGCCTGTCCTGAAGCACCTGTTCGAGAACGCGGGGTTTGAATCCGAATTCATCCCGGTTCAGCGCTACGACATTTCGAACCACATGCACTGGCTGATCGAGGGAAAACCCGGCGGCCAGGCGAAATATACCGAAGTGTATTCAGAAGCATTGAACCAGGAATACCAGAAATGTCTTTGTAACAACTGGCTGTGCGATAGCATCCTTGTGTTTTCCCGCCCGACAAGGAGGACAAAATGATACATCCGCGGCCGGTTGTCGAAAACCTGCATCGGACTTCCCAGGAGAGTCGCAAAGGGTATTTGCGGCTCGAAATGAACGAGTGCCCTGACGGTCTGCCTGCGGATTTCGTGGAGAGTTGCCTGCGGGAGATCACCCCCGAGTTCCTTGCGACCTATCCCGAATACGATGAGCTGATGGCTCTGATCTCCCGGCACGAGGGCTTGGTCTCTTCCGGGCAGATATTTCTCTCCAACGGCTCGGATTCGGCAATCAAGCATGTGTTTGAGGCGTTTGTCGCCCCTGGCGACAGCATCCTTCTGGCGAATCCCTGTTTCGCCATGTATCCCGTCTATGCACAGCTATACCAGGCCAAATTGATCGGCGTGGAATACCAGCCGGACCTTGCCTTTCCGACGGAAGCCTTCCTGGAACGCATGGGAAAAGACGTCCGACTTGCGGTCGTCGTTAATCCCAACAACCCCTGTGGATCTCACGTTCCCAGCGAAGCTCTCCTGCAGATCCTGACGAAAGCGGCACAGAACGGGACGCTTGTGATCGTCGACGAGGCCTATCATTACTTTTTCCCGGAAACGGCAATTCCGTTGATCGCGAAATTTCCCAACCTTCTCGTGACGAGAACGTTCTCGAAACTGTGCGCTCTTGCCGCAGCGAGAATCGGATTCGCCGCCGGCCACCCGGATATCGTTGGCGCTTTGCGAAAAGTCCGGCCAACATATGATGTCAACGGGATCGGCGTCCTGCTTGCCAAGCGCTTTCTCGAACAGCCCGATCTTATCCGGAAAGCCCTCCTTGGGGTCCAGCAGGGGCGTGACTGGCTTGCGAGCCGGCTTCGCGAGAAGGAAATTCCCTTCCGGACGACGGATGCAAACTTCCTGCTGATCGATGCCGGAGACCGTGTTACCCGGATCATGCAGGCGCTGCGCAACGAAAAAGTGCTCGTTGGAGGGGGATTTCCCTATCCCTTCCTGAAAAACTACATCCGGGTCAGCATCGCACATAAAGCCACCATGCAGGCTTTTTGGAACATTTTCGAACGGGTTTGGGACGAACATGCCAGGTCTCATTGAGCGTTTCTTCAAACGGGTGCTTGCCTGCGTTCGGCCCGATGACAAACGTCGTCTGGCAGAACGATGGAAGCTGTTTCAGCTGAACCAGGCCTTGCGGCAACAGCGGCTTTCCGAAACGGTGGCGAGATTGCGTGAGATCGTTCCCGACATTCGCAACCAGGAATCTCGCCAGATCGAAGAAACCGATTTTCTGGAACTGAAACGCCGGGGTCTCCAGGCGTTCCAGTGCGATCTCATGCTCGAGGCCCTCCGGGATGCCCCGTCATCCGGCTTCTTCGTCGTGGATATCGGGGATTCGGCCGGAACCCATATGCGGTATCTGCGCGGCCTTCTCCCGGATCATGTGGGATTGGAAACGTTGAGCGTGAATCTGGACCCCAGAGCCGTCGAGAAGATCCGGGAACGTGGTCTTCCCGCCTTGTTGTGCCGGGCCGAGGAGTTGAGCCTCGACCATCCGATCCATCTGTTCGTCTCTTTTGAGATGCTCGAACACCTGCACAATCCAGCCATCTTTTTCCGGCGATTGTCCCGAGACGGGAAGGGGCGCCGCCTGGCGTTGACGGTTCCCTACCTCCGCCAGAGCAGAGTGGGCTTGCATCATGTGAGGAGCAAGGACAATTCGAGGATCTATGCAGAAGACGAGCATATCTTTGAACTGTCACCGGCAGACTGGACTCTCCTGATTGAACACTCGGGATGGAAGGTCGTTCAAGAGCGCATTTACTATCAATATCCTCGCGGAATTCCTGTCGTGAGTTCCCTGATGGCCTCCTATTGGCGATGGTTCGACTTTGAAGGATTCTGGGGTGTGATTCTCGAGCCGGATCCGACGTATGCTGATTCATATCTGGACTGGGAAGGCTGATATACCCATCCGTGGGCGTTGTCGGAACACACCGTTTTGTCATGCCGAGCCAGATGAAATCGGAACTCTTTCCATGCCACGGCTCGAGTCGCGGTATCCGGAACGCCGGAGTTGCCAGACACCGCCGGCTTTCTGAAGAATAGGCATGCGAATATAATTTCTGGAGCCTTCCGTTACGGGCCCAGGACTTCGTGAAATCTCCAATGGAAGTCAATCTCCATCTGTTCTTGGTATCTGGAACGAAAGACGTTGTAAATCTGATCTGGGAAACAATCTGAATGAACAGTCAAGGCAATAGGGAGATTCCTGAATCGGGATGGAAATTTGATTTTTCCCCGCAGGGAGTGCTTCCGACGTATTGGCGCCAGAAGTTTGATTCTGTTGTTTCTCACTGCAGAATGCGTTTTACCACCCTGACGGACGAAGTCTCTGAAACGTATGGCAATGATATCTCCTGGTGGGTTTCAGAGCTGGCCTGCCGGAATTCGCTCACCAACGAGTTTTTCCTTGAATATTGCCGGATACATTTTATTCGGGAATTGATGAGCAATGGGGTTGAGATCGCCGAAATTCGGACCGATTCGCCAGAAGTTGCTTCCATTCTTACGGGTTTTCTCGAGGGGCATCGGACGAACGTCACGATCATACGCAAAACATGGTGGCAACGGCTGTATGCTTGTTTGCCGCGAGTGAAAGACTTTTTCCTTCTTTTTATCAGAGAGCTCCTTTATGCAGCGCTTGCCAAATGGTTTTATCCCATGCAAAAAGGAGGCTTTTCAGCAAAAACCGTCCTCATCGATACATTCGTCTTTGCGGAAAGCTTTTCTGACAATACCTTCATCGACCGGTATTACGGCCGATTGGATGCGTTTTTCCGCCCTGAAGAACGAGAAAAAATTGTTTATGCCCCGATGATCATGGGTGGTATCAAAGATCTTATTCCCATGTTCCAGAAATTACGCCATGTGCAAAACCAATTCCTGCTGAAAGAAGATCTCCTGACGTGGAGAGATATCTTTTGGGCCTTCGGATTTCCTTTCCGGATCTTCCGGAGAAAGCCGCGAAGATGGGTCGAAAACGGAATAGATTTCACATCCCTTGCACGGAAAATATGGATTGAACATCTGTTTTCTGCGAATTCCGTCTTGGGGCTGATGAATTATCGCTTTGCGCAGCGGGTGCGGGAAGAAAAAATTCCCCTATGCCTCGTCATCGACTGGTTCGAAAACCAAATCATTGACAAAGGCTTCAACGCCGGATTCCGGAAATATTTTCCGGACATAGCGCATATAGGATACGAGGGCTTCATAGCTCCTCCGACGTATCTGTGTGTCGTTCCTAGCAAAAAGGAGTATGAATACAAGGTTGTTCCCAAAACCATTGCCGTTACGGGGCCGGGGTTGATCGGAAAAATGAAGGAATTTTGTTCCGATCTGGATGTCATTGCAGCCCCTGGCTTCAGATTTTCATGGCTGTGGAAGGACTTTTTGCCCGAACCGGATTCTTCCTACCATACCATTCTGATTGCATTGGACAGCACCATTGAAGCATCCCGGGATATCTTGCATTGTGCCATCACGGCATTGGAGCATGATCTCCCTCCCAATGTTCGATTCTGGGTCAAGCCCCACCCGGCATCGATGCCCATCGAAAATCTCCTGGCAACATTGGACATGAAACTTCCCCGGAATTTCACCGTCATGAAAGGGGATTTTTCATCCATCCTCCGGAAATGCGACATGATTCTCACCAACACCTCCTCAACATGCATGGAAGCGATCGTCCTGGGAATCCCCGCTCTTATCGCCGTGAGTCAGGCCAGTTTCAGCCGCAATCCCATCCCTTCGGAGATTCCGGGCGAGTTGTGGCGCATGTGCTTTACTTCCGAGGATACTGCGCGGGCTATAGGGTATTTCTCAACGCATCCCCTGGATTGCAGGACAAGGAAAGCGCTTGGACAAAAAATCCGAAGCGACTATTTCACGGAAGTGACTTTCAGAACGGTACGTGACTTTCTCAGGATCACCACGACGTGAAGACGTGCCCATGGATCCGCCCCCCCTCGCGTTGGACTACCGGGAAACGGGCGTGATCGCCCGCGTTTGGGATGCTGGACCCGAGGAGGGGGCTGTACAGAACGGTTCCGGTGAGGTATTCTGGGGACGATCGTTTCACCGGCATGAAAACGAGCGGTATGGCCGGGCCTGTTGGCGAACGGTGTGAACACCTACTCCCCTCGAGGAGGTTCCGAAATGAAGGTTGTCATTCTGTGTGGCGGGCAGGGGACACGCATCCGTGATGTGGCCGATGATATCCCCAAGCCGATGATCCCCCTGGGACGGTATCCGATCCTATGGCATATCATGAAGTATTATTCTTCCTGGAACCATCATGATTTCATTCTTTGCCTCGGTTACAAGGGGCAGGTGGTGAAGGATTTCTTCCTCAATTACGAGACCCATACGCGTGATTTCACCATCGATTTCTCGACATCCCGGGGAATCACCTTTCACGACGACCACGCGGAAAGCAACTGGCGGATCACCTGCGCCGACACGGGGCTGAAAGCCATGACCGGTGCCCGTGTGAGGAACATCCGGAAGTATCTCGGGGACGAGAAGGAGTTTTTCCTGACCTATGGGGATGGGGTCGGCGATGTCGACCTCGACCGCCTTCTGGCGTTTCATCGTTCCCATGGCCGCATCATGACCGTAACGGGTGTCCGGCCGCCGGGGCGGTTCGGGGAAATCATGTGTGAAACCGGGGGGAAGGTGACCGAGTTCAATGAGAAGCCCCAGGCGAGCGGCGGCCGGATTTCCGGTGGCTTTTTCGTTTGCCGGCGGGAGCTCTTCGAATACCTCCCGGAGGGGGATGACCTGGTATTCGAGGTGGAGCCCATGCGGGCTCTGGTGCGTGCGGGGCAGATGATGGTGTATGAGCACGATGGGTTCTGGCAGCCGATGGACACGGCCCGGGACTTCCAGTTGCTGAACGGGCTCGTTGCCCAAGGGAAAGCCCCATGGATCCGATGGTGAAAAACAGACGGGTTTTGGTCACCGGCAGCACCGGCTTCAAGGGCTCCTGGCTCTCTCTCTGGCTTCTCGAGCTGGGAGCGGAAGTCGCCGGCTTTGCCCTTCCCCCGGAGCGGCCGAACGACTTGTATCACATGCTCGGATTGGAGCCGCGCATGAAACAGGTCTACGGGGATATCCGCAATCCGGATGCCTTGTCGACACTCTTTCGCGAGTTCCGGCCGGAAATCGTGTTTCATCTCGCTGCGCAGCCCCTCGTTCGCCTTTCGTATGCCGACCCCGTCGGCACGTATTCCACCAACGTCCTCGGCTCGATTCATCTCCTCGAGGCGGTCCGGCATTGCCCGGAAACCAGGGCATTGATATATATCACTTCAGATAAATGTTATCGCAACCGCGAATGGCTATGGGGATATCGGGAAAATGACGAGCTGGGCGGCCACGATCCGTACAGTGCCTCCAAGGCTTGCGCCGAGGTGGTGTTTTTCTCGTATCTCGACTCGTTTTTCCGCTCCCGTAAACGGTTTGGAGCTGCCTCGGCCCGCGCCGGCAACGTGATCGGCGGGGGGGACTGGGCGGCCGACCGTCTCGTGCCCGACTGTATACGGGCCCTTCAGGCTGGAAACCCGATCATCATCCGTAATCCGCACTCGATCCGCCCGTGGCAGCATGTTCTGGAGCCCCTGTCCGGCTATCTCTTGCTGGCGGAGCGTCTGATGGCCGATCCGGAAACGGTTTCCGGCGCCTGGAACTTCGGCCCCGACGCCGAAGCGGTCCGTACCGTCCGGGATCTGTCGGAGCGTATCGTTGGCCAGTGGGGCTCGGGAGCCATCGAAATTCACTCGCCGCCCGATGCCCCCCATGAAAGCAAGCTTCTTCAGTTGAACTGCGACAAAGCCCGCCGGCTTCTCGGATGGAAGCCCTCGTGGGACTTCGAGCGCGGCCTGAGCGAAACCGTCGCCTGGTATCTCGGGGTTCACCGGGGAGAAAACCCTCTGGAACTGGCCAAAGCACAAATCAAAGCCTTTGGAGGCCTCTCATGATCGACGGAGTCGTCATCACCCCGTTGCGGCAGATTCCCGACGAGCGCGGCAAGATCATGCACATGCTCCGGGCGGATGCCCCGCATTTCAAGGGATTTGGCGAGATCTACTTTTCCTGTGTTCATCCGGGCGCAATCAAGGGGTGGCATATCCACACCCGGATGACCCTGAATTATGCGGTTCCCTTTGGAAAGATCAAGTTTGTCCTGTATGACGAGCGTCCCGACAGCAAAACCCGTGGCGAAATTCAGGAGATCTTTCTCGGACCCGAGAACTACTGCCTCGTCACCGTTCCGCCCCATGTCTGGAACGGCTTCAAGGGCGTGGGCACAGAAACCTCCATCGTTGCAAACTGCGCCTCGATCCCGCACGATCCGTCGGAAATCCAGCGCAGGGATCCGTTCGATCCCTCGATCCCCTACTCGTGGGACATCCGGCACCAATGACGACCAACGTCCTGATCACCGGGGGATTCGGCTATCTCGGGGCGCGCATGGCGAGCCACCTTCTGCGCCTGCCGGAACATCATGTGTGCCTCGGGGGACGAACCCTTCCTTCGCCAATCCCTGCGGAGCTTGAAGGGGCCACGGCCCTCCGCATGGATGTTCTCGACGATGCGGACGTGCGTAAGGCATGCGAAGGGATGACGCATGTCATTCACCTGGCAGCGTTGAATGAGATCGATTCCGCGAAGAATCCGGAGCAGGCTGTCGCGGTCAATATCCAGGGAACGCTCAGAATGCTCCGGGCGGCCCGTTCCGCGGGGGTCAGGCGGTTCATCTTCCTCTCCACCGCCCATGTGTACGGTGCACCGCTTGCGGGGACGATCACGGAAACCACGCCCTGCAGGCCGATCCACCCGTATGCCATCACCCACCGGGCTGCCGAAGATTTCGTTCTGGCCGCTCACAAGGCTGGGGAAATCGAGGGAATCGTCATTCGTCTCTCGAACGGAATCGGGGCGCCACTTCATGTGGGAGTGAACCGGTGGACGTTGATCGGAAACGATTTGTGCCGTCAGGCCGTGGAAAAGGGAGAGCTGGTTCTCAACTCCCCCGGTCTGCAGAGGCGCGATTTCATCACGCTTCAGGACGTCTCCCGGGCCATGGGACACGTTATGGCGATGCCCGCCTCTGAAATATCTGGTGCTATATTCAATCTCGGCGGGGAATGCGTGCTGCAGATGATCGATATTGCGGAGCTCGTCGCAGATCGCTGCTCGGCCGTTCTCGGCTTCAGGCCGCCCATACGCCGTCCCCAGCCTGCGCCCGGGGAGCTCGCCCCCCAGCTCGAATACCGGATCGACGCGCTGAAGGCGACGGGATTCCGGCTTGCCGGCGGCCTGGCGGAGGAAATCGACCGGACATTGGTGTTGTGCCGCGATGGAAAGGGGCATGGTGCGCATGCCTGATTCCCCCGCCCCCCTGGTGTCGGTCGTCATGCCGACTTACAATCATGCGGCTTTCATCAGGGAAAGTCTCGAATCGGTGAGGGCGCAGACGATGCCTTCCTGGGAAGCCATCGTGGTCAACAATTTCTCCGAAGACGACACCGTCGAAATCGTGAACGGTCTCGGCGACCCGCGGATCCGCCTCGTGAATTATCACAACAACGGCATCATCGGTGCTTCCCGGAATCAGGGTATGCGGCTCGCGAAAGGCCGCTTTCTGGCATTCCTGGACTCGGATGACATCTGGCTTCCCGGAAAACTCGCCCGGCAACTGGATGAACTACAGGCTCATCCCGACGACGACTGGTGCTATTCGGATGCCGAGTGCTTCGATTCGCGGAGCGGCGCGGCATTGGAGAAGTTCAGCGAACTCTATGCCTCGCTTCCGCAGGGATGGGTAGGTTCCTCGCTGTTGCAGGAAGGGAATTTCATCGCCTCGCCGACGGTTCTTGCGCGGCGGGATGTCGTCGTCGCGGCTGGGGGATTCAACGAATCACCCCTCGTGCGCTGTCGGGAGGATTGGGAACTCTGGCTTCGCCTTGCTGCCTGCCACCGGATCGCCTTCGTTCCCGAGGTTCTTGCCCGCTATCGGGAACATCCGGCGAATGTGACGCGGAATGAGGATCTGGAAAGAGTTCGAAAGAGCAATCTGCAGGTCATCCGGAACGTCGTCGAAGCGTTGCCCGCGGTGTATGCCCCGATACGAGGTCGGGCGGAGGCCCTGCAGTATCTGAATTCGGGTGCGTCCTATGCGATGCGCGGGGAGTTCGGACGTGCCCGACGTCTCTTTGCCCGTGCCATCGGGAAATATCCCCTGTTCCGGCATGCCTGGGCCTGGTTGTTCCTGAGCTTTCTCGGAAAAACGGGAGTTGCGCTCAAGGAACGCATCTTCCCGCTGCCCCGGCGGGTCACGACGCTGGCTCATCGGTGAAGAACAGGATCAGGGTCGCCTGGGTCTGCACCCCCCTGCTGTATGGCATCGGGGGGACCTGGAAGCATCTCACGAACTGGGCTGCTTCGCTCGACCAGAACCGATTCGAGGCCGCCCTGTTTTTCGGACCGGTTCGCGCCGACCAGGCGGCGCCGATTCGCGAACATTTCCAACGCTTCCGGAATCTCACGGTCCGTGCCGTCGAGGGATTGTTCCCCGTCCGCCACTGGCCGATCGTGGGAGTGAAAAACCTTCGTTCGGCCCTTGAAGGATGGCGGCCGGATATCATCCACTCAATATATATACAAAGCGATTTTTTAGGGGCGCTCGCCCGGCCCGCCTCCACTCGTGCGCATATCTCTTCCTGGGAGAGCGATCCTGAACTGTGGCTGACGAAAGGATGGAAAAAACCCTTTTACAAACTCGGGTTCGAAATCTGTCGGAAGTATATCGACCACTTCGTCGTTTTGTCGAGCCATCTGCGCGAGGCGGGCATCAGAGATCTGCATATCCCCACGAGTCGGATTTCTGTCATTCCCATCGGACTCCCCGCGAAGGAGTTCCCCCCGAGAGCCTATCCCGAACTGCTTCTGCCACTCACAACTCCCAGGATCGGTGTTATTTCCCGGCTCGACCCCGGAAAACTCGTGCACATGACCGTTCAGGCTGCCACGCAGATTCTGAAGGAGTTTCCGGACGCCCGTTTCATCATCGTCGGGGATGGGACGGAACGAGAGCGACTGCAGCGGATGGCGGAAGAGTTGGGAATCGCCGGAAAAATGGAGTTCCCGGGGTGGCGGAACGATGTGCCGCGGCTCCTTGCCGGAATGGACGTTTTCGTTTTCACGTCCACCTCTGAGGGATTGCCCGTAGCGGTTCTCGAAGCCCAGGCGGCCATGGTGCCGACGGTCTCGACAAGAATCGGCGGCGTGCCCGATGTCATCACTCACGGAGACAACGGCCTGATCCTCGAAGAGACGACGCCGAAATCGATTGCTGAAAGTGTTTTACGCCTCTTGCGTGATCCTGTGCTTGCCCGCAGCCTGGCCGTGCATGGCCGGCACAAATTCGAACGAACCTATACCATCGAACATGAAATGGGAGCCTTGCAGGATCTCTATCAGAGATTCTGTGATACCCAAGGCCGGCGGTGATTCCGGAATACCGGTTCAGTTCGGAAAGATCAGCTTTCGGAGCATTGCCGGGCCCTTCGCGAGCCGGTCACGGATTTTCCGGAAAACGGCGCCCGGTTCCTGGCAGAATTTCCTCAGGGTGGCGAAGAAATACTTCTTTCGATGCATTCTGAACGCATGTCCGACCATTTCCCGGATCGTTTTTTCCCACTCGGCATCGCCCATCGTGTCGGAAAAATTCATGAATGGACTTCCCTGGTGAAAGCGCTTCCAATCGAGATTGGGGAGGACGATTTTTCCGGAGTCTCGTAGGGATTGAAACAGCGGTGTCCCTGGAAGGGGCGTGACGATACTCAGATAGAAAAGATCGAGCGGGATGGTCCGCATGAGATTGATGGTCTTTTTCATTTCGGCGTGGGTTTCCCAGGGGAAGCCGACCATGAAATACCCTGTCACGAGCAGGTGATGCCTGCGCAACAGGGAGATCGCCTCCCGGACGCGGGCAAGGGTGATTTTTTTCGATATCGCAATGAGGGTCTTTTCTGAGCCGGTTTCGATCCCGATTGCAACGCCCACGCAGCCTGCCTGCTTCATTGCGCTGACGATCGACTCGTCGAGCAGATCGACCCGCGTGTTGCAGATCCAGGTGACGTTTTCGGTCTTCAGAACCGCGCAGAGTTTGAGAAGCCGTTCCTTGTTGAGCGAGAACGAATCATCCTCGAAGCAGAATCGTGTGATCCCGTATTTTTGCTTCACCTGGCGGACTTCATCGCCCACGCTCTCCGGACTGCGGAACCGGACGATCTTGTCGCTTGCGCAGTAGAGACACTGGAAGGGGCAGCCGCGTGCGCTGACCATGATCCATGTATAGATAGCCGGATTGTCGGTATTCTGAAAGCTATACTTCTGGAGGGATGATTCGAAAATCGGCAGCGGGAGAGTGTTGATATCCCGAATATAGGGCCGCGGCTCGGTGATCCGGACTGCTCCCGCCCTGTCTTTGAAGGCGATTCCCCGGATGGCGTCGGGATTCTGGACGTTCTCCAGCAACTCCCGGAGTGTCTCTTCGCCTTCACCGATGACGACGAAATCGACGCTCTCATTTGCGGCCGTTTCGGCCGGCAGAGCCGTGGGATGCTTCCCGCCCATGATCGTGATGATCGAAGAGTTCACCTTCTTGGCGATTCTGCTGACCATGACGGCGGAAATGTAGGAGGCCGTCATCGAGCTGATGCCGACGACGTCCGGGCGATACTCCGCGATCACCCGCTCGATTTCGGCCCAGATCGGATCCTGGGGATCTGTCAGGCGTCGAACATACTGTTCGTGTTTTTCCGTGAAGAGGTAGTTTGAAAGAGTTGGGACCTGATCTGGGGCGAAATCGGCATTGTAAATTTCGATTTCGTGCTCTGGAAGATGTTTCTGAATATAGACGGCAAGGTAGTTCAAGGCTACCGGCGGGGCGATCAGCGTCGAACCGAAAAATCTCATCCAAGGCGGGTGAATCAACAGAATTTTCACGGAACGGCTCCTCCAAACAGGTGAAACACACTATCGCATGAAACGGCTTCGTTTTCCAGGGAGTGTGTGAAAACAGAACGTTCATCGACCGTCGGGCGTGCCGATCGGCTCGTCGGGGGCGTAGTCACGGTGGGCTTTGTGGCCGAGGCAGGACCAGTAGTCCATCGGAGAGATGCCCGTGCCGGGCCGCTTGGCGGTGAGATTCTCCGGGGTGAAGGGCTCGCCGGCCTTGATTGGAAGGGCGGCGACGAGGCTCTTGCGGGCGATACACCGGTTCTTGCGCTCTGACGGGGCGGGTTGCTTCAGGCCGGTGCCGAGGGCCCGCTCGATCTGCCGGATCCCCGCAACCATCGCCGTCAGCTCCTGGGGCTCGAGCGAAGCTTTGTGATCGGGGCCGGGAAGCGTTTTATCGAGGGTGAAATGTTTCTCGATGACGCTCGCCCCGCGTGCCACGGCGGCCAGCGGGACGGCAATTCCCGTCGTGTGGTCCGAGAGGCCGACCGGAAGGTCGAAGGTGTCGCGCAGCGTATCCATCGCGCGCAGGTTCACGTCGTCGAACGGGGCCGGGTACTCGGTCGTGCAGTGCATCAGCGTGACATTGGTCTGAAGGTGGGCCTGCCCGGCTCCCGTGCCGAAGGCATCGCGGAACAGGTCGCGGGAAGGCGGCTCGCGCCGGCCTGCGTAGCCGAACGCCAGCACGCCGAGCGCTTCCTCAACTTCCTGCGTCGTCGACATGCCGGTCGAGAGGATCACCGGCAGCCCGGTGCGGGCGATGTGCAGCAGAAGCGGGCCGTTCGTGATCTCTCCGGAGGGCACCTTGAGCCGCTTCACACCCAGCCGGACGAGCAGATCGACGCTTTCCCCGTCGAACGGGGTCGAGAGAAACCCGATGCCGAACTCCTGACAGCGGGCGATGAGTCGTCGGTGGGTCTCCTCGCCGAGTTCGAGCTTCCGGACCATCTCGAGCTGGGATTCCCGGGCATCCGTTGTCTTCGTCTGATACTCGGCCTTTGGGGCGAACCGGCTGATCACCCGCTCCGCCCGGAACGTCTGGAACTTGACAATGTCGGCTCCGGCCCGTGCTGCGATCTCGACCAGTTCCAGCGCCAGGTCGGGTGAGCCGTTGTGGTTGACGCCGGCTTCGGCAATGATCAGGGTGCGCGGGATGCGGTCCGTCATGGAAACTCTCCTCTCGTCTTCGAAATCCGGGTGAAATCAGCCGGCCGTCGGAAGGTCGATGAACCGCTTCCGCAACAGGGACTCCCAGTCGGGAAGCGAGACCAGATGCGAAACGATGCGGGATGCTGCGTGGCCGTCCCCATAGGGGCTTTCGACGGTCGAGCAGTCCATCCCGAAAGCCCTGGACAACGCCGCGGCGATTGCGTCGCGCGCCGGCGGGCAGTCGATGACAGACGCGGCACGCTCGCGGCCCTGCTGCCGGTCGCCGACATTGACCGCCGGTTTTTTCAGTGCCGGTGCTTCATACAGTCCGCTCGAGGAGTTGCCGACGACGGCATCGCAGTGCCGCATGGCGCTGAGATACAGGAGCTGGCCGAGCGACTCGTGAAGGCAGGCCGAGGGGTGGGTGGCGATGAAAGCATCCAGCCTCGTCCGCAACGGGGCGGCCCCGGGGTCGGCATTGGGTGCCGTGAAGATCAGGCCGGTGTCGGGGTTGAGCGCGCCGAGGGCGGCGAGCAGCTCGTCGAGCTGGTGTTCGCCGGGGGTGGCACCGAGGGTCACGGGATGGAAGGTGACGAGCAGATTGCGCTTCCGAAGCCGGAATCCGAGACGGCGCTCGAGCTCTTCCCGTGAAAGAGGCGGAGTCTCCCGGATCACGTCGATGCCGGTGCTGCCGGAGACGACGATGCGATGGGCTTCTTCGCCGAGCTGGAGGATGCGCCGGGCCGAGGCGGGCGTGGTCGCGAAATGCAGGTGGGACAGCTTCGTCAGGCTGTGGCGGATCGCGTCGTCGAAGGCGCCCTCCGTCACGTCGCCACCCGCGAGGTGGGCGATGGGGATACGCATCAGAAGCGCCGCGAGGGCGGCGGCCAGCATCTCATACCGGTCGCCGAGAAGGACGATCATCCCGGGCCCGAGGCGGGAAAAGGCCTCGGCGAAGCCGGAGACGCCCCGGCCGGCCGCCCGGGCCAGCTCGGCCCCCGAGTCACCGTTGAGGCCGAGGTCCACCCGCTCGTCGATGGCAAACCCGTCCCGGTCGATGGCGCGCCAGGTTTCCCCGTGAGCCGGGCTGAGATGGGTGCCCGTGATGGCAAGCTGCAGGCGCAGCGCGGGCTGATTGCGGATTTCCCGCATGACGGGGGCCAGAAGCCCATACTCGGCCCGGGATCCCGTGACAACACACACCGCACGCGGGTTGCCGACAGTCATCAGATATTATACCTATCGATTTTATAAAGAGAAAGATTTTCGGGCCGGACGAACCAGTCCGCCGTCTCGGTCAGACCGCGTCGGAGGCCGTCGATACCGGCGTATTCCGGGGACCAGCCGAGAAGCGTGCGGGCCTTCGTGTTATCGGCCCGAAGACGTTCGACTTCGCTTCCGGCGGGGCGGAGGCGCTGGGCATCCGTTTCGATCTCGATCGTTGCCCCCATGATGCCGGCGATCAGATGCGCCGTCTCGCCGATCGAAATCTCCTCGTTCCGGCCGAGATTGATGATCTGGCCGAGGGTGCCGGGAGCTTGTGCCGCGGCGATGAAGCCCCGGACGGTATCCGAGACGTGGTTGAAGTCGCGGGTCGGCGTGACGGCGCCAAGTTTGATCCGCCGGTTCCCGGCCGCGATCTGGGTGATGATGGTCGGGATGACGGCACGCGCCGACTGCCTGGGGCCGTAGGTGTTGAACGGACGGACGATGACGACCGGGGTGGCGAAGGAGTGGAAGAACGACAGGGCGATCTGGTCGGCCCCGATCTTCGAGGCGGAGTAGGGCGACTGCGGCTGAAGCGGGTGTTCTTCGGTGATCGGGACGAACCGTGCCGTTCCGTAGACTTCGCTGGTGGAGGTGTGGACAACCCGATTCACGCCCAGTTCGCGGGCGGCCTGGACCACGTTCAGCGTGCCTTTTACATTCGTATCGATATATGTGTCGGGGGAGTGATACGAGTAGGGAATCGCGATCAGGGCCGCCAGGTGAAACACCAGGTCGCAGCCGTCCATGGCCCGGCGCACGCCGTGGGGGTCGCGGATGTCTCCGGCGAACACTTCGAGCTCGCACCGGATTTCGGGCGGGCTTTGGTCCAGCCAGCCCCAGCTGCCGAACGAGTTGTAGAGGACGAAGGCGCGCACGCGGTGTCCCGCGCGGACCAGGGCTTCGGTCAGATGGGAGCCGATGAAGCCGTCGGCGCCGGTGACGAGAATGCGCTTGCCGGTGTCAGGCATGGTGAGTCGCTCCTTGCGGGATCATCCTAGCCCGTTCCCCGCCGCGCCGCAAGGCCGGACGGAGGATAATCCGCCCCGCTTCTTGCGAGCAGCCGGAGATACAGCGACTGCAGGCGGATCCTTTCGTCCTCGATCCGGAACCGGGTTTCGACCGTCCGTTTCCCGGCGGTTGCCATGGCCCGGGCCCGGTTGGGGTGCCCGAGCAGCGTGCGGAGGTGGGTGGCCAGCTCCCCGGGGGTGTTCGACCGGAGAAGCAGGCCGTTTTCCCCGTCGGCGATCACGTCGGGGACCCCGCCGACCGCGGAGGCGATCGTCGGAATGCCGCCCGCAAGGGCCTCGAGAACCGCATGGGGCAACCCCTCCGCCTCGGACGTGAAGACGAACAGATCGAGTCGTGCCAGGAGAGCCGGCACGTCGTGGCACCACCCGGGAAATTCGACGCGATCGGCAATTCCGAGAGAGTGGGCGAGTGCGACGAGCCGATCGCGCTCCGGGCCGTCTCCCGCGACGACGAGGCGCAGTCGCGGATACCCGGCCGCCAGCTCCCGGAAGGCCTGGATGACGACCTCGGGCTTCTTTTCGGGGGACAACCTGCCAAGCGTCCCGATCACGGTTTCCCGACCGCCTCCGCCGCAAAGTGAGATATTTGTATTGATATATATACCTGACGGTATCAGGGAAACGGCCGATGCCGCAATGTCGAACTCGTCCACGGCCTGCCGGCGCATTCGTTCCGTCAGGACGATGAAGTGATCGATCCGGCGTCTGCACAGCCGGAACACGAGACGGTTCAGAGGCGCTTTCCACGAGGCATCGAGCCAGTATCGGGGATCGCTCTCCCAGGAGGAAATATGGACCGGTATACCAAACAGACGGCGCATCAATACGCCGGCGGCATCGCAGGGGAGGAAAAGGGTGTGCAGCAGAGTGGGTTGCACCTGCGCAAGGAGTCTGGCGAGGCTCCGGAGACCTGCGCTCATCCAGTGACGGACGGGATACAGCCCCTCCGCCGGGATGGCGCGAATTCGCCCGAACGATTCGAAATGGCAGCGGATGGCATCCGCTTCGGCTGGATTGCCCGGGGCAAAGATCAGCGTGGTATCGAATCTCTCCGGATCGATGATCCGGGCCCAGTTCGTCAGATGCTTCCACGTGCCCCCAATGCCGAAGTGAAGTGGACCGCAGAGCCACGCGATGCGGTGTCTGGGGTCCGTCTGGCCAATGTGAAAAGAGGCTGTCATGGCGATTCTTCCGCATGCTATCCCGGAACCGGTCCGCGTGCAAACTGCCCTGTGGGCAAGCCCGAGCTTGAAGCTGTCCCGGCATTTGCGCGGGGGCAGGGCTTGAAGTATGGTAGGGAAGTATCGTTCGATGGCGAAAGGGAGAGGGCATGAAACGGTTCGCTCTTGCTGCATGGATGAGTCTGTTCCTGGCCGGTGCCGCCCTGGCGGGGCCGAGGGTCGTGTTCACCGGGGAGATTTCCGCGAATCCCGATCTGTACAGCCTCGACCTGGCAACGGTGCCGGCTGAACCGCGCCATCCGGGCGCCGCCGGCACACTTCCCGCCTCGTACGGGGCGGACAAGGTCGTCAGGCTGACGAACGCCTCCACGGCGGAAATGCAGCCATCCGTGGCGGCCGACGGCAAAACGATCGCGTTCGTTTCCGACGCCGACGGCGCCCCATCACTGTATCTGATGGATGCGGCCGCTCCGCAGGCTCCCTGGCAGCGGGTGAGCCCCGGGATGGGGGCGTATGCCCACCCGGCGTTTTCCCCAGACGGTGGGCAGATTGCCGTCAGCTATGCGCCGGATCCCGAAGCCCCGCTGACCGGCACCTGCATTGCCCTCGTCGATCCGAAGGCGAAGACCCAGGCCGTTCTGATCCGGGGTTCTGATGTGCGGCCCGGCTATGATGCTGCCGACGGGCCGGTTCTGGTTCTGGACCGGCCGCACTGGGTCGATGCGGGGAGCCTTCTGTTCGTCGCCCTCGAATACGCCGATGCCGAGAGCGGTCGTCTGCTCAGTGCGACGATGTACCGGTTCGCCATTGCCGGCAAAACCTTGACGCGCCTTGCCGGTGGGGAATCGTACTTTGACGAGCAGGGTGCGCCGCGCGGTTTCAAGGCTTCGGTGCCTTGGTGCCGGCCTGACGGCGGGCTCGTGACGTTTGCGGCGATCCAGGGCCATTTCGATCGGACGGCCATGGCCATGAAGCCGGATGCGACGGAAAAACGGGTTCTCCCCATCCGCGACCCCGAGTTCTGGGGACCGGCGATTCCCGTCGAGGGCGAGTATCTGTATGGATTCCGCGGCGATGACGGCCGTCTGGGACTTGCTCTGACCACCAAGGCAGGGAAAGGGCCGCGGCGCGTGATCGGCTTCGGCGGCGCCGCTCTCGACCCGATCGTGGTCCCCTGACCGAAAGCGGACGTGCCCGCGATTTCGAGATGACGATCCGCAGATGGCACGGATCGGGTCGTCGGCATCTCGACGTGGACGCCCGTGTGTTCCGAAAAAAATATGAATTGATATATATCATGCCGGTCTCGAAGCGTGCGTTCGTGCGCGTCGGGGAGTGTGTCGCCGGGACAGGGATGAAACGATGGATTTCGCAGCGCTGAGACGGCATGTGGCCGAGACGGCGGCGGCCTGGAAAGAGCGGCCGCCGATCGTCGCGCGTGCCGTCGATCTGGCTCCATCGGGATTCGGTCTGGTGCTGAAAGCCCCGGCGGGGTGGGAATGTTTACAGATCCATCTGAACCCCGATCAACAGGGATTCAGGATCTCGCCGGCCTGGGACGAAGCGCCGGGTGAATCGGCGCTCACCCGGGCCATGGCCCGGCACCTGAAGGATGCCCGCATCGAGCGGATCGAGCTGTTCGAAGCCTCGCCTGAAAGCGCCAACGATCGCATCGTCCGCTGGCGGTTTCTGGTTCGTGACCCGTTTTTCGGGACGGTGAAACGGTTTTCCCTCATCGGGGAGTTCACCGGGCGCATTGCCAACCTGCTGCTGTGCGACGCGGACGGTGCCGTCATCGAACAGGCCCGTGCCACGGGGAACAACCGGCCGCGCGAGGCGTATCGGCCTCCCGCGACTTCGCCCGCCGACCAGGTGAATCCGTCGACGGCCTCGAACGAACTTCTCGGGGAAATCCTCTCGGCACCGCAACAGACATGGCCCGACCGCCTTCGGTGCTTTTCCCCGCTTGCAGCCAAAGAGCTGGCGTTCCGGCGGAATGCCTCTCCGGATCGGAACCCTGTCAGCCTTCTGCTCGATCTGGCCGTGGAAGCTTCCGCGGTCGACGGCCCGGTGCGGGTGTATCTGCAGGCGCGCCGGATGCCCGTTGTCAGTGCGTTCGAAGCCCGGCACCTCGAAGCGCTCGGGGCGGAGGTGCGCGACACTGCAACGGTCAATGCCGCATTGGAGCTGGTCGAGCGGGAGTTGTTGCAGCCCAGGCGGCTCGAGGCCCTGCGGGAACAGGCGGTTGCGGCGTTCGAGCGCGACCTGCGGACGAAAGAGCGGCTGCTCGAAACGCAGAGAGCGCTTCAGGCGGAGTATGCCGATGCCGAAAGCTGGCGCCGATCGGGCGATCTGTTGCTGACCTATGGCGGCGACATTCTCCCGCGGGCTTCGGAAGCGCATCTGACAGATTGGGAAACGGGGCAGGAGGTGACGATTCCGCTTGATCCGTCCCGGACCCCGGCGCAGAACGCACAGAAATGTTTTCATCGCTATAAAAAGGCACTCCGGGGCCGGGAGGAAACCGCCCGACGCATCAGGGAGCTCGGAGCCGATATCGCCTGGATCCGTGAGCAGATCTGGCTGTGCGGCCAGGCCGAGACGGCCGCCGACCTCGTCGCGCTGCCCACGGCCCGACCCCGGAAAGGCCGGCATGCACGCGCCGGCGGCCGGGGCGAGTCGGACCGGGCCCGGGCTGCGGCGAAGCTGATCCGCCCGCTGATCGAGATCGACGGGTGCCGCTTCTATGTCGGCCGGAACGGCCGGCAGAACGATCTGATCACCTTCCAGATCGGTCGTCGCGGCGACATCTGGTTCCACGCGAACGACGTTCCGGGAAGCCATGTCGTGGCTCGGCGGCCGGGCGGAACGCCCGATTCCGAGGACCTGGTGCGGGGTGCGGCGCTCGCGGCCTGGTTCAGCTTCGCCCGCGGCAGTTCGAAAGTACCGGTCGATTACGCCGACATCGCATTTGTGAAGCGCATTCCCGGGGGCGGTGCGGGCCGCGTGAACTACACGAACCAGAAAACCCTGTTCGTCGATCCGGCTTCCGCCCGGCAACTCCTCGAACCCCCCGAAGCCTGACCGGTTGCCCGGCCTCCTCTGCTGCGGATCAGAGTTTCACGAGGATGGCGGTGAGGTCATCCGCGAAGGGAGCGTCGCCGCCGAAGGCGGTGACTTGCTGGAAGAGCCGCTGGAGAAGAAGATCGGGAGCCTCTGCGTGCCCTTCGCGAAGGGTGGCTTCGAGGCCTTCGACGCCGAAAAAGGCGCCGTCGGCGTTCCTGCGGTCGGTGAATCCGTCCGAGTAGAGCAGCACGAGATCGCCGGGGCCGACCGGCTGCACGATCTGGCTGTACGGCCGGAGCTGCGGGAACCCCAGCGGCGGGCTCGAGCCTTTCAGTTGGGTGATGGTGCCGGTCCTGGCCGAATAGAGGAGGGTCGGCGTGTGACCCGCTTCGACCCAGGTCATCGTGCCGGCGGCCAGGTCGAAACGTGTGTAGATAAGGGTCGCGAAGCTGCCCAGCTCGAGCAGGTCGCCGCCGAGATCCTCCTGCACCCGTCGCAGGATGCGTTCCGGTTCGGGGAGACGGCAGAGTCCGGTGGTGCAGGCCTCCACGGCGAGACGACCGATGGCCCGGGCGAAAGCGTTTTTCGTGCCGGCGCCGATCATGGCCGAATGCAGCCCCTTGCCCATCACGTCCCCGACGAGAAGATCGAAACAGTCCGGCCGGTAGGCGACGAAGTCGATGAAGTCGCCGTCCACCACCTGCGATGGCAGGCTCATGCTGGCAATCCGGGCGCCTCCCGACTCGGCGGGGATCTTGCCGAGCAGCAACGTCTTCTGGATCTCGCCTGCGATGCGGATTTCCTGTTCCCGGGCGGCCTTCTCGGTCTGGATCAGCTCATACTGGTGCAGCCCGTTCTCGAGGGCGGAGTGCAGCAGCTCGGGCGGGCAGGGCTTCGTCAGGAACCGGTAGATGTTGCCTTCGTTGACGGCCTGCATGGCGACCTTGAAGTCGAGCTCGCCGGTCAGCATGATGCGCGTCGTTTCCGGTGAAATCTCCTTCACCTTCGCCAGGAACGCCGCTCCGTCCATGCGCGGCATCCGGAAATCCGAGACGACGACGGGAAAGGGCTCTCCGTCCATGATGACGCGAAGGCCCGCTTCCCCGTCCGGCGCCGTCGTGACGCTCCACGAGCGGCTCAGGATGCGGCTGTACGAGGAAAGGATGTTCGGTTCGTCATCCACGAGCAGGATCCGGGGCTTCTGGCCGTCGGCGGATTGGTTCATCGGCGCACCTCGTGTAACGCATGGCGGCAGGCTTCGAGCCAGGCCGGAATGCGGGATGTCAGACCGATCGCGTCGGTTGCGGCCCGGTCGAGCACCGGGGCGTCGGGGCATTCGAGGAACGCATTCGCGACGTGGACGGCGATGAGCGGGGCGAATGCCGCCTGCACCTGGCGGGCCGGGCGATGGTGGCCGGCGACGGCCTCCACGACCGTATCCGGCAGGCCCCACAGAGCGAGCAGATAGCCCCCGATCTCGGCGTGCGAAACCGAGAACTCGTCATACTCGGCGTCGGGAAACGAACGCCCGGCCTCCAGCCGGCGCAGCACCGGGCGCAGATACGCGGGAACGTCGAGCATCAGCAGTTTGCCGATGTCGTGCATCATGCCGCCGAGCATCGCTTCCTCCGCCATGCGGCCGCCTCCCCCCTCGGCCCGGACGATCGCGCGTGCGAGAAGGGCCGTCTGCGAACTGTGGGCCCAGATTTCGTCGAGAGAAAGGCCGGGAACGGGCGAATCGGGGGCGGTAAAAAACAGCTTAACATATAAAACCAATGACTTTATGACGTTCGTCCCCAGGAGCTGTGTTGCCTCGGTCGGATTCGTCACCCGGCGTGGGAGACCGAAAAAGGCCGAGTTGACGAGCTGGAGCACGCGGCCGGTCATCGAGATGTCTTTCGCGATGATCGTGCCGATCTGGTCGATCGAGGCGTGCTCGGATTCGAGGGCCCGGACCAGCTCGGTGTAGAGGGGCGGCAGGCTCGGCAGGTGCGGAATGCCGCCGATCACCTTCAACAGCTCCGGCCGCTTGAGAAGACGCCGGAGGCTGACGGCCCGGTTGATGGCCTCGACGAGCTGGGCGGCCTGGCAGGGTTTGGCGAGGAACTGGTGGGCGGCCTGGGTCGACTGGAGCAGCAGCTCCGACTCGTTGTCCGCTTCGGCAGAGAGGACGAGACGGGCGACCTCGGGATGGTGGTTGCGGGTATAGACCAGCAGATGCCCGCCATACACGGGCGGCAGGTTGAGATCGGCCACGAGAGCGTCGAAGGGCTGGCTCGCCAGCAGGGCCGTGGCCTCGGCCGGCGTTTCCACAAACAGGGTCTCCCAGTCGAGGCGCATGCTCCGGATCAGCCGCCGGAGGCCATCCAGCACGTTCCGGTCGCGGTCGACGAACAGAATCACGGGGCGGGTTGCGGTCATGGGGGCGTTCCCCGATCGGATGGGCGCTGCAGGGGCAGGTGGATCGTGAAGACGGTCCGGCCGGGTTCGGATGAAACGCCGATGCTGCCGCCGTGCATGGCTTCGATGACGTGCCGGGCGATGGACAGTCCCTGGCCGGAGCCGGTTCCCGCCGGTTTGGTCGTGAAGAACGGTTCGAAGATCCGCTGCTGGATGGCCGGGGGGATGCCGGGCCCGTCGTCGGTCACCGAGATGAGAATGCCGTCCCCGTCCGGCCGGGTGGAAACGGTGATGCGGCCCCGGTCGCCGCCGCCGGCGGTGATCTTTTCGCGGATCGCCTGCGCGGCATTCACGATCAGATTCAGCAGCGCCTGGTTGATCTCGTCGATCGAGCAGCGCACGAGGGGCAGATCCTGGGCCAGCTCCAGATCGAGATCGGCGTCGTATTTCCATTCGTGGCGCGATATTTCAACGGTGTTCTGGATGCCCCGGTTGATGTCCGACATCACCTGGTCGTGCAGCGCCGGGTGGGAAAAATCCTTCAGCGCCAGGGCGATTTTCGAGACGCGTTCGACCCCCTCGCGGGACTGGTCGATCGCCCGCGGGATCTCGGCTTCGAGCCAGGCCGGGTCGATCGCCCGCTCCTCGGTCTCGATCGCCTGCCAGGCCGCCGGGGTGACGGCCGCGCCGGTGCGGCAGGCTTCGAGCACCTCGCGATACCGGGTCAGCAGGCGCGACAGGTCGGCGAAGGCGTTCCCGAGAAATGCAATATTGTTATTGATATACTGCATGGGAGAGTTGATCTCGTGTGCGATGCCGGCCGCGAGCTTTCCCACCGTCGCGAATTTGCGCGTAAGCTCATCCGGAACGGGGGCACCGTCGGTCGGTCGTTGCATCGTCATCTTCATCCAGCCTCCCGGGCATTATACCAGAACCCTTTGCCGAGGAATCCGCCCTGTCCCCCCGGGCGCCCAACGGATGAAATACCGCTTCTGAGGCTGATCTGACGCGGCTGCTCTCTTGCGGATTCTCGGGCGGGATGCTAGAATGCCCCGGATCATTCATCCCCTCCGGAGGAATACGTGGCCAAAAGCCGTCGACGCGCGACCGAACAGGCTTCCCCCGCTCCCGCCCCGCGAACGACGGGACGGCCGGAGCCGGCGGCCCCGCTTCCACCGGGAGAGGACCAGGCGACGGCGCTCGATCTCCTGCTGCGCGAGATGGCCGTCGACGAGGAGGTCATCCTCGCGAACTTCGCGTTCGAGCCGGTGATCATCGGCCGTCAGCTCCGCGACAAGCGGTTCACCGTCTCGGATTTCCAGGGCGTCGAGGCGAACCGGGCCCTACTCGGCATCTTCCTCGCGACGGTCGAGGCTCAGGAGACGCTGAACCTCGCGAACGTGATGCTGCGCCTCGAAAACGAGCATCGCGCCGGCCGGCCACTGATCGACTGGATCGGCCGCGAACGGGTGCAGAAACTCTTCACCTCCCCGTTCGGCGCGCCCGGTGTCTCCATGGTCGAGGACATCGAGCCTGTCGTCGACCGCATCCGCGACCGCAACGTCCGCGCCCAGGCCCGCCGCCTGATGGTGTTGTATGCCGAGAAGATCGGCCGCTCGTCCGACGACGCCTTCGAGGTGCTCGGCGGCTGCATCCAGGAGCTGCGCACGCTGTTTCTCCAGGGAAGCGCCGGATACATCCGCGACATCGATGCCCATATCACCGAGATGCGCGACCTGGTCCAGGAGAACCGCCAGCGGCGCAAGAGCTACATCGGCTACGAAACCGAGTTCCCGATTCTCCAGGAGCGACTCAACGGCATCCAGAAACAGTTCTACCTGGTCACCGGCGGGGTGGGCATGGGCAAATCCACCTTCGTGACGCAGCTCGCCTGGGATCTCGTCACCTGCAATCCCGAGCTGACGGTGTTGTATTTCAGCCTCGATCTCAATCGCCTCGACATCACCGCGAAGCTGGTCTCTCATGCCGCCGACGTGCCGATCGATTACGTGAAAAACCCGTATCTCGCCAACGTCGTCCATGAGCAGCGGCGTCAGGACGGCCTGGCGAAGGTGGCCGCGATGCGCGAGCGGCTCCTGATCATCGACGAGGGCAACGGGCGCATCTTCCTCGACGATGTCCGAAAACTGGTCAAGCGCACCAAGCTCGAACGCGGCGGAGAGCTGGCCGTCATCATCGACCCGATCTTCAAGGTCCACGTCAAAAACGAGCGGATGAGCTTCCATGAGAAGTGCAACCTGCTCTCGGCCGAACTCAAGACCATCTCGGCCGTCGAAGGCGTCACGCTCATCGCCACCGCCGGCCTGCCGAAGGCGATCAGCAACCGCCGGCCGGTCCGCGAAGACCTCGAGGAGATCATGGGCCTGCTGTACGATCCCTACGTCGTCTTTTTCCTGTACTGTGATTATCTCAACGATTTCGAAACCCCCTTCCTCGAGTGGCAGTGGGGGAAGGATAATTTCATGATCCCGATCAGCGAGCTGATGATCGCCAAAAACAAGATGGGCGGCATCAACACCCGCATCTTTTTCCGGTACTACGAGTCGTATTCGCGGTTCCGCGAGTGCGCACCGCAGGAGGTCGAGAACTACAACGCCATGATCGAGAACCTCGAAAAGTTCAAGGAAGTCAAACGCAAGAACCGCGGGCCGTCCCCGGCTTCCGGTTCCTCTTCTGGTGGCGGTGGCCATGCCGGCGGCCGCGAGGACGAGTTCTGACGTATGGAAACCGCCGCCGAGCTTTTCCAGAAGGGGGTCGAGTATCAGGAGCGGGGCCTGATCGACCATGCCATCTCCGAATACAGCCGCGCTCTCGATCTCGAGCCCGACAGCATCGACGTGCTGATCAACCTGGGCGCCGCGTATCTTCAGAAGGGGCTGCCGGAGCGTTCGATCCAGCTCCTGTCGCGCGTTCTGACGGATCATCCCGAGAATGCCCTTGCCCTGTTCAATCTCGGCAAGGCCTACCTCTACAAGGAAGATGCCGAACACGCTCTTGCCGTCTTCGAGCGGGCGCGCGTTGTGCTTCCCGACGATCTCGCCGTCCGCCGCTCGCTCGTCCAGTCGCTGCTGCTGCTGAACCGGCGTGAGGAAGCGGCGACCCTGCAGCTCGGTATGCTCGACCATCTCACCGGGGATGCTCCGGCCCTGCTCGAGCTCGGCCGCATGTTGTACGAGCAGAAACGGTATCCCGAGGCGCTGGATGTGTACCGGCGGGCCGTCACCGCGGCCGTCGACTCCTCGGCGGCGCTCGAAGGGCTGGTGCGGTGCCAGATCGTGCTCGACATGAAGGACAAGGCGATCACCTCGCTCAAGCGGGCGATGATGATCGACCCCCGCAACCCCTCCCTGCATCTGCTGATGGTCGATCTGCTGATCGCCCAAAACGAGGTGGACGCGGCCGTCGACCAGCTCAAGCGCGGCCTGGAGTTCGATCCGCGGCAGCCGGAACTGCGCGCAAAGCTCGACGAGCTGATGCGCAAGCTTCCCGCCCTGCGCAAGCGGCTCGAGGCGCAGGAGGTCGAGGCGACGAGCAGCCTGTTCGAGGCGGACGTCTACGATATTCTCGACAATCTCTACGACGGCAAGATGGGCGTGGCCGACGCCCTGACCGCCTTCGGCCGCCTGCGATCGAAGGACCCCGCCGATCTGTTCGTCGCGGGCGAGATGGCCAACCTGCTGTTCCAGGCCCGCCGATTCGACGATGCGGCGAATATATATGATGAAATATTCAAGTCGATGCCGCGCGACGTCCGCGCGCGCATCAACCTCGCGAAATCTGTCGCCATGGCGGGCCGGGTTGCGGATGCACGAGCGTTTCTCGAGGAGTCGCTGCGCGATCAGCCCATGGCGGTCGATCTGGCGCTCTCCCTCGTCGAACTCCATCTGCTCAGCCGCGAGTTCCGCGAGGCGTGGCAGATACTCGAAAAGCCTCTCGCCGAGCATCCCGACAACACGCATGCCCTGTTCCTGCACGGGTATCTCGGCGTGCGACTCAACGCCTACGACGAGGCGGAGAAGTCGTTCCGGCGGCTGCTCTCCCTCGCACCGCGCGACGAGGAAACGGCCGTCTGGTTTTCCCGTCTCTGCATCCTGCGCGGCCGGCCGATGGATGCCGCGCCCGTGTGGGAGACCTTCCAGGACGGCATCGAAAGTCTGGCCGAGCTGGTCACCCTGGTGGAGCTGGCCATGTCGGCCGGCAAGGCGACCGAAGTCAAGACGCTGCTCCAGCGGATCGGCGAGATCCGGCCCAATTTCCTCGAAGAGCACATTCTCAACGGCAAGGTCTGCCTGTATTCCGGAGACTTTGCCGAGGCGGTGAAGGAGTTCGACCTCGTTCTCGCCGAGGATCCCGAGAATGCCGAAGCGCTTGCCGCCTCGGCGATGGCGAACCTGGCCCGCAACAAGGTGCCGAAGTTCTGGATGTGCTGGCAGCGGGCCCTCGACAGCGATGCCCTGTATGCCGTCCTCTCGGCACTGACGGTCTGCCGCGCCCTCAACTTCACCCAGCTCGAGCGCCTGCGTGCCGAAACGAAACGCATGCTCGAGATCGCGCTGCCCGACCAGGCCGACCGCCAGCGAGTCCTGGCCCTGCTGGCCGTCCTGTGACCGGCCCTGCTGCCCATACGTAAGGAGAGCGTCCACCCATGCCCGACCGTCACCCTGATGCCCCGACCACCCCTCTCAATCGCGATCTCCGGCGGCTGCGCAGCCGCGTGCGCCGGTTGGGACGCGTTCCCGAGGCGAAACTGGACGATGCGATCTGCGATGTCATCGACCTGAAGGGACTCTCGGTCGCGGTGCTCCTCGCCGGGATGCCCGGCCTCGAGCCCGAGCGGCAGAAGCGGGTTGCGGTGAAGATCGAGGATTTCCTCTTCTTCCATCCCGGACGGGGCCGGAAACTCCTGCCGAGACTTCTCCAGACGATCGGCCGGTGCGATCCCGCGTGCCATCGGCATCTCGTCTCGGCCTTCGCCGACGTGGCGAACCGTGCCGGAACGCGCCGCCGGACCGACGTGCCGGTTCCCGCCGCCGAGGCCGCCGCGATGCTTGCCGGAGAAGTCGATCTGGTGCGCCAGGGCAAGGCCGTCGAGATCCTCGCGATGGGGCATGATCCCGTCCATATTCCCGCCATCCTCGACGTGATGAAGCGGGCGTTGAAAAATATCGATCAGTATGCCGGGTTCCATTTCATCGAAACGGCGCTGTTCGCCCTGCGCCAGATCGGCGGCGACAGCGTTCTCCGGCTGATGGTGAACCCTTCCGCGCCCGCCATCCATACCCAATTCCGTCTCGAGTGGCAGAACCGCTCTCCCGAATTGGCAAAAGCCGCTCTGAATGCGATTCTGGCCCTGGGCGAGGATTTCGCCGGCCTGATTCTCAAGGTCGTCGATCTCGCCGAGTTCAACCTGCCGTTCCTCGCGATGATCCAGGAAGGCATGAATCACCCCGACAAATGGGTGCGCCAGATGGCGGTCGAGTCGATGTCGAAGATCGCCGACGCCGCTTCCCCGGAACAACTTGGCCGCATGCTGAATGACCCGGCCCCCGAGGTGCGCCTGATGGCCGTCTCGTCGCTGGGCGGCTGCCCCGCCGACCGGACCGGGACGATCCTCGCCGAAATCGCCGGCCGCGAGCAGGAAACCTACGAGATCCGCATGAACGCCCTGTATGCGCTGTTCTCCCAGAAAAACCGCGCCGAGCTCGAGAAGCTCGCCGCCAGCACGACGCGGTTCGTCGCCCTCCATGCGACGGGCCTGGCCTCGATGCTGCAGAAGCGGGAAGACGGGCTCGAGCGGCTTCTCGAAACCCTCGGCAGCCGGTCGCCGGAGGAGTTGAAGGATATGGCTCACTATATCCTCGAGCTCGCCCGGCCCGAGGACGTCGCAAAGCTCCTCGAGGCCCGCAAACGCCTGCGGGACGAGCCGCGCGCCGATGCCTTCTTCGCGATTCTCCGGCTGTTCCTCGAGCAGCGCCGAGGTCCCGCGCTCGACAAGGCGCTTGCCGGTCTGCCGGAGTCCGAGCGGCGGGCCCTGAATGTGCTCGAAACCGGCGTCTTCGGCAGTGCCGCGGCCAGGACCCACTGAGCGCGAATCTTCCGGCCCGTTCCCGTCCGTGGATTCACGGGAGGCTTGCGCATGAGGTTGCTGGACCGTTTTTCCCTGGTGATTTCCCTGTCGGGGCTCCTGGCCGGCCTGGGGTGTGGGTTCAGTGCCGGCGGCGATGCCGAGGGGCCTGCCCTGCTCGTCCAGAGCGGAACGATTACCGGCCGCGTGCTGGACAACGGCCTCGTCGCCTCGGTCCGTGCCGCCGCCCCGATGGGCAATCTTATCGTCTCGACGTGGGGCTCGATGATCTCAAAAAAAGCCCGGCAGAATTTCGGCACGACCTGGACGGGTGTCGTCACCGGCGCTGCCTTCCGGTTCATCGAACATGTGCCGTCTGCCGGGTATGCTCAGCCGTTCACGACGCTTTCGATCGAAGATCCCGGCACCGGGAGCTTCACCTTCTCCATCACGCGGATCAGGAACTAGAGACCGCCGGGAGAGCTCGCTTCATCGGGAAACAGGGTTCTCAGAACAGACGCTGCGATGGATTCGACAAGGAACTCTCGTGTCGAGGTTGACAGAATAATTTCTACATCGCGCGGGTTGTCCAGGTATCCCAGCTCGATCGTGACGACGGGAACGCGACTGAATATCGAACCCGTCAGGGCCCCCTGCCGGGCGCCGATGGCCGTCTGTCGGTCGGTGCGAAGGTTTACCGGATATCGTTCCCCGAGACGTTGCCCGAGAGCCTGCTTCAGCCTGTTCGCCAGAATGGCACTCGCCGAGCAGACATTGTCCGGGGGCCCATGGTGTTCCCGGAGTTTTCCGGGAGCGGCCGGATAATACAGGGTCATTCCATGCCCTTTCCCGCTGTCGCAATGAATACGCAGCAGCAGGGAAGCGGAGGCGGCGTTGGCGAGTTCCGCCCGGCGCCGGTTCGTGACCGTTTCCGAGGCAGACCGTTTTGTGAGCAGGCATTCGACACGGGTATCCGAGGCGATGAGCTCGATCAGGCGGGATGACACCGCCCAGTTGATATCGACCTCCCTGACACCCTCACGTGTTTGAGCGCCAATCCCGTTTTCCGATGGATGCCCCGGATCAATGACGAGAACATCCCGACCAGAGCAAGGAAAAGCTAAAATTAGATAGAATATTGATAATATCAATGTTTTTGGAATGATAATAACGCTAGTGTGATTGTTCATGATGGTGAGAAACTTCCCTGGCCCCCTTTAGGAAATCTTAGCAGGTGCGGGGCGTTGGTGTGAGCGCTTTTCCAGGAGATATTGAGTCGGCGCCAGCGCTGTTCACAAGGATCTTTCGGCGCTGCCCGATTGAGGATTTTCGTTCGCCTGCCCGGGCTGCCGCAGGGATGAACTTCGCATGTTGCCGTCGATAGACTGTTTACCGGCTGCCCCGCGGGCGTCAGATAAAGGCGGTGTCGAAGGTGAAGCGGTCCGCATGGCATTGGCGGTGTTTTTTCACGCGCATCGGCAGTCTCTCGCTCGCGCTTTCCGGATGTTACGGTGGGTCGGCGAGCATCCATGCGAATCGCAAGGTCAGAAGAGAAAGAGAGCAAAAAGAAAAACAATCATTATATTGATAAATAGATTTATTTGCAGATAATATTATCAATAATTGCTCTTGAGGCGGTTCCGTCGCCATAGGGGTTGGGGTTTTTAATCATGTTTTGATAATGAAGGGCGTCGGTCAGGAGCTTTCTGGCTTCTTCGAAGATTGTTTCGGTGACGGTTCCGACGAGTTTCAGGCAGCCGCTCTCGATGCCTTCGGGCCGCTCGGTGTGGTCACGAAGCACCAGGACGGGCTTTTTCAGCGACGGGGCTTCCTCCTGAACGCCGCCGGAATCCGAGAGGATGATCGTGGCGGCCTGCATGGCGTGGATGAAATCGAGATAGCCCAGGGGCGCAACCAGGTGAATGCGCGGGTGATTCCCGAGCTGACGGGCCACCTCTGCCCGCACGTTCGGGTTCGGATGCACCGGAAACAGGATGCGGACGTCGGGGAACGCTTCCACCAGTTGCAGAAACGCCTGGAAAACTCGTCGGTGCGGCTCGCCGAAGCTTTCCCGGCGGTGGGTTGTCACGAGAACCAGCCGGCCGGGTGCCGAAAGCATCGGGGCGAGGTCGGCCGGGGCTTCATACGGCATTTCGAGCGCCCACAGAAGGGCGTCGATGACGGTGTTTCCGGTGACGATGATCTTTTCCGCCGGGATGCCTTCCGCCAGGAGATTGTTTTTCGCCCGCGGGGTCGGGGGAAAGTGAAGATCGGCGAGGGCGCCCGCCAGCCGGCGGTTCATCTCCTCGGGGTAGGGGCTCAGTTTGTCATGGGTGCGCAGGCCCGCCTCGACATGGGCGACGCGGGTTTTCGTGTAATACCCGGCGAGAGCGCCCAGAAACGCGGTTGTCGTGTCGCCCTGGACGAGGATCGCGTCGAACCGCCGCTCGCGCAGCACGGCCTCGAGGCCTTCGAGAATCTTCGCCGAGACCGAGAACAGTGTCTGGTTCGGCTGCATCACGGCCAGGTCGATGTCGGGCCGGATGCCGAACAGGTCGAACATCTCGGCAGCCATTTCCCGGTGCTGGCCGGTATGGAGAACGGTGGCCGTCACGCCGCTTCGGGAGCGGGCTTCCCGGATGACCGGGGCGAGTTTCACGACTTCGGGGCGGGTTCCGAGAATGAACAGCAGGTTCGTCGTCATGGGTACGTCATCCTCTGACGCGCAGCCTCACGGCGGTGCGCGTGGTCGTTCCGCGCCGGGTCAGCGGGCGGGTTCGGGGGCGCCGGGCTCGGTCGTGGCCGGCCACGAGGCGTCTTCCGCCGGATCGGTGGGGGTCGGCGTCGGCGTTACTTCGGGCTTGGGCGGCTCTGGGCGCAGCGGGGGCAGCTCTTTCCCGTCGAGCAGATCGTTCAGCTCGGCGCCGGAGATCGTTTCGCGCTGCAAGAGCACGCCGGAGATGCGCTCGAGATCGTCGCGCCGGGTGGTGAGGATCTCGCGGGCCTTCTGATACGACGTGTCGATCAGGCGGCGCACTTCGCTGTCGATCTTTTTCGCCGTTTCCTCGGAGATGTCGCGGCGGCGGTTGAAGTCGCGGCCGAGGAAGATCGCGTGGTCGTCGTCGGTGAGATACAGCGGTCCGATTTCGTCGCTCATGCCGAGCTCGCAGACCATCTTGCGGGCGATCTTGGTGGCCCGTTCGATATCGTTCTTCGCGCCCGAGGTCAGTTCGCCGAACATCAGCTCCTCGGCGATGCGGCCGCCGAGCAGCACGCAGATCTGGTTGGTGAGCTGGGTGCGCGAGACGGTCAGTTTGTCCTCGAGCGGCAGCTGCATTGTCATGCCAAGCGCCATGCCGCGCGGGATGATCGTGACCTTGTGGACGGGGTCGGTGTCGGGAAGCGCGACGGCGACGAGCGCGTGGCCCATCTCGTGGATCGCGGTGTTCTTCTTCTCTTTTTCGGAGATGATGCGGCTCTTGCGCTCCGAGCCGGCGATGACCCGGTCGATCGACTCCTCGAAGTCGTTCATGTGGATGACCCGGCGGCCGTACCGGGCCGCGAGGATTGCCGCCTCGTTCGCGAGGTTGGCCAGGTCGGCGCCCACGAAGCCGGGCGTGCGGCGCGCCAGCACCGACAACTCGACGTCGTCGGCGATCGGCTTGTCGCGGGTGTGGATCTTGAGGATCTCCTCGCGGCCGCGCAGGTCGGGCTGGTCGACGACGATCCGGCGGTCGAACCGGCCGGGCCGCAACAGGGCGGGGTCGAGAACGTCGGGGCGGTTGGTCGCCGCGACGAGGATGATGCCCTTGGTGTTGTCGAAGCCGTCCATCTCGACAAGCAGTTGGTTCAGCGTCTGTTCCCGTTCGTCATGGCCGCCGCCGAGGCCGGCGCCGCGCTGGCGGCCGACCGCGTCGATCTCGTCCATGAACACGATGCAGGGGGCGTTCTTGCGGGCCTGTTCGAACAGGTCGCGGACGCGGCTGGCGCCGACGCCGACGAACATCTCGACGAACTCCGAACCCGAGATGTTGAAGAACGGCACGTTCGCTTCTCCCGCCACGGCCCGCGCGAGCAGGGTCTTGCCCGTTCCGGGGGGGCCGTAGAGCAGCACGCCGCGCGGAATCTTGGCGCCGAGCTCGGTGAACTTCTTCGGCTCCTTCAGAAAATCGACGACTTCCTCGAGATCCTGTTTCGCCTCTTCGGTGCCGGCCACATCCTTGAACATGACGCGCTTCTCGGTCGTGTCGACCATGCGTGCCCGGCTTTTGCCGAAGCTGAGCGCCTTGGCGCCGCCGCCCTGCATCTTCTGCAGGATATACACCCAGGCGCCGATCAGCAGCAGGAAGGGGAACCAGTTGATCAGCAGGTTCAGCCACCACGACATCTGCGCGGGCGGCTCGGCCTCGATCGCGACGCCGCTGTCCCGGATGATCTGCATGATGCCGGGATCGTCGGGGGCGACCGTCTGGAACTGCATCTGGACGGCGCCCTTCTCGGGCGAGAGCAGATTGGAGCTGACGGCCTGGCCGGTGATCTCGCGTTCGTTGATCTTGATGCTCATCACGCGCGGGTTGGCCTTGGGGCCGAGCATTTTCAGGAACTCGGAATACTTGATCTTCTCGACCTTCTTCGTGTTCGAGATACTGGTGAATGCGCTCAGAAAGATGATCAGCAGCAGAACATACAGCGCGATCGTCTTCATTTTCGGGGGTTGTTCTTTCATGCGTGGATCCTGTGCTGCGTGCAAATCGGCCGCAACCGCGGCCGTTATTCATCCATGGTATCACAGAGAGATACGGGGGGCAATCTTTCCCCGGTGCGGGATGCCCTCAGAACAGCCGGCTGGCGATGCGCTGTTGTTTGAGCGACAGCCAGGCAAGCCAGCCGTGCCGGCGGCGGCAGAGCTCCTCGAGGCGATCCAGGAACTGGAGGGCGTAAGGCTTCCCGGGTGGGCTGCCGCGGCTCAGCTCGAGCAGGGGCAGATATGCCGACTGGCCGATCGCATCGATGTGTTCGGCGATCTGGGCGAACTCTTCCCCGTTGCGGCCGGCCAGAAACTCGAGCCACAGAGGCAGACAGGCGGTATCCCGGATGCCGAGAACCGCTTTCCAGGCAATGTTCTGAACCTCGGGGCAGGGGTCGTGCGCCAGGTCCGTCAGCAGGCTCATCCGTTCCTGCACGTCGATGTGCTGCAGGACGAATGCCGCGGAAGCGCGCATCCATCGGCTGGTGTGGCGCGCCATCTCCTGGAGCGCCGTCGTGAGCGCCCGCCGGTCGTGGGTTGACCAGAGCGCCTTGAGTACGTTCGCCCGCACGCGGTTGTCCTCGTCACCCATCAGCGGAAGCAGCATGCGCGTCGTCGTCGGCAGCCGCAGACGCTCGACCACTTCGACGGCATTGGCCCGGACGCGGTTGTCGGGATCGCCCAGGGCGTTCGCGATCAGATCCGCCACGGGGTCGCCCGGCTGGGCCAGGCGGCCGATCGCCGTGAGAATCGAGGCTTTCAGGCGCGGATGCGTCTTGGGGGTGTATTTCGCGGTCAGGGACGGCAGGTTCGTCGTGTCGCCGAGCTTCCCGAGTGTTTCGGCCGCCAGGGCCGCCAGATCGGGGTTCTCGTGATCGAGCAGCGGAAGCACCCGGGAACCGGCCGCCGCGTCTTCCAGGTCGCCGAGGACCTTGAGGGTGTTGTACAGGACATCCGGGTCGTTGCTGGCGAGGTTCGACGCGAAATCATCGATTTTCTGCGGGGTCTGCGGGAGATCCGGCATCAGCCGCCAGACGCGGATGTTTTCGCGTTCGAGGGTGCGGACCCACGATGCGCTGTTATACAGCGTGTACGCGTTGAACTCCCGCTCAGCTTTCTGCTGGGCGGTCTCGCGGTCGGTCGCCTCGATGGTGTACTCGATCTTGAACCGCTTGGCCGGGTTCGACGACTCGGTATACGGCAGGACGACCCGATAGATGTACTGCGTGCCGGGCTGGCTCATGGTGATACCCCGATGGTAACACGCGGGGCCCTCCTCCACAAGGTTCGAAGAAACGGGTTTGACACCTTCGCGTTTGGCTGGTAAGCTGGTAGACGTAATCGTTTTACTGGCGGCTTTCTGCCGAAATTCACCCGGGCCCGTAGGAGGGGCGCCCGAGCCGGCGAGACCGGCGGAAACGGTTACAGACGTCTCAGAAGGAGCCCTCGAGGTCTTTTGAGACACCTCCCGGAGAACCGCGGAGGATGGGTATTACCGGTTGATCCTGGTGGAGATACACGTCCCCAGGTTGACGATCCTCGGACCAATTCTTTAAGGAAGAAAAAGCCAAATGGAAGACAAGACCATCAACTGCCGCAACTGCGGAAAACCCTTCACGTTCACCGTTTCTGAACAGCAGTTCTACAAAGAGAGAGGCTTTGAGCACGAGCCCGTGCGCTGCAAGGGTTGCCGCGACCAGCGCAAGACCACCCGTGGCGGCCCCTCTTCCGGCCCCGGCCCGAAGCAGATGCACACCGTGACGTGCTCCGAGTGCGGCCAGGAGACCCAGGTGCCGTTCAAGCCCACCGGTGAAAAGCCGGTCTACTGCCGCGACTGCTTCAACAAGCGTCGCTCGGGCTACTGATCAACGACCATACCGCCGGCGTCGGGCCTCGTGCCCGGCGCCGGTTTTTCATTCCCCGGAAAGGGGCGGCGTTCCGGTGGCGTCCGTCGGCGCGGTTTCGGATGCCGCTGCCGAGGCGCGCTCCTCCTGGGCGGCCGCGAACTCGGCGGCCCGGGTCAGATCCTCTTGCAGCCGCAGGGCAACGCTGATGTCCGGAAGTTCGTCCTCCCCGTCTTCGGCCGCCGGCTCCTCGACGTCCCGTTCGGCGTCGATCCGTTCGCAGATGCGATGGATCGCCCCGTCCCGGCTCTCGAACCGGTACCGCAGCGTGAAGCTGCCGCCGGGCTGGCGATAGGCCTGGTGCCGGTGAAACGCGGCGGAGTCCCCGGGCCTGGTCACCAGGGTGCGTTCGCGCGGCGGCTCCTGAGCAAATATTCTTGATGATATTATATATATAATGATAATAGCGACGGCGATGCGGAGCCTCATACGGTGCGCTTCCCCGGTTTCCCCGTCGCGAACCAGACGGGCAGATTGTCCATGATGCGGTAATCGGCCTCCCCGTTGCGCTTCAGAGCCGAGAGATATCCCGAAAGCGTGGCCCGGTACAGGAAGTGCTCCCAGCCCGTTTTTTTCAGCTCGAAGCTGCCGAAAAACTGCTTCGCGAGCCGGTCATACGGCTGCGGAACTTCGAGGAGTCGTTTCAGCAGAGCGAAAGCCGAACGAACGGCCGCCGTGTTCTCGACCAGAAGCAGTTCGATCCGGCTTTCCGGCGGGAAATGGCCGCCTACGTAGGTGGTTGCCCGGATCTCATGCAGCCGCTCGAGCGTCTCGAGATGGGCCAGGGGATCGTAGAGAAACGGCAGTCGGTGCTTCCGGAGGGTGTGCAGCGGAAACAGCGTATCCGCCAGGAAGGCGACGCCGTCGACGAGGAACCCGAGCTGGCCGATCGAGTGGCCGCCGAGAGGCAGGACCTCGATCTCCACCCCGTCGAGGTCGAGATTCCCGGCTTCGATCGTGTCGGCTTTCGACGGCTCGGCCATCACCAGCGGGTTCATCAGCTCATCGGGCGGCGCTCCGCCATACAGGGCGATCGCCTGCATGAGCGGATGCGCGGCGGCGGCGGCTTCGGGGGCGCTGGCCAGGATCCGGCACTGGGTGGCGGCCTGGATGAACGCGTTTCCGCCGCAGTGGTCGGCATGCGCGTGGGTGTTCAGGATCACGGACGGCTGCAGCCGGTAGGCATTCAGCAGCTCGAGCACCCGTCGGGCCATCCGACGATCGAGGCCGGAGTCAATGAGCGCGACCCGGTCGCCGTCGAGCATGATCACGCCGATGTTCGCCGGTCCCGGGATCAGCCGGGTGCGTTCCGAGAGAACCTGCAGTTCCATCAGGCTGGTCCGTCAACGGGGTGCGGCTGAACCGCGCGATTCCGGCGTGGCCGAACCCCCCGAACAGTCCGTCTGGGCGTCGCCGATCACCACGATGCCGGTGTGGCAGCCGGTGGACATCTCGATCGTGCAGTCCGGTGTTCCCGTGAACGGAATGGGTGGGGCGATCACCTCGATGTAGAAGGGGTTGTCGCGATAGGGCGAGAACTGGGCGCGGTAGATCCAGGCGCTGACCGGCTCCTGCCCCGCGACCGTCAGGCGGGTGCGCACGAACTGAAACGTCTCGCCGCCTTTCACGATCCGGAAGGCGGGATGCCAGGGAAGCGGCCGGGTCGTGAAATCTGGTGTGATCACGACGAGGGGTTGTTCGAGGAGAATGTTGATCGTGCCGGGCCGACAGGCGGCGACCTCGGGAAAACACTCCCGGAAAAACGGCAGTTGCTCGCGAACCGTGTTCTGGCCTTCCCCCGTTCCCTTCTGGATCTTCCCCTTGATGGCAGGCATGTGGTGCTCCTCTCCTGCGGTCGGCTTCCGATCGCGGGCGTTTCCTTCAGGATAAGCCAAAACCCCCGCCGCAACAACCCGCCGGATTTCTCTTCCCAAGGCTGGCCAGGCACTTCGCAAGGCGTCCATCGATGAACAGGTTGGCCAGCCGGGCGGGATATGATATCTTACTGCCTCTTCGATATCCCCCACAGGAGCAGAACGACGATGGTTGACGAACAAAAGGCCAACGCTCTTCCGGAAGAAGCGAACCGCAAGCGCAAGATGACGAAACGGGAGCGCGACCTCGAAATCGAGGCGATGAAATCCCGCATGTCGCCCGACGAACTGGCCAACGCCCACAAAAAGTTCATGATGATCATGATCGGCCTGTTCGTTCTCGTGCTCGTACTGATGCTGGCCTTCAATCAGCACGTCGATTTCATGTCAGACGGCGGAATGTAACCCGCCCCGCGAAGGAGAAACAGCATGCCCCGCCACGATCAGCGTCGTCCCGACCAGTTGCGCCCGGTTTCGATCGAACCCGGCTTCGTGAAATACCCGCATGGCTCGGCCCTCATCACCTGCGGTGACACCAAGGTCATCTGCACCGTCACGGTCGAAGAGAAAGTGCCCTCGTTCGTCGAATCCCGCGGGAAACCCCAGGGCTGGATCACCGCCGAATACGCGCTGATGCCCGGTTGTGGCCTCTCCCGCAACGCCCGCGCCGGCTATGGGACGACCACCGTCAAAGGCCGCGTCCATGAAATTCAGCGGCTGATCGGAAGAGCTCTCCGGGCCGCTCTCGACCTCGAAAAGCTCGGCCCCCGCACCCTCCAGATCGACTGTGATGTGCTCCAGGCCGACGGCGGCACCCGCACCGCCTCCGTGACCGGCGCGATGGTCGCCCTCGAGATGGCCGTGAAGAAGCTGATGGCCGAGGGAAAGGTCACCGAAAACCCGATCGTGAACCGGCTTGCGGCCGTCAGCGTCGGCATTTTCCAGAATGAAGCCTTGCTCGATCTCGATTATTTCGAGGATTCCCGTGCCGAGACCGACCTGAACCTCGTCATGACGAGAGCCGGGGGGTATATCGAAGTGCAGGGAACCGCCGAACACGGTGTGTTCGACCGTGCGCAGCTCGATGCCATGCTCAAACTCGGGGAACAGGGGATCCGGGATCTCTTCGCAGCCCAGGATGAGGCGATCCGGCGTTTCCCATGAAACTCTGGATCGCGACGGGAAACCGTCACAAGCTTCAGGAGATCGGCGCGATTCTCGGCGACTCCGTGAGCCTCCGGTGTCAGCTCGACCTGCCTGGTATGGCCGATGTCGACGAAACAGGCGCCACCTACCGCGAAAATGCCGAAATCAAGGCTCGCGCGCTCTGGGAGCGTGTTCGGGAACCCGTGTTTGCCGATGATTCGGGCCTGGAGGTCGATGCCCTGGGCGGCCGCCCGGGAATCCACTCCCAGCGCTATTCTGCGCCGAATCCGACGCATGAGAAGAATATCGACAAGCTGTTGAACGAGCTGGCCGACCTGCCGCCGGACAAGCGGTCCGCACGCTTCCGCTGCGTGATCTGCTTCATCGACGATGCCGGGGTGTCGCGGTTTTTCGAAGGCACCCTGGAAGGCCGGATCGGATTCGAACGCCGCGGGAAGGGGGGCTTCGGCTTCGACCCGGTGTTCATGCTGCCGGAGCGTGGTTGTAGCGTCGCCGAGCTGGCCGAGGAGGAAAAAAACCGGATCAGCCATCGGGGCCGTGCCGTCATAGAGTTGAAGAGGTTCCTCCAGCTTCCCTGAAGCCGTTTTGGGCCCACGAACGGGGCGCCACGCACATCTTGCGCGGCGCCCCGTTTTTTCGCCGTTTTTCTGCGATCAGCTTCATTGCGTTTCCTCGAGGACCTCTTCGCCATCGAACAACTCGCATCCCAGGAAATTTGGATGCTTCGAGTTCCCCCCTCACATACGCTTTCCCAGGGAGGTGATTCGCTTTCATTCTCATCCCTCGCGGATTTCCGACATCCGCGAACGGAAGCGGGCAACACAAAATAATCAAATAAATGATTGTTATAATATGATAATGGTATGATGATATTGAATAATGATAAATAATAATATGATAATAATAGTGATTTTGAGATATAAAAGGTCATATTATCAGGATACTATTTGTTTTGTGGAGGGAAAGGAGGGGATCGTAGAAGAGGGTGGAAGAGTCACCAGATCACGAAAGCGTCGCTATCAGAAGCCGCTGTTGTCTGGAATTTCCGAAAAACCGGAGGGGATGTTGGGAAACGCGATCAGGCGAGGTCGATGATGTTCGTTGCCTGATGCCGACCTGCTGTCTCCAGAAGGCCGGGATGGCCGTCCAGGACGTGGCAGGGGGAGCCGGTCGGAGTGGCGGGCCGCCGGAGATCCTTGAAAAAGGGGGATCGCACGGCTTCCTCCAGCGAGTGGTTCGGATAACGGTGGAGGCTCCAGGGGATATGGGGACAGGGGAGGATCCACCCGTCAGCCGACACGGCGATCACCCGACCGCCGGCAGCGCAGGGAGCCGGTTCGAGGCAGGGCGAAAGAAGTTCGATCCCTGCCTGCCTGTCCGATCCCTTGCAGAGGCGGGTCAGTTGCTCCCGATCGCTGGCCGAGAGAGGGGTGAGCGGCCCGGATGATGGGTCGAAGGGAAGAAGCGGAGAAAAGACGGCGAAGGAGCAGCCCTGGGAAGCAAGAAAGGCAGGGAAAGCCGGCGAGGTCGTTTCCAGGAGATTTTCCCGGTAGACGCGCACCGAGGCCCCGAAGGGAATGCCGGAAGCTTTGAGAAGCGTTGCGGCCGAAAGAAACGCCGTCGACGAGTCGGGGCTTCTGAACCTTGCCGAAGCCTCGGGGCCATCCGTGCTGAGCAACACCAGGATGTGGGGAAACGGTTCGAGGGATGCGACGATTTCGCGGGTCAGCAGAAGGCCGTTCGTGACGAACGAAAAGCTGATCTGGGGAAACCGCTCGAGGGCGGAACGGATCGATGCGAGTTCCAGAAGCGGCTCGCCGCCCGTGAACGAGATCCGGGGGATGCCGAGGGCCGCCGCTTCCGCGACGAGGCGGAGAAGGGTTTCCCTGGGCATGCGGCGTTCCGGCCGGTCTGCTTTAATGCAGGAGCAGCCGTGACACCGGAGATTGCAGGCCGACGTCAGCTCGATGATCAGGCCGGGCGGGATCGGTATCGCCGAGAAGCCTGCCCGCAGGCGGCGCAATGCCAGTCGCGCGGCCAGTCGCACCAGGAAAAGGTGCCTGGCGAACCGGGATGGCATCGCTCAGGGAGCCGTGCCGGAGGCTTGAATGGGCGCGGAGGCCGCGGCCGGGGCATGGATCGACGGAGTGGCCGAAGCCGTCGGCGCGGGGCTGGAGGGCGTCAACCCGTACGTCACCAGCACGTGAACGACGATGCCGAACGCGGCGACGAAGCAGAACAGCAGAAACGCCGAGCCGGTTCCCACACCTGGGGGTGTGGGGGTGATGCAATGCCCGCGACGGTTCATGCGAGGACCCGCTTCCAGGCGGCGGTTACTTCCCGTGGCAGGCAGGCGGCATCGATCATTTCGAGGCAGGTGGCCGGCAGATGTGCGGGCAGGGCGGATTCGCGTTCGAGAATGTCGAGCGGAAGCTCCCAGTCGCGCGGGAACACGATGCCGCCCGGGCATTTCCAGGCGGCCAGGGCGCCGCGTTCCCAGACGAGAATGTGATCCATGAAGGAGATGCGGCCGGCCGTGAGAGTGGCGTCGGGCGCGACGATCGAGATGACGTGGGTGTTGTGGAGGCCGATGTGCAGGTAGGCCCGGGCTGTGCGAAATGCTGCGGGGAGCTCCTCGAGGGGGGCCGGCAACTCTTCGAGGGATTGGCCGAGCAGCCGGGGGGCGAGGAAGCGGGCAAACGCGTCGCTGTCGGGAGCATCCAGCTCGAGGCTGCCGCCGATCGTCTGGGGGGTTGCATACAGGATGCGCACGTTCACGGTCAGTGCGGTGCCGCCGAGTTCGAGCAGGCCGGATAGCCGATCACCCCGGCGACCGACCGTGTCGGCGCCCGCCTCGGGGGTCAGGAAGGCGATGCCGCCGGCGCTGAGGTTGGCGACGACGAGCGGCCGATCGACTTGGCCGTCGGGAAGGAAGCGCGGGGCCTGGTCGCCGGCCCGGACGATATATCGCTGATACAGACGGCGTTCCTCCCGGACCAGGTTCGAGAGCATCTGATCGCGCGCATCCGCAGGAAGGGCGGCGCATTCGAGGATCTTGCGACCCATCTGGAGCGCGCGATGTGACGGAATCTTGAAAAAGACGACGGTCGAGGGGTCGATCCGGCCGAATCCCGTCTTGCCCCGCTCGTCGCGCAGCCGGCCGGTCTGGAATGCCTGCGTGTGCTGGTTCCATGTGATGATATAATCTAAAAAATAGTATTCCTGCTTGACGATCTCGCCCTCGAGCGACTGCCAGAGGAAGATCTGCGTGCCTTCGTCCCCCTGGAACCAGCGCATCCGGAGGTTGCCCTCCTGGTTCTGGAGGCGGGAGCCGTCGATCTCGGCGATCGAGGCGCCGAGGATGCGGGGCTTGAGAAAATCGCTCACCAGGTGGGCCGCGGCGGGGGTCAGGCCCGAGAACGAACAGCCGAAAACGGTTCCGACCCGGTTGCAGACCGTCAGGCGCGTCGAGAACCGCGTGTTGCCGAGCTGGATGCGCGCCTCGACGGCCTCCCCTGCCCCGGGGAGGGGGGTGTCGGCGGTTTCGGCCGGAATCTCGAACTTGATGCCGCCGTAGCTGAGGTTCAGCACCGTGAAGGGGCCGGCCTCGTTCAGCCAGACGAGCCCGTCGGAAAGACCGATGCGCTGGAACCGGCGCCGCTCGCTCTGGGCGGGGGCCTGTTCCGGGGCCTGTTCGCCGGCGTCACGGCCGGTGATCCAGTTCAGCAGTTGCCTGAAATCCATTCCTCTCCCTCTGTCTGTCGGTCCTGATACTATATCAGAGTTTGTATTCGCAAGCCTCCCAGGCGAGGACGCAGTCGGTTCCGCAGGGGCGGATCGCGATCCGCCCTTCAGCGCTGCCTTGCGGTGGGGTTGTTTGATCGGGAGAATCTGATACAATAAGGGCCGGAAAGTGAGGCACACAATGGATCTGATCAAGGAATTGAGCGACCATATCCGGGCGCGGTATCCGGTGCTGTATCTCGTGACGGGCGAGGAAGCCCGTGCCATGGCGGCTCTGAGCGATGTCGCAAAAGCCGTCGGCAAGACCCTCTGGATCTGGTCGGCCTCCGACGGGCTGATCGACCCGAAGGGGGCCGAGGTGAAGGATGCCAAAGGCGAGCCACTCGTCAGCCCGCTCAAAGCCCTTCGATACGCGCTCCGCTCGCAGGAAAAGGCGCTGTTCGTGTTCCGCGACCTCCATCTCTTCTTTGAAGACCCGCTTCCGGCCTATCTGAGCGACCCGCTGCAGGTGCGCCGCCTGTTGCGCGACATCGCGATCGCGTTTCGGACGAGCTACAAGAGCCTCGTGCTGGTTTCCCCGATCCTGCGCGTGCCGCACGAACTCGAGAAAGAGATCACCGTGTTCGATTTCCCGATTCCCACCCAGAAGGAGATCGCCGGCCTGCTCGAGAGCGTCATCTCCGAAGTGCAGCGCATCCACGGCGGCAAGGTGCAGATCAGTCTCAACGCCGATGCCCGTGACCGCATCGTGAAATCCGTTTCCGGGCTCACCCAGTCCGAGGTCGAAAACGTGTTCAACCGGGCGATCGTGAACGACCTGAAGTTCGACGAGTCCGACATCCCGTTCATCCTTTCCGAGAAGAAGCAGATCATCCGCAAGAGTGGCCTGCTCGAATACTACGAGGTGCAGGAGCAGCTGGCGAACGTCGGCGGGCTGGAGATCCTGAAAGACTGGCTGGTCAAGCGCGGCGAGGCGTTCACGGCGCGGGCCCGCGAGTTCGGCCTGCCCGAGCCGAAGGGCATCCTGCTGCTGGGCGTTCAGGGCTGCGGCAAGAGCCTGATCTCGAAATCGATCAGTTCGCTCTGGCGGCTGCCCCTGCTGCGGCTCGACGTGGGCTCGATCTTCGGGAAATACGTCGGCGAGTCCGAGGAAAACCTGCGACGCGCGATCCGCATGGCGGAAGCGCTTTCCCCGACGATTCTCTGGCTCGACGAGATCGAGAAGGCGTTCGCCGGGGTCTCGGGCGGAAGCGGCGACGGCGGCGTCAGCAGCCGCATCTTCGGCAGCTTCATCACCTGGCTGCAGGAGAAGACGGTGCCGGTGTTCGTCATCGCGACCTCGAACAATATCCGCGACCTGCCGGCAGAGCTGCTGCGCAAGGGCCGGTTCGACGAGATTTTCTTCGTCGATCTGCCCACCGACGAGGAGCGGCGCGCCATCTTCACCATCCACCTCGCGAAGCGGCGGCGCGATCCGGCGAAGTTCGATCTGGCCGAGCTTTCCGCCGTCAGCGAGGGCTTCTCGGGCGCCGAAATCGAGCAGGCCGTCATCAGCGCGATGTTCGATGCGTTCCATGCCGGTCGCGACCTCGAGACCTCCGATCTGCGCAAGTCCCTCACCGAAACCGTGCCGCTCGCCGTCACGATGCGCGAGCAGATTGCCGGCCTGCGCGACTGGGCCGCGACCCGCGCCAAGCGCGCCTCGATCGGAAAACCCCCGGCCGCCGGCGCCTCGGCACGCCCCGGGGCCTCCCACCCGGCCGGCCTCATCGAACCTGGAGAAAAGAAGCCATGAGCCCCGTTCTTCCCTTCCGCCGCGACTCGGATATCCTCGAACGGATCAAAAAACAGGGGGGCCGGACCGCCGAGGACACCCGGTATCTTCAGCTCGTGACGGTGCGGCTCGGCGGAACCTCGTTCGCGGTCGATGCCCTCGCCGTGGCCGAAATCCTGATCGCTCCCCCCCTGATCGATGTACCGGCCACCGCACCCCTGTTGAGCGGCGTGGTGAATATTCGTGGAAATATTATTCCCGTCTTCGATCCCCGTCCGCGGCTGAATATCGCCCCGGCTGATCCCGGAACGCCGGCAACCGAAGAGGAACGACGGCTGCTCGTCTTCCGGGCCGCCGAGGGGCTTCTCGGAATGATCGTCGACGACGTGACGCTCCGGCTTTCCGACGGACGGGTGCCGCCCAGGCCCCCGGACGGCGTGACCCTCGCCCCCGGCTGCGCACGCATGGCCGAGATCGGCGAAAGCCTGCTTCCGCTCCTCGAGATCGAGGTCGTCCTGACTCCCGATGAACGGCGGGCGCTTTCCGACGTGAAAAATTCGTTTTGATCGAGTTTTTTAATATCACCCTCAAGAGGAGAATCTGACATGGACAAGTATCGATGCATGGTCTGCGGGTATGAGTATGATCCGGCCGTCGGTGATCCGGACGGCGGTATCGCTCCCGGCACCCCGTTCGAGAAGATTCCCGACTCCTGGGTCTGCCCGACCTGCGGCGTCAGCAAGGATCAGTTCGAGAAAATCTGAGGCGTGCGTGCCTGTGCGGGGCTTTCCGGCCGACGGAAGGCCCCGCCGTCCTTTCCGCCGGCTTCGGAAAGGCTTGGAAATCCGGTGTCCGTTTCGCCGAAGGATACAGAAAAGGGAATGAAGCGTGATTTGCAGAAATATATATAAATATATAAATATAGCATTGTTATCTCTGGCGTTCTCGTTCGGCAACGCGTTCTGTCTGTTCGCCGCCGATGAGGCGGGATTGGCCGCATTACGGCACCCGGCGCCGGGCGCCGAGATCCAGATCTGGCGCGATGCCGCCGGGGTGCCGCATGTCGTGGCGAGTTCGACGGCGGGGGCCTACTGGGGATTCGGCTACTGCATCGGCCAGGATCGGATGATGCAGCTTGAGCTGCTGCGTCGTTCCTGCCGGGGTACGCTTGCCGAGCTGTTCGGCCAGGCGTTCCTCGAGGCCGATGCCGCCGCCCGCCGCGACCGCGTTCCGGCCGACGAGCTCAGGGAGGGTCTCGAACGCGCTCCGGCGGCGTTCCGCGAGGCCGTCCAGGCATTCACGGCCGGTCTGAACCGGGCTGTCGAAAAGATGCGCTCCCGCACGATGCCGGCTGATCCGGCCCTGGCGGCCGCCGGTATCGGGGCGACCCCGTTCACCGACCTCGACGTGCTCGAGATCTTCGCCGGCACCATGGGCGCCCGCTACAACGACTTCTCCCTCGAACTCGATAACCTCCACCTCCTCTCGGCGATGGTGAAGCGGTTCGGGGCGCGAAAAGCCTCACGCATCTTCGAGGATGTCGTGTTCCATGAAGATAGAGGTGTCTATACATCTTTGGGGGGTTCCCCCGCCATCATCCAGAAGCTGCGCCAGGCACCGCGGCTTCCTTCCTATCTGCCGGGCACGACCCCCTACGAGTCTCCGACCCTCCGCACCCGCAAGCGGAACCAGCTGCTGAAGACGCTCGGCATTCCCGACAAATCCGGAAGTTACGCCGCCGCCCTTTCCCTGCTCAGGGACGGGAAGCGCGAAGCCCTGCTGTACGGCGGCCCCCAGATGGGCTACTTCTCGCCGTCAGCCGTGTACGAGATCGGCCTCCACACGCCCGAGTTCGATATGGTCGGCACGACCCCGGCCGGGTACCTCGCGCTTCTGTTCGGCGCGAACCGGCAGCTCGGCTTCTCGGCTACGGCCGGCGTCGGCAACATCGTCGACATCGTCACGCTGCGTCGCTCGGCCAGCGATCCCGCGCTCCTGGTTGGTGAGGAGTTTGCCCTGCCGGTCGCCACCCGCACCGAATCGATCCAGGTGAAGGGGCTGAAGAGCCCGGTCGAACGGACGTTCGAGGACACGCCGATCGGCCCCGTGATCGCGGCCGAAGGGCCGGTCGTCTACGTGAAAAACCGCGCCTGGAAGGGCCGTCTGATCGATTCATACGCCGCCTGGTTCGCCTCGAACCACGCGAAGACGCTTGACGAGTGGCTGACAGCCGGGGACGGCATGGCCATCTCCATCAACTGGCTCGGCGCCGACCGCAACGGCCACATCGCCTACACCCACGCCGGATGCGGCAAGAGTCGCCGCAGCTTCGGCGACGACCGGCTTCCGACCACCAAGCCGACCGTGTTCCCGTATCCCGACATCCGGCTGGCCGGTACGGACCCGTCGACCGGCTTCTTCGCGAACTGGAACTGTCCGCCCGTCGATGGATACCGTGACGGCGACATGCAGACCGGCTGGGGCTCCGACCAGCGCACGAAATTCCTCGCCGAACAGCTCGCGGGGAACCGGAGCCGGTGGTCCGTCGCGTATCTCCAGGAGCTCGACCGGGCGATGGCATTCACCGACCTGCGCGCCTGGTTCTTCCGGGACCTTCTGTTGGAACGGATCGACGAGGCGGCTCTGACGCCCGCGGCCGCCGAAGCCCTCGTGCAGCTTCGCGACTGGAACGGTCAGCGCACCGACGAGAACGGCGACGGCCTGCTCGACCACCCTGGCGCCGGCTTGTTCGACACGTTCTGGAACAACCTGTTCGGGGCCGTCTTCGGCGGCACCCTGGATGAGTTTGCCTGGATGGTCGCCTCCGACCCGACCTGGACCCAGACCTCCCTGCTCACGCGGGTTCTGAAGGGGACGGCCGGATACGATTACCTCGGTGGCAAACCCCCGGCCCAGCTCATCACGGCGAGCTTCAACGAGGCGGTTGCGGGCCTGGCATCCGCGGGAAAGCCGCTGCCGCTGCTGCCCTGCCCGGCCATGGAGTTCGCCGGCGTGAACCATGTCGGGGCTCCGACCCTCGCGCCGCCGGCCTCGTTCACCCCCTTCATGAACCGCGGCAGCGACGTGCAGATCATGCGGCTGACCCCCGAAGGCATCAGCATCCTCGGCGTCATGCCTCCCGGCAACGCCGCCTGGGGAAAGCACGCGGCCGATCAGATACCCGCGTTCAAGGCCTTCGAATGGCGCGAACGGCCCCTCACCATCGAGCATCTCCGCCGCCTCGCCACGCGGCTTCAGACCGTCAAACCCTGACCTCTCCGAAACAACAAATCCCCCGCCCGGTCCGGGCGGGGGATTTTCGTTTCGGGGTGACGCCCTATATGATATATCAGAGAGTATACATTATCGGCCTGCCGAAAGAGCGTGGCATTCCGGCGGAATTCGGGTAGAATTTCCATCAGATCAAATGAAGCGCCGGCTGCTTCCGGCCCGGGAGTTTCGCATCCCGGAAGAAAGTGAGAGAGCATGAAGAGCCTGAAAAACCTGTTCGGCATCCGGAGAATCCTGCTGGCTTTGCTGACAGCCGTCGTTCTGGCCTTGTCGGCCTTCGCGCAGTCCGACCTCCCGAAGGCGGGCACCCTGCCGCAAGGCATGGAAAGCTTCGATGACGTCTTCCCACGACTCATGGCCGAGTGGGGGATTCCCGGCGGAGCCGTTGTGGTGGCGAAGGACGGCAGGCTGGTGCTGGCGCGCGGGTATGGCTGGGCCGACCGCGAGCGGCGGATTCCCGTCGATCCGTTCTCGCACGTTTTCCGGCTGGCCAGCCTGTCCAAGGCGATCACGGCCGTGGCCATCCTGAACCTCGTCGAAACGGGAACGCTGAAGCTCGATGCTCTCGTCATCCCCCTGGTGTCGTTTCTGAACGGATCAGACCTCGAAAATGCGGATCCCCGGCTCGGGACGATCACGGTCCGTCACCTTCTGCATCATGCCGGCGGCTGGGATGTCTCGAAAACGTTCGATCCCATGTTCAGCGGCCGGATGATCGCCGGGGAGCTGAAGACCGCGTGCCCGCCGTCGCTCCAGGATACGATCCGATATATGGTGAGGCAGCCTCTCGCGTTTTCCCCCGGAAGCGCGTATGCGTATTCCAACTTCGGATACTGCCTTCTCGGGCGGGTGATCGAAGCCGTGACGGGACAATCCTACGAGACGTTCGTTCAGCAGAAGATCCTGCGGCCGGCCGGGCTCACCGGGTTCTCTCCCGGCAAAACCCTGACCCGGCGGCCGAAGGAAGTGGCCTATTTCCCCGTTCCCTCGAATCCCCGGGGCGACTCGGTCTTCGATTCCCGCCCGGGCAAGGTGGAGTGGCCCTACGGCGGATGGAGCCTGGAGAATATGGATGCCCACGGCGGCTGGACCGCGACCGCCGTCGACATGCTCCGCTTCGTCCTCGCGCTTGACGGCCGCCTGCCTGGGGTGCGCCTCCTGAGCCCCGCTTCATACCGGACGATGCTGGCCCGGCCGCCTGCGCCGCTGTTCGCCGGAGAGCCGTTCTGGTATGCGATGGGGCTCCTGGTGCGGCCGGTGCAGAACGACGTGAACTGGTGGCACCTCGGCTCGCTCGACGGCACGACCAGCATCATGGTGCGCACGCACCACGGCCTGGCCTGGGTCGGGTTGTTCAACGCCCGCCCCGATAGGTTCGACGAGTTCAACGGCGCCCTCGACGAGGCGTTCTGGAAAGCGGTGGAAGGCGTTACGAGCTGGCCCTCCGGCGATCTCTTCCAGCGCCGATGACCCGGATCTTTCCGGAAATGGACCCGAGCCGATGTCGTTTCTGAAATCAATGTTGGTGCTTCTTCTGCCTCTTGCGCTGGTCATCGCCGGCGTGTGGCTGTACATGGAATCCTCCATGGCCCCGGAGAACGCGGTCGTGAAACGTGACGCGAAGCGGCTCAGGGAAATCCTGGTCGACACCCCCGAGCGGGCATATTATAAAGACTACTACGGATACTCGCTCATGCATCTCGCGGCCTTGGAGGATTTTCCCGAAGGCATCGCCCTGCTTGCAGAAGCCGGAGTCAGCGTGAACGCCACGTATTCCCTAAGCGACGCCGAGATTGCAGCTCTCCAGGATCAGGCAACCTATGAGAATCATAGAGCCGACTATGTCGTGGATGCCTACCGTGAGACCGAAGGGATGACCCCCCTCCATCTGGCGGTCATATATCACGCCAACCGGGCCGTGAAAGAGCTTCTGCGGCTCGGGGCCGACGCCAACGCCCTGACGCCCCGCAAGGAATCCCCGCTCTACTGGGCCGCGAAAAGCTGGAACGCCGATGCCGTCACGATGCTGGCCGCTTCCGGAGCGGATCCCCGCGCCCAGACGCAGATTGGCGGCTTTAGCCCGCTTCATGCCGTGTTCAACGATTTTCCCGGGAACCCCTCTCTGGGCTTTGGAGAACACACCACGCAACGATTGCTGGTGCTGTATTACCCGTTGAACTCCGCCCCGGAAGAGTCCAGATGGAAGGTCATCCAGGCCCTCCTCGAGGCCGGAGCCGACCCCAGACAGCCTGATCTCCGGGGACAAACCGCGATCGACCGGTGTCCCCCGGCAGAGCTCGACGCGAATTTCCGCAAAACCGGCCCTGCCGAGCGGGATGAATCGATCTTACACAAGGAGAGGCGCTGATCATGGGCCAGGCCATTCTGAATGCGGTGAAGGTCTTGTTTCTCTTCGTCCTGTTGGTCACCCTGCTCGCCGCGATGGGCGGGCCCACCTGGTTTCTCGGGGATGCGGCCATCCTGTACCGTTACACCGTCCAGAACCGCTCGGGCGAACCCGTGGTCTGCGCCGTGATCGGCTGGTTTCCCAGGGCGGGCACGGATACGGTTGCCTGGCAGCCGGCGCCGAACGTGAAGGGGCCCGGGTACGGCATCGCCCTGAACCCTTGGGAGAGCGCCGAAATCGCCCTGACCACCAGTGACTTTTCTGCCCTTCAGATCCTGGTGCGGGGCAGGAACGCGACCGAAACCCGGACGACGGGCAAGCCTGTCGGATACGGAATCCCCCCGCTGTCGGAGTGCCCGCTCGCATCCGAGGCGCTTCTTCCCTGCTTCAACGGGTACACCGTGACCCTGCCTTACCGGTAGAGGTCAGCCAGGGCCGCTTGGGCTGAGCCATCCGGGCGCCAGCGGCCCGCTTCCTGCGTCGTGCACGCCGGGGCGGTTCATTTCCCCCGGGCCGGTTCCCGGATGTTCCGGAGGAGCCGGTCGCAGAACCGCTCGACGGTTTCCTTGTCGGTATCGCCGACGTATCCGACGAAATCAATTGTGGGCGGGTTGCCGCAGACTCGAGACGTCGCGGAGCGGAGGGGCGCCGAACAGGCGGCTGTACTCGCGGCTGAACTGGGAGGGGCTTTCATACCCGACGTGCAGGGCCGCCGTCGTCGCGTCGAACCGCTCCGTGAGCATAAGCCGCCGCGCCTCGTTCAGCCGCAGGTTTTTCTGGTACTGGAGCGGGCTCATCGCCGTCAGCGCCCGGAAATGGTGATGAAAGGCGGATTTGCTCATGCTGACCTGTGTCGCGAGATCGTCGATGCGCAGAGGCTGGTTGAAGTTCGCTCTCAGCCAGTGAATAGCTTGTGCTATTTGCCGGCTCAGGCTCCCTGCCATCGCCATCTCGCGTAGGCGCATCCCTTGCTCCCCGACGAGCAGGCGGTAGCAGATTTCGCGCTGGATGAGCGGTGCCAGGATCGGGATATCCTTCGGCTCGTCGAGCAGCTCGATCAGCCGCTGGAAGGCGGTCAGCAGGGGCAGGGTGATTTCGCCGGTCGCCATGCCCCGGCTCGACTGACGCTGCTTCGGCAGGGGAAGGTTGCCGTCCACCATCATCTGGGAGATTTCCTTCAGATCGAGCTTCAGGGCGAGGCCCAGATACGGCTTTTCCCTGCTCGCCTCCAGGATCTGCACGATCCCCGGCAGATCGACGGATGTGATCAGATAATGTTTCTGATCATATATATACGAGTCCTCTCCGAGCATGACGCGCTTGGCGCCCTGCGCGACGACGCAGATGCTCGGCTCATACATGCCGCCCGAAGGCTGTGTCGGCTCGTCATACCGGAAGATGGTCAGGCCCGGGATGGCTGTCTCGAGACGGTCCTGATTCTCGGTCCATCGTGCAATGCTGCTTTTGAGGCCAGTAAGAGGAATATCCAGGGGAGTGTGGCCGGGTGTATGGTTTTGATCATTCTTTTTCATATTTGCCTCCAGCCATATTCTAGCACGAAGGGGTGGGATGCAGACTCCGATCGTAGAATGTTCTGGACGATTAGGCAAAAATACGACAGCAATGGTCTACCCGGACCACCGCCCCGAGGATATCCTTTTCTCAGGAACGATGCGAACGATGCGAACGTTCGAACAGAAGATTTTCGAAGGAGGCCCCCATGCAGTTCGAGTTTCAGAATCCCACCCGTCTCGTCTTCGGCGCCGGCGGACTTTCCCGCCTTGGTGAGCTGGTGCGCCCCTACGGGAGCCGGGCTCTGCTCGTGACCGGCGGCGGCAGCGTCAAAAAGAGCGGCGTGTTCGACCGGGCCGTCGCCAGCCTCAAGGCGGCCGGCGTCTCCGTGACCGAATGCTCCGGTATCGAGCCCAATCCCCGCATCTCGTCGGTGATCCGCGGCATGCTGGCCGCACGCGAGGCAAACTGCGACGTCGTTATCGGCATGGGCGGTGGCAGCACGATGGATGCGTCCAAGGTGATTGCCTCGGCAGTCCTGTACGAGGGCGATCCCTGGGATATGATCTACCACGGCCAGGCGGACGTGCGCCCCCCGACGCGCGCCCTTCCCATCATCACCGTTCCGACGCTGGCGGCCACCGGTTCCGAGATGAACTGCGGCGCGGTCATCACCAACGAACAGACGAAGGTGAAGTCGTTCGTTCAGACCGACTGCCTCTATCCGCGCCTCGCGCTGGTCGACCCCGAGCTGACGGTGAGCGTTCCGCGCAACCAGACGGCGTTCGGGGTCTGCGACCTGATCACCCACGTGACCGAGGGATACTTCAACGGCGTCGACGGCACGCCGCTCCAGGACCGCTTCGCCGAAAGTGTCATCCTCACCGCTCTGGAATGGGGCCCGAAAGCCGTGGCCGACGGCCGCGACCTCGAGGCGCGCGCCCAGGTCCAGTGGGCATCCGTGTTTGCGCTCAACGGCTGGGTCCAGGTCGGCACCGATGCCGGCTACCCGGTGCACATGATCGAGCACGTGCTCTCCGCCCACCACGACATCACGCACGGGGCCGGTCTGGCGGTGGTCAACCCGGCCTGGATGCGCTTTGCCGCACGTGCCCGGCCCGCCCGGTTCGTCCAGTTCGCGCAGCGGATCTTCGGTCTCACCCCGAAGCGGCCTGATGATCTCGACTGCGCCCTCGCGGGCATCGACCGGCTCGAGGAGTTCCTGCGCACCATCGGCTGCCCGACGCGGCTGTCGCAGGTCGGAATCGGCGATGCACTGCTTTCCCGGTATGCCCGGGATACGGTCCGCATCATTCACGACGAGAACGGCCGCCTTCCCGGCCGCCCGCCAATGACCGAATCCGAGATCGTCGACGTCCTTCGTTCGGCTCTGAAATGATACGTAAATAGTTATTGGTATATCTGATTTGGTGACGCCCGATACGAAAGGGAGATAGCGATGAACCATGTTTTCGTCAGTCTGGCTGGGGTTGTGGCCGTTCTGTTGTGTGGACTTGCCCCGCTGAGTGCACAGCCCGCTTCGGGGCAGAAAAGGATGCTCGTGCTGTATTTCTCGAAAACGGGAAACACGAAAAAGCTGGCTGCGGCTATCCAGAAGCAGACCGGCGCCGACATGGTCGAGATCGTTCCCGCCGTTGCGTATCCCGAGGATTACGATCAGACCGTGGATATCGCGCGAAAAGAGCAGGACGCTGGCGCCCGCCCCGCCGCGAAGACCCGGGTTGAAAACATCGCTTCCTACGATGTGGTCTTCCTGGGTTACCCGAGCTGGTGGGGAACGATGCCGATGGCCGTGTTCACCTTCCTCGAAGCCCACGATCTTTCCGGCAAGACACTCGTTCCCTTCACGACGCACGAGGGCAGCGGCTTCGGGCGGAGCGTCGCCGACCTCCGGCGCCTGTGCCCGAAATCGACCATCCTCGACGGTCTCGCCATCCGCGGGCGGGACGCGGATACCGCGGAAACCTCCGTGCCGGCCTGGCTGCAGGGACTGAAATTCTGACCTCTCCATTCCCGGCTGTGCCGGCGTGGAGGCTGCCCGAGGCGAGGGTTCTCAGGTGCCGATGTCTGCCCTGATTCCGTTGACTCTCTTTTTTGTAGCGGAATCTGTTCGATGAAATGCCAGTTAGTATAATATGAACAATATTAAATATTGGGAGAACGAACCATGAACGTAATCCGACGAGTGGGTGCCATCGCCCTCATGCTGGGAATGCTCTCCATTCTTGGCGTTCCTGCTTTGGCACAAGACATGGCCAACGGAGCGAATAACTTTTACAAAAGTGAACGGGTGACCTTGCAGAAAGTCTCGTTCAAGAATCAATACCAGATGAAGGTCGTGGGGAATCTGTTCGTCCCCAAGGATGCCGGCGAAAACGCCAAAAGCCCGGCGATCATCGTGGGGCATCCGATGGGTGCGGTGAAAGAACAGAGCGCGAATCTGTATGCCCAGAAAATGGCCGAGCGCGGATTTGTGACCATGTCCCTGGATTTGTCCTTCTGGGGAGAAAGCGAGGGACAGCCGCGCAATGCCGTATCTCCGGATATATATGCCGAGGACTTCAGTGCCGCGGTGGACTTCCTGGGTACCCGGCCGTTCGTCGACCGGAACCGGATCGGTGTCATCGGGATCTGCGGCAGCGGCTGTTTTGCCATCAGTGCCGCCAAGATAGACCCGCGCCTCAAAGCCGTCGCGACCGTCAGCATGTATGACATGGGGGCTGCCAATCGCCATGCACTGAGGCGCTCTCTGACCCTTGAACAGAGAAAGAACATCATTGCCGAGGCGGCCGAACAGCGCTACGTGGAGTTCGCTGGCGGAGAAACGAAATACACCAGCGGCACGGAGCACGAGCTGACCGAGAAATCCCACCCCATTCAGCGTGAATTCTTCGACTTCTATCGCACCTCGCGAGGCGAGTTCACGCCAGAGGGCTCATCTCCGAAGCTGACGACCCATCCCACGCTGACCAGCAACGTCAAGTTCATGAATTTCTACCCCTTCAACGACATCGAGACGATCTCGCCGCGCCCCCTGCTGTTCATCGCCGGTGAAAAGGCGCATTCCATCGAGTTCAGCGAAGACGCATATCGGCTGGCGTCCGAGCCGAAGGAACTCTGCATCGTTCCGGGCGCCGGGCATGTGGATCTCTACGACCGGGTCGGCCTGATTCCCTGGGACAAGCTGACGTCGTTTTTCCGTGAGCATCTGAAATAGGATGCGGTGTGAGAAAGCCGCTGCCCGGGCCATCCGGGAGCGATGGTTGATGGCCCGGGCTGGCTGCCATGCCCGATGAGATAGGGAGGGATTCGACGTGAACCGGTTTCTTGTCGCGGTCTATGCGTGTGTCGCAATGCTGGCCATGGCGGCCATATCGGAGGCGAAAACCATGCACCATCGTCTGAATGAAAAGCAGCGGGCAATCATTCCGATTGCCGCATTCACCGCAAATGGAGATCTGGCCAGGCTGAGAACGGCCCTGGTCGAGGGGCTCGATGCCGGACTGACCGTGAATGAAATCAAGGAACTCCTCGTCCAGCTGTACGCCTACGCGGGCTTTCCCCGGAGCCTGAACGGCCTCGACACGTTCATGGCCGTGATGGATGATCGGAAGCGGCGCGGCGTCGTCGATGAAACGGGCCGCGATGCAACTCCCCTTCCGGCCGATAGGAATAGTCTTGAATATGGTTCGGAAAACCAGGCGAAGCTGGTCGGCCAGGCCGTGAAGGGGCCGCTGTACGAGTTCGCCCCGGCCATCGACCGGTTCCTGAAAGCCCACCTGTTCGGCGATATCTTCCAGCGTGATATTCTGAGCTGGCAGGACCGGGAGCTGGCAACCCTGGCTGCCCTGGCCAGCATCGAGGGTGTTGATCCCCAGCTGCAGGCCCATATTTCGATCGGTATACACAACGGCCTGACACCGGACCATCTTGGTGAGTTCATACTCATTTTGCGGGAAAAGACCGGACCGAAGGTCGCGGAACGTGCCGGCGTCGTTCTCAACCGGGCTCTCGGGTCCGGAACGCAGCGTGTGGCTCGTAAAAATCTGGCTGAAGATACGGATAAAACGAAGAACGACACGGAAGACAAGATGAATCAGCAGAGCAACTATGCGGAAAACGGCGGGGGGTTTCCCCGAGGCCAGAAGAACGAGGCCTATGCCAGGTATTTCACCGGCACCAGCTACCTGAACATGCTGTCGAAGGAACGGGTTGTCATCGGAAATGTGACCTTCGAACCCGGCTGCCGCAACTTTTGGCATATTCACCACAAGGGCGGGCAGATCCTTCTCGTGACCGGCGGCCGTGGCTGGTATCAGGAATGGGGCAAACCCGCCCGGGGGCTGTCCGTCGGTGATGTCGTGAATATCCCCCCCGAGACCAGGCATTGGCACGGAGCCGCAATGGACAGCTTGTTCTCTCATGTGGCCGTGGAAGTCCCGGCGGATGGTGGTTCCACCGAATGGCTCGATCCCGTGTCTGACGAGGAATACAGCCGGTTGCCGTAGTCGTTCCGCCGCACATGCGGAGGGAATGGCTGCCTGCCAACGGGCGAACCCGGACCGAAGAGGAGGCTTCTGGTGCGAAGAGCGGTGTTGTATCTCGTCATGCTCGCCCTGCTGATGACGGTTCTTGCGCGCCCGCTGACGGGGGACTGGGTTCATGAAGCGGCGGGGGTTCTCCTTCTGGCCATGCTGGCCGCGCACACGGTGGCGAAGAGGCGATGGTATCTGGCTCTCAGCAAGGGACCATGGAGTCTGAGGCGCGCAGCTTCCGCAGCGGTCAACCTGTCCCTCATTGCGGCGATGACGACGGTCCTGGTCACCGCCGTGCCGATTTCCCGGTTCGTATTCGGATTTCTCGCCATCGACAACGGGATGTGGGTTGCCCAGCTTCACATCGCGGCGGCTCTGTGGCTGTTCGTACTCGCCTCGGTGCATCTGGGCTTCCATTGGGAACCGGTGAAACGGGTTCTTCCGTTGCCGGCGGATGGAGCCGTGACGAGCGGCGGCCGCGTCGTAGGGTGCGGTCCGGCTGAATTGTGCCGTCCGGGTGTCGCCGGCCCACTTCCCGCCTCAATCAGATCGGGCCTGCTCATCCTGGCCTGCGGCTTCGGCGCGCGGGCTTGTTTCAACAGGAACATTGGCTCCAAGCTGATCATGTACTACTCGTTCGACTTCTTTCGGGCCGGTGATTCCGTCGCAGGATTCATCATCGATTACCTGAACATGATGGTTCTTTTTGCATGCGTGGCGCATTGCGTGATCAACTCGATGCCGGCAAGACCATCTCGCGCTTGAGAACTCTTCCAGCCGCTGAATTGCGGTGTCTGACGCAAGGCAGGTGAAGGACACCGTCGGCGTTTCTTGGACGATCGAGCAATAATCCGGCAGGAATGATCTATCTGGCCGGCTGCTCCGGGGATACTCTTATCAGAGGGACGCCCCCCTCTGATATGGTTCTGACTCTGTGAAGGAGAAGAATATGAAACCATATATCATCTGCCACATGGTCTCGTCGGTGGACGGTAGGATCGATTGTGCCGCCCTCGACGGGATGACGGGCGAGGATGATTACGAAGTCACCGGCTCAAAGCTGGAAGGGGACGCCTGGCTGTGCGGCCGGACCACGATGCAGTTGCATTTCGCGGAAGAGAAGCCGTTCGTGTCGGCGTCGAACAGGCCGGCAGGGCCTCACCCCGTGCATGTCGCCCGCCGGGCGGAATCATACGTCATCTCGGTCGATACCCTCGGAAAACTCCGCTGGCCGTCGGGCGAGATCGACGGAGCACATCTCATCTGCATCGTGAGCGAGCGGGCACCCGAAGACTACCTCGTCATGCTGCGCGACACGGGTATCTCCTATATCGTTTCGGGCAGCCCGGCGATCGATCTCGCGCGAGCGGCGGACCTCCTCGGGGAGCAGTTCGGAATCCGCCGGTTGTTGCTCGAGGGCGGTGGCCACATCAATGGCGCGTTCCTCGAGGCCGGCCTCGTCGATGAGGTGAGCCTGCTGCTCGCCCCGGCCGTCGACGGCCGGCATGGCATCCCCACCGTCTTCGACGGCATCGGTGCCGCGAAGAAGGCCGGATTTCCCCTCAAGCTGAAATCCGTCGAGCGGCTCGAAAGCGATGTGCTCTGGATCAGATATGACGTCGTCCGGCGAGCGGTCTGAACAACAGAAACGCGAACCTGTACAGATATATATTCAGGAGAATACAGAATGAACGGTTTTGGAAAAATGGTGACTCTGGCCGTCCTGGGTGCCCTGTTCTGTGCCGGCGCGAGCCTGGCGCAGGCGTCCGATGCGGACAAGAAGCCGGCACCCGCCGGGAAGGCGACCGTCTATTTCACGCGCGTCATTGGCCCGAGCGCCCTGGTGAAGATCTTCGACAAGATCGGTCAGGAGATCGGCGGCAAGGTCGCCATCAAGATCCATACGGGCGAGCCGAACGGCCCCAACATCCTGCCGCGGCTCCTGGTGAAAACGCTCCAGCAGCATATTCCCAACAGCAATCTGGTCGAGACCAACACGCTGTATCCCGGCGCCCGCAAAACCACGGCCCAGCACCGGGAAACCATCAAGACGAACGGCTGGACGTTCTGCCCGGTCGACATCATGGATGAAGACGGCGCGGTCATGCTTCCCATCAAGGGCGGGAAGCATTTCAAGGAAATGTCGGTCGGCAGGAATCTCCTCAACTACGACTCGATGGTCGTGCTCACCCACTTCAAGGGGCATGCCATGGGCGGTTTCGGGGGCTCGATGAAGAACATCTCGATCGGCTGTGCCGACGGCCCGGTCGGGAAGAAGATGATCCACGCCGCCCCGGACGACCAGAACTTCGACGCCTGGCTGAAGGGCGAGGAGTTCCAGGAAAACATGGTGGAATCTGCGAAAGCAACCATCGATCATTTCGGCAAGCACATCGTCTATATCAACGTCCTGCGCAACATGTCCGTCGACTGCGACTGCGCCGGAATCAAAGCCGCGCCGGTCAAGGCGCGCAACCTGGGCATCCTGGCCTCAACGGACCTCCTGGCGGTCGACCAGGCCTCGATCGACATGGTATACAAACTGCCGGAACACGAGTGCCGCGACCTGAAGGAGCGCATCGAGTCCCGCAAGGGTCTGCGCCAGCTGACATACATGAAAGAGCTGGGCATGGGCAACGACCAGTACGAACTGGTTCCGCTGGATTGAAGAGGAGGATTCCATGTTGTACCGCACATTCGGGAAAACCGGCCTGTCCGTATCAAGTCTGGGTTTCGGCTGCATGCGCCTGCCGCTGACCGATCCGAAGCGGCCGGAGACCATCGACGAGGCTGCTTCCGCCAGGCTGCTGGACATCGCGATCGAGATGGGCGTCAACTACGTCGACACGGCGTATCCGTATCATGCGGCCGTTCCCTTCACGGCGGGCCAGAGCGAACTCTTCGTTGGCAAATATCTCAAAGGCGGGAAGCGGGACAAGGTGTACCTGGCCACCAAGCTTCCGAGCTGGTCGATCCAGACCCGCGAGGACTGCGACAAATACCTGAACGAGCAGCTCACGCGGCTCCAGACCGACCATATCGACTTCTATCTCGTGCACTGCATCATGAAACAGTTCTGGGGCAATCTGAAGAACGCCCGGGTCTTCGAGTTCCTCGATGCGGCGCTCAAGGACGGGCGCATCCGGTATGCCGGCTTTTCCTTCCATGACGAGCTGCCGCTCTTCAATGAGGCCGTCGATGCGTATCCCTGGTCCTTCTGCCAGATCCAGTATAACTTCATGGACGAACAGTATCAGGCCGGCCGCACCGGTCTGGAATACGCCGCCGGCAAAGGGCTCGGCGTCACCATCATGGAGCCGCTGCGGGGCGGCAGCCTGACTTCCAATGTACCGCCTGCGATCCAGAGCATCTGGAGCAAGGCTGAAACCCGCCGGTCCCCTGCCGCGTGGGCGCTCCGCCACGTCTGGAATCATCCGGGTGTGAGCGTGGTGCTGAGCGGCATGAACCAGGAATCGCACCTGCGCGAGAACCTCGAAACCGCCGAAACGGCTCTTCCCGGCTCGCTTTCGGAAAAGGAGCGCGAAATCATCGAGGCTGTCCGGAAGGAATACCGCGCCCGGATCAAGGTGGACTGCACCGGCTGCAAATACTGCATGCCCTGCCCGGTCGGCGTGAATATTCCCGGCTGCTTCAGCCTGCTGAATAACGCCGCCATGTTCGAGGACGTCGGCACGGCCCGGTTCCAGTACGGCATGTATGTCGGCGAGGGAAAGGCCAGCAAGTGCGTCGAATGCGGCGCCTGTGCCGTCAAATGCCCTCAGCGCATCCCCATCCCTGAAAAGCTGAAGGATGTCGTCGCCACCCTCGAACGGTAACCCGGTCATGCACGAGGCGTATGAAATGGGGAGACGCGTTTGACTTCTCTTCCGGTATCGGCTACTTTGCAATGTGATTGCAAAGTAGCCGGTGCTGGACTCGGAGGACATCGATGTATCTGCGGCGGACGCTCGAAACGTATTTTCTGAAAGCGGCGAAGCAGTTTCCCGTCATGCTCGTGACGGGGGCGCGGCAGGTCGGGAAGACGACGTTTCTCCGGCACATCAGCGAAGGAAAACGGCGCTACGTGACGCTCGACGATCCGCTCATCCTGCGGCTGGCGCGAGAAGATCCGGGCCTGTTCATGCAGAGGTTCAGGCCGCCTGTCCTGATCGACGAGATCCAGTATGCGCCGGAACTCCTCCCGTTCATCAAGATGGAGGTCGATGAAAACCGCCGGCCGGGCGCTTTCTGGCTGACCGGTTCCCAGCAGTTCCATCTCATGAAGGGCGTTTCCGAGTCGCTTGCCGGCCGTGCGGGCATCGTCCGGCTTCTCGGGCTTTCCCGCCGCGAGACGGAAGGGCGTGGCACCGATGTCAGGCCCTTTCTCCCCATCCCCGGGGAACTCGGCCGACGCGCACGAACGGCCGCTCCCCTTCCGCTCCGCCGCCTGTATGAAGTGATTCACCGAGGCTCGTTCCCGGGCCTCGTTTCATCGAAAAAAGCCGACTGGAGCCTGTTTTACAGCTCGTTCGTCCAGACATACCTCCAACGGGACCTGAGGGATCTCGCGCGGGTCGGCGACGAGACGGCGTTCATACGCTTTCTTCGTGCCGCGGCGGCCCGTTCCGGGATGCTCCTCAATCTGTCGGATCTGGCCAGGGATGCTGATATCGCGCCGAATACCGCCAAGAGCTGGCTCTCGATCCTCGAGACATCAGGCATCATCCATCTGCTCGAACCCTGGCACACCAACGTCACGAAGCGCCTCGTCAAAACTCCGAAACTCTATTTCCTTGATACCGGGCTCTGCTCGTGGCTCACGGGCTGGACAAGCCCGGAAACACTCGAGGCCGGCGCTGCGGCCGGCCCGATGCTCGAGACCTGGATCGTCGGCGAGTTGCTGAAAAACCGCCTCCACCAGGGCTTGAACGCACCCTTCTTTTTTTATCGCGACAGGGACGGGAAAGAAATCGATCTTCTCATCCACGAGGACGAGATTCTATATCCATTGGAATTCAAGAAAACGGCTTCCCCGGACAAGAACGATATCCGCCACTTTTCCATTCTCGAAAAGCTGAAAGCCCCGATCGGTCCCGGCGGCGTCATCTGCCTGATCGACCAACACCTGCCACTCACCCAAGCCATCTCAGCCATTCCGATTTCACTTCTCTGACACGAGAACCCGTAACACGTTCGATACCTTCGAAGACCGGCTGAAAAGCAGCTCGACGTTAGTTGCCAAAAAGCGATATGATCGAGCCGTTTTCAACAGATAACGATGGAATGCGAGAGGAGCTTCAACGAATGTGGAAACGAATCCCAGCCATCCTGGTGCTTTGCGTCGGCATCGGAATGAGTTGCCTTCCGGCTTTTTCCCTCGATCTGCGCGCCTCCTATCCCAATGCCGGGGCGTGCCCGGCCGAGTTTCAGGCGCATGTGATCGATCTCGGCGCGAAGCAGATAACGCAGATTTTCAAGCACCCGGCCGGGATGACGGCGGTTTCCTTCATCACCGACAACAATGGCTTCCAGGGATGTACCGTTGACGGGCCTTCGATCATTCCCGGAAATTACTGCTTCCTGGCGGGTACGATCTCGGAGATGCCGGATGAAAAGGAAGCCCACGACTATTACCTGGAAAGCCTGAAGGGCATGACCGCGAAGTATTCCGGCGGGAATCTCGTGTCCTTCGCCTGTGGTGACGAGGGAATGAAGGGAACCGCCACCTCTGGAAGCACGAAGGATGCCCAGTTCCTCTGCCGAAAAGGCCGGCGGGTGTTTCAGTATTCTTCCAACGGGGCCAGGGTGATTTCCGATGAGACCTTCCGTAAGGCGGTGATGGGGGAAGCAGCCGCCCCTTCCGGCAATGCGGCGCTGATCGCGTTTCTCCGGAAGGTCAAAGGCGGGATGCTGTCCCCCCTCAACGACGTTTCCGATGCCGCCCTCGATCGGGCGATTCAAGCTCACCCCGGGCCGGCGTTTCGGATCGGCCGGCTGGCAGAGGCCGTCCGCCGGTACGACGAACTCTGCGCCACCCCGCTTCCGCCACGCAAGGAAACCGGCTGGGTCGACTGGGAAAAGCTGATGGCCTACCTCGACGACAAGCTCAACCCGCTGGCCGGTGATACGAACGACAAGGCGACGGATGCCGCGCTGGATCTGGTGGGCAAACTCGTTCCCCAGGCCGCAGCGTTCGTCAGTCACCGGACGTTCTTCAAGGAAGCCCACGACGCGCTGAAGCTCACCCGGGATGCTCTTCTCATGCCGGCGATCGAGGAAAAGGCCTACGAAGCCTACCGGAACGAGCGCGATCAGGGGCAGGGCGAACTCAACGCCTACGACTTCGCCATCGTCAAGAATTCCTACTCGGTTCGCGTCGATCCGTCACGGATTCCCGCGCTGAAGAAAAATCTCGAAGCCCGTTACCAGTATGAAAAACTCGCTGCAAAGCAGCGGGAGATGGTGCAGAACCGCAAGGAAAACCTGAACAGGCTCCTCCCGGAATATCAGCAGGACATCGACCTCATCGTCTACGACGCCGCCGAAAACAAGTGATCTTCCGAAACCACCGATCGCAGGCTCATGAGGCCCATTTCATGGTTAATTTCTTTTTGTTGGACGCGCAGTCCCTCAGATATAAATTGATGAGTTGCTGGTAGGGCAAGCCAATTTCTTCAGCCAGGTTTTTGAAGTATTCGATGACATCGGTTCCAAGGCGAATCGTTACCGTGCGTTTCAACTCCTTGGAGTAAGGGTTCTGCTTTGAATTCGAAAAGTCATATTCTTTTCTCATAAAAACTCCAATACTGATTGGCTTCACTTTTTGTCGCCTTGCGCGCCGAAATAAGGCGTATTACTTTTTCATTTTCTCGGTAACAATGGCAGACCATCAGGAGTTTCTTTTCAATTGAAAAACCGAGAATGACGAATCTGGATTCGAGCTCCGAGTGGTCAGGGTCATCGATGATACGAGCATAATCATCGTTGAACACGGTGCTGGCTTCGTCGAAGGTCACTCCATGCTTTTTCCGGTTCGCTTCTGATTTGTTTTCATCCCACTCGAAAGTGAACATATATTTATAATGTATTTACAGACTCCAGGAAAGTCAAATCCACCAGAAATCCCTTCCAGCCTGTAAAGAACGAGATCCTGGGGCACGAGAATCAGGGATTCTGGAGGGTGATGCCCTGGGGGACGGGGGTCGCGACGATCCAGGTGCGGAGGCGGCGGGTGTTGTTGGGGACGTCGCGCTGGAGGGTGCCGTTCGTCGAGACCTCGTAACCGGCCGGGGTTTCGAGGTTGAGGATCACCTGGTGCGCATCCGATGCGTTCTGGCGCGGGTACCAGAACACGCCGGCCCCGAGATCGAGCACGTTCGTCGAGATCGTGCCGCCCCCGGGGGTGAAGCCGTCGTGGCGCGCCCGATACCGGATCTCGATTTCGCGCGAACCCGCCTTGATATTATATAGCCAAATATATGGCGGCCGGTAGTTCCAGCAGATGTCGCTCTGGTTGCGGCCGATCACCTCGAGCCGGTGGATGTTCCCCTGGCACCGCAGCATGACGGGGTCGGAGCCGTTGCTGGTGAGATACAGAACGGCGACCACGTCGGCAAGATAGCGGTCGGGATCGAAGTCGGCGTACACGTCGGCGAGTTCCAGGTCGAATGTCGGCTCGCTGGCGAGCTGGGCCTGGACGGGGTTCGGCCATGCGAGACAGAGAGCAGCCAGAAACAGGACACGGGCGGCGATGCTCCGGATGATCATCTCTGGGATACCTCCGATGACGATTCCCGGGAAAACGGCGGCGCGTGGCGCGGGCCTTCCGTCGGGGCTTTGCGGCGGTCGAACAGGATGCCGGCCATGATCAGAACCGTGCCGGCCAGGGCGCCCGGGGTGGCCCGTTCCCCCAGCACCAGCCAGGCGAGCAGGATCGCGACGGGCGGCTTGGCGAAGAACAGCAGGCTGGTCCGGCCGGCGGGCAGGTCGTTGAGGATCTTGAAAAACGTGTAGTAGCCGAGGCCCGAGACGATGAAGCCGAGCACCAGCAGCCGCGGCCAGAGGTCCGGGTCGGGCCAGATCCGCACCCCCGCGGCCAGCAGCAGCGGCAGGAAGACCGCAGAGGCCAGGAAAAACGTCGCGACGGTGACGATCAGGCTGCCGAGCCGCCGGACGAATCGCTTCGAAAGCACGGTATAGATGGCGAACGAGGCCATTCCGGTAAGGCCGGCCGCGATGCCGAACGCCGTGTCCTCGCCCGGGGTGGGCTTCGCCGCGATCAGCATCACCCCGCAGAAGCCGAGCACCAGGGTCAGGCCGCGCCGCAGCGTGAGCAGCTCGCCGAGCAGCAGCCAGCCGAAAAGATTGACGGCGATCGGGTTGGCGGCGATGATGATCGCCGCCGTCGAGGCTTTCGCATATTTCACCGACAGCGCATGCGCGCCCATGCCGATGACGACGTTCAGGATCCCGAGCCCGGCCAGCCAGGCAACGACGCGCGGCGAGAACGCCCGTGTCTGCTTCCGGAGCCGGCCCAGCGTTGCCGGCAGCAGGAACAGGCCACCCAGCAGGAACCGCCAGAACGTCATCACGAACGGGTCGATCCGGTGCCGGATCGGGTTCGCCACGACTTCCAGCGCCGAGAATGCCAGCACCGTCGTCACGACCAGCGCCGGCAGCCGGATTTTTTCCCAGACCTCTTTCATCTGCCTCCTGTATCGGCAGCAGGAAGGAAAATAACGACCCGTCAGGTGGCACTCTGGACGAAGAACACGCAGAGCGCAGCTGGCGACGCGCCTTGCTTTGTTGCGGAATCCTGTCCAATTTCGTCTCTCTCGACCAGCCGTCGCGATGACGGATTGCCCTTCTTGACCACGCAGGGACAGGGGCAGGCTGGTTCGTGCTGCCATCGAAACCTTTTGCTCCCGGGAGCGGTAAAGGTAGAATGGTATCGGTGTACCTTCGGGCGGGAAAAACCGGAATCGGATGAGTGTTGCTGGCTTCCGGCCAAGCCGCGTCCGGCGAGGAGAGAGAGTATGAGTGAGATGAGCATGACCGGCCGATTCCCTATCGGCAGATATCTCGTGGTCGCAGGGCTTCTGCTGGTGGCAGGCGTTTCCCCAACCTTCAGCCAGCCCGTTTCGCCGTTCGGCGGGAACGCGCAGGTCACGGTGCAGACCGACACGACGCCGGATGCGGCGCAGGCGACCCCGGCCTCGCTCGACGAGGTCATAGCTGCCAAGAACGCCATTCCCAACTTCCCCTGGAACTGGAAGAAACGGGACCAGGTTCTCCTGGACGGCGCTGCGAGGCTTTCTTCGCCGGCTGACATCGTTGCCCTGACCAGGGAGTCGGGGTTCAAGAATGTCCGCGAACAGATCATCCTGGCTGGTGTCCACACCCCGAAGGATTTCGCCGGGATCAAAATCTTGTGTGAGGGTGCAAAGAAGCAGGAGACGAAGGACCAGGTCCTTCTCACGAACGCGAACAAGCTGGGCTGGGAAGAGATGCTGACCGCCGCAGGTCTGGCCAGTCCCAGCGTAAAAGACCGGATCATCCGCATGGCCATGTCGAAGCTCTACGCTCTCGCGGGGATGCCGGGCGACAAAGCCGGCGTGACCCTCTGGCTGACCGATCCTGCACGCCCCTGCTACCTCCAGAGGCAGTCGCAACGGGTTCCGTTCGGTGGACTGGCTGTGAATGGCCCCTCCATCGATGTCGACGAGTCCAGCACCTTTCAGGCCATGGATGGCTTTGGCTTTGCCTTGACCGGCGGCAGCGCGAAGCTGCTCAACACGCTGCCGGCGAAAGATCGCACCGAACTTCTGAAGCGGTTCTACCTGCCCGATGCGGGAATTGGCGCGAGCTTTCTCCGGGTGAGCATCGGGGCCTCGGATCTGAGCCCCAGGAGTTTTTCCTACGACGATCTGCAGGCCGGCCGCACCGACACGGAGCTGGGCGGCTTCGATATCTCGGCCGGCGACGCCGACCTCATCCCGGTCCTGAAGGAGATTCTCGCTCTCAACCCGTCGATCAGGATCATCGCCACCCCCTGGTCGGCACCGCCGTGGATGAAGACCAGGCACAGCTTCATCGGCAACCGCCTGAAAACCGAGTATTACGGCTGCTATGCGAAATATTTCGTAAAGTATATCCAGACCATGCGGGACAACGGCATCACGATCACGGCGGTCACGCCGCAGAATGAGCCGCAGAACGACACGAACGAGCCGAGCATGCTGATGGACGCGGGCGAACAGACGGTTTTCATCCGGGACCATCTCGGCCCGGCCCTGAGGGATGCCGGTCTGGGCGAGATCGAGTTGTTCTGCTGGGACCACAACTGCGACAGGAAAGAGTATCCGCTGGCCGTTCTCTCCGATGCGGGCGCCCGGGAATACATCGCCGGCGTGGCCTGGCACCTCTACGCCGGGGATATTTCAGCCCTCGCCGAGGTTCACCAGGCGTTTCCGGACAAGAAAATGTATCTCACCGAACAGTGGACGGGCAAAAAAGGCTCCTTCGCGGGGGATCTCCGCTGGCACCTCAAAACCGTCCTGATCGGTTCTGCCAGGAACTGGGGGCAGGCGGTTCTCGAGTGGAACCTCGCCTCCGATCCCTCCTGCGACCCCCACACGCCCCGCGGCTGCCCGGACTGCAAGGGCGCGGTCACGATCGCCAACGGGGCGGCGAAACAGCCGTTCAATGTCTCCTACTATGTCATCGGCCATGCGGCGAAGTTCGCACGGCCGGGCTCGGTCCGGATCGCCACTTCGCAGGTCGACCGGCTGCCCAATGTCGCGTTCGCGACGGACGACGGGAAGATCGTGCTGATCGTGGTGAATGATACCGACGCCCCGCAGGTGTTCAACATCCGGTGGCGGGGAAAAACGGCTGCTGCGTATCTGAACGCGGGATCGGCCGGCACCTACACCTGGGGAAGATGAGGTGCGGCTCCAGGGCGGAGACGGGTGAGATGATCGAGATCGACGGTTCGGCCGGGGAAGGCGGCGGCCAGGTTCTCCGGTCGGCCCTGGCCCTGTCGGCCTGCACGGGAAAGCCGTTCCGGATCGTGAAGATCCGCGCCAACCGGAAGAAGCCCGGCCTGATGCGCCAGCACCTGACCGCGGTCCAGGCAGCGCAGCAGGTGTGCGGGGCCCAGGTGGATGGGGCGCGGATCGGCGCGTCGGAGCTGACGTTCGTTCCCGGCCCGGTCATGCCCGGCACCTACCGGTTCGCCGTCGGAACGGCGGGCAGCGCGACGCTGGTGCTCCAGACGGTGCTGCCGCCCCTTCTCTGCGCCTCCGGCCCTTCGGTCGTGCGGCTCGAGGGCGGCACGCACAATGCCTGGGCGCCGCCCTATCATTTTCTGGACGAATCCTTCTTTCCGGTGCTTCGTCAAATGGGGGCATGCATCGAAAGCGAACTGGAGACATGGGGGTTCTACCCGGCCGGCGGCGGCAGCTTCCAGGTGCGGATCACACCGGCGGCCGGGGGGCTGCGCCGGATCGACCTGGCCGAGCGGGGAAGCCTGGTGCGGGCCGAAGTGACGGCGGCCGTTTCCCGCATTCCGCGGGATATCGCCGACGACGAAGGGATGCTGATCAGAGGGGGAGCCGAGTTCCCGGTCGCGAAGTGCCGGAGTGAGGTCGTCGAGTCGCCGGGGCCCGGGAACGTGGCGATGCTGCGGCTGGAGTTCGAGCGGTGCACGGCGCTCTTCACCGGGTTCGGGGAGCTGGGCGTGTCACGCCGGACGGTGGCAAAAGAGGTCTGCAAGGCCGCGAACGCGTTCCACCGCTCCGCCGCCGCCGTCGAGGAGCACCTGGCCGATCAGCTCCTGATCCCGATGGCGCTTGCGGGCGGGGGTCGCTTCACGACCATGGCCCCGACCCTGCATACGAAAACGAACAGCGAGATCGTCCGGCGGTTCGTCGATGTGAGCATCCGATCCAGCGAGCTTCGGAAGGGCCTCTGGCGGATCGATGTGGCCGGCACGGCCTCCGGAAAGGAGAGCGACCATGGAATGGGTGAAGGATAAATCCCAGATCTCGAAAGAGGCGCGCGTGCCGCTCAAGTCCTGGTGCCCCGATCCCGAGGCCGAGGCGCTCGCCCAGGCGGCGAACCTGGCGGCGCACCCGGCCGTCGTCTCACACGTGGCCCTGATGCCCGACTGCCACGTGGGATACGGCATGCCGATCGGCGGCGTCATCGCCTGCCGCGACGTGATCATTCCGAACGCCGTCGGGGTCGATATCGGGTGCGGCATGGGCGCCGTGCGCACGACCGCAACGGTCGAACAGCTCCCCGACCTGTCCCGGATCAGAAAAATACTTGATGCTATCAAATCGAGGATCCCGGTCGGGGAGGGCAATGGACATCGCCAGCCCCAGTCCTGGAGGGGCTTCGAGAAGTTCGAAGACGGGCTCGGGCGCGGCGGCCGGCCGGGCTGGATGGACGAGACCGGCCTGCACCGCGACCGGCTGAACCTCGGAACGCTCGGGGGCGGCAACCACTTCATCGAGCTCCAGGCGGACACCGACGGGGTCGTCTGGATGATGCTCCATTCGGGCTCGCGTAACCTCGGCTACCGCGTGGCGAACTTCTACCACCGGCTGGCCCGGGCGCTCAACGAGAAGTGGCGCGCGGCGATTCCCTCGCCCGATCTGGCGTTCCTGCCGCTCGAGGAGCTCGAAGGCGAGGCGTATGTGCGCGACATGAACTTCGCCCTGGCCTATGCCCTCGAGAACCGGCGGCAGATGATGGAGGTGTTCAAAGAGGTTCTGTCCGCGCATCTGCCGGGAATCCGGTTCACCGAGGAGATCAACATCCATCACAACTATGCGGCGGTCGAGAACCACTTCGGCCGCAACGTCTGGGTGCATCGCAAGGGCGCGACCTCGGCCCGTTCCGGAGAACTCGGTATTATACCTGGAAGTATGGGAACATTTTCCTATATCGTCCGCGGCCTGGGCAACCCCGACTCGTTCGCCTCCTGCTCGCACGGGGCGGGCCGGCGCATGGGCCGCAAGGAGGCCGACCGCCGCCTGAGCGTGGAGGAGTGCGACCGGGCCATGGCGGGAATCGTGTTCGACCGCTGGCACCGGGCGGGCGGCCACGGGCGGCGTGGCGGCCGGGGCGGCGCGCTCGACCTGAGCGAGGCCCCGCAGGCCTACAAGGACATCGACACCGTGATCGCCAACCAACGCGACCTCGTCGAGCCCGTCGTCAAACTCCGCCCTCTCGGTGTCATCAAGGGCTGACCGGCTTCCTTCCAGGGCCTGGAAGGACTCGATATTCGGGGGGATCTGCGCTACCCTGAGAAAAAGCCCCATTCCGACACCGAGAGGATCGCAAGGATGAAATCGACGTTCCGACACGCCCGGGAGATGATGCTGGCGGTTTGCGGGCTGTTGTTCGTGCTGCTCGTGGTGCCGGCCGCGGCGCAGGTCGCTTCGGTGCCGGTGACGTTCCAGGTCAACGACGCCGTCATCAAAGGGAAGATGCTGCCCGATGTCTCGATCGGCATCGGCCTTTCCGAGACGGGTGAGCTGCTCGCCCAGGGGAAAACGGGGCCGGACGGGCGGTTCACGACCGAACTTCAGCCGGGCCGCTACTACGCCAGCTTCGGGAGGCGCGGCTACATCCCGCTCGCGAACACCGTCGTCGAGGTGGCGGCCGGGCGGGAAAACCTCGTCACCGTCACGCTGTCGATGATGATGGAGGCGGTCGGGCCGGGCGGGCCGCGCCGCGTTCAGATCGTGCTGAACTGGGGCTCCCGCGACGACCAGGTGCGGGATGCCGATTCCCATCTGCTCTGTTCGCGCGAGGGACGCCTCGATCACGTCTACTTCGGTTCGAAGAACCAGGATCTCGGCGAGCACACGGCCTCGCTCGATGTCGACGACACCGACGGCGGCGGCCCCGAGACGATCACCCTCCAGGAGCCGCTTCCGGGCAGCTACACCTACTGGGTGCACAATTACAGCGGGCTTCCCGCCCGGCTCGACGAGTCGGACGTCGTCGTCCGGGTGATGATCGACAACGCCGTGGCCGGGGAATACCGCATCGCGTCCGCAACGCCGTCGCGCATCTGGCGGCCGTTCCGGCTGATCCGGGTCGACACTGCCGGAAACCCCGCCATCGAGCCGTTCACCCCCGACGAACTGGCGAGCCGCGCCGATCTGTTGCGGCCCGATGAGAACGAGGCCACCGACCTGGACCTCGGCGTGTTCGGCGTCATCCTGCTCATCGCCGGCCTGATCCTGCAGTTGGCGGTGCTGTATGGCATGGCCCGCATCTTCCGCCGCATCTGGCGCGTCATCACGACCGGCGGGAACCCCGACTCCGTCTGACGCATGGCGGGCAGGCACGCGATAACCGTTCGGAGATTCCCGTGGCTCGGCATCCTCGGGCTGGCCGCTCTTCTGGCCTTTCCGGGAATGGCCCGCGCGGCTCCCGGTTCCCCCCTTCCTGCGCCTTCACCGATTTTTTGCGCCGGCGAGCTTGCGATCCTGAAAACCCGGCCGGCGGCGGTTCTGGGAGCGTGGATCACCGTTCCGGGAGTTGCCGAGCCGCTTCTCGTCACGGTCATCCCGATCCCTGAGCGCGAGGCATTCTCGGCCTGCCTGTATCTTCCGCTCGAAGGCGAACCGGCCCTCTCGCAAGCCATCCATGCCCGTCTGCCGCAACCGTTCCGCGGATACACGGCGGGCGGCGGCCTGTTCTACGAGCGTGGTTTCTGCCGCACCGGCCGGCTTCGCGACGAGGATTCCGGTCTCGAGATCGCCTTCACGCATGTACCGCACGAGGTGGCCGGCCGCGACAACCCGGCGTTTGCCGGCGATATCGGCCTGCTGCAGCTCGAAGCATCGATGACGACCCTGCTGACGGCGCCAGACGCCCTGCTTCGCCCGGCTTTCAACCGCCCCGTGCAGGCGTGCGCCGCCCCCGCGGGGGAGCTGTACCCGCTGATGGATACGCACTTCGGCGTCCCCCATCGGCTCGTGGCGGACGGGTTCGCCGCACCGGTCGAGGCCTGTCTTCTCCCGCCGGTTCACAAGCTGTCGGCGAACAAGCATCTCGGCACCCGCGAGGAAAAGAGCGAAGCCGACCTGAGCGATCTGGCGGCGCTTCTGGCGTCCGATTCCGGCCTGCTCTCGCAGCGCGAACGGCTGCGGCGCCGACGGGTTCCGGATACCGTGAAGCTGAACTGGTCCCGCATCGACGACACCGATATCGGGTCGGGCCAGAACCAGTTCGTGTTCCTGGCGCTCGGCCCCGGCATCAACTACTTCGACGGCCCCTGGCGCCGCCGGGAGGTCGTCCTGCCCGGTCCGCGCGTGATCCTCGACCCGGCCGTGGTGAACCTCGCCGACGCGCAGATCTACCCCAGCTACAGCATCGACCCGCCCGATCGGGGAGAGGGTCGCCTCGCCGCCATCAACCGCTTTCAGACCGGCGCGAACACGGCCTGCAGGGAAGCGGTGCCGATGCCGGCCCGGCGCCGCGGCCGGGTGATCCGCGAGCTGGCCGGGGCCTTGTGCCGATACGGGCTGCTGAACGACGACCCCACGCTCGAAAAAGGGTTCACCTTCCTGGGAAGCGCATTCCAAGGCAACATCATCAACAACGAGATCCGCCTTCGCGACGCCCTCTCTCTCCGGGAATGGGCGATCGGTGTGATCGTGCCACCCGGAACCGCCGATCGCGCGCGCCATCTTCTGGCCGACATCGGGTTCTCCCCGGAGAACGGCCCCGGGGGGATCCCCCTCCCCGACTTCGTGATCGAAGCCCCATTTGCGACCGATGAAGGGTTCCGGATGGCCTATCTCGAGTTCGTCCTGTGCCGATCGAATACGGTTCTGGCCCGCCTCGTCCGGCTCCTCCGCCCTTCCGGGGCATCGGGAAGCGGCATCAGACCCGGCTATCTCCCCACCCTGAAGGCGATCGACCGGCTGATCCGGCGGGAGGGTCTCGCCTTTCTTCTCCAGCCCCGGGCGTTCGACGCCGCACGCCGGTGGGGTGTCTGGCGCCGCGCTTGGAGCGCCTGGCGGACTGCTGCTCTGAATGGGGCACCGGAGGCTGAACGGCGGAGACTCCGGTGCCGTGCCGACATGCTGTATCGGACGCTGTCCGAGTGATGATAGAGAGAAATATTGAATGAGCCGGGAGGAAAAGACGTGATGCTGCGAACGGATGACTACCGCCTGATCTACCAGGGCGAGATCTACGATGCGATCAACCGGTTCACGTTCGATTTCGAGTTCTATAAAAAGTGGTGCGGCCATATGCCCGGCCCGGTTCTCGAACTCTGCTCGGGCACCGGCCGCCTGACGATCCCACTGAAAAAGGCCGGATTGGACATCATGGGCCTGGACCTGTCCCCTTCGATGCTCGCGATGGCCCGCGCCAAAGCGGCGGCCGAGCGGCTCGACCTGACGTTCATCCAGGGCGACATGCGCCGGTTCGATCTGGACAAAAAATTCTCGACGATATTCATCCCCTTCAACTCCCTGCAGGATATCGCCTCGGTCGCGGATGTCGAGGCGACGCTGTCGCGGGTCAGGAAACACCTCGAGCCCGGCGGCCTGTTCCTGTTCGACGTGTTCAATCCCAGCATCCACCTGATGGTGGACCGGGAGCGGGAGTTCACGGACCCCTACCATTTCACGACGGCCGACGGGAAGCGGATCTCGGTGCGGGAAAAGTGCGGGTACGATGCGGCGACACAGATCAACCGGGTGAAATGGTTTTTCAACATCGAGGGCCGGGAGAGCCTCGAGGAATTCAATATACGGTGCTATTTTCCATTCGAGCTCGAACTGCTGTTGAAATACAACGGCTTCGAGATCCTGCACAAGTTCGGCTCGTTCGAAGAGAAACCCTTCGTCTCCGCCTCGACGAAGCAGATCTTCGTCTGCCGTCAGACCCCTGGGCCGGACTCGCCTCGGTGAACTGAAAGACGGCTCACCCCAGAATACCAAGGCTCGAACGTGGGACGAACCAGGGAGATATTCCGGAGAAACAACAGATGAATTTCGGACCAGGAAGACGAGGAACAAACTCATCACGGAGAGCACGAAGAACACAGAGAATTCACGGAGAAAGTTCCGATTCTCTGTGAATTCTCTGTGTCCGCTGTGTTCTCTGTGATGAAGCGGTTTTTCGGGGTGTTTATGAAGGCTCGAGGGCGCTTCAGCTTTCGGGGTCGAGGAGGCGCTGGCGCTCGTATTCGAGGCGGGTCAGGGTCTCTTTCGCGCGGACCAGCTTGAACTGCATGTTCTCGTAGGCCTCGCTCTCGGCCGCGGTAGCCTGGCGGAAATACGGGTAACTGCGGAGCGGCGCGCCCTTGTCGTTCGGTGCGTCGCTGATTTTCGCATCCTTGCCCCGGACGACGAAGCCGTCGAAGCTCGTGCCCGGTTCGCCGCCGGCGATGCGGGCGTTGAGGAACACATGTTCGTCGGTCGAGAGCTTCAGCTCGTAGAGAGTCGATTTGAGGCGGGCGACGATCGTTCCGGTCAGGGAGGAGACGTTCGAGAGGCGGATCTTCTCCTCGATGCGGGCCGCCTCCTGCTGGGCCTTGGCCAGCTCGCCGTGCAGACTTTCGAGGCGGGTCATGCGGGCGAGGGTGCGCCGGGCCTCGGCGAACGAGGGGTTCGCGTCGACGGCCTGCTCGAGCAGCTTGCGGGCCTCGGCGAGCCTGCCCTTGAACTGCAAGACCTGGTTCAGGCCGAGATACGCGGCCTCCTGGTCGAGCCGGTGGCGCAGGATCTCGCGGAACGAGCGCTCGGCCTTGTCGTAATCCTTCAGTTTGATGAATGCGTATCCCATGCGTAGATACGGTTGCGGATCATCGGGGGCGAGTCGGTAGGCTTTCAGATACTCTTCGAGCGCCTCGGTCGGCTGATCGGCGACCAGCAGGGCGTCGCCCTTGCCCAGGATCGCCCAGCCGAGACCGGGAACGCGCGCCAGCAGGCCTTCGTAGACCTTCACGGCTTTTTCCGGCTCGGCGAGCTGGAGATAGAGGGTGCCGAGGAGCTTGTGGGCCTCGAGCAGCGCCCCGTCCGACGGGCCGCGATGGAGGACGATGGCTTTCTCGAGCAGGCCGGCGGCGTCGGCCGGCTGCTTGAGCTCACGATACGCGCTTCCGAGGAGGAACAGGTCGTTGAACTGGATGGCCGGCTCGTTGGCCCACGGCTGGAGCAGCCGGACCACTTCGCCCCAGTTTTTCTGGCAGAAGGCGACCATCGCCTCGCGCCGGGCCGAGTCGAGGCCGGCCGAAGCCGCCGGCCTTGGGGCCGCCGATCGGGAGGCTCCGGGAAGGGCGAGCCGGGAGTGATGGATATATCCCATCTCGTCCTCGACCGTGACCCGGTACCAGACGCCCGAGATCTTCTCGAGCACCTCGACCGACGTCCCGGTCGGCAGTGTCCGGATGATGTCGCTCTTCAGGCTCGGCGCCACCCGGAAATGTGCATCCCCGGACCGCACTCGGGCCATCGAAGCGGCTTCCGCGCCCGACATCCCGGCCGAAAGCAGCCACACCCCAGCCATCACTGAAACCAGCGTTTTCCTCATCATATGCCACTCACCCTATCGGCAACCTTCTGGAATTCATGAACGAGAAAGTGTCGAAATGGGACGAGACGGCATTCGGCTCATACATGATATCTATGACAAGCCGACGGTCATCGGCGATCATGGATGGCATAGGTAGATATAATTGCCACTGGCGCCATTCCCAAGCATGTAATAGGAAGTGCCGTAGCCGGTAGTCCAGATGCCTGAGTTGCCCGTTGGAGAACTGCCGACATAGGTTGCCCAGCCTGCACTCATTTTCCCTACTGCCACAGCCGCAATTCTCGAGATCCCGGGGATTCTGACGGGAGTCGCCTGGGTTGTTGTGTTGTTCAGACCGAGTACGTCGTATGTGGTGTTGTATCCCCAGCCAAATACATTGCCCTGTGAGTCTATGGCAAAGCTATTTCCTTGGCTATTGGCCATCTGGCCGGCAAAGATCTTCTGGATGTCGACAAGCGGTGTCGTGCCGATGACTACTTCGATGGGGGTGCTGCCGCGCGCAGCCGCTCCATCGTGACCGCAATAATAGACCTTGCCGTTTTCCAACAGGAAGAGCGAGTGGTTGGCGCCTGCCGCAATGGCTTTCACATTGCTGAGAGACTGGATCTGGACTGGGGCATATTTTGTCGTCGTATCCCCATGGCCGAGTTGCCCCTGGCCGTTATATCCCCATGACCAGACGGTGCCGTCGTTTTTCAGAGCGAGGCTGAAGCCAGGTGTCGTATAGCCGCCGGCGGCTATAGCTTTCACGTTTGACAAGCCGGCAACTTGAACCGGTGTGTTCCTATTAGTGGTGGTGCCGTCACCCAACTGACCATACGCGTTGTAACCGAAAGCCCTGACGGTTCCGTCTTGGTGTAATGCAAGCGTGTGGTGATAAGAGCAGGAGATCGCAGTGATGACACCGTTGAGACCGCTTGGTGATGCTCCTGGAGTTGAATAATTTGATCCAGAACCACCATTTCCGAATTCTCCATATTGTGAATATCCAACGCAACGGATTGTCTTGTCGCTTCCGAGAGCAAGAACTCCTGCGTATGTGCAAGCGACATCCGTGACGTTTTGCCAATTGGCATGAAGGACTTGAGTCGGCTGAGTATACGAAAAGTTGTCACCGAGATAATAGTTCGAAGGATTGGACCCCCACACCCAGACCTGACCACTTTCGCTCAAAGCTGCGGTTCCATAGTATCCAGTGGCGTCGACATCGATGAATCGTTGATTAAGATCGGGTTTGTGCGAGTTGGCCAATGTAAACGATGCGGGGCAATAAACCGTATCGCTCATCTGCTCGCCATCGGTACAACGGATGCGAATTCGGGCATTGCTTCCAGGACTGTTGCCGGCGAAATCCCGATAGGATTCCCAGGTTGCTGTGCCGATGGCAGATACTCCCACCATGTTCTCGGCGACGGTTATTGGCTGCCATGATAACCCGTTGTTGGCCGTATAATCGATGAATGCCGTGAAGCTTCCGGTCGATGACGGATCGGTTATTGTGAAGGCTATGGTGATATTGTTGTTGTAATTCGTGACTCCGCGGGGATCCTGGCTATCACGCTTCGTGATCACAACGACCGGCTTGTCGGCATTATTGACGGGGATGGGGGCCGACCGGGAGGCAAGACCGGCGATCGTGCCGTCCAGGGGTCTGAGTTCCAGAGAGACGGAGTAGTAGGTTGGGCCGGGAAGATCCGTCGTTGCGCTCCAGATCAGACTCTTGTTGCTGCCCGGAAGAACCCCCGTGCTCGAAGCCGAGTGCAGCCAGGTCGCGCCGCCGTCCGTCGTGTAGTAGAGGCCGATCGCACAGCCGGTCTCGCTCGAAGGATATGACAGGTCATACGTGACGTCGTAATTGTTGTCCCCGCGTTTCGTCGCTTTCACATTGCTTACGACAGGGGCCGTGTTGTCGACGGCGAAACTCGGGGAGGTGCCGGCATTTCCGTTCACGATGCCGTCATTGGGGGTGATGCGGACTTTGACGGTGCCGCTCTGGCTCGTGATATCGGGATAATTTCTCCAGGTGATCTTCCGGGTGGTCCCGGGCAGGATGTTGGTCAGAACCCCGGTGAGATTCGTGGCCGGCTGCCAGGTCGCGCCGTTGTCGGTGGAAAAGGCCACGGCAATCGAACACTGCTGATTGTTGCCGTCGGCGAGATCGTAGGTGAAGGTGGCTGTTTTTGCTGCCAGGGTGACCGACACGTTGCTGACGGTCGGCGGTTCGTTCACGTTGTTCACGAGGAACACGCCGGACTCCGCTGAGGCGCCGGCTCCCGTTCCGTCGTTCGGCACGAGCCGCAGCCTGACGTCGTTGGAGAACGACACGCCGTCCGCCGCGGAGTTCCAGACGAGATTGATGCCGCTTCCCGGGGGAACCGCGGTGACATTGCCGGTCACATTGCTCGTGGCCGTGAAGGCGCCGCCGTTGACCGAGTAGAACACGCCGATGTTGCAGGGATTGTCGTCGAGATCTTCCAGGGAATATTGGACGGAAACATTCCCGGAGGTGCCGGTCGTCGTGATGCTTCGGACCACCGGCAGCCGGTTGTTGGAGATCGCGAATGCGCTCGAAATGCCAGCCGTGCCGACCTGATACGGATCGCGCGGCGTGATGCGCGCTTTGACGTTCGCCACGTTGGCGGGGATGTTCAGCCGCGAGTTCCAGGTGAGCGTCTTACCGGCGCCCGGCGTGACACCGGCCGTGGTGCCGGTGATGCCGGTGGCCGAAGCCCAGGTGGTGCCGCCGTCGATGGAGTAGTCGACCGACAGATCACAGGGATGCGTGTTGGCATCGGCGAGCGTGAATGTCAGTCCGATGTTCCCGGAAGAGCCGCTCGTCGTGACGCCGGTGACGACCGGGGCGACGTTGTTGTTCACCGGGAACGGTCCCTGGACGCCCGCCGTTCCGTTGCCGTAGCCATCGTTGGCGACGATTCGGATGAAGACGTTGCTTTCATTTCCCGAGAAATCATCGCCCGAATTCCAGATGATGGATTTTCCGGTGCCGGCCGCGATATTGGTCGACACGCCGGTGAGGCTCGTCGTCTTGGTGTAGGAGATTCCTCCGTTCAGGGAGTAATGGACTTCGATCGAGCAGGCATTCTGCTCGGCATCGATGAGATCGTAGCCGATATTGATCGCCCCGGCGGTGCCGCCGATCGCGACGTTGGCGACGGTCGGGAGGGTGTTGTTGGTGAGGGCGAAGGAGTTGGAGAGGCCGGCGGTGCCGGAGCCGAGGCCGTCATTGGGCTCGACCTTGACGCGGATGTTGCCGGTGTTGCCGTTGTAGTCGGCCAGGGAGTTCCAGACGATGCTGCGGGCCCCGGGGGTGAGGCCGGTGATGCCGCTGCCGCCGCCCAGGTTCGAGGTGCGCAGGAAGCTGGTGCCACCGTCGATCGAGTAGTAGACCGCGATGCTGCACGGATTGCTCTGGGCATCGGCGAGCGTGTAGGTGATCGTGACGTTCGAGCCCGCGACCGCGGTGCCCACGCCAGAGACGGTCGGGGCCGTGTTGTTCGTGACCGCGAAGAGGGCAGATTCGCCGGCCGTGCCGTTCCCGGTGCCGTCGTTCGGCACCACCTTCACCTTCACCTGGCTCGAGGCGCCCGGAACGTTCGCGCCGGAGTGCCAGGTGACGTTCTTCACGTCGACCCCGGGAGTGAGGCCCGAGAGGGCGCCGGTCAGGCTGGCCGTCTGGGTATACGACGAGCCGCCGTCGGTCGAGTAGTAGACCTGGATCGAGCAGAAGTTCGCGTTGGGGTCGGCCACCTTGAAGCCGATCACGACGTCGCCGCCCGTGCCGGTCGTGGTCACGTCGGAAACGACGGGTAGACCGTTGTTGTTGACGGCGAAGGCCGCCGAGTCGGCCACGGGGCCGGAAGCGACCCCGTCATTGGCCTGGATCCGGACACGGACGTTGGAAATATTGTTGTTGATATTTGAAGCCGAATTCCAGATGACCGACTTGTTCGTTCCGGGAGCGATGCTCGTCGTCTGGCCCAGCAGGCTCGTCGCCGGCAGATACGTGACCCCGTTGTCGGTCGAGTAGCGGACGGAGATCGATGCCGGGTTCCCGTTGCCGTCGCTCAGATCGTAGGTCAGGGTGATGTCGCCGGCGTTGCCGGTCGTGCGCAGGTTGCTCACCACCGGAGCCTGGTTGTTGCTGACGGAGAAGATCGCCGAGTCCCCGGGCGCGCCCGAGACGGTGCCGTCGTTCGCCACGACCCGCACCCGCACCGTTGCCAGGTCGGTGCCGATGTCGGCCGCCGAGTTCCAGGTCAGGATCTTGCCGGCGCCGGGCGTGAGGTTCGTCGTGACGCCGGTGACGTTGTTCGACAACGTATAATTCGTTCCGCTATCGATCGAATAATAGAACAGAACCGAACAGGCGTTGTCGTTCCCGTCGGCCAGAGTGTAGGAAACCGTGATGTTGCCCGAGCCGCCCGTGCGCGTCACGGCGCTGACGACGGGAGCCAGATTGTTGGACACGGTGAACGAGGTCGACTGGCCGGCCGTTCCGGTGCCGTAGATGTCGCTCGGCACGAGCTTGACGCGGACGTTGCTCTGGTTCCGGTTGATGCCGGTCGCCGAGTTCCAGGTGATCGTGCGGCCGCTGCCCGGAACGACATTGGTGAGCGAACCGACCACGTCCGTCGTCGGGGTGTAGTTCAGGCCGCCGTCGGTCGAGTAGAACACCTCGATCGAGCAGGGGTTGGCGTTCGCATCGGTGAGGGTGTACCCGAGCGTGATGCTTCCCGAACTGCCGCCGACCGTGATGCCCGAAACGACGGGCAGGGCGTTGTTGCTGACGCCGAACGAGCCGGTCTCCCCCGGCGTGCCGACGTTGAAGGAATCCGACGCCACGAGCTTGACCCGGACGGCGGTCACGTTGCCGGGAATGTCGGCGGCGGAGTTCCAGGTGAGGGAGCGGTTTCCGGGGGTGACACCAGACAGGGTGCCGCTCACGTTCGTCGTCGGGGTGAACGACAGGCCGCCGTCGATCGAATACTGCACCGAGACCGTGCAGGCATCGCCGTTCGCGTCGGCCAGCGCATACGAGATCGGGATGGGGCCGCTCGTGCCCGAGACGGTGACGCTGGAAACGGCGGGCAAGGCGTTGTTCGTGACGGTGAAGGCCGCCGTCTGCGTCGCCGTGCCCTCCTCGAGGGCATCCTGCGGAACAAGCTTCACGATCACGTTGCTCTTCGTCGTGTTCACGTCGGCCAGGGAGTTCCACTGGATCGTCCGACCGGTGCCGGGAAGCACGTTGCTGAGGGCGCCCGTCACGTTCGTCGTCTGGTAGAACGTGGCGCCGCCGTCGGGGGAGTAATACACGGTGACGTTGCAGGGATCGTTGTTGCCGTCGGTCAGGGTGTAGACCAGGGCGATGGTGCCCGCGGCTCCGGTGCGGGTGAGGGCCGAGACGACCGGTTTGAAGTTCGAGTTGTTCTGCAGGGCGAACGTCGAAGTGATGCCGGCCGTGCCGTTGCCCGTCGAGTCGTTGGGGGTGATGCGGACGCGCACGCTCGACTGGTTCGTCGTGACGTCGTTGCCCGAGTCCCAAGTGAGGGTGCGGCCGGTTCCGGGCAGGACGTTGCTCACCTGGCCGCCGACCTGCGTCGTCGTGGTGTAGCTGAGGCCGCCGTTGATCGAGAAGGCGACCGTCATCGCACAGGGGTTGTTCTCGGGATCGGCGAGATCGTAGGTGAGGGTGATGGTGCCCGAGGCGCCGGTCGCCACGACATTGGAAACGGTGGGCAGCGTGTTGTTCACGACCGAGAACTCGGGTGAGCTGAACGGAATGCTGCTGCCCGCCCCGTCGTTCGCCGTCAGGCGCAGCCGGACGGTCTTGTTCGTCTTGAAATCGTTGGCCGACTGCCAGGTGAAGTTTTTGCCGGTGCCGGGCGTGACGCCCGTCAGCGTGCCGGTCAGATTCGTCGTCGGGAACCAGTTGGAGCCGGCGTCGGTCGAGTATTCAACACTGATGCTGCACGGATCGCTGTCGGCATCCGTCAGGGTGAAGCTGACGCCGATGTCACCGGTATTTCCCGTTGTGGTGATTGCGGAGATGACAGGCAGGCGGTTGTTGCGAACCGTGAAGATCGGCGACTGCTCGGGAATACCCGCGCCGCCGGCATCGCTCGGGATGATCTTGATGCGCGTCTGGGCATTGGTGCCGAGGATGTCGGAGGCCGAGTTCCAGGTGATCGTCCGGCCCGCGCCGGGGGCGATGTTGGTCTGGAGGCCGTTCGACAGGCTGGTGGTCTGGGTGTAGTTGACGCCGCCGTCGATCGAGTAGAAGAAGGCGATGCTGCATGCGTCGCCGTTCGGATCGGCGAGGTCGTAGCTGACCTGGATATTGCCGGAGTTGCCGGTCGTGAGGATGCGACTGACATAGGGGATGCCGTCGTTGTTCAACGGGAACGCCGCCGACTGGGCGAGGGTGCCGTAGCCGGTTCCGTCGTGGGCGGAGACCTTGATGCGCATCTGGGAATAGCTGCCGCTCACGTCAGCCGAAGAGTTCCAGACGATGGTCTGTCCGTTGCCGGGAGAGATCGCGGTCGTCTGGCCGGTCAACTGGGTCGTGCGTTTGTAATTCACGCCGTTGTCGAGCGAGTAATACACGGCGATCGAGCAGGGATTGGCGTTGGGATCGGCGAGATCGTAGGAGAGGGTGATGTTGCCGCGGCTTCCGGAGGTGGTCAGGTTGCTGACCGTCGGCCGGTTGAGGTTGTCGATGGCGAACGGGGCTGATTCGGCCCCGGTTCCCGCACCGCCGCGGTCCGTCGGAACGACCTTCACCTTGATGTTTCCGAGACTGCCGTTCATGTCGGGTGGCGAGTTCCAGATGATGGTGCGGGCGGTGCCCGGCAGGATGTTCGTCGTCTGGCCGGTGACGTTCGAGGTCAGGGCGTAGAAGGAGCCGCCGCTGGTCGAGTAGTAGACTTCGATCGAGCAGGGATCGTTGTTCGGATCGGTGAGCGTGTAGGTGAGCGTGATGTCGCCGGTGTTTCCGGATGTCGTCACGGTGGTGATCGTCGGGGGCTGGTTCGAGTTGCTCAGGGCGAACACCTGGGACTCGGACGGCGTTCCGCTGCTGATGCCGTCATTGGGCGTCAGGCGGAAGCGGACGTTGGCCTGGTCGGTCGGTACGTCGAGCTGGGAGTTCCAGACGATCGTGCGGGCCGTGCCGGGGGTGATACCCGTTGTCGTGCCGGTCAGGCGGGTCGTCGATGTGTAGGTCGAGCCGCCGTTGATCGAAAAGGCTGCGCCGATCGAGCAGGGATCGCTTTCCCCGTCGACGAGCGTATAGGTGACGGTGATGTTGCCGTTGGTTCCCGAGGCGACGACGGCGCTGATGACCGGTGCCGTGTTGTTGTTCACGGCGAAGGCGGCCGATTCGCCGGGGTTGCCCACGCCCGTCGCGTCACGCGGGGTGACTTTGATCTTGACCCCCGTTGCGTTCCCGCTGACATCGAGGGAGGAGTGCCAGGTGAGGCTCTTGCCGGCGCCCGGAGGAATGTTGGTCAGGGTGCCCGTCAGATTCGTCGTCTGGGCGTAGGTTGTTCCATTGTCGGTGCTATAATAGACCGAAATCGAGCAGTTGTCCCCATTGGCATCCGACAAGGTGTAGCCGACCGTGATGTCACCGGACGAGCCGGTGGTCGTGACGGCCGTGACGATCGGTAGATTGTTGTTGTCGACGGAGAACACGGGCGACTGGGCGGCGGTTCCATCCACCTTGCCGTCGTTCGGCTGGATCTTGATGCGGACGGTGCTCTGGGTGCCGGGAATATCGGCGGCCGAGTTCCAGGTGATCGTGCGGCTGCCGGGGAGGATGCCCGTGGTTGAGCCGATCACGTTGCCCGTCTGGACATACGTTGTGCCGCCGTTGGTCGAGTAGAAGACGGCGATGCTGCACGGGTCGTTGTTGCTGTCGGTGAGCTGGTAGGTGATGGCGATATCGCCGACCGTGCCGGTCGGAGTGATGTTCGTGACGACCGGTGCGGCGTTGTTCTGGATCGAGATCGTCTGAGAAATCCCCGCTGTTCCGGCCCCGGAGGCGTCGGAAGGGGTGATGCGGAGCTTGACCGACTGGTTGCCCGCGACGTCGAGCGAGGAGTTCCAGACGATCGTGAGATTGCTTTGCGGCTGGATGCCGGTCTGGGTGCCGGTCAGGCTGGTCGCCGGCGTGAAGGTCGTGCCTCCGTCGGTCGAGTAGGCGACGGCGATCGAGCAGGCGTCGCCGTTCGCGTCAGTGAGGTTATAGGTGATCGTGATGTTGCCGGACGTGCCGGTCGTCGAGACGATCGAAGCGGCGGGGAGCTGATTGTTCTGGATGCCGAACGCGGGGGATTCGGCTGCGGTGCCTGCGCCGACCGCATCGATCGGCTCGATGCGCACTTTTACGTTCGCGGCGTTGCGATTCACGTCGGAGGTCGAGTTCCAGGTGACGGTGCGGCCCGAACCCGGGAGGATGCCGGTCGTGGAGCCGACGATGTTGCCGGTCTGCAGATACGACGTGCCGTTGTCGGTCGAGTAGTAGACCCTGATGCCGCACGGCTCGTTATTCGAATCGGCCAGCGTATAGGAAATCGTGATGGGGCCGGAGGTTCCGCTGGTCGAAACCCCCGAGACGACCGGGAGCTGGTTGTTGTTGACGGTGAACAGACCGGACTCGCCGGGGGTGCCGTTCCCCTGGGAATCGCTGGGGACGAGTTTCACCTTGACCGTGGATTTGTTGGTGTTCACATCGCTCGTGGAGCTCCAGGTCAGGGTTTTGCCTGTGCCGGGAGTGACGCCCGTGAGCGTGCCCGCCACATTCGTCGCCGCGGCGTAGTTCACGCCGCTGTCGATCGAGTAGAACACCGCGACCGAGCAGGGATCGTTGTTGGGATCGGAAAGGGTGTAGGTGACCGTGATGCTGCCGGAGGTGCCGCTGGTCGTGACGGCGCTGATCGTGGGCAGATTGTTGTTGGTGACCGAGAAGCCGGCCGAAACGCCGGCGGTGCCTGAAGCGACGCCGTCGCTGGGGGTGATGCGGATCTTCACGTTCGAGCGGTTGCCATTGATGTCGGCGGCCGAGTTCCAGGTGATCGATTTGCCCGTGCCGGGCTTGATGCCCGTGGTGGTGCCGGTCACATTGGCCGTCGGCAGGAAGGTCGTGCCGTTATCCGTCGAGTAGGCCACGGCGATCGAGCAGGAGTCGCCGTTCGAATCGGCCAGATCAAAGGTAATCCCGATGTTGCCGACCGTGCCGTTCGCCGCGACGTTGGTCACGACCGGGGCGACGTTGTTGGAGACGGCGAATGCCTGGGATTCGCCTGGGGAGCCGGTTGCCGAGCCGTCGTTCGGGGCGATCTTGATCTTCACGGTCGTCGAGTTGCCGGGGACGTCCGTCGTGGAGCTCCACGTCAGGGTCTTGCCGATACCGGGCTGGATGCCTGTCTGTGTGCCGGTGAGGTTGGTGCAGAGCTGATAGTTCGCGCCGTTGTCCGTCGAGTAGAATGCCTGGATCGAGCACGCATCGCCGTTCGGGTCGGCCAGATCGTAGGTGATCGAGATGCTGCCGCTGGTGCCGCTGACGGCGACGTTCGTGACCGAGGGAAGACCGTTGTTGTTGACGGCGAAGACTTGGGAAAGGCCCGCCGTGCCGTCGATGGTGCCGTCATTGGGCACGAGCCGGACCCGCACGCTCTGCTCGTTACCGGAAATATTCGAGGCCGAATCCCAGGTGATCGATTTGCCGGTGCCGGGCACGATGGCCGTGGTCGAGCCGGTCAGATTGGCTGTCGCCTGGAAGGTCGAGCCGCCGTCGGTCGAGTAGAAGACACTGATGGAACACGCGTTGTTGTTGATGTCGGAAAGATCGTAGGTGATCGTGATATTGCCGGCCGCGCCGCTGACCGCCACGTTGACGATCGAGGGCGGCGTGTTGTTGGAAACCGCGAATGCCGCGGATTCCCCGGGGGAACCGGTTGCCGAGGCGTCGCTTGGAACGATCTTGATCTTCACGGCCGTTGCATTGCCGGGAACGTCGGTGGCAGAATTCCAGGTCAGTTCTTTACCGGTGCCCGGCGTGATGCCCGTCTGGGTGCCCGTGAGAGCCGTGCAGAGCTGGTAATTCGCCCCGTTGTCGACCGAGAAATACGCCTGGATCGAGCAGGCATCGCCGTTCGGGTCGGCCAGATCGTAGGTGATCGTGATATTGCCGCTGGTGCCGCTGACCGCCACATTCGAGACCGAAGGAAGATTGTTGTTGTTCACAGCAAAGACCTGGGACAGCCCCGCCGTTCCCTCTATGGTGCCGTCGTTGGGGACGAGTCGGAGCTTCACGTTCGTCTGATTGCCGGTGACGTTGGCTGCCGAATTCCAGACGAGGGTTTTTCCCGTGCCGGGCAGGAGGGCTGAGGTCGAGCCCGTCAGGCTGGTCGTCTGGGAGAAGGTGGAGCCGCCGTCGGTCGAGTAGAAAACGCCGATCGAGCAGGGGTTGCTGTTGGCATCGGCCAGATCGTAGGTGATCGTGATGTTGCCGCTGGTGCCGTTGACGGCGACATTCGAAATGACGGGCGCCGCGTTGTTGGAAACGGCGAATGCCGCGGACTCGCCCGGGGAGCCGGCCGCTGAGCCGTCATTGGGGGCAATCTTGATTTTCACGGCCGTCGCGTTGCCCGGGACATCCACCGCCGAGTTCCAGGTCAGGGTCTTGCCGGTGCCCGGTGTGATGCCCGTCTGGGAGCCGGTGAGAGCCGAGCAGAGCTGGTAGTTCGCCCCGTTGTCGGTCGAGTAGAACGCCTGGATCGAGCAGGCATCGCCATTCGGATCTGCCAGCGTATAGGTGATCGAGATGTTGCCGCTCGAGCCGCTGACCGCGACGTTCGTGACGGAGGGCAGGTTGTTGTTACTGACCGCGATGACGCTGGAAATGGCCGCCGTACCGGCGATCGTGCCGTCGTTCGGAACCACGCGCAGCCGGACGTTCGACTGGTTGCCGCTGATGTCGGCCGCCGAGTTCCAGGTGACGGTTTTTCCCGTGCCGGGCAGAATGCCGGTCGTCGAGCCGGTCAGGCTGGTCGTCTGCGTGTAGGAGGTGCCGCCGTTCGTCGAGTAGAAAACGCCGATCGAACAGGGGTCGGTCTCGGCATCGGCCAGGTCGAACCTCAGGGTGATGTCGCCGGATGTCCCGTTCGTGACAAGATTCGAGGCGATGGGCGGGGTGTTCGCGGCACCGCCGGTGTTGTCGACCTCGAACTCGGCGGAGGTGCCAGCCGTGCCCGTTCCGCCGGCGTCACGCGGGGTGAGCCTCAGCCGGACGGTGCGTTTCTGGCCGGCGAGATCCCCGGTCGACTGCCAGGTCAGGCTGCGCCCCGTTCCCGGAATGATGCCGGTCGTGGAGCCGATGAGGTGCGTGGTCGGCGTGTAGGTCGTGCCGTCCGACGACCAGGCGACGGTCATATCGATGGGGTCTGTATCCGCATCCGTCACGGTATAGGTGATCGTGATATTTCCGCCGGTTCCCGTGGTCTGGACGCTGCTCACGACGGGGCGTTCGTTGCCGGGTTCGGTGCCGAGGCCCACCTTCAAGGGCAGGCGGGCGATGCCGAACAGGCCTGTTTGATCCGTGACCTTGATCGTCACCGTCGCGATCACTTCGTCTGCCGGAGCGGTCCAGCGGGCGACGAACCGGTCGGTACCGGTGGCGAGCTGGCCCTGGGTCGCCGACCACTCGACGGTGAGATTGTCGGGATTCAGATCATCGGGGTCGACGGCTTTCGCCGTCAGCACCACCTGTTGATTGGGGGAAATCGTGATGTGGGAGCTGACGAGGCTGACGAGCGGTGCCCGCTCGAGCTGGGTCGGGGCGGGAATCGCGACCTCGATCTGGGGCTGCTGACCGGGGATGAAGGGGGTCGTGAACGAGAAATCCTGGAAACCGGGATTGCCCGACAGCTTCAGCTCCCCGCTGGTCTCGTTGTCGGGAAGCGGCGGCGTTGTAAATTCACCTTTATAATTCGTGGTGAATTTTTCGCCCCAGAGATACATGGCCGCATTGGGGATGGGGGCTCCGTTGTGATTGCGAAGAATACCCGAGACGCGAGCCGAGGCAAAGAGCAGTTCGAGCGCGTTTGCCTGGCTCTGGGAGGTGACTTCGTTCAGCGAGACCAGGCCTGATCGCACCTTGTATTCGTTGCTGCCCGCGAGCCGCTTCATTCGGGCCACGATGCGGTGATTGCCGAAAGGTACACCTTCGAGCAGGAAGGAGCCGGTCGTTCCCGTGACCGTGTTGATCTCGGGGTGATCCTCGAGCCAGACCTCGACGCCGCTGACGCTGACATCCGACCGGATGCCGGCGGCCGGAAGCTGGTTCGCGACGATCGTCTGGGAAGCCGTGATCGTGCCGGAAATCGTGCCCGTCGTGGAGTAGTCTGGCAGCACGACCTGGCCGCCGCCGCCCCCGCCTCCGCACCCGAAGGAAAGGAGGGTCAGTCCGATGATGCAGAACAGGAGCGGAAAAATCCATCTCCGGAGTCCGGGGTTTGCGGCCAGCGTACGGATGATCGGCATACTCTTCAAACCTCTATCATGTCAGAACATGAGGGGGAGCCGACCTGACGGAGACCGTCGGAATCCGGTGTACAAACCAAAAAGGCCGGTTTGCGATGCACTCGCCGGTAGCTCCATACCCCACGGTAAATACCTATTTTGCCCGTACAGCATAGCATTTCAAAACGGGGATGAGAACCCCCGGTCACAGAAATTTCATGTTTTTGCGAAATCTGCCGATACAGGAATACGTGAATGCTGAATATGCCCGAAAAAGGGCCTCCAGAAGCGGGAACATCCAAACCAGTGAGCAGATGCAGCCATGAACCAGACGGACCATTCGGAGGGAATTGCAAGGCGGGGCCTGTTGGGCCTGCTCATGTGCGCCGGCCTGGTTCTCGTGCTCGGTACCGTTCAGGCACGGAGCGGGAACCCCCTGCCTTCGGGCAAGACCGGCACCGGTGTCACGGCGCCGGGGGTGAAGGCCTACGATCGGTATACGATCCGCAAGGGAGATACGCTCGGCAGTCTTGCGAAGACGTATCTCGGGTCGGACCGTCGGTGGAAGGAGCTTGTGGAAGCCAACCCCGGGCTTCGTCCAGAAAAGCTCGATGTTGGTACCAGCATCTGGATTCCCCGTGCAACCAAGGAAGAATCGACGCCGGCGATCCACCGGGTTGAGGATCTCGATCTCCCGCCGTTCCTGCAGGATACTCAGGGGGAGCGGCACGAGCGCGTCGTTTCTTCGGATCCCGAGTCGTCGGAGTTTCTGGATGGAAAAGCCGTTCGCTCTGACAGCGTCGGACGGAGTTCGGGAGACTCGATGTTCGCGGAGCAGAAGTTCCGGCTTCCCGAAGCTCTTCCTCCCGAGGTGCCTTCCCCGTATTCGGCGAACGTGACGGGCTTCCATGGCCTGTTCAACACGGAGTCGGCTCTGTATCCCGAGAACCGGACCATCGCGGTCGGCTTCCATCTCCGAGCGGAAAATTACCAGGAGTCCACATCCGGTAATCTGAAACTCAGCGGCAGCCAGTGGATCATGCCCCTCAACGCCCTGTACATGAAGAACCGCTGGATGTTCGGTCTTTCGCTTCCGACGCAGTCGTGGGAAGTGAAACGGCCCGACGTGACGAACGCGACAGTGAACTTCAAGGGACTGCATGATCCGGAAATGCGCGTCGGATACCGGATCTGGCAGGATTTCGCCGAACGACAGGCGGTCGCGCTGCACCTCCAGGGGCGGCTCTCGTCAGGCAACTATGGACAGCCCACGGCCGGCATGAACGGCACGAGCAAAGACGGAATCCGCGTCGGGCCGGCCGAAGCGACCCGGGGCGGCTGGATCGAGTTCGGCGGGGCGTATTCCACGCGGCTCGACGACCGGTGGTACGGCCATCTCAATCTGGCGTTGGCGAACGATGCCCGCGACGGTATCACCCGCATCACCCACCGCGGCGGTCTCGACTACCGGATGTCGGACTGGTGCCGGCTGGTCGCGGAGCTGGGCGGCTCGAGTTGGAAGTGGGAAGTCGGCCCCGACGGCACGAACCTGAACGGCCTGGTCGGTGTGACCCTGTTCAACCACTCCTGGCAGTTCTCGCTCGGCGCCACGCTGCCCGTGCAGGGTGACTGGGGCTACAAGCTCGACAGCGGCATCGTTTTCGGACTCAACTACCGCCAGTACTGACGACCCGGCTCAGTGCCGGTGGCCGTGGTCTCTGTCCCGGTCCCGGTCGTGATCGTGTCGGGGAGACGGGCCGGGATGCCGGTCGTGGTCGTCGTGGCGCGGCCGACGATGCGGGTGCGGCCAGCCGGGCCACCAGATGCGCGGCCCGATGATGACGACTTCCTTTTCGACCCGCACGGGCGGTGAAACCACGATCCGTGGCGAGCGGTAGGTCGTGCGGCGTTCGAGATCCGAGAGGGGCAGCCAGCCGACGAACGGCTTCGAGCCGCCGCAGTCGTCGAGCATCATGACCATGGCCCGGTCACCGTCGATGTCCATGATCCAGAACCGCTGATCGGTTTTCATGCGGCGGCCCTCGAGGCGCAGATACGGGGCGGTCACGCGGTGCTCGCGAACCCCCTCGTCGAGCGCCCGTTCCATCTCGTCGATCCGGGTCAGAGCCGTCGATTCGCCGAGATGGTCTTTCAGATAGACGATCATCTCGCCGGTGCGCGCGATCGTGAACAGCAGCTTTTCTTTCTCGGCGGCCGCCTCGACCCGGCCCGGGCCGTTGACGCTGCGGTTCCAGGCGTCGTAATACCGGTCGAGCAGATCGTATTTGCGAAGATTCAGCCCGTGCAGCTTCTGCATGCCCGGGGTGAACCGCGCCGTTTCGGGGCCGATCTTCCGGAGGCCTTCGGAAATGCGCGTCCGTCGCTCGCCGACCTCGGCGGCAGCCCGATCGAGAGGCGCGGTGGTGAGAAGGGTTTCATACCGGCCGATTTCCTCGTAGGGTGCGACGGGCAGCTCGCCCGGTGCCGCGACGGAAGCCGGGTTCTGACTGGGAGCGGGAGGGGCCGCAGGGGCCGGCGTCGCGGGCGTGGTGGTGACGATCGGCGCCTGGGCGGGCTGTTTTTTGCCGCACTGGGGGCAGAACACGCCATCATCGGCCATCGTCTTGCCGCAATACTGACAGAACGCCGCCCAGACGGGCGAAACCATGAGAAGCAGGGCGAGGGTCGGCAGAACTCGTTGTTTCATCGTTCGGTTCTCCTGGAAAGGGGATCGTACCGCCTTTCGAACGCGAAGGCAAACGAAGCTGCCGGAAACCGGATTGCGTGGTTCGGCACTACCGGGAAAACACGAGGGATGAAAGGGATGCGATCGGGATCGCAGTGAAATGCGCATCGCTATTATAGCGAAGAATACACATACTGCCCGCCTCGCTCGCGAGAATGGCTGTCGCCTCGGCGAAAGGAAGCGGGAGATCCCACTGGAAGGGGCCCGGCTGGCCGTTGGTCAGCGGCCGCGCGGCGGACTCGAACCGCCCTTCCAGACCGTTATGGAAGACGAGCCGCGCGTCCGGGGGAAAGGCTGCGAGACTCGCCAAAGCAGCGGCGCGAGGGCCGGTGTCGGGTTTTCCGACGCACAGGATGCGGGTGATGCCGGGGAAGTGCCAGCGCACCATCCCGGCATACCAGGATCGCAGATAGGGGAAATCGACCAGGACCAGCGTGCGGATGTCGGGCTGCAGATAGGGCCGGAACGTTTCGACGAGCCGCGGGAACCGCTGGTAGGAAGCCGCGTCAGGGTAGCTGCCGGAGAAAATCGTGCCCGCCGCCTTCAGGTGAATCTCGGCCAGGGAAAGGGTGATGACGATGCCGACGACGGCGAACCACGCCACGCGGCCGCGCAGGGTGGTGTGCGCCTCATGCCAGAGAGCGGCCCCCGCGGCACCGACCGCGAGGCTCAGCCAGACGGCTCCAGAACCGGCGTAATACGGCAGGAACCGGAGTGGGAGCAGCGCCATCTGCGCCGTCTGCAGGGCGAAGCCGGTGAGGCCGATGAGGAGCGGGCGCGAAGAGCGGCGAACGCTTTCCCGGTGTCGGCCGGCCCGCGCCAGGAGAAGGACGATGGTGAGAGCCATCCAGCCGAGGAACGCGCTTCCCAGAACCCCCGTCACGTCGAACTCCACCGGCCAGAGGCCGCTGAGGGTCCACCAGACGTAGGCCGGCGTCACCAGCAGGTGATATGGCTCGACGGCGACCGGGTAGGGCAGATTCCCGGCGAACAGGTGGCGGGCGAAGACGAACTCCGCGAGGCAGACGAGGCCGAACGGCAGGGCTTCCCTGAACGCCTGTCGCCAGCCCAGTCCGTCGATCAGGGCGGCCGCGAAGATGAGCCCGGGAAAGACCAGGGCGCTCTGTTTGGAGCTCACGGCCAGAAACAGTGCCAAAACGGCGCAGACGACGTGTCGCCGGGGGTGGATGCAGCCGGGTTCGCGGCTCCGGAGCCAGCAGCCGAAGGCCGCCAGGCAGAAGAGCATGCTCAGAACGTCGCTCATGGCGGCCGTCCAATGATGCAGGGTGAACAGGGAACTGCGCGAGACGAGGAACAAGACGCCGAGCCAGGCGGCGAGCGGCCCGCCGCCCAGGAGCCGCGCCGTCCGGAACAGGAGCCACAGCAGCAGGATCCACGCCGCAGCCTGCATGAACCGGCTCAGCGGCTCGGGTGACACGCCAAAACGCTCGGCAAACAGCCGGATGCCGCCCAGCCAGACATAGGTCGCGAGCGGTCGGTGGTTCCCGTCGACGGCATCGAGCCAGGTCCAGGAGCGGACCAGGTCGGCCGGTGTGCGGACGCGTTCGGCCACGGCCGCGGCGTTCAGGTAATCATCCTCGCTCCAGTGCGAGCCGAGAGCCCCGTGCCAGAAGACGAGATACAGGGCCGCGATCAGGGCGAGGCGGGCGATGTTGCTCACGATGCCGGTTCCGGATTGTGGCGACGGGCGTCAGTAGATGCGGTCGTAGCGGTTGTACCCATGCGGATAATCGGCGGTGTCGGCTTTCAGGACCAGAACCGTGTGGGCCGGCACCTCGACGTCGATCGTTCCCGAAAACACCATGAACTTCCTGTCGGACAGTTGATCGAGCATGGGGGTCACGTCCTGGAGCTTGCTGTCGCGCACCTGGACCAGCTCTTTCACGGTGTGACCCGTGGGATTGGCGATCACGACGACGGTGTCGCGCACCGAGTTCGTGCGGCGCAGGAAGGCGAACAGCTTCTCGGAATGGAGCCGCCGGAAGTCGCCGTATCGCAGGGCCGGTTCGGCCCGGCGCAGCCCGAGGAGCCGCCGGTGCAGGGTCAGCATCGGGTTGTCGGGGGTGACGAGGTCCCACCGCATCGGGGCGCGCTGCTCGGGGTCGTCGCCGCCGGTCATGCCCAGCTCGCTGCCGTAATACAGGCAGACCGCCCCGGGAAGGGTGAACTGGAGAATGCGGGCCATCTCCTGCTGCCATCTCTGCGGCAGAAGGTTGGCCAGCCGGGGGGTGTCGTGGTTGTCGAGCACCAGCCAGCTTTTGAGGATGTGATCCATGCCCGCGTCGTCGATCGAGGTTTCCCACATCTGGCTGCAGAGCGGCCCGGAGAGCCGGCCCTCGAGCATCGTCAGCAGCAGCTTGCGGCCGTGCATGTTCATCACGCCGTCGACGGCCGGGTGCCACTCCTCGGGGTAGTTCCAGATCTCGCCGATGATCAGCGAGCCCGGCTTTGCCGTGTGGGCGGCCCGGGTCAGGTCGGTCAGATACCGGAAGCCGAGGTCGAAGGCCACGTCGAGCCGCCAGCCGTCGATCTCCTCGTTGCGCAGATACGACTGGACGACCGAGTCGGGCGCGGCGTAGATGAAGGCCTGCACATCGGGGTTTTCCATGTTCAGTTCGGGCAGGTTCTCGACGTCATACCATCCGATATATTTTCTGTCGTGCTTGTCGGAAAAGTTGAAGAAGGGGCGCCACTTGCCGTGCGGGTCACGGCGGGCTTCCTGGAACATCGGGCTTCGCAGGCCCATGTGGTTGAACACACCGTCGAGCACGAGGCGCCGGCCGCGTTGGTGCAGCTCTGCCGCGAGGTCGGCCAGGTCTTTCCGGGAGCCATAGACGGGGTCGACCACGTGGTAGTCCCAGGCGTCGTATTTGTGGTTCGTCAGCGACGAGAAGACGGGGTTGAGGTAGACGACGTCCACCCCGAGCTCCTGGAGGTAATCCAGCTTGCCGCGCAGGCTGTCGAGGTCGCCGCCCCAGAAATCCACCTCATGCGACCAGACGCCGTCTTTTTCCAGATAGGAACCCTTCTGCGGTGTTTCCTTCCAGTCGCGGAGCCGGCGCGGCGCGGCGTAGAGGGCCTTTTTCTTCGCCAGCCGGGCCGAGGGGGCGAACCGGTCGACGATGATCTGGTAAACCACCGGGCCGTTCCGCCAGTCGGCGGCCCGTTCCGCCAGCTCCTGCTCCCGGGCCTGATCGTAGACGTTCATGGACTCTCGGGGGGCCGGGTCCGCGGCAAGTCGGGTGCCGGCCAGGAGCCAGAAGCCAAACAGAAGGGCGATGTGCCAGGGTCTCATGGAAGCCTCCTCGGAAAATCTCAAAAATAATATGTGCTGATATATATCAATGACGGAAGAACAATCGCTGGAGCCCTTCGGGGGAACGGGTTTGCGTGAGCGCCAGCATGAGAAGAATGCGGGCTTTCTGGGGATTCAGATCGTCGGCGACGACGAAGCCGTAGGCCGCGTCATCGACCTCCGCCCCGAGCGTGACGTGGCCGCTTCCTGCCCGGGCGGCGCGCACGACGGCGATACCTGACCGGCGCGCTTTCCCGAGGGCTTCGAGGACGGCGGGAGAGGCGTTTCCGTTCCCGACGCCGGCGTTGACGATGCCGTCGGCGTTCGTCCGGGCCACGGCATCGATCAGCTCCGGGGTATTGCCGGCGTGGCCGTAGGTGATGAAGACGCGCGGCAGCGTCTCCAGGCCGGAAACGTCGAACGGGGTCTCGATCGTGTGGCGCCGCACGGGCATCCGGGCGAGCTCGATCTTCCCGTAGAACACGGTTCCGAGCGGGCCGGTGCCGGGGGACTGGAACGTGTCGACGGCGGTCGTGTTCGTCTTGGTGACCTCGCGGGCCGAGTGGATACGGTCGTTCAGCACGACCAGCACGCCTTTCCCGCGGGCGAGCGGCGAGGCCGCGACCGAGACGGCGTTGAACAGGTTGATCGGGCCGTCGGGACTCAGCGAGGTGGCCGGCCGCATCGAGCCGGTGATCACGACCGGCTTGCGGCTCTTCACCGTCAGATGCAGGAAGTAGGCGGTCTCCTCGAGCGTGTCGGTGCCGTGCGTGACGACGATCCCGTCGACGTCGGGACGGCCGAGCAGCTCGTTGATGCGCCGGGCCAGCTTCAGCCAGATCTCGGTCGTCATCGCCTGGCTGTCGACCTGGGCGATCTGTTCGCCGCTCAACCGGGCGAACGAGGCGATCTCGGGAACCGCGCCGACGAGCTTCTCGACGGGCAGGGCGCTGGGCTTGTACCCGGCTTCCCCGGCCGATGCACCGGTTCCGGCGATCGTCCCCCCGGTGGCGAGCAGGACGATGTGGGGGAGGCCGGCCGCCATCGCGGCCGTCGCGGTCAGGGTGACGAACAGCAGGCACAAGCAGAGGGTGACGCGCTTCCGGATGGATCGGACCATGGGTGACGCTCCTTCTTACGAATGCTAAAGTTGGTCCATTTTACCCGATCCGGCGTGCCATAGTATCCTGAAGCTGCAAGCAGAAATCACGTCACGAGATCGGAGGATGGACAATGAGAGGCTGGCGGTGCGGCTACGGGGTGTTCGTCGTGTGGATGATGATTCTGGGGCTGACGCTCGGGATTCCGGCGGGACTGTCCGCTCAGGATGCGGATTCTCAGGGAGAGCCCAACCCTCAGCACTGGTTCGCGATGATCGCTTCGGGGCGTGCCGACGACGTCGCCGCGATGATCGACAACGGCATGGATGTGAATACGGCGGTGCCCGACAGGGGAACCGGCCTGCATTGTGCCGTGGATACCGGACAGAACGCGGTTCTGGAGCTTCTGACATCGCGCGGGGCCGACCTCAACGCCCGGGACGGGAACAATCTCACCCCGTTGCATCTTGCCGCGGTGAAAGGCCAAGCCGAGGCCTGCCGCATCCTTCTCGACGCGGGAACCGACGTGAACGTCACCGGTTTCACCAGCCGGGACGGGGCTGCCGAGAGCACGCCTCTTCACCTGGCCGCCGAGAGCGGTGCGCGGGAGGTGGTCGAGCTGCTGATCTCCCGGGGTGCCAACGTGAACGCCGTCAACAACTTCCAGCGAACGCCGCTCTTCTGGGCGCGCAAGGCGGGGAAAACCGATGTCGCCGAGCTTCTCGCCGCGCATGGCGCCGTCGAGGATCCGTCGGAGATCCCGACATCCGCCCCCGCCTCGGAAACGGCCGAGCCGCCGGCATCCCGCTGATCGGACTTCACGGGCCGTACCCGGCCGGCGCGAATCAGCCGGCGCGGGTGGCGGCCGCTTCGGGCGAGTGGGCGCCGCAGGATTCAGGGGTGGCGGCCTCGGGCGCGTCGGGGTAGAACCCGAATTTTTTCAGCACGGCGAGCTTGGGCAGGATGTTTCCGGCGAGATCGATGTGGAAGAAGCCGGGGAACAGGTCGGGGTGCGCCTGGATGAACTCGTAGATCGGCCGGTGCTGGGGGGCGATCGAGAACTTCGACATCGTGCTGATCTCGTGGCCCGTGATCATATACTCGGGGAACAGCTCGGCGCAGAACTCGAGCTTCGCCCTGCCCGCATACTCCTGATATAGTTCGGTCTGGGGCAGCAGGCAAAGCATAGATGGCAGTATACGGGCGCCCATCATGCGCAGCGAGACCATCTGGAACACCGTCTGGTGGAAATCCTCGAGGGTCTCGAAGGGAAAGCCCCAGATATAGAATGCGTCGACGCGCGGGAAGATACCGACCGCCTCGCAAACCCGCGCGATCGCCTGCTCCGCCGAGAAGCCCTTCTTCACGCGCTGCAGGATGCGGTCACAGCCGCTTTCGATGCCGAATCGCAGCTCGACGCAGCCGGCGGCGGCCATGGCGTCCATCATCTCGCGGTCGGTCAGGTCGACGCGGCCGAAAGATTTCCACATCACCTTCAGGCCCGAGCGGTTCAGTGCCTCGCAGAACTCCATGACCCGGGCCTTCTTCGAGACGAAATATTCGTCTTGAAATAAAAACATCTTCACGCCGGCCTGCTCGTGGAGCATGCGCATCTCCTCGACGATGTTCCCGATCGAGCGGAACGTCGAGGCGTGGTCCCACACCGGGGCGACCGAGCAGAAGGTGCAGGGGTACGGGCAGCCGCGTGAGGACATCAGGCCGTAACCGCGGTATCGCTTCAGGTCGATATGTTCGAAGGCCGGGAATGGGATTGCGTCGAGATCGGCGACCCGCTCGCGCGGCGGGGTCCGGACGATCCGCCCCTCGCGGTTCCGCACGACGAGGCCAGGCACGCCGGTGAGGTCGGAGCCTCGCTTGATGGCGGCCAGCAGCTCGGGGCCGGTGCGCTCGCCCTCGCCGACCGCGATCACGTCGATCCAGGGGAACCGTTCGAGAAGCTGTTCCTCGACGGCTTTCGACCCCACCCCACCGAGAATCAGCGTCGCATCGGGGTGCCGGGCCTTGTACTCCTTCATCGCGAGGATCGCGAAGGGAAGCAGGTTGGCCATGCAGGAAAACCCGACCACGGGCGCGGCACCATCGAGGAAGCGCAGGATGGCCTCGGTGCTGAACGGCTCGGCGGCCTCGGTGAGCTGGTAGTCGCGGAAATCGACGGTGTACCCGGCCCGTTCGAGGGCTCGGGTCAAATACAGGCAGCCGAGCGGCAGATGCAGCTCGCGGTCGACGGTGTCGAGATACCGCACGTAGAGCAGGTTGAGGTTGAGCAGGGTGATGTCGGCGGTCATGGGATGGCGGCTCACTCGTCGAAGCCGGGAATATCCGGCCGGATGCCCCGGGTGATGCCGGCATCGTCCGGAGCGGCGGGGGGCTGGATCTGCTGCTGGGTGCCCGTTGCCCCGGTGCGCGGCCGGAACCGGAGCCGGATTTCGGTGTCGCCGATCTCTATTTCATACAAGGCGGCATCACCCGCGGCTTCGTTACAGAGATTGCGGAGGGCTTTCCCGAGCGGAAGACCGGTGGTCGTCACCCCCACGGAACGGCTGGTGTCGATCACCGAGCCGGCGATCAGGGTGATCTTCGTGCCGGTGTTTGCGGCGATGCGATCGAGTGCATCGGCGAACGGCCGGCCGGCGACGTCCGTGTTGACGGGGATCAGCCGGAGGGCCTCGAGGGTGAGGGGATCGCCGGATTTCCAGGCGGGAGAGGCGGTTTCGGGAGGCTCCGGAGCGACCGGCACGGGGGCGGGCACGGGCTGTGGGTTGGGCCTGGGCGGCCGCGGCGAATCGGGCCGGATGCCGCCGGGCGGCATCGGGAAGTCGGGGCGGATCCCCCGGGTCATGCGGTCGCCGCCATCATCAGCGGAGGTGCCGTCGTCCGGGTTCAGGAGCTGCCCGGGGCGGATGCCGTAACTCGCCAGGGAGCCGTCATCCGTCGCCTGATCCCCTGTTTCCGTCGTTGCGGCGGTTTCGGCGTGGCCGGTGACCGGGGTGAACGTGAGCTGGGCGAGCAGGGCGAGCATGGCTGCCGCCGATGCACCAGAAAGGAGTTTGCGCTGGGGCTCGGGAACGGGAGTTGCGGTGATGATGCCGCGAAGCTGAGCTTCAGGAATCGCGTTCAGCATCGAGCGTTCGGTCTGGTCGAGCGGCAGGCTCAGTTCATCGGCGACGGCCGAGCGGCGGGTGAGCAGTTCGGCGCAGAAAGCGGTATCGACAGCTGCCCGTTTGATGAGAAGTTCCATGCCGCGGGGGATACCGCGGCCGCGGTCCGTGGCTCCCGAGGGGCGTCCGCCGACGATCGTGTGGCCCTGGCCGCCGGTGTCGCCGGTCTCGTCCGGTCTCGCCATTCTCACGTTTTTCGAGTTCTCGCTCATGGATGCCTCCCGGGTTCGAATCGGATGGCTCTATGATACCTCAACTTCGCCGAGCGAGACGATTTCGAAGCCGATCGGCCGGTTTTCGACGGCTGGAAGCGGCTCCGATACGCACTTCCCGGCCAACACCTCGAGGCTGTCGGGACAGACGACGACCGGAACGCGGCGGGCCTCCTTCGAACGTTTTTCCATAGCTGCAGCTTTATTAACTGTCGGGCCGGTGACCGTGAAATCCTGTCTGCCGTCGGAGCGGCCGAGCACGCCCATCAGGATCTCTCCGGTCGCGATCCCGCTTCCCGTCGCGATCGTGAACTCCCCGGCGGCCCGGCGGGCCTCGTTGAACGCCTCGAGTTCGCGGCGCATGCCGAAGGCTGCCCGGATGGCCCGTTCCGCCGACGGCGCCATGCCGTGGGTCGGCAGGAATACGGCCATGATGGCGTCGCCGATGAACTTGTCGATCGTGCCGCCGTTGGCTTCGATGACGCTTTCCATGCGGGTCAGGTACGCGTTGAGCATCGCCGTGATCCGCTCCGGGGGCTGGGTTTCGGACATCGTGGTGAAGCTGCGGATATCGGTGAACAGCACGGTCGCGGTCAGGCGCGTGGCCGTTTCCCGGTGCCGGCCGGCGACGGCCTGCATCGTCAGATCCGAAATGAAGCGGCGCAGGAACTCCTTTTCGGCGAGATCCTGTGCCATGCGGTTGAAGCTGAGGCACAGGCCGCCGATCTCGTCATCGGTGAGCACGGGCAGGCGGCGCTCGTAATCGCCTGCCGCGATCGCTTCCACCGTTTTCCGCATCTCGCCGACGGGACGCAGGAAGAAGGCTTGAAACAACATCAGGGCGAGAATGACGATTGTGAGCGGGTAGGCGGCGGCGAGCAATGCCGGCAGGCCCGTCAGACGCGAGGCGGCTTCGATCGGCTCGACGGCAGCACCGATCAGATCCGTGCCGGCGAGGGGGCGGGCCAGGATGCGGCAGGGAACACCTTTGACGGGCAGCTCGGTCTGGATGTTGCCGCCTTCGCTTTTCAGACGTCGCATCAGCAGATTCAGGCCGGGTTCCATCGTGCACGAGATGGGGAACGTCATCGGCCATTCCCGTTCGTCGTCCTGCATCAGAACGAGGTCCGGGGTGTCCGTTGCCGAGGCGGTCCGGGCATTGATCAGCTCGACGATCTCCAACTGGATGAGGAACTTCCGGTGCAGGACGGCGAAGAGCAGAATCGTCGGCTTGAGGGTTTCGTCCAGGACGTGATGGAATATCACGAGGGTCGTCTCGTGGAACATCTGGAACGGCATCAACTGGTCGAACGTGATCGCCAGTTGGTAGACGCTTTCGGGGCTGACGGCCAGAGCAATGACGTCATACACCATGCCCCCTTTGAGCTCCCGCTGGAGATTTGCGCGCTGATCCCCATTCGAGCCTCCTTCCTGGGAAAGGATCGTCGACTGGATATACTGCAGGAGCGAGGTGATCAGGACGCGCGCCTGTTTCGCGGCCTTGCCGGCTTCCCCGGGAAGCGGCACCCGGTAGAACGCGTGCGATGTTCCATCCCCTTCGAACACATACAGTGTCTGGAGAAGAGAGCTTTTCAGATCGGCGACCTGGGAGGCGACCCAGGGTGTCGGGGGCATGCCGCGCCGCCAGGCGGGATCGTCGAAAAATCGTCGCAACGGCTTGACCAGGGTGCTCATCGAGGTGACATGCCCCGCTTCGATCTGCTCGAGCCGCCGTTCGAGCCGCTGCATCGCCTCGGTATGACGGGAATCGGCGCTGCTCTGGGCGCCGATGAACCCGATCCAGACGAGACCGCACACGGGAATGAACGCGACGAGAACCGAGACGAGAAGACACTGCCGAACCAGGCCGGAGGCGAGGCCGGCAGCCGCTCCCGAGCGTACGAGCATCCCGGCTCCGGCCAAAAGCAGGAGCAGGATGCCCGTGACGAGGGGCGAACGGGCGACCCGGAAGGGGACGGGCATCGACGAGACATGCACCACGACGCCGTTCGGCCAGCCGGCCTTCGTCGCGAACGCGACTCCCGTTCCGGCCGCATCGAGCAGGACCCCTTCGGAAAGGCTCTCGGACTCGAAGAGCACCGCGCGCGCGAGTTCCGGTGACAGGCCGGGGATGCCGGGATGCTCCGAAGCCAGACGCCGACGGGAGACGAGATGGACCCTGGGAATGCCGAGCCGTTCTGTCGGCAGTTTCAGAGCATGTTTCAGCCATTTCGCCGAGCGGATGACGCGGTGCGGAACGAACAGCACGACCTCGCCCGCACAGGGAACGGCGCCGACTCTGATCACCTCGGAGGCGCTCGCGAGATCGATGTGCGACTCGTTGTCGAGAACGGCCGTGGGAAACCATGGTCCGATCATCAACTGACCCGAGACGCCAAGGAAGACGGTCGTCTTGAGCGCGATCGGGTTTCGTTCGAGGAAGGAGACATGTTTGCCGAACAGATGGACCAGGCTCGGAAAGTATTCCTGGTAGAGCCAGCCGGGAATGGGTTCCCATTGTTCGCGAATGCGCCGTTCGTAGGTTATCGCCCGGAGGGCGCGGAGATCGCGGGCGGTGAAGCCCCTGGATTCGAGAAGGGTCGACGTTTCGTCCCAGAGGGCATAGGACACGGAGGAGCCGAACGCCGTGCGCCAGCGGGCGGCGACATGCCGGGCCGTCACTGGTGTGAGGCGGTCGAACCCGTGCAGGCCGGCGAGGATCTTCTCGTGAGCCAGGCTGGTGGGATTCAGGCGCTCCCGGATCAAGGGCAGACGGTTTCGCAGAGCGTCGATGTTCTGGATACGGATCGCCTGCTCCCGCCGCCCCTCGATGACGTCGAGACAGAACCAGCCGACGAGAAGGAGAAGCGGAATCAGCAGAAGGTGCGGAATCCGTGACGCCGAAGTTGCCCGCTCAGCCATGGTCCGTCCCTCCGACGCCGACGATCTCGATCGCCTCCTTGCGGCCGCGGACACCGGAAATAGATGTGGATATAGAAACGAATCCGCCGGAAAGGCCCGTGATCGTCTGGGAGGTCGTCAGGATCGAGGGGGTCCCGTCCCGTCCCGCCAGCTTCTCGAGGCGGGCCGCGAGGTTGACGGTGTCCCCGATGACGGTCGCATCCAGGCGTTTGCGCAGCGAGCCGATATGGCCGCTGACCGGGGTTCCGGAGGCGAACCCCACGCCGTGACGAAGATGCCGGCCTGGCCCGTCCGGCCCTTCCTCTTTCCAGAGGTTCATTGCCCTGTCGATTTCGAGGGCCGCGCGGATGGCCCGGAGAGCGGCCGGCGGGGTTTCGGGCCGTTCGCGGAAAATGGCCATCGCCGTGTCGCCGATGAACTTGTCGATGTCCCCGCCGTGCCGCTTCACGGCCGCCTCACAAAGGCCGAGATACCGGCTCATCAGGTTCATGGCCTCCTCCGGCGGCAGCAGCGCCTCGACCCCGCTGAAGTTGCGAAGACCGGCGAACAGCACCGTCAGCGGCTGCCGTTGCCCCGGATCGGGAGTGTGGGTCGCGGCGTTCTCGACGAGGTCGGCCCGCAGGAACGGGGTCATCCGGGCCTTGTGGCGAAGCCCCTGGACGAGGATTCCGAGCCGGCGGATCAGCACGCCGAGCTCGTCGTCGGCCGTCGAGACGATGCGGGAGCGGTAGTCACCGCCCTCGACCCGCTTCACCGCGGCCGTCAGGGTCGCCAGGGGCTCGATGAGCAGGCTGCGCAGCCGGCTCGTCGCCCCATGGGAGGCGAGGGCCCCTCCGCACGCGAACAGAACGAGAAACAGCGCCGTCGCGGGCCAGGAAGGGTCGTGCGTATCGGCCCGGACGAGGGCGATTCCTGCGGCGTCGATCCCCTTGAGGGGGCGTGCTCGCACCAGCCATTCATGGCCCCGGATCGGCAGGACCGCCTGGATGTTCTGCCCCGTGAACCGGACCAGCTCGAGGAGTTTGCGGAGTTTTATATTCGATCCGATATAGAAAGATGTCGCGGGAAGGTTGCCGAGAACGGCGATCCGCCCCCCGCGGCTTCTTCCCTCGATCAGAGCGCGTTCCATCATCTTCGTGTTCAGATTCACATGGTCGAAATGGGTACTGAAGAAGCCGACGGGCTTGCGATTCCCGGTTTCGCGGAGGAATGCCTGGAAAATGACCGTCGACTGGTTGGCGAACTGGATCGGGGTGAGTTTACTGAACATCGTGTGGGCCTGGTCGTTGATGCTCTGCTCCGGGAACAGCATCTCGATTTCCCGCGGCAGCGTTCGTTCGTTCGACAGCTTGGGAGGTCTGAAGCCGTAATACTGCATCGTGCGCTTGCCGATGGCGTCCAGAATGCCCCAACTGGACTTCTGATCCGCGAGGTGGTACTCGTAGGATCGCCCGTCGAGAAACACCAGGACGGCCCGGGAGAGGCCGGCCAGTTTGAACGACTCCAGCATCTCCTCGTATTCCGCTCCCGATGTGACGCGTGCCAAGGCCGGGTTTCGGGTCATCGCGAGGAGTTCGCTTTCGAGCCGGCCGAGCTCCGAGGCAACCTTCTGCTCGATTCCCGCCAGACGACTTTCGAGCTCGCTCTGAAGGCTTTCGGTGCGGCTTTGGGAAAGCCGGTTCAGGTGTTCGAGGCCCAGCAGGGTCATCGCCAGCAGCGGGGGCAGGGTGAGCGCGGCGGCCGCGATGCCGAACTTCGTGCCGAGATTCGCCCGGGGTCGCCACCAGCCCGTACCGAGAATGAACAGGCCGATTCCCGCGATCAAAACGCCGGCGGCGAGTCCGGATCGAACGGCCGTGGTGCAGGCGGTCACCCATTGGGACCGTTCGGGGGTCCGGATGGCCACGGTCAGCATGAGATCGGTGTTTTTATCGTATACTTGAGAGTATATATACCATTCGGCGGTCGCATACACGGCCTGGCCGCGTTCGAGCAGCTCCCACAGGCCGTGCAACATGCCGGGCGAGAGAGGCTCGGCCGCGGGACCGTCGCCCGTGGTCTGCCAGATGCCGCCCACGGCGGCCTCGGGGCCCGAGTGGAGGCGCATCGCCCGTTCGAGTTCCCAGCCGGGTTTGGCGCGATACAGGGGCGCGATCACGATGCAGCTCCCGAGGCGGCGCTTCGGGGCATGCCGGGTGTTGAACGTGACCACGGCGAGGGCGTGCAGCTTGCCGCCGATCAGGACTTCGGTCGACTGGGCGCGGCTGCGGCGGAGATACTTGAGGGAGGCGATCGAGCCGAAGGTTTTTTTCAGGAGGCCCTGGGCGAGCGACAGTTCGGCCGGCGTGAGTTTCGACTCGTCGCGAAGCGCCCGGAGAAAGGCCCGCCAGGCCCGCTGGCCGGGAGGGAGGGGGCGGCCGGGGACGGCGATCATCCGGTCCGCCGCGTCGAACCAGTGGAGCTGCGTGTCGGCTGGGAAAACGCGCCTGAGAGCGTCGCCATGGATGCCGGCCGAGGCGCCGTCGAGAGGGCGGCCGCGACGCTCGGCGATGACCGCGCGCCTGAACCGGCCGAGCTTTTCGGTGATGACGACGGCGCGGTCGAGCGAGCTGCGCAGCCGCATCACCAGCTCGCGGGCTTTTTCCCGGCTCGCCGCCTCCCGGGTGGCCGAGGTCGAAGCCTCGAACCGGTCGGTGAGATGCCACAGGCCGGCTGCCGGCAGCAGGATGGCGACGAGGAAGAACGCCGCCGTCCACGCCAGCATGCGCCGTTTCCCCGCCGGTTGCCGCCCGCCCCCTTCGTTCATGCCCGGCATGGTATCACACGCCCCTCGAGACGCACGAAGGAGCGATTCACCACAAAGCACAAAGGCACAAAGGAGAACGAACCACAGAGACACCGAGACACAGAGGTTTTTTTCACCACACCGGGACAATTGCACCATCAGACACGGAGGAGAACGGGGTCGGGAGTCGACGATCCACAGATGACACAGATGACGCAGATGAAATTCTGATCGTCTTCAACCTTGGAGCTTGTGGCGCTTTCAGGATATAAGGGGATCCCGGGCGTTCGTTCCTCCCGGATTCTTCATCTGTGTTCATCTGCCCTCTGCGGATGCGTATTTCATCGTGGTGAAATCCTCTTCGTCTCTGTGCCTCTGCGTCTCTGTGGTGCGTTGATTTCTTCGGGTGATTGCCAGGCGGGAGCGGATCTGCGATCATGCAGCGACGATGCATCTCGGAAAACTGCTGCGCGGCGCTGGCGGCTGGGCGCTCGTCGCGATCGCCATCATCGCGGCGCTGGCCGTGCTGCTTGCCGACCTCGGCCGCGTGACGGCCGCCCTTGCGGCGTTCCCGCACCGGCTGATTCCGCTCATCCTGCTGTTCGTCAGCTTCAACTACCTGCTGCGGTTTGCGAAGTGGGAGTATTTCCTGCGGCGGCTCGGCCTGCAACTCCCGATCCGGGGCAGCCTCTGGGTGTTCTTCGCCTCGTTCGTGATGGTACTGAGCCCGGGCAAGCTGGGGGAGGTTGTCAAATCCCTGCTGTTGCGCAACCGCTACGACATCCCGGTCGCGCGAACGGCCCCCATCGTGCTTGCCGAGCGCCTGACGGACCTGCTCGGCCTGATGTGCCTCGCGGCCTGGGGCTTCTCGCGATTCGCCTGGGGCGGCAAAACCCTGATGGCTGGCGGTGCTTTGATGCTCGTCGGCCTGATCGCGGCAACCCGGCCCGCGTTCTGGCGCCTGCTCGACCGGGCGGCCGGCCGGCTGTTTCCCGGGAAACCCGCTCTCAGAAACACTCTCCGTGCCCTCGAGGAAAGCACCCGGACGCTGCTGACGTTGCCCGCCCTGCTGGTGACGGTGCCACTGAGCGCCTTTTCATGGGCCTGGGAAGGCGCGGCGTTATACGTGATTTTCGGCGGTCTCGGCGTGGTACGGCCCGAGCTGTTCGCGCTGTCGCTGTTCGCGCACGCGTTCGGCTCGATCACCGGGGCGCTCTCTTTTTTGCCCGGCGGACTGCTCGTGACGGAAGGGGCGCTCAGCCTCTTCTTCGTCTCGATGGGGATCGCCGGGGATATCGCCGTGACCGCCACGCTTCTGATCCGTGCCGTCACCCTGTGGTTTGCGATCCTGCTCGGCCTCTGCGTCTTCGCGGCCGGCGCCCGCGCCGACGACCTGCGCATCGACAGGCCCGCGGCCGCCTAGCGCTCTTCTCCCTCCACTTCCGGTTCGGCGGAGATGGGCGGCGTGTCGAGGGCGACTTCTTCGCCGGGGCGAAGCCCCGAGGTCACTTCGATGAAGGTGATGCCGCGGCGGCCCAGAGTGACCGGCCTGGATGTGGTCCTTCCGCCCGACCGGACGCGCACCGTGGCGCGATCGGCCTGCACCTCGTCGAGAGCCGCCCGCGGGATGAAAAGGCAGGACGTGGCGATCGTGGCCTCGATCTCGGCGCGGAAGCTCAGGCCCGGCCGGAAGATCGGGTCGGTTTCCGGGATCTCGAGCGTGACGTTGTACTCCTTGAGGAAGCCTTCCGGGTCGTTCCGGCCCAGGCGCTCGTTGCGGCTGACCGGGTACGGCTCTTTCGCCGAGATCACGGCCCGGCAGGGAAGATCCGGTCGGACGGTCAGGGTCAGCGAGGCGGGATCGCCGACGCGAAGGGAGGGATAATCGACGGCCGGCACGTAGACGACGCCGCGGAACCGGTCGAGGCTGGGAAGCTCCAGCAGCTTGTCGCCGGTGCGCACCACCTTGTTCGCCTCGATGCGGCCCATTTCGTTGTTGAGCCGGATGAACGGCTTGTAGACGATGCCGGCTGCCGGGGCCCGGATGATCGAGCGCGCGATGTTCTCTTCCTGCACCTGGATCTTGCGTCGGGCCTGCTCGAGCTGCAGCTCCTTCACCCGGAGGGTGGCGTCGCGCTTCTGCCGGAACTCGGCGAGCGCTTCCCGGGCGTATTTCAGCTCCAGCTCCTCGAGCTGGACGCCGAGGCGGGCTTTTTCCCGCTCGATTTTCGAGAATACCACCGCGTCCTCGATGACCATCGCACGGGCTTTCTCCAGTTCGAGCTCCTTGCGCCGCACGCCCAGCTCGAGATCGATGATCTCGTTCTTCGCCTCGAAACGGGCCTTTTCCAGCTCGGCCTCGGCGACCTCGGCATCGTTGGTCGCCGCCTCCAGCGCCCGCCGGAAGTCGGCATCCTCCAGCTCGACGACGACGTCGCCGGCCTTGACCCGGGTGCCGTCCTCGAGCACGCTTTTGATCGTCACCAGCCGCGTGTCCTGCAGTTCGGGCGCATGGATGTTCACGCTCTCGCAGGCCTCGATCTCGCCCTGCGCGACGAACGTCTCGCGGCAGGCCCCTTCCCGCACCGGAACGACGATTCCGGGTGCGGCGCCCGCGATGTACGGGAGGACGGCGAAAATACAAATAAATATATATGTAATAAAATTATTCATCGTGCAGGGCCTCCACGGGGTTGAGGGACGCGGCTTCGCGGGCGGGCATGATGCCGAAGAAGACGCCCGTCGAGAACGAGATGAGGAACGAGATGAGGATCGGTTTCAGCGAAAAGGCGACGGGGATCTCGGTGAACCGCAGGATGCACAGGCCGATGCCCATGCCGAGCAGGATGCCGAACCCGCCGCCGATCAGGCAGACGGTCACCGACTCGAACAGGAACTGGAAGACGATGTGGCGCCGTTTGGCCCCGAGCGCGCGCCGGATGCCGATTTCGACGCGGCGCTCGAGCACGTTGGCGAGCATGATGTTCATGATGCCGATGCCGCCCACCAGAAGCGAGATCGAGGCGATGCTCAGCAACACGATGTTAAAGATCTCCTGGGTCGACTGCTGCTGCTCGAGAAGCTCCTGCGGCGAGATCACCTTGTAATCCTTCACGCCGTTGTGAGAGACGGCCAGAACGCGCTCGGCGGCGTTTTTCAGCAGGTTCGTCTCGGCGAGGCTCCGGCTCGCGAGAATGATCTTGTCGAGGGGCGAGTAGACCCGCTCGCTGGCCAGTTTCTCGCGCATCGAGGCGTAGGGCATCAGGATCGAGCGTTCGTAGATGCCGAAATCCTTCGGCATGCCGCGGCTGCGCCCCTTGCGGGTCGGCAGGACGCGGCGCTCGAACACCCCGACCACGCGGAACCAGCGCTCGCTGAGCCGCACCAGCTTCCCGAGGGCCTCTTCCGGGCAGCCCCACACCGTTTCGGCCAGGTCGCGGCTGAGGATCACGTGCGAGGCGAACAGCCGGTCGTCGTCCGGGGTGAAGTCCCGGCCGGCCGACACCACGAGCCGTTGCAGCCGGAGAAAGTTCGTGCTGACCCCGAAGACATTCAGCTCGGTCGCCTGGACCGGCAGGCTCGTCACCTTGACCTTGTTCCGGGCGAAATACGCCGCGCCGCCTTTCCGCACCGGGAGCACCGTCTGCAGGGCCCTCACGTCGCGCAGCGACAGGCCCTGGGAGTCGTTGATCACCTGCGGCAGTTGCGCCTTCTCGGTGTTGCCCTCCTGGATGTGAATCAGCTCTGCGCCCATCGCGTTGATGTTGTCGAGAATCTGGCGCTGAGCCCCTTCCCCGATCGTGATCATCGCGATGACCGACGAAACGCCGAAAATGATGCCCAGCAGGGCGAGGAGCGTGCGCACGATGTTCACCCGGAACGAGGCCAGGCTGCTTTTCACCAGCGAGGCGATCTTCACGGCGCCAGCCTCACCCGGACGAGATTGTTCGTGCCGAGCGGCAGCGTTCCGACAGGTTCGGCGCGGACGACGAAGCATTTCTCCCAGGCATTGGGAAGCTGGAACGAGTCGTGCACGTCGCCGATCCGTTGAGGGAAAAAATCCATCGATATAATAGAGGCTTGTATTTCACGACTGTCGAAGGCGATCCGCACGCGCCTGCCGGGAACGATCTGCGCCAGATCCGCCTCGGGCACATAAAACTCGATCCCGACACGGTCCGAGGTGACGACCGAGAGAACATGGATGCCCGAGCTGACCTCGTCGCCGGCCGCGATCTTGCGCTTGAGCTTGTCCACCGCCGGGTAGAACAGGAAGCCCGCCGCCGGGGCTTCGAGGGTGTACCGTTTCCGGGTGGCGTCGAAGTTGGCGTAGTGGTTCGTCCAGGTCTTGATGTTCCCCGACAGGATCGCATCGGTCTTGGCGATGTTCTCGGTCGCCGCGGCCACCTTGTGCTCGAGGGTCTCCGTCTCGAGCCGCGCCAGCCGGGCTTCGGCGTCGAGCAGTTTCTGTTTCTGGGCCGAAACCGAGGATTTGCGGCCGAGATCGAGTTCGGCCAGATGCTCCCGGATCCGGGCTTTCTCGAGCTTCGCCGTCAGATCGACCAGGCTCTTGCGCAGCCCGAGAAGCGTTTCGTCACGTTTGGCCTTCAGGCGCGCGATCTGCCGGTCGAGCTCGCTCCGGGCCTCGTCGTCGCCGAACTGGAACGTGGCCACGACCTCGCCCGCGGTGACGGTTTTCCCTTCGGGGGCGACCGAGACGAGCTTGATCGAACCCGATTCGGAGCGCCAGAACGGCAGTCGGAGCGTGTTGCGGGGGGCGCAGAGGGTGTGGAAGTCCCGGGGCATCACCCGACCGTCATACCAGCGCGGCTCGGCAGCAGCGGCCGGATGGGCGGCGGCGAAGGCGGCGAGCAGGATGGCGAGGAGAAGCGACGGACGGCGTGTTCCGGATGTCACTGGATCAGCCCGTCCCGGATGTGGATGATGCGGTCGGTGCGGGAGGCGATCTCGGGCGAGTGGGTCACCATGATGATCGTGAGGCCGAGTTCGCGGTTGAGCTCGCGGAACAGGCCGATGATCTCGTTGCCCACCGCCTCGTCGAGGTTGCCGGTCGGCTCGTCGGCGAGGATCAGTTTCGGCGTCTTGATCAGGGCGCGGGCGATCGCGACGCGCTGGCGTTCGCCGCCGCTGAGCTGGTGCGGATAGTGATCCAGCCGGTGATCCATGCGGACCCGGCCGAGCCAGTGCCGGGCGGCCTCGTCCGCCTCGCGGTCGGCCATGTTGATGAACTCCATCGTCAGCTTGGTGTTGTCGAGGACCGAAAGATACTTGATCAGATGGAACCGCTGGAACACGAAGCCGATGAACCGTGCGCGCAGGTCCGACAGGGCGTTGTCGGCGAGGACGTCGACGGCCTGATCCTCGAGGAGATACCGGCCCGAAGTCGGGACGTCGAGGCAGCCGAGAATGTTCAGCAGCGTCGATTTGCCCGAGCCGGATGCGCCCATGATCGAGACGAACTCGCCCCGCGCGATATGCAGCGATACGCCCCGCAGCACCGGCACATCGACGATGCCCAGCTTGTAGGTCTTGCGGATTTCCTCGAGGCGGATCACGGCGTCAGTTCCCGACCGAGATGCCGAACTGCCGGTGCAGCGTTCCCTGGGCGAGCAGCAGGCGCAGACGGGATTTGCGGAGCGAAACCTGGGATTCGATCTCGTCGATCTGGGCCTCCTCGAGTTCGCGCTGGAACCGGACGAGGTCGGCGAGAGTGGAATAGCCGTTGCGATACTTCTCGGTCTCGGCATCGAGCTTTTTCTGCGACAGCTCGGTTGCCCGGTGCTTCGCCGCGATGATGCGGGTCAGATAATCGATCCGCAGCAGGATCTCACGGATGGTGTAGGCAAGCCGGGAGTCGGCGTCGCGCCCCGCGACCTTCCGGATCGCCGTCGCCAGGCGGGCCTGCTCCAGCGCCGCCCGGTCGCCGCCGCGGTCCAGCGGAATGCCGTACTCGACCCCGACGGTGTAGGCATTGTCGGCCCCGGTGCCGCCTTCGCGCAGGCGGTAATCGAACAACAGGTCGAGGCGCGGTTGATACTGGATCCTCTGTCGTTCGAGCGCCGAGACGGATTTGTTCAGCAGCAGCCGCTCGAGGCGCAGGGCGGGGCTTTCCTGCCGGGCAATCTCCAGGGCCCCGGCGAACGAGGCCGGCGGCAGGGTGTCCTCCTCGGACAGCACGTTGCGCACGGTGATCCGGTCTTCGACCGCCGGGTCGATGTTCAGCAGCCGCCGCAGTTCGAGTTCGAGTTGCGCGATCTCCTGACGCGTCGTGTCGCGCCTGATCTCGAATGCCACGAGGTTCTCCTCGACCAGGTAGATCTCGCGTTCGGCGATGGCTCCCAGTTCGATGTCATGCCGGGTGTCCTCGAACTGCTGGCGCGCGCGCGCGCAGGCCTGTTCCTGGATGACGAGATTCCTTCCGGCGACGCTCAGATCGAGACAGAGCGACATCACGTCGAAAATGAAGGCGTCGAGGTCGGCACGGAACTTCTCGACCCCGGCCTCATACTCGATCCGCGCCACGTCGATCTCGTAGCCGGTGACGGCCCGGCCGAAATTCTTCATGAGCGGTTGGGTGAGGCTGAACGCCTGCGTCTGCGCGTTGCGGCCCCCGGCCGGCACATCGCGGATCTCGTTTTCGATCTCGAGCTTCGTGCCCAGCACGCCGGTCGAGGAAACTCCCTGCAGCAGGGTGCGAACCCGCTGTGCATCGCGACTCTCGTCGGCCTGGAGGGTGGCCGTGGGAATGTAGACGCGGCGGGCGATTTCGATGCCGAACCGCTTCTCGTCGCGCTCCAGCGCTTTCTGCATCAGGGACAGATTTGCTGCGACCCCGAGGCGGACGCAGTCCGTCATCGAAAGCTCCACCGCCGGGCTTGCCGGCCCGCCTGCGTGGGCGATACGGGGGCCCGCCAGGAAGCAAAGGGCGGATATCAGCAGGAGTGCGGAGGCAAAACGGCGCGTCATGGCGACATGAATACACCAGATCACCCGCCGAAATCTACCCTGGGCGCGCCCGGATTGGTTTTCTGGTGCACCGTTTGTGTTCTCGATGGAAGAGGTGATACATACGAGTGAAGAGAAATCTTTTCGAGGGAGGCAAGCATGAAGAAGTCTGTCGCTCTGGTTCTGTTGGTGATGTCCTGTCTGCTCGCGGCGGTCACTCCGATCGAGGCGAAGCAGGGCCGCGCGGCCCGTTCCACGATTCTCATGGTGCTGACCGGGGTCGATCATGTTCCCGGAACGGATCATGAAACCGGCTTTTGGGCCGAGGAGTTCGTCGCGCCCTACGAGCTGTTCCGCAAGACGGGCCACAAGGTGATCGTGGCCTCTGTCGAAGGCGGCTTCGCTCCCGTCGATCCCCGCTCCATCGATCCCGCGAACGTGGGCGAGGAACAGGCCCGCGAGCTGCGTCTCGCGCTCGACCGGGCGCGGCCCGCGCTGAAAACCGTCGCACTGAACGACGTGCGGCTCGACCGCGTCGCGGCGGTGTTCGTCGTCGGCGGCCATGGCGTCATGTGGGACCTGACCGATTCCGCCATTATGCATAAAATAGCACAACACATATATTGCTCCGGCGGTGTTGTCGCCGCGGTCTGTCACGGCCCCGGCGCCCTGGTGCGGGCCATGCTGCCCGATGGCCGATATCTTCTCGATGGGAAGCGCGTGACCGGGTTTTCCGCCCGTGAAGAGGAACTGGCCGGCATGGCGAAGATCGTGCCCTACTGCCTGGAAGTGGAAATGAGCAAGGCCAGCGGCAACCGCTACGAGTGCGGCGAGCCCTGGAAATCCTTCGTGGTCGTCGACGGGAACATCGTCACCGGCCAGAATCCCGCCTCATCCGCCGATACCGCCCGCGCGGTTCTCGAACTCCTTTCCGCCGCACGCCGGCGCTGAACCGGCCTGGCCGCAAGACCTGACACCGAATGAACACGCTTCCGCTCGTCGCGTATGTCGTCATTACGATATATTCTAGAATATATTGTCGGCGGTGCGCGGCGGATGGCGCGGAGGTGGCGGAAGAAAGCCGAGATGGGCCGGCCGGCGAAGTGGCCGGGGAGACCGCGTTCCGGGCGGGGTGGAGCCGGGCCCTGCTGAACCTTCTGCCGACGGCGATGCTGGTCCTGGCCCCGGCTGTGGAGTATGCGCTCCTTCACGACCTTGCCGGCAGTTCGTTCTTCGAGAGGCCCATGTGGAGCGGGTTCGCCATTATCGGCACGGGGATGCATCTGTTCGCCGCTCGCCTGGCCGGTGCGGCGGTGTTCGAGCTGGCCGGTGCGCTGCCGGGGTGCCTGGTGACGAGCGGCCCGTATGCCCGCATCCGGCACCCGATGGCCCTGTCGCACATCCTGCAGGGCATGGGAGGCGGCCTGCTCCTCGGGATGCGCCTGGGTTGGGTCGTCTGGCTCGCCGGCTCGCTGCTGTTCGTTCTGGCCTGCCTTCTCGAGGACCGGGAACTTGCCGGGCAGTTCCCCGAGGCGCATGCCGCCTGGGGTCGCCGGGTTCCGGCCTTTCTTCCCGGCCGTGCGGCCGCCTGACTGCCGGATTTTGGGGAAAGCCCTCGCCGAGTCTTGCGGTGCGGAGGGGATTCGGGTAAGGTTTTTAGCGCCATGAAATCATCTGAAACCGCGATGAAACGTATTCTCGAAGACGTTGGCGCCGGCCGGCTGACGCCGACGGAGGCCTTCAGGGAGATCGCCCGCCTGAGGCCCGGCGAAGTGACCGTGCCGGATGCCGTTCTGGACGTCGACCGCGAGGCGCGCTCCGGGTTTCCCGAGGCCATCTATGCCGCCGGGAAGACGCCTGAGCAGACCGTCGCCATTTTTCAGGCCCTGAAAAAAGCGAACGGCCGGGCGCTTGCGACGCGCTGCCCGCCCGAGACTCTCGCCGCTCTGCGGAAACGCGTGCGCGGAGTCAGGATCGACGAACGGTCCCGCACGGCGATGAGCCTGCCGGCGCGTCTGCCTGCCCCGCGCGGAAGGGTCGCCGTGCTCGCGGCCGGGACTTCGGATCTGTCCGTTGCCGACGAGGCTGCCGTGACGCTCGAGTTCGCCGGGGTCGGCGTGATCCGGTGCAGCGATGTCGGCGTGGCCGGGATCCATCGGCTGCTGGGCCGGCTCGATACGGTGCGCCGGGCCGATGCCGTGATCGTCGTCGCGGGCATGGAGGGCGCGCTACCGAGTGTGGTCGGGGGACTCGTTTCGGCTCCGGTCATCGCGGTTCCGACCTCGGTCGGATACGGGGCGAGTTTCGGCGGCATCGCCGCCCTGCTGGGAATGCTGAATTCGTGCGCCGCCGGAGTGACCGTCGTGAATATCGACAACGGTTTCGGGGCCGCTGTGGCGGCTATCCGGATGATCAACGGGAGGGGTTCGTGACGACGCTTTACTGGGACTGCTCGGCCGGCATCGCCGGCAATATGGCCGTGGCTTCGCTGCTCGATCTCGGCATCGATCCAGAACTGCTCCGGAACGAACTCGCGAAGCTCCCGTTCCCCGAGGGAACGCTCGTCCTGCATACGCGCGAAGTCATGAAAAGCGGTATCCGGGCCAGGTATTTCAACACCGAGGATGACGAAACGCCCGTTCATCCGCCGCATCCGAACCAGGACGGCCACACCCACTGCCACAATCACGAGCATGACCACGATCACGACCACGACCATGCGCACCCTCATGACCACACGCTCTGCCATGAGCCAGGTCATTCCCACCTGCATGATCACGCACACGATCAGGGTCATGAGCATGACGACGTTCACGCCCACGATCATCCCCATGCTTCCGGGCACACGCATGCACATGACCACGGCGCACCGGAACGCGGTTTCCGGGATGTCCGTGCCCTGATCGAGGCTGCCGGGTATCAGCCCGGAGTTACCGAACGTGCCCTTGCCTGTTTCCGGGCCCTCGCCGAGGCCGAGGCCGAAGTGCACGGGACGACGCCGGACACGGTGCATTTTCATGAGGTCGGGGCACGCGACAGCATCGCCGACATCGTCGGGACTGCCATCTGTCTCGAAGAACTCGGGGTGGGCGAGGTGTTCGTGTCCCCGGTGCACGTGGGACGGGGATTCGTTCGGTGCCGGCATGGCCGGATGCCGGTGCCGGCGCCGGCCACGGCGCTGCTTCTGCGCGGATTCGAGATGTTTTCGATGCCGGAGGTCGAAGGCGAGCTGACTACGCCGACGGGGGCAGCCCTGCTCCGGGGGCTTGGGGCAAAAACCGGCATGCCGGCCGGCTTCGTTACCCAAAAGATTGGAACGGGGGCGGGAAGCCGGGAGTTCCCGATTCCGAATATCCTTCGCGCATTCCTCGGGGATGCCCGAAGGACGGCGATGCCCGGCATCTCCGAAGATGAGGTCGTGATGCTCGAGACGAATGTCGACAATGCGACCGGGGAACTGATCGGATATGCCGCGGAGCGGCTCTGGGAGCTCGGCGTGCTCGATGTGACGATGGCGCCGCTGACGATGAAGAAGGGCCGTCCCGGCATCGCGCTCCGGGTGATGGCCCCGCCGGCTCTTGCCGATCAGGCGCTGGCCCTGCTGTTTGCCGAGCTGCCCACCCTGGGCATCCGGCGGCAGACGGTTCGGAGAGCAGTGCTGCACCGGGAACCGGCCGAACTCAAGACATCCTTCGGCACCGTTGCCGTGAAGAACGTCACAGATCCCGATGGAACCGTCCGGTGCGTTCCGGAGTACGAAAGTCTCCGTCGGCTGGCGATCGAGACGGGAACCCCGCTTCGCGACCTCATGGCCCGCATGGTGAAAAAGATCTCCGAGTCCGCCTGAAGGTGTGGATCGCGGTCCGTCCCTCAACGGATGGGGTGATCGGAGGCTTGCCATCGTCGAGGTGCGTTTGCGTAGGGGCGCATCGTGATGCGCCCGTCCTGCAATGACAAGGGTTGCACCGTGCCCTCTTGACGCGTGTGGTAAGATGATCGCTCATTCCGAACTCGAGGAACTGCGATGAACCTTCAGGGAAGACCGGTCAGCATCATCGGGGCTGCAAAAAGCGGCCTTGCGGCGGCGAAAACACTCGCCTCGCTCGGGGCACGGGTGCTGGTTTCGGACATCCAGCCGCTCGAGAAACTCCGCCAGGTGTTCCGCCAGAATGCAGTCCCGGAAACGGTTGAAATCGAGGGGGGCGGCCATACCGAGCGCCTGCTCGAGGCGGATTTCATCGTTCTCAGCCCGGGGGTTCCGACGGATATCCCGATCCTGCGCCAGGCCGCCGAGCGCGGGATCCCGATTCATTCCGAAATCGAGATCGCCTATCGGCTTTCGAAGGGGCGCCGCCTCGTCGTGACGGGCAGCAACGGGAAAACCACGACGACGACGCTGCTTGCGGCGTTTTGTGAGACGCAGTTTCCGCACGTGTTTCTGGGCGGCAACATCGGGATCCCGATGATGGAGTTTGCCGCGAAGACGCCGGAGGACGCGGTGCAGGTCCTCGAGGTCAGCAGTTTCCAACTCGAGACCATCTCCGAGTTCAATCCGGATATCGCGATGATCACGAACTTCTTCGAGAACCATCTCGACCGCTATCCTTCGTATGATGCCTACCGGCGCGCCAAGGAGCGAATCGCTCTCAATATGACGGGAGACCGCGTCCTGATCCTCAATGCCGACCAGGAATCAATGCACGAACTCGCCGGCCGCGTCCGGTGCCGCACCGCCTGGTTCGGCTGGAATCCCGGATCCCGCCGGCCCTGCGTCACGATCAGAAACGGGGCATTCGTCTCCATCCGGGAGGACGGAACGGAGCATCGCCTGTTCGACGAGGGCGTCGTCCGGATCATCGGGAAGCATAATCGTGAAAATATCATGGCCGCCTCTCTCGCGGCCCTCCTTGCGGGTGTTGAGCCCGAGAGGCTCGAGAAGGTCGTTGCGGAGTTCCCCGGCGTCGAGCACCGGCTGGAATGGGTCCGTGACCGCCGCGGTGTCACCTGGATCAACGATTCAAAGGGCACCAACTGCGCCGCTTCGATCATTGCCCTGCGCGCCTGCACCGCGCCCGTGATTCTCATTGCAGGCGGACGTGACAAGGGCACGGATCTCGCCGAGTGGGTGTCGGTGATGCGTGACCGCGTGCGGCACGCGGTTCTCTACGGCGAGGCGCGCGAGCGGTTCCGGGCGGCGATGGAAGGTGTCATTCCGCTGACGCCCGTGACGACTCTCGAGGCTGCGGTCGAGAAGGCGGCCGGTCTGGCCGTTTCCGGCGACACGGTGCTTCTCTCGCCGGCGTGCAGCAGCTACGACCTGTTCCCGAACTTCGAGGTCCGCGGCGCCCGGTTCAAGGAGCTGGTCCGGGGACTCCCCGAGTAAGGGCATCCTTGTCGATGAAGCAGAACCCCTTCGACCACGTCCTCTTCTTCGTCGTGATCGCCCTGATGGGCATCGGGCTCACGATGGTCTACTCGGCCAGCTCGATCACCTCGATGGCCCAGATGTCCGACAGCCTCTTCTATTTCAAGCGGCAGCTGATGTGGGTCGTGATCGGCCTTCTGGCCATGTTCGGCTTTGCCCGGATCGATTATCGGAAGCTCGAACCGCTCGCCCTGCCGCTGCTGGTCATCGCGGTCATCGGTCTCGTCGTCGTCCTGATCCCCGGCGTTGCCCGCGAGATCGGCGGTGCGCGGCGCTGGATCAGGTTCGCGGGAATCGGCGTCCAGCCGTCCGAGTTCGCGAAGCTCTGCCTCGTGATCTATATGGCACACTCCATATCACGTAAACAGGACCAGATCCACGACATCGTGAAGGGCGTGCTCCCGGATCTCGCCATCACCGGCGCTATATTCTTATTGATATTGAAAGAGCCGAACCTCTCGACGGCAGGCATCGTCGGCTTTTCCTATATGCTGCTGCTGTTCCTGGGGAACGGCTCGTTCGCGCACATCGGGGGCATGCTGGGCGGAGGGCTGGTATTGGGCATCTCGCTGGTCTTCCAGAAGGAATACCGCATGAAGCGGCTCCTTGCGTTCATCGATCCGTGGGAGAACGCCCGCACGTCGGGGTATCACATCATCCAGTCGCTCGTCGCCATCGGGTCGGGCGGCATCTGGGGGCTGGGCCTCGGCCAGAGCCGGCAGAAGTTTTTCATTCTGCCCGAGCGGCACACGGATTTCATCTTCGCCATCATCTGCGAGGAGCTTGGTCTCGCCGGCGGTCTGGCCGTCGTTCTGCTGTTTCTCGTGCTGATCTGGCGCGGTTTTTATATCGCGACGAGGGCGCCCGACATGTTCGGTTTTCTTCTCGCGAGCGGCATCACCGGCATCATCGGGTGCCAGGCAGTCATCAATCTGGGTGTCGTGCTCAGCGTCCTGCCCACGACCGGCGTGACCCTGCCGTTCGTCAGTTACGGCGGATCGAGCCTTCTCTTCCTTGCAGCCGGCATGGGCATTCTTCTCAGCATCTCGAAATACGGATCGAGCCAGAACGCTCTGATCGACATGCGGCGGATGCCGTTCTCGTCGCGCCATCTCGATAACGCCCGGCAGATGTCCGGAACCCGGCGGCGCGCATGAAACGTGTTCTCTTCGGCGGCGGCGGAACCGGCGGCCATATCTACCCGGCGCTCGCGATCCGGGAAGCGCTGCTCGAGCGATTCCCGGACCTCGAAACCGCGTATGCCGGCCAGTCCGAAGGTATGGAGGCCCGCATCGTCGGCCGCGTCGAGGGGTTGCCGTTCCTCCCGGTTCGTTCCCAGGGAATGCCGCGCAGCCTGTCGGCAAAATGGCTGACATTCCCCTTCCGGAATGCGGCAGGTTTTTTCGATGCCCTGACATGCCTGCGACAATTCAGGCCCGATCTGGTGATCACGACGGGCGGGTATGTCGCATTCCCCGTTCTTGCCTGTGCACGGCTCCTGGGTATCCCCTTCGTCATCCATGAGCAGAACGCCGCGATGGGCGTGGTGAACCGGCTGTTCGCCGGATCGGCCCGAAAGGTGCTGCTCACCTACGGGGAGGCCGTTTCAGAGCTCGATGAGCGGGTGATCCTGACCGGAAATCCGGTTCGGCGGGCTTTCCGGGTCTCCGGCGGAGCCTCGGGCCGCTTCGTGAAAAAGCCCGGGGAGTTCTGGCTTCTTGCCGTCGGCGGCTCGGGCGGAGCCCGCACGCTGAACGATGCCTGTGTCGAGTTGACGAAAGGGTGGCTGAAGGAGCACCCCGCGGTTCATCTCGTGCACATCGCCGGGGAACGCGACCACGAGCGGGTGAAAGCCGCTGCGGCATCGCTTCCCAACTACGAGTTGCTGCCGTATCTGCATGAAATGAAAGAGGCGTTCGACGTGGCCGACCTGCTCGTTTCTCGGGCTGGTGCGACCATTCTCGCCGAGATTGCCGTGTGTGGAAAGCCGGCAATCCTCGTGCCCTTCCCTTTCGCGACCGACAATCACCAGGAAAAAAATGCACGTGCCCTCGAACGGCTCGGGGCTGCGACAATGATTCTCGACCGCGACCTGTGTGCGTCCACCCTTGCACGGGAGATCGAAGTGCTCACCCCGTCCGGGAAACGGACCCACATGGCCGAGGCCATGCGCTCGAGCCGGCCAGCCGATGTCGAACAGCGGATCATCGACCAGATCGCCCCCCTGCTTGCCGCCTCCCAGCCACGAAGCTGAAAGGGGATGCGATTGCCGGGATTTCGGGGCACGGTCTTGTGTGCCCCGTGGGGGAATGGTAAGATGACGCACCTTCGATCGAGGGCGTCATGAGCCATACCCATCCTGAAACTCCCGCTCCACCGCGACGGCGCAGCTTTTATCCGGCGCCGCGCAGTTCCATGTCGGATTCCGTCATGGAGCGGGTTCGCAGCCGGAGTTTTCGCGTCCGGTTCCAGAGTCTGGGGCGTTGGGCCCGCCCCCTCAAGATGCTGGGGTTTCTGGCTCTCATGGCATCACTTTCGTATCTTGCGATCGTGCAGTTGAAATATCTGTTTTTCGGCACCTCGTATTTCGAGATCCGGACGATCGATGTCGAGGGCCTTTCGGGGCTTTCCCGCGAGGAGACGCTCAAGCTGGCGGGAATCGCCCCGGGAACCAATGTCATCAATCTCGATCGGGAAGCGGCCCGCCGCCAACTGTTGCTACACCCGCTGGTGAAGGATGCCGCCGTCGAGCTGAAAGGGCTCTGTTCCGTGCGCCTGCGGGTGACCGAGCGGCTGCCGCTGATGTATGTGAAGGTGGGCACGTCGTTCCTCGAGATTTCCGAGGACGGCGTCATCCTCTCGAATACGGGGATAGGTGAGCGCGAGTTGCCGATCGTGACCGGGATCGACCTGGGCGACAAGGAGGTCGGGGAGTCGGTGATGGACAACGACCGGTTCCTCGAAGCGAAAGCCTGGGTGACGACCCTCGGATCGGGCACGCTGTCAGATATTTCCGAGTTGAATTTTTCCAGCGTGCAGAACCCGTATCTCTTCCTTGTCACCGGCGAAAAAGTGCTTCCGAAGAGTCTCGAAGACTTCAAGGAACGGCACGCTTTTTTGCGTGCCCTCCTTGACAACCTGAAAAAAAATAGGGTAGAACCTGAATACCTCGACATGAGGGCACCAACCGATATCGTCGTCAAACCACGACGTGCCCGAAATTCCATGGAAGGAACCTCCAAACCACGTGCTGGCGGATGATCTGATCGTCGGTCTCGACATAGGAACCACCAAAGTGTGCGCCGTCATCGGCGATATGCACGAGAGTGGTTCCATCAATGTCATCGGCGTGGGGCACGCCGCGACGGGGGACGGGGTGAAAAAGGGCACGATCGTCGACATCGAGAAGGTGACCCAGGCGATCATGGATGCCGTCGAGGAAGCCGAGAAGGTGGCCGATGTCGTCATCGAGCGGGTTTACGTCGGCATCGCCGGATCCCACATCAATTCGCTCAATAGCCAGGGGATCGTCGCGATCAAGGGCACGGGAAACGAGATCACGGCCGAGGATGTCGATCGGGCCGTCGAAAACGCCAAGACGGCGATCTCGATTCCGCATCACCAGGAGATCATTCACATTCTGCCGCGCGAATTCGTCGTCGACGAGCAGAAAGAGATCAGCAATCCGATCGGCATGGTCGGAAGCCGCCTCGAGGCCCAGGTGCACATCGTGACCGGCGCCGTGACGGCGATGCAGAACATCATCAAGTGTTGCCAGACGGCCCGGCTCAAGGTCGAGGACGTCGTTCTCCAGCCGTATGCTTCGAGCATGTCGGTTCTTTCGGAGGACGAGAAGAAGCTGGGCGTCGTGCTGATCGACATCGGCGGAGGCACCACCGATCTGATCATCTTCCAGAACGGCCATGTGGTTCACTCCTACAGTGCACCGGTCGGCGGCCAGTATGTCACGAACGACATCGCGGTCGGGCTCAAGACCTCGACGGCGGCGGCCGAGAACCTGAAGATCAAATACGGGGTGGCGTTCAACACGTTCATCGACCCCTCGTGCAAGATGCAGGTGCCCGTTGCGGGCAGTGACCGCATGCGCGAGTGCACCCAGAAAGACCTGGCCGAGATCATCGAGCCACGCATGGAGGAGATCTTCAACGAGATGAAGGAGCAGATCTCCCGCCAGGTGTCCCTCGACATGATCCCGGCCGGCGTGGTGCTGACCGGCGGCTCGTCGCTCATGATGGGCTGCCCGGAGCTCGCCGAGGAGAGCCTGGGGCTTCCCGTGCGGCGGGGGTTTCCGATCACGGTCACCGGCCTCAAGGAGCGGGTGCAGAATCCCATGTTCGCGACCTCGGTGGGGCTGATCCGATACGGGGCGCAGCATTTCCAGGCCTCTCCGCCCGAGCCGGGCGTGCTCGGGGGCGTGGTCGACAGACTCAGGGCGGTTTTCAGACGGTTTTTCAGTGACTGATCTTTTTATATTGTTATAAATAATATCAAGAGATTTATTTGCCGGCGGGGCATAGCGAAAAAGGAGGCTTTCAGTGTTCGATTTCAATCAGGCGACCGCGGAAAACAGTGCGGAGATCAAGGTGATCGGTGTCGGCGGCGGCGGAACCAATGCCGTGAACCGGATGATCTCGGCCGGCTTTGCCGGTGTGGAGTTCATCACGGCCAATACCGATGCCCAGGCTCTCCAGCTTTCTGACGCCAAGGTCAAGATCCAGCTGGGCGACAAATTGACCAAGGGGCTGGGCGCAGGCGCCAACTACGAGATTGGCAAGAAAGCCGCGGAAGAGGATCGTGACCGCATCGCCGAGGCCCTCGACGGGGCCGACATGGTGTTCATCACCGCCGGCATGGGCGGCGGAACCGGTACCGGTGCCGCTCCGATCGTGGCCGAGGTGGCCCGTGAAGTCGGCGCCCTCACCGTGGCCGTCGTCACCAAGCCCTTCCGGTTCGAAGGCAAGAAGCGCATCAATGCCGCCGATCTCGGCATCAAGAACCTCAAGGAGCGGGTCGACGCGATCATCGTGATCCCGAACGACAAGCTGCTCGAGGTGTCGAAAGAGAATGTCACCATGATCGAGGCCTTCCGGTATGCCGACGAAGTGCTCCGCCAGGGCGTCCAGGGCATCTCCGACATCATCATCAACCCCGGCACGATCAACACCGACTTCGCCGACGTGCGCACGATCATGACCCAGGCCGGCTCGGCCCTCATGGGTATCGGTATCGCCTCCGGCGAGAACCGCGCCGTGACCGCCGCCCAGATGGCGATCAACAGCCCGCTGCTCGAGTCCTCGATCAAGGGCGCCCGCGGCGTGCTGATCAACATCACCGGTGGCTCGGATCTCGGCATCCACGAGATCAACAAGTCCGCCAGCATCATCCAGGAAAGCGTCGACGAGGATGCCAACATCATTCTCGGCACGGCCCTCGACGAGAACCTCAAGGATCAGATCAAGATCACCGTTATCGCCACCGGCTTCGGCGAAGCCGTGCGCCAGGAACTCGATCCCCGCAAGAAAATCATCGAGGAGCTGCGCACCGTCAGCCGCCCCGCCGAGCAGCCGCTCGCGACGCCGACCCCGATCCCGCTGGCCGCGACCGGCACCACCGGGGCTCCGGTTCCCACGGCCCTCGACGACCGCGAAATTCCGACCTTCCTTCGCCGCCGCAACCGCTGATCCCGCGATAGACACGCTCCAACGCCCACGGGGATGCCGGAACGCCGGTGTCCCCGTGGGTTTTTCATCCATCCGGGCATATAATATGCATTTCGATATAAAAAGGGGGGATATCCCGTGGGCCTGAGACATCGCCACCAGGTCGAGTCGGCCGCCGATCGGCTGGCGGCGACCGAGCGGCACGAACGTCGGTGCGGCGTGGCGGGGCGGATCAACCTCGCCGTCTGTTTTCCCGGCCCCTATGCGCTGGCGATGAGCAATCTGGGCTTCCTGACCGTGCACCGGCTCGCCTGCGAGACGCCCGACATCGGCGTCGAACGCTTTTTTTTCGGATACGAGCCCGGCGCCGCGGTCCGGCCGCCGTACTACTCGTTCGAGACGCGCCGCCCGCTCGGCGACTTCGACATCCTGGCCTTCTCGTTCAGCTTCGAAGGGGATTTCGACCGCATTCCCGCGATCTTCGGGCCGCTCGGCCTTCCGGTCGAAGCCGCCCGCCGCCGCCGGGGACGGTTCCCTCTGTTGATCGCGGGCGGGGCCGCCGTCGCCGCGAACGCGCCCGCCCTGAGCCGGATCTTCGACGTGCTCGTGCCCGGCGAGGCCGAGACGGTGCTGGGGCCGATGCTGACCGCTTTTCTCGGAAACGGCCTCGCGCCGGAATCCGTCGCCGATCTGCCGGGGGTGTGGGTGCCCGCCCTTCGTGCCGAGCCGGTGCCACAGCCCTGCCGGCATGACGTGGCCCGTGAGCCGGCCTGGTCGCACATCACGACGACGGCCAACGTGTTCGGCGGCGCCTCCCTGTTCGAGGCGATGCGCGGCTGCCCGCGCCGCTGCGCCTTCTGCCTCGCGCGCGTCATCTACCACCCGGCCCGGCCCGTTCCGGCCGCGCGGCTGGCGGCCTGGCTCGACGAGCGGCCGGACTGCCGGGATCTCGGCCTCGTCGCCCCCTCCCTGTTCGACCACCCCGAGATCGAGGGGATTCTCGATCTGCTGGCGGCCCGTGGAATACGGCTGCGCAACTCCTCGGTGAAATGGGAGCGCCTGCCCGACACGATTCTCGAACGGCTGTTCGCCTGCGGGGTGCGCGGCCTGACCCTGGCGCCCGAAACCGGAAGCCCGGAGCGGCGGGAGGGGATGGGCAAGCCGTTGCGGGAGGAGGCCTTTTATGATACGCTCGAACGCGTCCGGCAGCATGGATTCGAGCATCTGAAGCTGTATTTCATGGCCGGCCTCCCGGGTGAGACGGAGGCGGACCTCGACGCCACGGCGGGCTTCATCTGCCGCCTGACGGAGCGGTTCCAGGGAGGCTTCAAGGGCCTTTCGGCGACCGTCTCGGGGTTCGTCCCCAAGCGGGGCACGGCCTGGGAACACGAGCCGGTCTGCCCGCCCGACGAGTTGCGGCGCAGGTTCGGCCGGCTCAAGATGGCGCTGCGGCCGGCGGCGGACCGGATCCGTGTGCAGTTCGAGAGTCCGGCCGAGGTGGCCCGCCAGGCTCGCCTGGCAACCGTCGGCCCGGAGCTGGCCGAGGAATACGAGAAGGAGGCAACGGCATGTCGGGAACGAGGATCGGCGAAAAACGCCCCCGCATCGGATCTGGACTTCTAGCCGCCCTGTTCCTCGCCACCCTGCTGGCGGTGCTCGTCACGGCAGGCTGTGAGGCCCCGAAAACCCCGCAGGCGCCGGCAAAACAGCTTCGCATCGGGCTGATGATCACGCCCCAGGGCCTCAACGACCAGGGATTCAACGACCAGGCCTACGAAGGCATCAAGGCGGCCCAGAAAAAATACGGCATCGAATCCGTCATCATCGAGCCGGCCACGATGAAGGATCCCGAAGCGTCGCTGCGGTTCTTCGCGGCCCAGCCGTTCGATGCCATCATCGTGGTGGGAATGGCCTTTCAGAGAGCGATCACGAAGATTTCCGCCGAGCATCCCGAGCTGAAGTTCTTCGCCGTCGACTCCGACTACGACGAGGGAAATATCCACGGAATCGCGTTCCGCGAGCATGAAGGCGCGTTCCTGTGCGGCGTCATCGCGGCGCGGTTCTCGAAAACCCACAAGATCGGCTTCATCGGGGGCCATGACATTCCGGTCATCGATCGCTTCCGACGCGGCTTCCGCGCCGGCGCGGCATATGCGGCGAGCGGCACGGCGGTGATCGAGCGGTTCGTGGCCCGCGACTTCTCGGGGTTCAACCGGCCCGAAGCGGCGAAGGCGATCGCGCTCGAGATATATGGGCAGGGCTGCGACGTGATCTTCCACGCGGCCGGAGCGTCGGGGCTGGGGGTCATCTCGGCCGCCATCGAGACGCGCAACAACGTCATCGGCGTCGACCGGAACCAGGACGGCATGGCGCCGGGGCTGGTCCTGACCAGCATGCTCAAGCGCGTCGATCTCGTGGTCGAGGATATCGTCAAAAATATTTCCCGTCCCGACGCGGATCTGAAAAACATCAGGCGCACCTATGGCATCGCCGACGGGGCGATCGGCCTGACCGAGTTCCAGTTCAGCAGCCAGCAGCTCGGAGAAGCGCTCGTGAACGAGGTCGGCGAACTGACCCGCCAGATCGTCGCCGGAACGCTGAAGACCGATCCGGGAACCGGCACCTACCCGCTTTCGCCGGATGCCCTGCCTCCCAGCGCTTCGCCGTCTTCGAACGTTGCGAGCGGAACGGGGAACTGACGGATGGACGACCGGCCGATCGGCGTTTTCGACTCGGGTGTCGGCGGTCTGACCGTCGTCAAGGAGCTGCGTGACCTCCTGCCGGCCGAGGACATCATCTATTTCGGGGACACCGCCCGCGTGCCCTACGGCAACAAATCGATTCCGGTCATCCGGCGGTTCTCGCTCGAGATCGCCCGGTTTCTCGAATCGATGCGGGTCAAGATGCTGGTCATCGCCTGCAACACCGCGACGGCCCTCGCTCTCGACTACCTCCGACGCCAGACCGAGCTGCCCGTCGTCGGCGTGATCGAGCCCGGGGTGCGCGCGGCGATCGGTGCCGTCAAAAACGGCCGGATCGGCGTCATCGGCACGACCGCGACGATCCGTTCCGAAGCCTACCAGTCCCGGCTGCACCGGTTCCGGCCCGAAGGGGTCGTTCTGGCCAGACCCTGCCCCCTTCTCGTGCCGCTGGTCGAGGAAAACCTGCTCGATGCGCCGATCACAAAAATGGCTCTAGATATGTATTTGTCAGAATGGAAAGAGACCGGCATCGACGGCCTGATTCTCGCCTGCACGCATTATCCGCTGCTGAAACCCCATATCGAGGAGTATTTCGGGGGGCGCGTGACCCTGATCGACTCGGCCCGGGAAACGGCGCGCGAGGTCGCCGAACTGCTGGCGGCGCGTCGCATCCAGGCTTCGACCGACCGCGTGGGGGCAGAGGAGTTCTACGTCTCGGACAGCCCGGAGCAGTTTTCGACCATCGGCTCCGCCTTCCTCGGCAGGCCGCTCGAGCGGGTTTTTCTCGAAGCCGTCTGGAAACGGGAAATCGGGCCGGTCACCCCGTCCGAGTGAGGGAAAACCGATGCCAATCCCTCCCCTCTGCCGCCCGATTGCCGCTATAACAATAGTAATAAGTATTATATTGTGCGCGTTTTCCGCTTCGGCGCGGGTCGGTGAGCCCGAGCCGTTCCCGATCGGCGTGATCGGAGCTCTGACGGGGGCAAAGGCGGCCTACGGGCTGCCCCACCTCAACGGCGCCCGTCTCGCCGCCGACGAGGTGAACGCCGCCGGCGGGATCGCCGGCCGCCGGATCGAGCTCCTCCCGGCCGATGATCGCGGTGAGATGGGCCTCGTCGGCGAGCTTGCCACCCGGCTGATCTTCGACGGCCGCGCCCTGGCGCTGCTGGGCAGCGTCGACTCGGGGTGCACACACGTCGCGGCGATGATCGCCGTGAAGATGCAGATACCCCATCTGACGAGCGTCGCGACCGACCCGTCACTGACCCGCGCCGGCAGCCCCTGGACGTTCCGAACGCTGGCGGATGACGACCGGCAGGCCGCCGCGGTCGTCGCCTGGCTTCGGGGCCGCGGGATCCGGCGGATCTCCCTCCTGGCCGGGGCTTCCCGCTACGGCCGCATGGGTGCCGGCATCCTGGCCCGCCGGTTCCGGGAAGCCGGCGGCACGGTCACCGGCCCCGTCTTCCTGACGTCCGAGCCGGCAGCCGTCGCGCGCGCCTGCGACGAGGCCGCATGTGCCACCGCCGAGGCGACCGTCCTCTGGATGCTCGCACCGGAGGGGCTGGCGGCCGTTTCCGAACTGAAACGCCGCGGCTTTTCCGGCCCCCTCATCGGCGGGGACGGGCTGGCGACCCCCGCGTTCTATGCGAGCGGCAACCCGGCCGTCGAGGGCGTCGTCGTGACTTCCCCCTACCGGGCGGATGCCCCGACCCCCGGCAATGAAGCCTTCCGCCGCGCCTACCGCGCCCGCTTCGGTACCGAGGCCGACTCGTTCGCGGCCCACGCCTACGACACGGTCAGACTGCTGGCTTCCGCCGCCTCCTCGCTCGGCACGGCGCTTCCCGAAGACCTGAAAGAGCGCCGCGCGCGGCTCCGTGCCGCCTTGGGCGGCATCGACCGCTTCGAGGGCGTGACCGGGCCGCTCGGCTTCGATGCGACCGGCAACGACACGCGGGATGTCAGCCTTGCCGTCTGCCGCGGCGCCCGGCTGGACCCGATCGGGGAGGCCGCCCGATGAGCCCTCGCGCGCGTCTTTTCGCCGGCCTGCTTGCTCTGGCGACCTTCCTGGTCGTGATCGGCGTCTATCTCGGCCAGCCCGACCTGGTCGGGCCGCAGATGACCTACGGCAACTTCGACGAGCCCGGCCGCATCTCGTTCGTGAACCGCCTCGAGCCCGGCGTGCCCGACCACGCGAGCGCCAAGGTATACACGTTCGACCGCACGAACTGGCATCCGCTCGTGATCCTGGTCGGCATCCTGTTCCCCCTGCTGCTGTTCCTGGGCCTGTGGCGCAACGAGGAATTCTTTCGGAACGGCAGCACCCGCATCCTGACCCAGTGGGCAGCGTTCGTCGTCGCCCGGCTCGGCGTCGTGCGGGTCGGCGGCATCTGGCCGCTGCGGCGTTCCTGTCTCGGCACCTTCCCCTTCCTCAACTGCCAGGCGTGTGAGATGGCGACCGGCGCCTGCCCGATCGGCCTCGCCCAGAACCTGCTCTCGAAGGCCATCCTGCCGGTGCACCTGATCGGCTCGATGCTGCTGTTCGGCCTCGTGCTCGGGAAGAGCATCTGCGGCTGGCTGTGCCCCTTCGGCTTCATCAGCGACATCGTCGACCGGGTCAGCCTGAAGCTCTGGAAACTGCCGCGCGGCCTGGCGAACCTGCGGTACTGGGTGCTCGCGATCGTCGTCATCGCCCCGCTCGGCTTCGCCTGGGTGGGCATCACCGACCACAACTTCTTCTGCAGCACCTTCTGCGCCTCGGGCAAGGTCTACGGCATCTGGCCCTACTGGCTCACGACGGCGGCACCGTCCGTCTTCCCCCTGTCGCGCTGGCTGTCCGGTGCCGGGGGTGTCGAGGGCGAGTTCCTGTTCCACGTCGCCTTGACACTCGTGATGCTGGTTGCTATGGTGATGGTCTCGGGCAGGATCTTCTGCCGCGTTCTGTGCCCTCTGGGCGGGTTCTGGGGCCTGTTCAACGGGATCAGCCTCGTCGGGATCGACCACCGTCGCTCCTCCTGCACCGGGTGCGGGGCCTGCGAAAATGTCTGCCCGATGGGGGTCTCTCGGAACTTCGCCGACTTCGTCGACCGGAGCTCCTGCATGAGCTGCGGCCGATGCATTCCGGTCTGCCCGGGCGGCGCGCGGCGGTACAGATTCGGCATTCCCGGCCCGGCGGCGGAGGAGAGCGGCAGTATGAGCGAGTCCCTGACGGAAACCTACGGCGGCCTCTGGAACCGGCTGCGGCGCGACCTGTATCTGCTCGTCATGACCCTCGCCGCGAAGTCCCCGATCGGCATGGCGCGGTATGCCTTCGAGCAGACCGCCTTCTACCGGCGCCTGTATGGCCGGCCCCCGGCCGAGTTCGAGGCGCTGCCCCTGACGCTGAAGAAAGCCCTCGGATCCGCCGATCCCTACGACGTGCTGGCCGACGCCGAGCGCGACCGGGTCGTCTATTACGGGGAAACCACCGGCTCGTCCGGGTACCCGACCCCCTCCTTCTTCACCCTGCGCGAGTTCCACGGCGGCCGGGCGCTCGCCCGCGTCACCCCGTTCATCGGCGAGCTCGACCGCGTGCTCGCCCAGAACCGCGCCGTCGTGAACGGCCTCACCTTCGGCTTCACCGTCGCCGGCATGACGTTCGGCGACCTGCTGCAAAGCCTCGGCGGCGTTGTCGCCAACGTCGGCACGCGCTCGACGATCGCGACCCCCGAACGCATGGCCCGGGCGCTGCGCCGACTCCGGCCGGCGGTCCTGACCGGCACGCCGATCGACATCCTGTGCTGGCTCCGCATCCTCAAAGAAGACGCGCCCGACCAGTATCCGGCCGTGCTCGAACAGCTCCGGCTCGTTCTCTCGACTGCCGAATTGTGCGCCTCTTCCCGCAGCAAGGCTCTGGCGCGCGAGTTCGGCTTCAAACATATCGATGTCTATGCCTGCGTCGAAGGCTTCTTCTCGATGCCGTGCCCCTGCGGCGAGAAGCACGTTCTGCCCATCTACCACACCGAGGTGTTCGACGAGAACCTGAACCGCATCGGCACCCGGGGCGAGGGCCGCTTCGCCTATACGAACCTGCTGAAGCGCAGCACGCCGATGGTACGCTACCTCCTCGACGATTTCGTCACCGTCTCGGACAGCGTCTGCCCCTTCGGCTTCAAGACCAGCATCGTTCCGCACGGCCGCTGGGAGCTGACCGTCGTCGTCAACGGCCGCCGGCTCGGCGTGCGGCATTTCGAAGAGGCGATCTTCACCCATGGCCTGTTCGGGGATTACCGGGTCGTCATCGAGGATGCCGGCATCCGGATCACGGCCGAGGAATACGGCACGCATGACGAGGCCGGGGTGATGCGGAAAACCCTTTCCGACACCTTCGGCATGCCCGTGGAGGTCGAGCTGGTCCCGTTCGGAACGATCACCAGGTATCGCGAGATCCGGCAGAGCAAGCCGATTCTCAAAGTCGAAGACCGGCGCTCGACCTCGACGCAGGTCATTCCCGAGTATCTCTGACCCCCGCACGAGGAGGCGACGATGGAACAATCCCCGAAGCTCTGCCCGCGCTGCCAGCAGGCGAATTTTCCGATCGCCGAATACTGCCGCCACTGCGGGGAGCCGCTGTTCGAAATGGGATCCATCTCCCGCAGGTCGCTTCCCGGCCGTTTCATCGGCCACTGCGCGGACGGTATCCTCTGGGCCGTCGACGAGGTGTTCCGGTGGTGGGAGATCGGCAAACTGACCGTGCGCGCCAAATCCCTCCGACGCCGGCGGGCGGATCTGGTCGGGAAAAGCGGCGGCGATGCGGAAGGGGCCGCCCTGTCGGGGGAGCAGCGGGAGCGCCTGGTGACGCTTTCCGACGAGATCGCCCGGCTCGAGACGCATGAAGAGTTCCTGCGGAAGCGGGTCTGGGCGCTGACTCCCGAGATCCTGTTCCTGGCCATCGTGCTCCTGTTCATCGGCGGAATCCTCGTGCTGAAGCCCCGCACGGATCTCGCTCTGCCTGCCGCCGGCACGGGCATTCCGGCCGGAGTTGCGGGATCGATCGGCCGCACGGCCGAGTTCCGGATCGACGGCCACCGGGTCGTCACCACGGCCGCCTGGTGGCAGGGAAGCCTGTTCATCGGCGGCGACGGCGGCCTGACCCGGTTCGAGCCTGCGACCGGCCTGGCGACGCATGTTCCGGGCCTGCCGGCAGGAATGTTCGTGCGGCATCTCGCCGTGGAGGGAAACCGCCTGCTCATCGCCGGGTACGGCGGGGTGTTCGCCCTCGACGGCACCGGGCTGACGTCGGTTTACGAAGGGGCGGGACTGCCCGCCGACCTGGTGAACCGGATCGCGCCGACCAGCGACGGGGGCCACCTGCTGGGCACGATCGGCTATGGGCTGCTGAAGGGCCGCAACGGGGTCTCCGTGGTGCTGCTCGGCACCCAGGGGCTGACCCCGCGCGGCTTCGAGTGGCTCGACGGCGAATTGTGGGTCGCGCATGAACGCGGCCTGCTGCGCGGAGACGGTACCAGTTTTTCTCCCGTTCATCTCCAGGTGCTGGCCGGGCGCAACATCAACGCCCTGGCGGCCGATCGTTCGACGATCTACGTCGGCACCGACGACGGCCTGGTCGCTGGGTTCAAGAACATCCGCGACTGGGTCTGGACGCCGCTTTCCCCGGGAGAGCCCCGCGTCATCCGCGACCTTGCGATGCTGGGAGACTCGCTGCTGGTCTGCTCCGAAGAGGGATTGTTCCGGTATCGTGACGGCCGGTTCGAAAAGCTGACGGGTAGCATCGGCCAGAAGGCTCTTGCGCTCAACGGCGAGTTCGTCGCCACGGTCGGCCCGAACCGCGTCATCCTGCATACGTTTGCCGGAGTTCCGACCGTCCAGCCCGGCACGATGCCCGCCGCAACCCCCCAGGTGACGGCGCTGCCGCTGGCCGCCCCCGTGGCCGAGCCGGTTCAGCCGATTCTGCCGACGGTCGGCACGTATGTTCCGACCCCAGGCCCCGTCGCTGCTGCCCCGGCCACTCCGGCGCCTTCCCAACCGTCGGTTCCGGCTGCGACACCGGCACCCCTGCCCGTCGTGCAGTCCGCCCCCGCTCCAACAGCGGTTCCGGCCGCGCCCCAGCCGTCGGATCCGGTGTTCGGAACGACGCCTCTGCCGCCGTCCCTGCGTGGCCCGGCCGCTTCCTGCATCGCATGGGACGGCGCGCGCCTGTGGGTCGGCACGACCAATGACGGGGTCTGGTTTTTCGAGAATGGCACCTGGACCGTCCTGAACCGCTCCAATGGCGGTCTCGCCGATGATCAGGTCGTGGCCCTGTGGCGCCTGGGCGGGAAATCCTACCTGTACTCCTGGATCCTCGGGATCCTGTCGCTCGAGAACGGCCGCGCCGTGCCGCTGGTGAAGGCCGGCGACGTCGCCGACCTGGTGTCGGCAGCCGCTTCCGGAGGCGATCTCGTACTGTTGCTGAAGGCCGGACATCTGAAGCGCGTCGCCGCGAACGGCGCTCTCGAGACGGCCGGCCGGATTCCCGAGGACTTTTTCCGGGCGGCCCGGTTCGTCCAGGTCCTGCGCGGCCAGCCCGTGGTCGTCACGGATCAGGGCGTTCTCGAACAGGATCAATCCGGCCGGTGGGCCGTCACGTTTTACCCGGGGGAGCCCACGGTTGACGTGAAGGCGACCGCCTCTGTCGTCGGGGACGACGGGCGGCTGTATGTGGGCCTCTCGAACGGTTCGATCCATGCGTATGCCGACCGGCGCGCCGTGCGGGAGGGTTCGATTCCCGATGCGGTGCGTGTTCTCGCCTGGGACCAGGGACTCTGGCTCGCCGGGGGCACCACGGTGTATCGCACGCAGGCCGCCGGCGGCAGCCCCGTTCCCGCGGGCGGCCGGGCCGACTCCCGGATCCTCGGGATGCAGCCGATGGCGGCCAGAAATGCCGTCGTGGTCGTGACGTTGAACGGTCTGAAAACGATTCCGCTGAACCCCTGACGCTTCTTTTTCCTCAGAAATCGGCCCCAACAGGCCGATACAAGGTGTGGAACACCCTATGAGCGAAGAGTATCTGCCGGTATTTGCCGAAGAAATCTTCATCGTGAACCTGTACGGCACCGATGAGGAGATTGTTGAATTCAACCTGCTGATGCAGGATCCGGCCATCGAGCGCAACGTCATCTCGATGGCGCTGATCATCGAGGAAATCAAACGGCGCAACTTCCTCAAGATCACCTGGCACTGCTGCTGGCGCTGCAAATACTATCCCACCTGCAAGATCAACTGGTACCGGGGCGAGCGGTGCATGGACCGGCGCAACTGCTGCACCTACTGCCAGAACTTCTGGGAGTGCCACAAGCGCTTCCTCGAAGAGAATCAGAGCGGGCCGGGCGAAGAGAAGTGAGGGACATGCGCGCGAAGAGAACGCTCGTCCGGCTTCTGCTCGTGGCCGCCGCCGCGCTGTGTGCGGCTTTCGCCACTCCGGTCCACGCCGATCTGACGCTGCAGGGGCCGTCCGGCTACATCCAGGCGCCTTCGGGAACGACGATCCGGCAGGGCGGCGTCGAGCTGGCCGCCCACACACGCATGTACCGGATTCCCGGCACCGACCGAGAGCGTGCCCTGACGAACCTCGCGTTCGGCTTTTCGCCGCTGCGGGATGTCGAGATCGGCGTCCAGAAAGCGGTCGACACCCGCAACGAGGCGGGCGATGCAGACCCGGACGCGACGGTGAATTTCAAGTTCCGGCTGCCTGCGATGGGCTCGGGCGAGTTCTCCGAGGCTGCCGTGGGCATGGTGCTGGACACGAATCCGAACAATTATCACACGATGTATCTGACCTTCGGAGGTTTCGGCCTCGGCTGGAACTTCGGCGGGAACCCGGGGTCGGGCATCGCGAATTATGGCTCGTATGACCGCGGGAAACGCGAACCGAAGTCGCTCTGCCTGCTGGCGGGAACGGATTATCCGCCGATGAAGCCCGGGGAACGAGGGTATCGCGGCCATTTCCTGGCCGATTACAACGGCGACGTGTTCTCGCTCGGCTGGCGGTACAAGTCCCATCGGGGCTTCTGGGCGGATCTCGCCGTCCAGACCAAGAGCTCCTACGACGATTTCTACGACTGGAAACCTGTCATCATCGGTCTCGGCGCCATTTTCTGAGGGCCCCGCCGCCGCCGATTCCCTGATTCCCGGAGCGTGCTATACTGCCGCCACCTGAGAATGTGGAGGGGGCGTGATGCGGCTCGTTACGGCGTCTGAAATGCGGGAAATCGACCGGCATGCGATCGAGAACATCGGCATTCCCAGCCTGGTGCTGATGGAAAATGCCGGTCTCAAGGTGCTGTTCACCCTGGAAAAGGTCCTATCCGGGCTGAAGGGAAAGCGGTTCACCGTCGTCTGCGGCCGCGGCAACAACGGCGGTGACGGGCTGGTCGTCGCGCGGCACCTGGTCAATGCGGGCGTGCCGGTCGAGGTGTTTCTCGTCGCTCGCCCCGACGAAGTTTCCCGCGATGCCGCAATCAATCTCGCGATCCTGATGTCGTCGGGCACCCAGCCCGTCGTGATGGCCGATGTCGAGGATCTCGACCGGCTGCGCGTGGCGCTGAGCTTTTCCGACGTGGTCGTCGACGCCCTCTACGGGACGGGCTTCAACGGACGGATCGACGGGTACCAGCGCGAAGTGGTCCGGATCATCAACGACAGCCGTGTCTGGTGCGTGTCGATCGACGTTCCGTCGGGCCTCGACGGGACGACGGGGCGTGTTTCCGACCCGGCGGTGCGGGCGGGCGCCACGATCACGCTGGGTGCGCCGAAGCTCGGGATGTTCCTGTATCCCGGCCGGGACTACGTCGGGGAGGTTTGGGTGGCCGACATCGGCATCCCCCAGGTTTCGTTCGATGCGGCGCCCACCGGCCACCGGCTGATCACGGCGAACCTGGCCTCGGCGCTTCTGCCGGTGCGCCGCGAGTCGGCTCACAAGAACACGTTCGGCCACCTGCTCGTCCTGGGCGGGTCGGCGGCTTACCAGGGTGCCGGGGTGCTTGCCGCGCACGGGGGGCTTCGTTCGGGTGCCGGCCTGGTCACGCTTGGTCTCCCGTCGGGAATCGCCCGTCAGGTCACCTGTCCCGTGCCGCCCGAGGTGATCGTGCGGCCGTTTGCGGACCGGGACGGCGGAATCGCCATCGAAGCCGAGGAAGTGCGCGGCTTTGTCGGTCGCTATGCTGCCGTCGTCGCCGGGCCGGGGTGGGGGCGCTCCCCCTCGTCGCAGGCTTCGATGAAGGCGCTCGTCTCGGCCTGGGCCGGCGGCATCGTGCTGGATGCGGATGCGCTTCCCGACCCCGCCGATCTGGCCGCCCTGCGTGTGCACGGCCCCGATATGGTGCTGACCCCGCATGTCGGGGAGATGGCCCGCATGAGCGGGCGCACGATCACTTCGATCCAGGACGACATGATTGGTGCCGCCAAGGAGTTCGCCGAGCGGATGGCCTGCGTCGTCGTGCTGAAATCTTCCACCACGATCGTCGCGGGGCCGGACGGTCAGGTGTATATCTGCAGCCGGCCGAACTCGGGGCTTGCCCGGGGCGGCTCGGGGGATGTGCTGGCCGGTCTCATCGGCGGCCTCATCGCCCAGGGTCTGCCGGCGCTTCATGCGGCGATCGTCGGGGTGTTCATCCATTCCGAAGCCGCCGAAGCGGCGCGCAGTGAGCTCGGCGCCGATGCGATGAGCATCACCGACATCGTGAACGCGATTCCCCGCAGCTTCAGAAAACTGCGTGGCGACGAGGCCGCCTGAGTTCCGAAAAGTTCGGGAAGGTACTGGAAAAATCGGCGGAAACGGTGCATACTTCCCTGTGCCATGAAACGAAATCCGTGCCCCCGGTGCTGCCCATGATCGCCGTGACCTTTCTCGGCTCGGGAAGCCAGGGGAATGCCGCCGTGCTGGAGCTCGGGAGCCGCCGGTTCCTGCTCGATGCCGGCCTGAGCTGTCGCCGTATCACCCAGGGCCTCGATGCTCTGGGTATCAGCCTGGACGAACTGGACGGACTCTTCATCACCCACGACCACGAGGACCATCTCAAGGGGCTTCGCGTGCTGCTGGGCAAGCGCGAGGAGCTTCCCGTCTTCGCGACCCGGGGCACGCTTGCCGCGATCGAGCACAAGGGCGTCGAGATCGACCATGCGGTGCGGCTCCCGACGGATCGTGAGTTCGAGTTCGCCGGTCTGCGCGTCTGGGCGTTTCCGGTTCCGCACGATGCCGTCGAGCCGATCGGATTCCGGTTCGAACATGCCGGCCAGACCCTTTCGATCGCCACCGACCTCGGCCATGTGACGCCCGTCGTGATGGACCACCTGACGGATGCCGACATTCTCTGTCTCGAGAGCAACTACGACGAGGAGCTGCTCGCGAGCTGCACCTACCCGGACTGGCTGAAACGGCGGATCCGCGGCCGCAGCGGCCATCTTCCGAACACGGGAGTCCGCGGCGTGCTGACCCGGCTTCGGAAGCAATTGAAACATCTTGTGCTGGTGCACGTCAGTCAGGAGGCGAATTCCCCGCTGCTGGTCCGGAAAAACGTGGAGCCGCTGATGTCGCTCGCGAAGCTGGCGGGAACCGCGCTTACGGTCGCGGGCCAGGATGTGGCGACGGAGCGGTGCGTGTGCCGGCAGCCGGCGGCGCGCCGTGCCCCTGCGGGAGGGGCGGCGCCTGACGGCCCGACACCGAGCCAGAAGCGGTTCGAGTTTCTTGATGTGCCGGCCCGGGGCGGCTGAGATGCGCGTCGATATCCTGATGGTCGGCAAATACACCGACAAGCCCTACCAGGCCCTCGTTGAGGAGTATCTCGGCCGGTGCCGGGGGCGGTTTGCCGCCAGTATCGTGCACTGCCGCGACGAAGCCGAGATGCGGCGCCGGATCGAGGGAGCCGAGCGGGTCGTCGCCCTCGACGAACGGGGGAAGGTTCTCGACTCGATGAAGTTCGCCGGCTGGATCTCGGAGCTGCTGCGCTCGGGCCTGAACCGGGTGACGTTCTGTCTGGGCCCGTCGGCAGGCCTGGCGGCCGACATCAAGGCCGCGGCCCACGAGAAGCTGGCCCTTTCGCCGCTGACGTTGAATCACCAGCTCGCCCTGCTGGTTCTGGCCGAGCAGTTATACCGGGGTCTCAGCATTCTGGCCGGGGAGCCGTATCACAAGGCATGATCCGGATCACGCCGCAGCATCGCAACGCCCTGGCCGAGTTCGTGCGCGAGTATGCCGGCATCCTGCTGTCGCGTGTTTCCCCGCGGGGTCTGGACGGAAAAATCGCTCAGCATGCGGAAGAGCTGGGCTTCAAAACGATGGATGAGTATCTCGGCTTTCTCGAAAGCGGCATCGGCGCCCGGGCCCGGGATGAACTGATGTCGCGGATCACGGTCGGCGAGAGCTTTTTCTTTCGCAATCCGGGCCAGTTCCGGTATCTGGCGCGCACGTTCCTTCCGGAGGTCTACCGGGAAAAGCGCCGCCTGGGCCTCGACTCCATCCGCATCTGGAGCGCCGCCTGCGCCACCGGGGAGGAAGCCTACTCGCTGGCATACGTCGCCGACTGGTTTCGCACCCGGAACGAAGGGGTGGAGATCGAGGTGTTCGCGACGGATATCAACCAGCGGCTGCTCGAGCAGGCGAAGGCGGGAGAGTTCCGGGGCCGTTCGTTTCGGCGTCAGTCTCGCGAGATCCGGGATGAATTCGAGTTCCCTCTGCCCCCGGAGGCCGGGGAGGATGCCTGTTTCCATGTCGGAGACCGCATCCGGCGGCTCGTCCGGTTCCAGATCCAGAATCTCAAGGACGCGGGTGGGTTGAAAAGCCATGCCGGCTCGGATATCATCATGTGCCGGAACGTTCTGATCTACTTCGACGAAGAGTTTCGTCAGAGGCTGGTCACCGCCTTCCACGGGCTGCTGAATCCCGGCGGCATGCTGTTTCTCGGGGAAACCGAGAGTCTGCCGCCGATGCCCGGGGTATTCGAACTGCAGAGCTGCAACGGTGCCTACGGGTACCGGAAAATCACGACGGGAGCCTGAGAGCGACGAAATGAGCGCTGACAGCAAAATCAGGGTGCTGATCGTCGACGATTCGGCGTTCATGCGAACGGCGATCGAACGCATGTTGAAGGAAGATCCTCTCCTGGAGATCGTCGGCTCCGCCTCGAACGGCCAGGAGGCCGTCGAGAAGGTCCAGCGGCTGCGGCCGCAGGTCGTGACGATGGATATCGAAATGCCGATCATGGACGGCCTCCATGCACTTCGCGAAATCATGCGACTGTGTCCCGTGCCGGTCATCATGGTGAGCTCGATGACGCAGGCCGGTGCCAAGGTGACGCTCGACGCGCTGGATCTGGGCGCGTTCGATTATGTCGGCAAGCCCGGTTCCGGCTTCACTTCGAACATCCTGACCCTGAAGCAGGACCTGCTGGCCAAAATCCATGCCGCCGCCGACAGTCAGCCGCGCACGCCGCGCCTGACCGTGGTCGACCTCGTGCCGAAGCGGCCTCCTTCGCCTGGCGAAGGCAACACGGTGATCGACTGGGTGGTGGTGATCGGCTCATCCACCGGTGGGCCACCCGCCATCCAGCAGATTCTCGCCGGTCTGCCCGCGAATCTGCCGGCGCCCGTCGTGATCGCCCAGCACATGCCCGGGTCGTTCACCGGGGCTTTCGCGCAGCGGCTGAACCTGCTCTGCAACATTCGCGTCAAGGAAGCCGTCGACGGCGAGGTGCTGCAGCGGTCGGTCGCCTACATCTGTCCGGGGGATGCCCAGACCCGCTTCCGGCGCAGGGAGGACGGCCGATACCAGTTCGTCGTCACTTCGAACGAAACGGAAAAGGAACGATACGCGCCCTGTATCGACGTGTCGTTTTTTTCGGCGGCGGAAAACTTTGGAAGAAAAGCACTTGGTATTATATTGACTGGCATGGGTGAAGACGGCGTGCGGGGGTTGAAAAATCTCAAGCTGGTCGGCGGCCTGACGATCGGCCAGGATCGCTCCTCTTCCGTCGTCTACGGTATGCCGCGCGCGGCCCTCGAACAGGGCGCGGTCACCCGCATCCTCGCCCTCGCGGATATCGCGGGCGAGATCGAGCTGACGCTGCGGCGGTAGGCCGCCGAAGGGAGAACGGGGCATGGGGACGACCTTCCTGCCGGACGAACTGTTCGCCCTGGCCGATCAGATCGAGCGACGCGGCCGGCAGTTCTACGAGCGGATGAGCCGCCTTGCTCCGACCCCGCGTTCCCGGCAGTTGTTCGATCGTCTCGCCCGGGAAGAGGCGGAGCACGGCGGAGAGTTCGAACGGATCACCCGCGAAGCCCTGGCGCTCTCGTTCGAGATCCCCGACGGATACGCTTCACCCGAACTGCTTGCCTATCTCGAGGCCCTTCGTGAGGGGCGGGGTCTCCCGGAGGTCGCCGCGGTGACGGGGGCGGCCGCGCCGGACGAGCGGGAGCTGTTCCGGCTGGCCGTTGCCTACGAGAAGGACGCGATCCTCCTGCTCCACGAGATCTACGACGTGCTGCCCCCCTCGATTGCTGCCCGCCGCGCCGTCGGCGAGCTCATCCGCGCCGAAAAGGGACAGTTCGCCCGCATCTGCGGCCTGCTTTCCGGAAAGCTCCCATGACGGCGGAACGTCACGCGCGCCGGCGATTCGTGATCCGGCTCTCGCCGGGGGCCGAGTGGTTGTTCGGCATCCTGCTCGCCGTTCTCGATGCCGTGTTGCTGAACCTCGTGTTTCGGGGCGTGTTCAAATACTGGCTGTATGAAATCGCGGGGCGGATGATCTATATCAACGCCTATTTTGATGTCCGGTGGTATCTGTTCGGGATCTTCGTCGCGTTCGGGATCATGTTCGACGTGTTCCGCATCCGATCGCTGACGGCGGCATCGGATGTGTTTTCCCACACGGCGGCGACGCTGCTGTCGAGTTTCGTGGCGTTCAACCTGATGATCTCGATGTACCGTCCGATGGCGACGCTGGCTTACACCTTCCCGCGGCCCGTCATCCTCTTCACGACGGCCATCGGCATCGCCGTCCTGTTCGTCTCGCGCATCCTCCTGCTGCGATGGTTCCGGCCGCTTCCGCTGCTGCGCCGGGCCGTCATCATCGGCGACGAGGAGGAGGGGCGGCGGATCGTACGGCATTTCCACCGGCGCGGCGGCGTGCGGTATCGCATCATCTCCACGTTCACCCGGGACCAGGTGCGGGAACTGGCGGCGGAAGTCGTGTTCCGGAACATCCATGAGGTGCTCGTGACCGATGCCCATATCCGGCTCGACGCCTTCTGGGCCGAGATTTTCTACCATCGCAAGACCGAGCCGCACCCGTTTCTGGTGCGCATCTCCTACGATCCGACCACCGCCGCCGGCACGGCCGGCCTCCAGAGTCTCGAGGATCTGCCGCTGATCACGGTTTCATCCCTGCCTCTCACGCGGACGCAGCGGGCGGTCAAGCGCGCGTTCGACATCGGGTTTGCCCTGTTCGCCATCGTGATCACCTCTCCCCTGATGCTGCTGACGGCCATCCTGATGCGCCTCGACTCGCCCGGTCCGGTGTTCTACCGGCAGAAGCGGGTCGGCCGGTACGGCCGCGAATACGACGTGATCAAGTTCCGGTCGATGCGCACCGGCGCCGAGGCCGGCACCGGGCCCCAGATCTCGGGAGCCGACGATCCCCGGGTCACCCCGCTGGGCCGGTTCATCCGGCGCGTCGGACTCGACGAACTCCCCCAGTTCTTCCTCGTCCTGACGGGCGAGATGTCGGTCGTCGGCCCGCGCCCCGAACGCCCCTTCTTCGTGAACCAGCATCTCGAGTTCCAGGGCCGCCGCCTCTCCGTCCGGCCCGGCGTCACGGGCCTGGCGGCCGTCAACGCCCGCTACTACCTGAGATTGACGGACAAGGTCGGATACGATTATTACTATCTTGATCAATATAATATCGTTCTTGATATCAAGATCGTCTTCCAGACCGTCTGGGTGCTGCTGTTCGTCTCGGGGCAGGCGAAGGCTCTCGAAGACCGGCACCACTCGATGGACCACATGTCGACGCCGCCCGACGGCGAGTCGCAATGAATCCGAACCAACGAAAGGGTGTTTCCCATGGCTGAACAGATCACCTCCGACATGCTGATCGGCGACCTCCTCCGTGCCCGGCCCGAAGCGGCCCAGATCCTGATGCAGTTCGGCATGCACTGCCTGGGCTGCTCCGTCGCCGCCGGCGAAAGCCTCGGCCAGGCTGCCGACGCGCATGGCATCGCCATCGAAAAGCTTCTCTCCGCCCTCAACGCCAAATAGCCCGGGGCGTTTCGGCGCCCGCCCCTTCTGTGATATACTCGCCTTTCCGCCCCGATGAGGGTGGGTACGTCATAGCGTCATCGCGGAGGCAGGCATGGATCTCGACCAGATCCGTTCCCCGGAAGACCTGAAGGGGTTGTCCTACGATCAGCTTCGCCGGCTGAGCGAACAGATCCGGGAGCGGATCATCCAGGTCGTCGCCCGTAACGGCGGCCATCTGGCGAGCAATCTCGGCATCGTCGAACTGACGCTGGCCCTCCACCGCGTTTTTCACACCCCGGAAGACAAGATCATCTTCGACGTCGGCCACCAGTCCTACGTCCACAAGATGCTGACCGGGCGCATCCGCCAGTTTCCGACGCTGCGCACCCTGGGCGGGATGAGCGGCTTCCCGAAAATCACCGAGAGCGAGCACGACGCGTTCGACACCGGCCACAGTTCCACCTCGCTCTCGGCGGCGCTCGGCATGGCCATCGCCCGTGATCAGAGCTCCCAGCACCACAAGATCGTCGCGGTGATCGGCGACGGCGCGATGACCGGCGGCATGGCGTTCGAAGCCCTGAACCACGCCGGCCACCTGCATCCCGACATGGTCGTCATCCTCAACGACAACAACATGTCGATTTCGCCCAACGTCGGGGCGCTGTCGCATTACCTGCACTCCCTGCGCATGGAGCCCTACTTCACGACGCCGAAGGATTACATGGCGCACGTGGTGAAGCAGATTCCGGGAATCGGCTCGCGCATCTTCAGCATGCTCTCCCGCATCGAGGGAAGCCTCAAATACCTGCTGACGCCCGGCATGCTGTTTGAAGAATTCGGATTCAAATATATGGGTCCCATCGACGGCTACGACTTCGAGCGGCTCGAGAAAACCCTCGCCTGGGCGCGTGACCGCCACGGCCCCGTGCTCGTGCACGTGCTGACCGAGAAGGGCCGCGGCTACAAGCCCGCGATCGACCAACCGCCGCTGTTTCACGGGGTCGGTCCGTTCGAGATCTCGACCGGCGAAGTGAAGAAGACCAAGGCTCCCGCCACCTACACCGCCGTGTTCGGCCAGACCGCGATCGAGATGGCCTGCGAGGACGAACGCGTGGTGGCCATCACGGCCGCGATGAAAGAGGGAACCGGCCTCGCCGGCTTCGCGCATGATTTCCCCGAGCGATTTTTCGACGTCGGCATCGCCGAGGAACATGCCGTGACGTTCGCCGCCGGCCTTGCCCGCGGCGGAAAACGGCCGATGTTCGCGGTGTACTCGACCTTTCTCCAGCGCGCGATCGACCAGGTGATCCATGACGTGGCCCTGATGAACCTTCCCGTCCTGTTCGGTCTCGACCGGGCCGGCCTGGTCGGAGAGGACGGCCCGACGCACCATGGCGTGTTCGACATTCCGCTGCTGCGGCCGATTCCCAACCTCGTGGTGATGGCCCCGAAGGATGAAGTCGAGCTCGCATCGATGCTCAGGTTCACCGCGACGCTCGAGGGGCCCGTCAGTATCCGCTATCCGCGCGGCTCCGGTGTCGGCGAACTCCCCGGCATCCCGCAGGAACCGGTCGTGCTCGGTCGCGCCGAGTGCTGCCGCCAGGGCCCGGATCTGGCGATCTGGTGCTTCGGAACGACGCTGCATCCGGCTCTCGAGGCCGCCGGGACCCTCGCCCTGGCCGGGATCGACGCGACGGTCGTCAATGCCCGTTTCGTGAAACCCCTGGACCGTGAACTGCTCGAGCAGCATCTCGAACGTCGCATGCCGATCGTCACCGTCGAGGAAGGGGTTCTCGACGGCGGATTCGGCAGCGCCATCCTCGAGGCCGCGATGGATCTCGGATATGCCCCGAAGCTTCTTCGCATCGGCATCGCCGACGGTTTCGTGCCGCATGGCAAACAGTCCGAGCTGCGCGCCATGCTCGGCCTCGACGCCCCCGGCATCGCCCGCCGCATCCAGGAGTGGATGCCGGCCCGGCGGACGCTGAAGGCGGTTTCCTGATGCGTTCGCTGCTGCGGCTCCTCACTTCTCTCCGAACGGCAATCGTCCTGATCGGGCTGCTCTGCTTCGTTTCGATGCTCGGAACGGTCATTCCCCAGAGCCGCGAAGCCGCCGAGTATCTGCGTGCCTACCCGCGCGCCGGCCAGTGGATCCTCGATTCCGGCCTCGACGACGTGTACCACGGCTGGCTGTTTCAGGCACTGCTCTGGCTTCTTGCCGCCTCGTCCATCGTCTGCACCGCCACCCGTCTTCGTCTGACCCGGATCCGCCTCGGCTCCCGGTTGAGCCTCGCCTCGGCCGCCGAGATCGCTTCGATGCCGGTTCGGGCCGACTGGCCGGCGGACCGTCCCCAGCCCGAGCCCGCCGGCTGGCAGGTGAAGCCCCTCGGGGAGGGCGGGGAGCTGCGACTGCGCGTGAGCGGCAGTATCTCGCTGATCGGTGGCGTCCTGACCCATGTCGGTCTCGTCATCATCCTCGCCGGGGGCCTGTGGGGCTCGTTTGCCGGAGTCGAGATGGCGATCCGCGGAGTCGCCGGCGAAACCGCTGTCGTTCCCCCCGTCGAGGAGATCCGCGTGGCCGCGGCATCCGACCGTCTCCGGCGCCAGGCGCGCCTGATCCAGCAGCAGAATCCGGCTGATCCGCGTCTCGAGGAGATCCGGCGGCAGGTGGAGGCCATGGATGCCCGATTCCAGGCCGGTATGGCCAGCCCTGCCTGCCGGGTCACCTTCGAGGATCTCTGGGTCGAGTATTACAAATCGGCCGGTGCCGAACCCGTCGTCAAAGGCTGGAATTCGCGAGTTGCGATTTCGGGGCCCGGCGGGGAGCCCGCCAGCGGCGTCGTGCGGGTGAATCAGCCCCTCTCCTGGGGGCCGTTCACGTTCTACCAGGCCGACTGGTCGAAGAAATACAAGAGTGTCAACCTTCACGTCATGAAAGCCCTCGCGACCGACTCGGACTCCGGCCTCGTCGCGACGCTGACCCTCGAGCTGGGCAAACCTTACAAGCCCGACTGGAGCAACTACACGTTCGTCCTGATCGATTTTTTGCCCGACTTCCGGATCATGGGCGACCAGTTCGTGAGCCTTTCCGACGAGCTCCGCAACCCGGCCGGCCGCATCGTCGCCTACGGGGCCGACGGAAAGGTTGCCGGCCGCGCCTGGGCGTTTTCCCATGAGATGGCCGAGTTGGGCGGCCACTCGAGCAATCTTCCCTACCGGTTCGAGGTCGTGTCGGCCGCACCGATCTACGAGACCGGCCTCCAGGTCGCCAGCGACCCCGGCGTGCCGCTGGTCTGGGCGGGCTGCCTGCTGATGACCCTCGGCCTCTGTCTCACATTTTATATCTCATACTATGAAGAATGGGTGTGGGTCCGCCCCGACGGCACCGTTCTCGCCGCCGTCTCGGGCAACCGGCCGGCGATCATGCTGAAACCCGTTCTCGAACGGCTCACGGCCGGGTCGACGGCGCCGGCTGCCCCGCCCACCCCGCCCACGGATGCCACCCGCTCGGAGGAACAGGCTTGAACCTGGAAACCGGTTGCTTCACCCTCGCTATGGTCCTGTATCTGGCCGCCTTCATCGGCCATGCTGTCGCCGCAACGCTGGACCGCCGCAGTCTTTACGCGCCGGCCCGGTGGGCATCGATCGCCGCCGCCGCCGTCGCCACCCTTGCCCTCGCGCTGCGCTGGCACGGGGCCGGCCACCCGCCGCTGTCGAACATGTACGAATCGCTCGTGACGCTGTCGACCCTGCTTGCCTGGGTCTCGATCGGCTTCACCCGGGTGAATCCCCTGCCGCTGGCCGAAGCCGGCTCGTCGGTGCTGGCCGTCCTGATGATCGGCATCGCATCGGTGTTTGCGCGGGAAGCCCAACCCCTGATTCCGGCCCTCCAATCCTACTGGCTGTATCTGCACGTCGCTCTTGCCTTCGTCGGCGAAGCCTGTTTCGCGCTGGCCTTCGTGCTCAGTTTCCTGTTCTGCCTTCGCCGGCTCATCGAGGGGCGGGGCGGCGCCGCCCAGGACCCCGACGAACCCCCGCCCGCGGAGGGCGGCGAGAAGGCCATCTGCGGCATCACCGTCATCGGCCTGCCGGCCGCCTTCCTCGTTCTCATGAGCTGGCTGGCCTGGCGGTATTACGAGCGCGGCACACCCGGCGAGGAGGGGCGCACGCTCATGATCTGGGTTGTCCTGCCGGTTCTGCTGTGTCTCGCCATCCTCGTCTTCATGACCTACCTGTACCGCGGCGTCGTTGGCCGCGCCGTCGACCGGTGCCTGCCTTCGGGAGCCACCCTCGACGAGCTGACCTACCGTGCGATCGCCCTCGGATACCCGCTGTTCACGGTCGGGGCGATCATCTTCGGCATGGTCTGGGCCAACGAGGCCTGGGGCCGCTACTGGGGCTGGGACCCGAAGGAAACCTGGGCCCTCATCACCTTCCTCGTCTACTCGCTCTACCTGCACGTGCGTCTCACGCGCGGCTGGCGCGGAACCTGGACGGCGATCCTTTCGATCATGGGCTTTCTCGTGACCCTCTTCACGCTGTTCGGCGTGAATCTGCTCCTGTCCGGCCTCCACTCCTACGCGAGCATGTGACCGGCTTCTAGACGGGAAACTCGCCTTCCGGGGAATCGCTTTCCCCGTCGTCGTCTCCAGTCTCTGCGTCCGCGTCTCCGGATTCTTCGGGAACAGCGCTGTCGGAGGCTTTGCGGCCGCACTCGAGATTCAGTTGATCCGCGAACTCCTCGATGACCATGGCGATCGCCGTCTCCCGGGCTTCCGGAGACGTCGGGCCGGCCCAGGGAATCCGCTCGGGACTCATCGCCGCCAGAAGATCGTGGGACGGCGGCAGGTGCGGAACCATCGCGGAATCCGCATCCCATAACCGTTCGAGGGCCAGGAGGGCCGCGTGCATCGGTTCGACCTCCTCGACCGCGGCCGGCGGAAGCGGCAGTTCGACCCTCGGATGCAGCCGTGCCGCGGTGGGCATCACGGCAACCATCAGGTGATCCTCGAGCGCCATTCGCAGCAGCTCCGGCCAGGCATCATACTCGACGCGCGCGATACCCTGCTTCAACGCGGCGAGCCGCTCGTTCAGCCCCGCGTCGCGCATTCCCGAAACAGCTTCGAGCCGCGCCCGGAGGACGGAGAAGGGGACGTGCAGCATTCGGGGCCCGAGAAGGATCTGAAGGCCGGGCTGTTCCCCGTAATCCCAGAATTTGTTGAAGCCGCGCGCCGGATAGAACAGCCGGCAGCCGTACAATCCGACCGCTCCGGACGACTGGATCAGCCCGAACAGCCTATCCTCGACCGATGGATCGCCGGCCAGGATCGCATCGATCAGCCTCCGGCGGGTGTCGCGATCTATATGCGGCTGTATATGATCGTAGACGCTCAGCAGGGCGTGGTTGCGGCTTCGGCGCGGCTCATCCCGGTGCCGGGCGAGAAAGCCCAGGAACGAGAGGAGATGCGGCACGCGGCCGAGTTTCCCGGCGGCGATCCGCGTGTGCTTGATCGAGTGGCCGAGCACCGCATACCGGTGTTCGGCCCACAGATGCTCGTATGCCCCGCGGTGCGCGTGTCTCATCCTGTCCCTGCCCTCGCGTGATGTAGCCGCAGTATACCAGCTCCCCCCCGCCGCATCCACGAATTGAGAGACGATTCCCAGGGATACGAAGACCGCTTCACCACAGAGACACCGAGGCACAGAGATACGGGATGATATTCACCACGAAGACACGAAAGAGAAGGGATTCCAAAGATACTCCGTTGATATACACCCGGGCTTCAGGACCGCATCCGCAGATGGAGGGCAGATGACGCAGATGAAAACAGAGAGGAGCGAATGCCTGGGGTCACCCGACGAGAACGAAGAAGGGTCCTTCATTTAGCATGCCGTTCATCTGCGACATCTGTGCCATCTGCGGATGCGGTTCTCGTTCTTCATTGCACATCCCAGGCACGGAGAAACGGAGGAGGACGAGCTACAGAAAAAGCGCTCATCACGGAGAACACGAAGAACACAGAGGCCACACAGAGAAAGATCCGATTCTCCGTGGGTTCTCTGTGTCCGCTGTGTTCTCTGTGCTGAAGGCGTTCTTCGGGGTCCCTGAGAATGCCGCGTGGAGAGGTGGTTCTGTGGTATCTTCACGGCGCCATGACGACGAACAGGAGCACCGGTGCCGGGGTCGCGGCGGGAATCGCCGCCTACGCGCTGTGGGGCTTTCTGCCCTTCTACTGGAAAGCCGTCGAGCAGGTGCCACCCCTGGAGATCCTCTGCCACCGCATCATCTGGTCGGTAATCTTCCTGCTGCCCTTCGCCGGCGGCTTCGCGGGCCTCCTCCGGCTGCGCGCGCTACTCGATACGCGCACCCTGCGCGTGTTCATCCCCTCCGCGCTGCTCCTCGGCGCGAACTGGCTGACCTACATCTACGCCGTCAACACCGGCCGGATCATCGAATCCAGCCTGGGCTACTTCCTGACCCCGTTCGTGAGCATGTTTCTCGGCAGGCTCCTGCTGGGCGAAACCCTCCGGCCGGTCCAGAAAGGCGCGGTCGGCATCGCCGCGGCCGGCGTCGGCTGGATGGTCGTCCGGGCCGGCGGCTTTCCGGGAATCGCCCTCTTTCTCGCCGTGACCTTCGGCATCTACGGTCTGCTGCGCAAGATCGCCCCGCTCGGCTCGATCGACGGGCTGATGCTCGAAACGCTGCTGCTCGCCCCGGCCGCCCTCGGCTGGGTGCTCGTGATCGCCGCGAAGGGCACGGGAGCGTTCGGCGGGCCGTCCCTGAGCGTGACGCTCCTGCTCGTCGGCGCGGGTGCCGTCACCTCCCTCCCGCTGCTGCTGTTCGGGGCATCGGCGCGGCGCGTGTCCCTGACGGCCCAGGGTTTCATGCAATATATATCACCAACAATACAATTTTTCCTCGGATGGCTCCGGTTCGGGGAGCCCCTGTCACCGGACAAGTTCGCCGGCTTCCTGCTCATCTGGGCCGCACTGGCCCTGTTCACCGTGGATTCCCTCCGCGCCGCGCACCATCGTTGACGCCGATGGCGGGGGACCCTAGAATGATAGAGAAGACGGATGGCGGAAGAGGAGATACGGTGAAGGCAGCCCGCCGGGGAATGATTCTTCCCCTGATGATCGTCCTGGTGTCGCTGATGATGACACTGGGCATCGCGTTCATGAGCTCGACCGTCCAGTCGAAGAACATCTTCCAGGTCTTCTACCGCGACGATCTCGCACGGCTGATCGCCCAGAGCGCGATCGACGAGTGGCGCGCCGGGTTCCAGGAAAAACTGCGCACGAACGTGAAGCTCCAGGCTTTGATCGCGAATCCGGAAACGCCCGCGGCGCCTCTTCCCGTCGCGATCGCCGAGCTTCCGGCCACGGCCGGCCTGATCGGGAGAGTCGCGGGGGGAAACGCCACGATCGATTGCCTCGTGCGGGTGAGCGACGTCGATGCCGCGCTGATCGAGGAGTTCGGCGGAACGACGAAGCGCAGCGCCTACAAGGGCGAATACCAGGCGACCCTCGCCGTGAGCGTCGCCGTGACGCTGCGTTCGGGCGGCTCGAGCCGCTCCTCGGTGTTCGTCGAGGAGTTCGATCTCAAGCGCCTCTGCATGCGCAGCAATCCGTCCGAGCGTGCCGGAAAGGGCTACACCTCGACCGCATCCAACGATTACGTGCTGTTCGTGCGCGACTGCCTCGGCGAGTTCGACCAGTTCAACGGCCGGTCCATGAACAACAACGATCGGATGCTGCTGATCTCGCATGCCGATCCGGCCCGCCGCGGAAAGATCTTTCTGGGCTGCGCCCGCCCTTCGGCAACCGACCGGGAGCAGAAATACGTGTATCTGAACGTCGACGAACGCATGCAGTCGCTGATTCCCGCGCCGCCGCCGCCCCTCGAGATTCCCTGGGCGACGCTGAAACAGGCGGACATGATGCCGAAATTCACCGCCGAGATCGAGAAGATCATCGACGAAGCGCGCGAGAAGGCCGATGGCGAGATCGAACTCTCTCCCGATCGCATCAAGACCACGATCTCCGTCGATTTCAAGCCGCTTCCGGGCAAGGGAAACGCCCTCCAGATCCTCTGGGCCCGGATCGTCGCCCTGTTCAATCATTTCTTCGACCGGAAGAGCAACACCCGCGACGGCAACAAGGACGAAGCCGTGCGGCTGATGGGCGACCAGAACACCGACATCGCGATGTGCAACCTCATCGAGGGCAACGTGCGCCAGAGGTTCTGGCAGACCGCCACGTTCAAGGTCGATCTGACGCAGATCACCGACAATGCCGAGGTGCGGGAAGAGATCCGCAAACAGTGCGAAGGCAAGATGGACATCGACCTGAAGTATTTCACCCCCGAAGAGATAAACCTGATGCAGTCCACAGGCGGCAACGAAAAGGCCGCCGAGGTCTACCGGGTGGTGAAGCAGTTCCAGGAGCGCGACAAGACCCTGCTGATGTCGATGCCCAACGACCTGTATCCGCTCAAGACGGGCGCGAGCTACGGCGACCGGAACGGCACGGGCAAGGACCCCGAGCCGCCCTTCCACGGCCGCACCGGGGCGGTTGATTTCGTTGGCTTCATGCCGTATTCCGCGTTCCTGACCCGGTCCTACCGGTTCGCCACCAGCGACGATCTGTATGCCAGCCCGTTTTACGACGCTCGACAGAACGTGCTGAAGCTCAACGGCGTGTTCATGATCGCCGACGAGGCCGGCGGGCTGACGATCAGAAAAGGGCTGCAGTATGAGGGAACCGGTGTTCTGCTTTCGTACGGAAACATCACCGTCGAGGGCGCGTTCACGAAAAAGTCGCCCGATGCCGGCCCGTGCGCCCTGTTCACCTACGACGGCATCATCAAGGCCAACGCCGTCGAGCAGGGCCGGATCGAGGCTTCGCTGATCGCGCTGAACTACCGGTTCGATCCGGCGGCACCCTCGAGCCCCCGCAGCTTCGTCGATTTTTCTGGCCGGCGGGCCGATGTGCTCGGAAACCTCGTCGTCGATCGGATCAACATCGATTCGATGGCGCAGAACGAAACGAACCGCATCGAGTATGACAGCGGAACCCTTTCCGGGGCGACCCGGTATGAGGTGACCCTGGGCGGCCGGCTGCGAACCCTGAGAATGGTGTACAACGATGCCGCGAACTGAGCCGCGCAGCGGGTTTTCCTTTCTCGAGGTCCTGGCGGCCATCATCTTCCTCATGGTCTGCCTGACGTTCCTGTATTCCACGCTCTCTTCGTCGCAGCGCGGCACGACGGATTCCTACCGGGAAACGATCGCCTACACGCTCGCCGGGGAAGCCGTGGAGTGGGTCGCGGGGCTCGGCTACGAGCGGCTGTGCGAGATCGCCCGAACACCGGGAAACGTGGTCGAGACGCGCCTCGGGCTCGGCTCGTTCCGCAATGTTGCGGCGGTGGCCTACGATGACGGTTCGACGGCCACGTATCACGAGGATTACACGCCGTTCGAACGCAAAATCGAAGTGATGCCCGACACGGCGGCCCGGCTGGTGCTGGTGCGCGTCACGGTCCAGGCGCGCGAGTTCGGGTTCATCCGGCGCCACGGGATCGTCCTGGAACGGATCGTGGGGGCCGACTACTGATGAGACGCGGCGTCACGCTGGTCGAGATGATGATCGTCACGGTCATCGGCATCCTGCTGCTGATCCCGACGATCGATTTCCTGGTGATGTCGCGGAAATCCGCCTATCAGGGCCTCGAACGCCTCGACACGCTGGCTTCGGCCCGCCTCGTGCTCGAGCAGATTCAGCGCGACGTGAAGTCGCTGTGCTTCAACGACTCCTACGGCTACTCGGTCGCGCAGGCGGCCGACAAGACCGTCTGGCAGTTTCCCGTCTTCCCGGCCGGAGATCTGAAAGCCCGGCCGCCGGGCGGCGAGAATTATGCCTGCTGGGTGCGGTACATCTACGAGCCGGCGAAGCGCACGATCGTCCGGCAGGAAGTGCGGCATCCGGCACTCCATGCCCCCGAGGCGCAGGTGAGCCGGGTGCTGGCAACCAACGTGGGGGCGTTTTCCTTCGAGCGGAAGCCGATGTTCGGTCTCGATGCCTTCGACATCGACATCACCTGCATACCGGCCCACCCTGGGCGGCAGCAGGTCCGGACGCGGCTGCGGACCGCGGTGCGCTCGGAATTTCTCGCCCGGCTCGAACGAAACCCGGCCCAGATCACCAACCGGCGCTCTCCGGTCGACATCGCGGCCCCCTGAAACCCGGCTGCCGGGCTCGTCGCAGGGGACAGTTGCGCATTGGGGCTTCGAGAGATTATTCTTGTAAGAGATTTTTATCAGGAGGATAACCATGAAACTGCGCAATCTGTTCCGGGGTTCCCTGTTCATCGTCCTTGCGTTGATCGTCTCGATCAACCTGACCGGCTGCGATATGGCCCAGATCGGCGATTTCATCACCAAGGTCGCCGACATCGTGACCAAGGTCGGCACGGCGCTGAAGGATTTCGGGGCCAGCATCAAGAGCCAGGCCTCCTCGACCGACTCGACGGCCTCGTCCACGGCCCAGACGCCGACGGTGACGACAACGCCAACAACCACCACCACGACGACGACCCCGGCAACGGCCACGACGACGCAAAGCGTCGGCCAGACCGAAGCGACCACCTCGAAGGATACGCCCGGCCAGTAAGCCCGATTCGGCACCAACGCGAAACCGCCCCGAAACAAGCTGTTCGGGGCGGTTTTCTGTCTGCGGCGATCAGTTGTTGTGCATGAACACCTTCCACTCGCCATCCTTGAACCGGCTGACGCTGCCGCCGACCGTCGCGACCCAGAGGGTGTCGCCGGTCACGGTCAGCGACTGGACGCTGTTCTCATGCATGCCTGACGTGCTGTCGTAGGTCTTCCAGGCTTCGCCGTCGAAGCTGGCGACGCCGGAAGGAGTGCCGACCCAGACGAGGCCCTTCTCGTCGACGGCCACGTCGCGGATCACGTCGTTGGGAAGGCCGTTTTTCGCAGTGAAGCGTTTCCACTCGGCCCCTTCGAGGTTGCAGGAGCTGAGTCCCTCGTTCGTGCCGATCCAGACGCGGCCGCCGCGCTCGTCGACGGCGAGGGTGGTGATGCAGTCGGAGATCAGCCCGTCGCTCAGCTCGGGAGCCGACTTGGTGTTCTTCATGTTGAAATTCTTCGTGTTGGCGCCGTCGTAGACCACGATGCCGTCGCCCCAGGTGCCGACCCACAGCCGGTCGCCCTGGACGGCATAGGCGCGCATATAGGTGTTCAGCAGGGTGTCTTTGCGAAAGTATTTCATCCAGTTCGTCGCCGCGTCGGCGCGGATGGGGGCCGCGAACAGCGCGATCAGGCCGAACAGGGTGAGCAGCAGCGGAATGCGCCGGGTGTCGTTCATGGGTGTGCCTCCCCTTCGATTCTGAGTCTGTGAGGGTTCTATCAACTCATCGGCCGGCAAGGGGGGAAACCTGAGGACTATTCGAAGAACGGCATCTCGATCGCCAGGGTGCCGGTGCCGGTCTTGACGTTCAGCAGCTCCGATACCGACGGCATGGCCGGAAGCCCGGGCAGATACGGCAGGATCGGGGGCGCCGACGCCGGGGCTCTCTCCTGGAATCGGCTGCCCCGGCTGAAGGTGTGCTGGATCAGGGTTTTTTCGCCCGATCGCAGCCCGACGTGAGGAAAACAGACCCGCCGGATGCTCCGCACGAGGCCGAACAGGCGCTTGAATTTCATCTCGACCTCGATCCGGAACACACCCGGGGCGAGGTCGCGCAGGTCGGTATGATACCGGGCGGTATAATCGAACCCGAGGCCGGAGGAGTGGCCTGTGTCGATGCTCGTGCGACGCGCCTCGCGCTCGGTCTGTTCGATGTTTCCGCGATACCTGCCATTGATGTATAGTTTGCCATACTCGGGAAGCCGGTCCGGCCGGTCGCCGGTATACAGGATGTCGATCGCCAGACTGGCCTTCAGGCCCCTGCGCTGCTGGTTTTGCGGGGTGTGCAGCGGGGCTTTGCAGAAGGGGCAGTACATCGCGAGCCCCGAGAGGCCTTTGGCCCCGCATTCACCGCAGTCGAGCGCCGTCGCGGAGTCCGGGCAAAGCAGCAGCCCGGCCAGCAGCAGGCAGAGAAGGGTGAACGTGCGCATGCCGGGCAGTATACCGTTTGGGCGCGTTTCCGTAAACGGTTCCCCATTCGACGGAAGCGACCGATCCGCAGATGGCGCAGATGACACAGATGGCCCACACAGCCGGCCACGTCTCGAGGGTGAGCTTTTCTCGGGGCGAATGCTCAGGAAATTTCGGGAGTATGCCGATAGCAGGTTGTGTCCGGAGATCTATCTCATCCTAAGGAGAGACGGTTCACATGAAGCAGAAATCGGTGCTCTCTCCCCTGATTCGGGCGTATTCCGACTCCCTGATGGGCTTCATCCGTTTCCTGCGGGACCGGTTTCCGCTGGTGACGACGAATGGGGCCATCGCGCCGTTGGAAGAGCTCGAAGACGACTCGAATCGCTGAATCACGTCGCACGAACGATCACGCCAGCCGCCTTTTCCCTCGCCGGAAAAGGCGGTTCGATCTTTCTCCGCCGGAATAGTTGCATTCTCTCCGGGAGTCGGCTAAGATAAAGAAAAATTTATCCCGGCCGGGAAAGTGCTGCACGCATGCCGTTCGATACGAAGTTCGAGTTCATTCTGCAATTCGAGAAGATTCTCGGGGAAATGAAGAAAAAGAACCCCGAGACGTATCAGCGTAATATCCAGTTTCTGAGCGCAGAACAGATGCAGACCATCGTGCCGGTCCTGCAGAAGTTTTTCCCATCTGACAAGACGCTGATCGACACGCTGACCCGCAAAGACATCGATCTGATGCTGATGCGGATCATGCGTTCCGAGGTCGTGACCCTCCAGGGCGAGGGCGAGAGGCTGGTCGGAAAGGCCCGCAGCGTGGTCCACCAGTTCGGCTTTCTGCCGCCCGTCGCATTTTTCTACGCCTTCAACGGGGCAGAGATCTTCGACGCGATGGTCGAGCGCATCTATGCCGACCTGAAGAAGCGGGGCAAGCCCCAGAGCCTGTCGGATATCTGGAAGCATTTTTCCGCGCCGCTCGAGGCGAGTTTCGAGCTGAAGAGCGTGTTCACGAAGGATCTGCTGTTCAAGATCCGGCAGCGGCTCAAGAACTTCCTCGAAAAAGACCGCCGGTTCATCATCGATGCCCCCAGCCCGAAAAAGCTCGTCCTGCGGCTCGCCGAGTGGGGGGACACCGGAGTTCCCACCCTGTGAGCGAGGAGTGCGGAGACAGGTCCGCTTCCCGCCTCATGCAGGGCGGGTCAGGGCGGATCACGATCCGCTCCTACGATATCCGAGCCAATTCAACGACTGGACGGATCACGATTCGCCCCTACGATATCGGAGGGCGGCGATGACGCATGGCGTTCGCTCCCGAACCACGCTGTTCGGGCTATACGGCATGCCCCGCAGCGGGGAGTTGATGCGCACCGTGCTGTTCGGTCTCGGCTGGGCGGTGGCTCTCGGCATCGTGCTGGCCCGCTCCGACAACCCCGTGCTCTGGACCGGCGCCGCGCTCTACCTGATCCTGGCCCTGATCCTGACGGCCCGTTCGTGGCTGATCTACCGGCGGGAAGTCCAGTTCCTGCGCGAGTTCCAGCACCTCTCCCAGACCCTCGACGACATCCGGGAGCTGGATGCCGAACGGCCGTTCGACCACATGCTGCATGCGGTGCTGCGGATCATCGGATTCGACCGGTCCGTGCTGTTCCTGGAGGACGAGTCGAAGCAGGTGCTGCGCGCGATTCAGGCGGTCGATCTGGATGAGGCGCGCCGCTCCGAGCTCGTGTTCCCCAGGAGCGAGGAGTCGCTGCTGTGGAAGCTGATGAAAAGCTCCGAAGCCTGCATCGTCACGGTCTCGCCCTGGAATGCGCCCGAGATGCGCCGTCTGCTGGAGCTGCTGAAAACCGACACGATCGCCCTTGCGCCGATCGCCCGCGGCGGCAAATGCTGGGGGTTGATGCTGGTCGATCGTCACATCGACCAGGAGCCGATCACCGACGACGATCTGCTCCAGTTGCAGGTGCTGGCCGACCAGATCGGCATCACCTTCCAGAACCACTCGCTCAACGAGGAACTCAGCCGCCGCGCCGCCCTGCTCACGGCACAGAACGAACGATACCGGCGTGAGGTGCAGCTCGCGAAACTCGTGCAGGACGGCGTCCTGCCGCGCACCGCGCCAGCCTGGCCGGGACTGGTGCCGGCGGTCTGTCTGCGCTCGGCCCACGTCATTGGCGGCGACTTCTTCACCTACCTCGAAACCTGCCGCAGAGGCCGTCAGGCCTGCAATCTTCCCGCATGCGACATCCGGTGCCCGGACCGGCTTCCGGGGATGCTGGTGGGGGATGTCTGCGGCAAGGGGATTCCCGCGGCCCTCGTGATGGCCGTCGTCAACTGCCTCTTCCGGGAGAAGGTTGGGGGATGCGCCGATCCGGCCTGTCTCCTGACCGAGGTGAATGTTTCCCTCAAGGATTTCCTGGGTGCCGAGTCGCGTCTCCATTCGAGCGCGTTCGTCGGCTTCTTCGACATGGCGGCCAACCGGTTTGCCTACGCGAATGCCGGCCACGACTTCCCCTTCATCTGGCGCGCCGCAACGCACCGACTCGAGCCGCTCGAATCGACCGGGACGCTGATCGGCATCTTCCGCGAAAGCACGTTCGAGACCCGAACCGTCGATCTCGCGCCGGGGGATACGGTGTTCCTCTACACCGACGGCCTCACCGAGTTCTTCGAGCGGGAACGGGGCGCCGATGACGGATACGAGATGCTCCAGTCGTGGCTGCTCGAGCGGTTGCCGCGCTCACCGGCCGAGGTGATCGCCGAGATCGAGAAGATGGTCGATGCCTCACCGTCGGAAGTGTCCGACGATGTGACGGCCGCCATGATCACCTACCGGAGCTGACGGATGCCTTGCCGAACGGCCCGTTGCGTCTGGCTTTTCGGCATGCTGACCCTTCTTTTCACTGCCGTGCCCGGCCTGGTCCGTGCCGGCGGCGTGGCGGCCGACGGCAGTTTTCGGGTCCGGGCGGCCCGGCCCGCTGCCGAAGCCGAACTGACGATGCAGATGGCCGCCCGCCCGGCCGTGGCGGCTGCCGCCCTGCGCCGCTCGATGGCCTTGCGGACCGGCCGCCCGTCGCTTCGCACGACCGAGGAGTTTCTCGTCTACAACTTCGCGACCAGGCGGTATGAATCCCGCTCCGCCCTGCTCCGTACGACGGGCGCCCACTGCCATATCTACGTGGCGCGTGACTCGGAAACCCTGCTCGGCAGCGATTCTCAGAAGATGATCCTCCAGATCCGGGATACGTTCGACGACGTCATCTACCCGCTCATCACCGGCTGGTTTGGGGACGTCGCACTCGCTCCCGGGCTCGGCCTTCCCGACGAGCGGATCTACATCCACCTCTGCGATGTGCGCGATGAGCTCGAGAGCGGGTACGTCGCCGGCTACTTCGACTCCCGCGATCTCGAATCCGCCGCGTATCCGCCCGGCAACTTCAAGCCGGTCTTCCACATGGATCTGAGCCCGGGAAGCCCGGGGGACCCGGCTGATAAATATAATTTGTTTTATAGAACGCTGGCCCACGAGTTCCAGCACATGATCAACTTCATGCGCCACCAGCGGCTTGGGGCGGGGGCCGAGGATCGCTGGCTCGAGGAGGGGCTGTCGGGCTTCGCGGAGTATCTGTATGCCGCGCGGCTCGATGGCGGCGGGCGTGGACTACCGCCGGATCCGCATCTTTCACGGTTTCTCGAAAACCCCGACATCTGCCTGACCGCGAACGACGAGCGCGAGTGGTTCGACGAATCGACCCTGTTCCGGCATTACGGCGCCTCGTTTCTGTTCGTCTACTATCTCCAGGAAAAATTCGGGCGCACCCCCGAGAGGGCGCGATCGTTCGTGCGCTCGCTCGTCGACAGCGGTACGACGGGGCCCCAAAGCGTCGATGCGGCCCTCGCGGGGCAGACTCCGCCCATGACCTTCGAAGAAGCCCTCCGGCACTGGTTCGTGGCCAATCATCTGAACCGACCCGACTTGCGCGACGGCTTCTGGGGCTATGCGGAAAAGGCCGCCCGGCTCGGGGAAGAGGCGCGCGGACTGCCGATCCCCGGCACGCTGCACCGGTATGTCCAGGGCGGGGATGCCTTCGTCGGCGGCGAGGGGCGCGTGCGTCTCAATGCCGCCCATCATGATGTCCTGACCGGCTCCGGCCGCGTCACCCTCCGGTTCGATGCCGATTCCCCGGCGATGACGCCGCTCCTCGTCGTCCCAGGTGAGCCGGGCAGCGAGTCCTGGGTGCCCCTCGACCTCGACGCTTCGGGGTCGGCCGAAACGGCACTCGATTTCGACGAACATCCTTCGTATCTCCTGGTGCCGGCCCTCGCCACCACCTCGGCGACGCCGGGGCCGACCACGCTTGCCTACCGGTTCCTGCTCGCCCCTGCCCGGGTGGCGCTGTATCCCATCCCGCATCCGGCGTTCCCCGGTGAGTTCATCATCGTCGTCGCCTCGCGCGACGGCGCGCCGATCGCCACGCCGACGGCGATGGTCAAGTTCTCCAATCTCGAGACGGCCGTTTCCATGTCCCCAACGGATCCGGCATCGCGAACGGTGTATATTGGAAACTATAGCGTTCCCGGCACGGGGGAGGGCCAGGTGATCGCCGACCTGCCGGGCGGGAATCGGAGCAGTTTCTCCTTCTTCAGCCTTGTGACACGAATGGGAACGACTTCCCGCCTCGCTCTGCGAGGAGCTGAACTGAGCATCGCGGCCGGAACCGAGGGCGCGGGCGTTTCCCTGTTCGAATCGGATGTCGAGGAGGTGCCCGCGGGGCTGACGCGACTCTCCCGGCCGTATCTCGTGATTCTTCCCGAGACGGGGGTGGCGGAAACGCGCCTGCGGATCGTTCCGCCGGCCGGATTCGCGGGGGAGGCCCGGCGCCTCGCCTTCTGGTCACCCGATGGCGTGTCGGGCCGTTGGAACCCTGTCAGCCGTGGAGAAAACGAGTGTTTCAGCGATCTTCGGACGGGAGGAACCTACCTGCTGGTATCGGACGATGCCGGGCCCCGGATTCTGGATGCCCACATCGAGGAGGCCGGGGGACCCCCGGTTCTTCAGGCCCGTCTCTCGGACGACGGCTCGGGAGTCGATCCCGGCTCGATCCGGATCGATGCTGACGGAGTCGCGATTCCCCATCGATTCGATGCCGGAACCGGGATCGTGACGGCCGATCTCGGGCGTATCGCCGCCGGCCGCCGGACGATCCGGATCGAGACGGCGGATCTCGCAGGCAACACGGTTCAGGCGGCGGTTGCGGGAAATCTCGCCGGGCCGTTGCGCATCGTCCAGGCTATCTCCTGGCCCAACCCGGCCCGCGGCCCCCTGACGATCGCCGTGATGCTGTCCGGTGACGGCGCGGATGACCCGCTCATCGAGGGCGAGGCGCGGGTGCTGGATGTGGCAGGACGGACCGTCGCTACCCTGCCCCTTTCGGCAAGCGGCAACCGCACCCTCACGGCCCGCTGGGACGGCCGGAACGACACGGGCACCGCGGTCGCCAACGGCGTGTATGTCTTCCGGGCCAGGATCGGGTACCGGGGCGAGAGACTCAAGGCCACCGGCAAGATCGCCATCCTTCGGTGACCTCCGTTTGTGCTATCCTGCCCGGGAGAGGGCATGCGCCGATAGTGATTGCGCGCCGACAGCTTTTGAGGCGGTGATGGTGTGAACCTAGGAATGATCCTGTCCCTGATCCACAATGCTTCCCTCCTGTTGACGCTCGTTCTGCTCCATGACGTTGTCGTCTCGACCCCCCGGCGCACCCCGTCGACCGGCAGGCTTGTATTTAGCGGTATAATACTTGGAAGTATTGGCATTGTCCTCGCGATGACGCCGCTTCATCTGCTGCCCGGGATCATCTATGACACCCGCTCCGTCCTGATCAGCGTCTGCGGCTTGTTTCTCGGCACCATCCCGACGCTGCTGACAATGCTCGGCACGGCGCTCTACAGGCTGTTCGTGGTGGGCGGCGTCGGGGCCCCGACCGGCACCCTCGTGATCTTTGTCTCGGGCGGCATCGGTCTCGCCTGGCGCCGGTTCCGGAACGATTCCCTCGATACGATGACCTGGCGCGAGCTGTTTCTGTTCGGCGTGACGGTTCACATCTTCATGCTGCTCCTCATGCTCACGCTTCCCGGCGGTCTCGGCTGGACGGTTCTTGAAGTGGTTGCCTTGCCCGTCATCATCATCTACCCGACGATCACGACCCTCCTGGGGGCCCTGCTGGTCAACCGCCTCTGCCAGAAAGACGCCCGCCTCGCTCTCCAGGCCAGCGAGGAGCGGCTGCGCGCGACCCTGTACAGCATCGGCGATGCCGTCGTGACGACCGACTGTGCCGGGATGATCCTCCAGATGAATCCCGTCGCGGAGGAGTTGCTGGGATGGAAAGAAACCGAAGCCCGGGGGGCTCGCCTCGCGGATGTCTTCCGAATCATCGGCGAAGAGTCCCGACTTCCGCTGGAAAATCCCGTCGCAGTCGTGTTGCGCAGTCCGGCCGCGCACGACGCCGCCTCTGATCCATCGCGATGCGCCCCCACACATTGTACGTCCGACAACAAGGTCGTAGGGGCGGATCGCGATCCGCCCGGACCCGACCCGCAGGATGCGGGAAGTGGGCCGGCGGCGCCCGGATGGCGCGGTCCAGCCGGACCTGCCCTCCTCATCTCGAGAGACGGCCGCGAGATTCCCGTTTCCAGCAGTGCCGCGCCAATCCTGGATGAGCAGGAAACGACCATCGGCGTGGTCCTGGTGTTTCGCAGCCAGGCGGTCGAGCGTGCCCTGGAGCGGGAACGCCTGATGCTGACCGAGACGATCCGCTCCAGCTTGAACGAGATCTACATCTTCGACGCAACCACGCTTCGATTCCGGTTCGTGAATCAGGGGGCTCTGAACAATCTCGGCTACAGCACGGATCAGATTCGTGAAATGACGTTGTTGTCGATGAATCCGACGTTTTCCAGAGAGCGGTTCATGAGTTTTGCAGAGCCGCTCTTCGATGGAACCACGCGCCAGCTCGTCGCCGAAACCGAGTTTGTCAGGGCCGATGGGAGCCGCTACCCGGTCGAAGCCCATCTCCAGTTCATCGATTACAGGGGCGATCGGGTGTTTCTTTCGATCAATCAGGATCTCACCACCAAACGGAAGGCCGAGGAGCAGGCCCGCCTCGCGACCGCCGAAGCGGCCAACCTGCAGGAGCAACTGTTCCACGCCCAGAAAATGGAGTCGGTCGGCCGTCTGGCAGGTGGCGTAGCCCATGATTTCAACAACATGCTGGGCGTGATCATCGGTCATACCGATCTCGCGATGGCGAAACTCGCCCCGGCCGATCCCGTGATCGGGAACATGCGTGAAATCCGGCGTGCGGCCGAGCACTCGGCCGACCTGACGAAGCAACTGCTTGCCTTCGCCCGCAAGCAGACAATCCATCCGTGTCCCATGGACCTCAACGCCACGGTTCCCCAGGCGTTGAAAATGTTGCGGCGTCTGATCGGCGAAAGCATCCAGCTCCTCTTCACTCCCGAAGCCGGGCTCTGGACCGTCCAGATGGACCCGGCCCAGCTTGACCAGATTCTTGCCAATCTTGCCGTGAACGCCCGCGACGCGATCGCGGGAGCCGGGACGATCACCATCGCCACCTCGAACGTCGTGCTCGATGAAGAGTTTGCGGCGAGTCATCCGACGGCGCGCACCGGGGAGTTCGTCCTCCTCTCGGTGACCGATACCGGCTGTGGAATGGATCCCGAGACCCTGTCGCACCTGTTCGAGCCGTTTTTCACGACGAAGCGCCTCGGGGAGGGAACGGGCCTCGGGCTTGCCACGATCTACGGCATCGTCAGCCAGAACCGCGGCTTCATCCTCGTCTCCAGCCATGTCGGCCGCGGCTCCGAATTCCGGGTATACATGCCGCGATGTGCCTCCAAATCGGACCAGAAGGGCGAAGAGCTGGCAAAGAGCGATCTCCGGGGAACCGAGACGCTCCTCATCGTCGAGGATGAGCCCGAGCTCCTCCTGCTCGCGAAGACGGTGATGAGCGGCTGCGGCTACCGGGTGCTGACCGCCGGCTCCCCGGAAGAGGCTCTCCGGATCGTCGAATCCGACGCATCACGCATCGACCTGCTGGTCACCGATGTCGTGATGCCCGCTATGAATGGCCGCGAGCTGAGTGAACGGATCGGCGCGATGCGGCCGGATATCCGGGTGCTCTATATTTCCGGGTATACTGCCGACATCATCGCCCGGCAGGGGATCGTCCCGGAGGATGTGATGCTCCTGGAAAAGCCGTTTTCCCCGCAGGAGTTCGCCGCGAAAGTCCGGGCCGTGCTCGACGGCCCGGAGAAATCTCACTTCTTGTAGGCGCCCAGGGCCCGGCGATACCGTTCACGCTCCTGCACGAAGGTGTTGAGCAGCGAAGTGGCCTGCTGCTGATTGCCCGCCGTGACCGCCTCGACGTAGCGCTTGTAGGCGGCTTCGTAATCATCCTTGACCGCCCGCAGGTTCGGATGCATGCTCCCGTAGGGAATGCTGTCGATCGTGGTGTCGAGCCGGACCGACGCCCAGGGGTCGCTCTCTTTGGGGGTGATCTTCGTGAGGGGGGCCGACTCCACATCCTGGAGCATGGCCTGGGGCGGCATCGGGACGCTCGCCGGCGGTGTCGCCGTCTTCGCTTTCTTGTCCCGGCCGAACAGCTTCGCGATGCCCGTGAACAGCTTCTCGCCGAGGAAACCGCCGATCATGCCGCCCAGCATGGGCCCGATGACGGGGACCGGGATCATCGCCCCCAGCATCGCCCCGATCGTGGAACCGGCCGCCTGGCCGGCGATGGCGACGAAGTCGAGACTCTTGAGCGCCTGCTTGAAGCTCATGCCGGCTCCGAGGTTCCCGCCGAACTGGCCGCCGACGAGCGAGGTCAGGGTCGGCAGCAGCGTGCCGGCGAGCGTTCCGACCACGGGGATCGGGACGAACGTCTGGATCAGGGGCGCGACCAGGTGACCCGCCGCGGCGCCCATCGAGCTGCCGACGACGTTGCCCACGAACTGCATCGAGGCGATCGCCGACAGGGCTTTCTTGAGGCTCGGTTTTTCGCCCGTGGCGATCTGGCTGACCAGGTTGACGGCGATCGACGTGCCGGCCGTCATCGCGACGCTCTTGATGCTGAACGACTGCTTGATCGAGTCGGCGGCCTTCTCGAGGCCGACGCCGAGGGCCTTTTTGCCCTTCAGAAGGGTTTCGCTGAGTTTGACCTGCCGGTACTGCTTCGCGGTCTCGTCCGAGTAGGCCAGCACCGTTCCGCCATCCACGGCGCGATCGATCTTCCCGTCGACGACCGTCTGCTGGTAGGCCTGGTCCTTCCAGGCGTTGTATTCGGCGAGCTGTTGCCGGTAACTGGCCTCGAGAGCCGGCTTCTGGTCGGCGGAGGCGCTCAGGTAGGCCTGTTCCGCGTCATGCAGGGCTTTGTACCGGGTCGTCGCGGTCGAATCGACGGTCGTGTATTTCGTGTCTTCGAGGAAATTCCGGACGACCTGGCTGCGGTCTTCCGGATACTTCTCGATATAGGATTTCAAAAAGTCGCGGTAGGTCTGGGGTTTCGAGCTCTCGAACACGTCCAGCACCTTCTGATACGAGGACTGGATGCGGTTGTCGGTGAGCATCTTGTAGAACAGCGACGCATTGACGCCTTCGGTCGAGAGCTGCTCGGCGCCCGTCTTGAGAAGACCGTCGTTCGCGCCCGTGACGACCCCCTGGTTCTTGAAGATGAATTTATTCTCGGCGATATTCTTCTGGCTCTGGATGCGCCACGAGCTCGAGTCGTTGAGCCGATCCTTGTTCGCGAGCGTCTCGACGGCCTCGGCCCAGCCTTCGGAGTAGGCGAAGCCCTCGTCGGTGACCGAGTTCTTCGAGTGGGCGCCGGCATACTTCGTCTTCGGATAATTGGCCGTCTCGTAGGTCTGGTCCATGATCATGTGGCCGACTTCGTGGGCCATGACCGAGGCGGCCGACGAGTCGTTCATGCCGCCCTGGAACGCTTCGCTGTCGGTGGGAATGACGAGCCGGTTCGCGCTTCCGTTGTCGCGGTAGGAGACCTGGCCGTTCGCATCCTTTTCGGCGAGGATGAACCCCTTGGCGTCATGATAGATCGAGCCGGAGTCGCCGACTTCGAGATAGACCGGCTTCTTCAGGTCGCTGACGAGCCACTGGGCGAGCTCCGGGTTGCGGGTGCCCTGGCTGATTTCCTGCTGAAGCCGCTCGATCTTCATATTGCGGGCTTCGAGCTGCATCGCAACCGTGTTGCGCAGGCCCGGGTCGTTGTCGATGTAGCTCTTCAGCTGCTGATACCGGGGATCGCCGGCGGAAAGCTCGCGCAGCACCGGCACCGAGTTGCCGAGGAAGTCGCGGCTCCGGACGCTGTGGGAATTCCCCTCGACCGGCGCCACGATCTTGATCTGGGCCATCGACGCCTCGGACGTCAGCGCCTGCTGGGCGACGACCCGGTTCGACGTGTCGGTGACATAGTAGTTGCCGGACCCGGTGTCATACCGCGGCTTGACCGATTGGACGATCTGGCCGGAATCGTCCCGGACGACATACCGCACGCCCTCCGTCGTCAGCTCGAACGTGGCCCCCGCGAACACGGGAAGAGCCAGGAGCAGGGCAAACATCACCAGGAAGAACAGGCGATGATCCGGTATGCGTTTCATAGGTAAACCTCCGGCCAGCAGGGTAGATTCCGACGATTTTCTCAAATTATACCAACCCCTCCCGGGGGGTCACAAGGGTACCGTTCCATGAAAATTTCGTCCGACTTGCAGTTTGCTCCAAATCACGGTGATCTTTTACCTCGCTTCCTGAGCGATTTTCGATGTTTCTGACAAGCCTATGTGTATTTCATAAAATTTTATCTGAAGCGTGTTATATTGTGCTGCCTTTATTGGTAGAGATAACTTCGATGAGAAACGATGTTCGAGAACGGTAGAATGTGGGTTAAGTATGGGGGCAAATAATAACCATTGACTTCCCAACGTCGAAAAGATAATATCGATACTAGGTATCGAATAGAATATAGAATCGAAATGAGGCTTGCTTCATATTCTCAGTAATGGAGGTCATGAGATGGTTGGACTGCTCAGATCCGGATTCTTTCTTTCTGCGCTGATTGTGGCCCGACTGATAGCCCGTAACAGAGGCCACATCTAGATCTTATCCCCCCCGGTAGTGCTCCGGGAGATGCTAGATGATTCGTTTTTCCAGATTTTATCTCCATCACTCGTCTATTTTCTAATTCGAAAATTCTTGATACGGTGACATAATGATGGCATTCCCAGTCAGCCAGCCAACCAAGGCCCAATGGCCCATTTGGTTCTTTCTTGTGGGTCTTTACTTTTTGCTTTTTTTCCACTTGCTGTTTCAGCAGGGTATGTTTATGGATGGCATTCTCTATGCAACAGTAAGCAGAAATTTCGCCCAGTCACACGGGGCGTGGTTTGACTTCATTTATAATGCCAAGCCTTTTTACGACCAGCCGCCTTTGGCTCTTTGGCTTCAGAGCGTCCTTTTCACTCTTTTCGGGGATTCAATTTATGTTGAAAGAATCTATTCCTTTTTTTGTGGCCTTATTGCAGTATGTTTTCTGATTTTAATTTGGCGAAGAGTTCATTCAAATAATGAATTGGCCAACTTTTTGTGGGTTCCAATTTTTTTCTTCTGCTCCGTTCCTCTAATCTTTTGGTCCTACTCTAACAATATGTTGGAGAATACTCTCTCTGTTTTTGTATTGGCTTCTGTATATTTTCAGCTTTTGTGCATTGCAAATAATTATTCATTGTTTTTCCTTTGCCTTTCGAGTTGTTCTGTTTTCTTGGCTTTTCTCTCGAAAGGCTTAGTTGGGCTCTTTCCTCTTGTGTTCTTTCTTTTTCATTGGCTGATTTTCCGCTCCGTAAAAATCAGCAAAATGATAGCAATGTCTTTTCTATTGCTGGTTATAACAGGTATTTGTTGTTACACATTCTTCTCCTTGGTCCCCGGCTCAAGGGAATACTTTCAAACGCAGTTCAGCGCACAGGTTATCAATAGTCTTTCTGGGAATGTTAACTTATCTTTGCGACCTTTTCTTGTCCCTAGAAGGCTGTTTCAGGAACTTTTGCCAGCCATTATTTTTGGCCTGATCTTTTGGGTGATCGCTTATCGCAGGGGCTACTACTCTTGGTTGAGCCACAAACAAACTTTATCTCAAGCAATTTTGTTCCTGCTGCTGGGCCTTTCGGCGTCTTTGCCTATCATGATGAGTTATAAGCAAAGAGGCTATTATCTAGTTCCGTCGCTTCATTTCTTTGTGTTATCAGTTTCAATTTTTATGGGACCTATTCTCAAATCAATATTTGATCGCGTAGAAATTTCTGATGTTATTTCCAAGTGGGTAAAATCGAGCATTGTAATCTTTCTTGCTGTCAGCCTGATTTTCTCATTTTCAACTATTGGCAAAATAGGTCGCAATCAAGACAAAATAGCTGACGTTGTCGCTTTGGGTAATATCATTGGCAGAGGCCAAAAGATCACCATTGCTAAAAACCTCGCAGAGGACTGGTATTTGTTGGGCTACTTTCAAAGGTTCTTTGATATCTCTCTGGAACCTTATGATGGCAATGAAAGGTTTCTGTATTTTTTGGCTGACCTTGAAACTTCTCATATACCAGGCTCTTTTGTTAAAGAAAAAATCCCCCTCAAGAGACTTGTTCTATATCGTCGCTCTGGTTAGCGATTGTATAATCACATACCCCCCCCTCGGCGAAAAGCCGCTTGACGAACCTTCTTCAGCCAGTCATTGTTGATCTTTGGCTTCAACCGAAGATGGGTTTCTGATGGAGACTGTCAGTTCCAGCTTTCCCGGGCCCTGGGCGATCTTCCGTCCCCGCCATGAATTTGCCTCTAGGCCACCTGCCCGGTTTCTCCGAATCCGAAAAGCTGATTCGCGGCGGCTGGCAGATCACCTTCGAACGAGAGTTTCGCCTGTAGAGGCCCCATTTGACATCCTGCAACCGTTGCAGTACATTATCCCTGTGCCTGTCATCAAGCGCTTCGCGAATTGTACGTTGCGGTCATACGGATTCGGATAAGGACTGAAAACCTGAGATGAAGCTATTGTCAGGCATTCCAAACATT